>Ga0335071_10008328_pt1 | contig 10660 bp, 10 predicted proteins | sample Lox_Sample_15_FD_206724 | JGI IMG/M metagenome (GOLD analysis project Ga0335071, IMG submission 206724) | Soil microbial communities from Loxahatchee National Wildlife Refuge, Florida, United States - Lox_Sample_1.5 | ecosystem: Environmental > Terrestrial > Soil > Wetlands | place: USA...
AGCCGCCACCACCCGCGCCCACCACGCCGGCAAGTTTGACATGTTCGACCAAAGTCATCGCAGCGGGGTATAAGGAAGTCCCGGCAGCAGGACAGCTCAAAGTTCGGTGGCATCTACGAGTGCCGCAGGGACGGGCGGAGCATCGGTCAGTCACATATGTCGAAGCTGGCGACAATCCACCACGTTAGATGCAAAATGCTGGCGCATTCCAATCCAGTGGCTCGATTTAGCTAAAGATCGGCGATTTCGGGCCGAGTAAGAGATTTCAGTCGGTACAAACCATACCGTTCATGCTCTCGCGATTAGGCAGTTTGCTCTCCACCCCGTCCGCTGGCGCCCCGGGAAAAGCAAGCGGCGACCACGCAACCATACTGATTGTGGACGATTCCGCCACGATGAGGGCGGTCGTTGCCAAACCCCTGCGCGGCCTCGGCTACAAAACCCTCGAAGCGGATTCCGGTATCACGGGGCTGGGGGAGTGGGACAGCCACAAAGCCGAAGTCATCCTGATCATCAGCGATATTTTCATGCCCGGCATGGATGGATTGACCTTCGTCCGGCATGTGCGCAAACGGACAGCGACACTGCCAATTGTGCTGATGAGCAGCCGCATTAGCGACGACAACCTATGGGTGGCTGAGGAAGCCGGCTTTCGGTGCCTGCAGAAGCCCTTTACGAACGAGCAATTGTTGGAGTTGGTCCAGGAAATGATCGGTTTGCCTCCGTCCGCCCAACCACCGGCTCAAGCCTGATGCCGTTGTCGCATGGATGAATCCCTCATATTGACCGCAGATGTCCTCTCGCTTTCTCCCGATTTGAGCAAGGGCAAGCCGTTGAACGGGGTTTTTGTCGTAAAAAATGTCAAAACGCAGACTTACCTGGCGGTCAACGACGAGCAATGGAACATCCTGAACGAGTTTGCCCATGAACAAACGGTGCCCAGTGTGCTCGAAACCTCGATACGCGCGCGGACGTGTCCGGCGCTGTGCGAGTATTACGAGCTGATACTCAAGGCCTGTCGGGCATTCATCCTGCACAGCGATCTGGAGGCTCCCGTGCGGCGGACGGCTGTTCGTTGGTTCGTTCCTCTTCCCTACAAGCTGATGCTGCCCCTGTCGGCCATCATGGTGATCGCAGCCTGGGTTGAAATCGTGCGATTGCATGGCGCGTTGCCGGTCGCCTGGCCCGACCTGGCCCTGGGCTGGGCGGTCGTGTGTAGTGCACTGAGCGTGGGCTATGCCGGAGCGGCGTGCATCTTGCGGGCCGGTGGCGACGAGGTCTACCGCCCCCGGTTGTGCTGGCGGACCCCGGTGCCGCATTTTACGGTCGACTTAAGCGACGTACGCATGGCGGAGCGACCTTTGCGGCTGGCGGCTAAACTCACCGTCCATGCTCCGCTCGCCGGAGCGGTGGCTGGCATCTTGTTGACTCACAAAACCTGGAGTCTGGTTCCGCTTGTCGGTCTGCTGCTCGTCCAGCACCCGTTTGCCGGCGGCTCCATCGCGAAGCTACTGCAGCTTTTTGGCCGCCGGCCGCTGCTCGATACGGACCACGATTTTCTGTTTCACCAAAACCGCCGGCCATCCGCCAGGCTTCGGGCGGCCTGGCGGGTTTTCGACTGGCGCACGGCGGTGGCGCGGCTGGCGTATGGGGTTGGTTGGATATTGTTGGTGTCACATGTGGTTTACGAGGCGTGGGGACTATCCCTGCAGGACACGCTGGCCAACAAAATCTATTGGGAGAAAGCCCTGGTCTGGCTGGCGGGCCTGGTTCTGGCGGCCGTATGGTTCGGACTGGTCTGGCTGTTCTGGCGGCCGGTCTGGGCCGGCTGGCGGATATTCCGCCAACGCTGGCAGCTATTTGGGCGCCGTTGGCGGCATGGCGCGGAGCGCCTCGCCGACCAGGCGGCGATTCAACGTTTGATCCGGGAAAGTCCGCTGCTGCGGAGGCTCAGGCCGGATGTGCAGGCCGAATTCGTGCGGGAGTTGAAGCCGTTCTCCGTACGGGCTTGGCGCACGTTCCTTTCCTTTGACGAAGCGCCCGCCCAGGTGGGATTGATCGTATCGGGCAAGGCCACGGTATATCGGCGCGCCAAATCGGGCCGCCGCGTGCCCTATATGCGGCTGGTCGAAGGCGACATGTTCGGGGTGCAGGGCATGGTCGATTCGCTGCATCCGCGATTGGAGGTACGGGCGAAGACTCCGTTGCACGCGGTGGTGATGCCCGCGGAAATCTTCCAACAGCTGGTCATCGACAAACTGGGGCCGGTGGACGTCTTCAATCTCGCGCACAAGCAGGTGATCCTGCAACGCTCCGAGCTATGCTCCGCGTGGCGGCCGCAGGCGATAAGTCGCTTCACCCAGATTGCCGATGTGGTGAGTTATGCGCCCGGGGACAAAATCATCCGGAAGGGCGGGGAGACGAAGGCATTTTATCTCGTGTCGGAAGGCGAGGTCAACGTGCTCAATGGCTGCCGGCGGATCGCCCGGGTGAGAGCAGGCGGTTTTCTCGGTGAGATCGGCTTGCTGCAAAACAGCACCTCCACGGCCGACGTCGAAGCCGGCGAAGACACCCGCTGTCTCGTGGTCAACAAGAACGAATTCATGCGCTTCATGTCGCATAATTACCACGTCGCGCTCCAACTCGAACGCATCAGTTCACGCCGGCTCGGTCACCCCATCTTTCCCCTCAATCCACTTTCGTTCGAGGATCATTGAGGCCCAGCATTCGCGCGGGCGGACTCGGCGACGGGCGGCCGGGCGTCCAAGGCTTTCACGGTACGCTGAAAAACCTCCTCGGGCGTACCTTCCGCCGCGATCGAAACCAGCAGCCCTTCGGCGCGGTAAAAGTCGATCAACGGCTCGGTGCTGCGATGATAGGTCTCCATCCGCACGCGGACCGCGGCCGGCTGGTCGTCGTCGCGCTGGCGCAGCGGGCCGCCGCAATGATCGCAGATTCCGGCGACTTTCGGCGGATGAGTTTCGACGTGATAGACCGCCTTGCACTGCGCACAGGTCCGTCGGCCACCGAGCCGGGCCACGATGATTTCGAGCGGCATTTCGTAGTCGATCACGGCGTCGAGCTGGATTTTTTCCTCGGCGAGGATGTCGTCAAGCGCCCGGGCCTGGGCCACCGTGCGCGGGAATCCGTCGAGGAGAAATCCGCCGCCGCAATGCAAACATGGCGTGCGTTCGCGGATGATTTTCAGCACGGTTTCGTCCGACACGAGCTCACCCTTGCGCATGTGTTCGAGCGCCTCGGCCATGGCCGGACTAAGGTCGTCAGGATGGAACGTGCGCGCGGCACGAAACACATCGCCCGTCGAGAGCTGGCAGGCGCCGAAGGATTGTGAGAGCATCTCCGCCTGGGTGCCCTTGCCGACGCCCGGGGCACCCAGGAGCACCAGCCGTCGCGGATGTTCCGATACCGGCGGTTGATCCTGGCAGGAGACATGCCCTCCCTTGAGCCACGCGAGACGATCTCGGGTCGGTGTCATAAGCAGATCCTTTTCTTGGCTGCAGACGTGAGTTTGAGCGATTGGTTAATCGATGGCAGTTCTCGGCCGGATGCACAGCAATAAAATGCCGGCAAAGCCTGGCAGGCTCCTAGACCATAGCCGAATGAAACATGCGCTGAAAAATTGGGCTTGCTTTAAATCCTACATATCCAATGTAGATTAAATAACCGGCAATAATGAAGCTCACCAAAAAAGGCGAATACGCTCTCCGCGCCCTGATCGATCTGGCCATCGCGGCCGTCGTGGGTCGGCGTATTGTGCGCGTATCGGAACTCGCCGAAAAAGAAAAGTTGTCGGTCAAGTTTCTCGAGCAGGTGATGCAACAGCTGCGCGAGGCTGGTTTCGTCAAAAGTGAGCGGGGCAAATTTGGCGGCTACCGTCTGGCCAAGCCCGCCAAGGCCATCTCCATCGGTGAGGTCGTCCGGCTGATCGACGGCCCGCTGGCGCCCATCGGCTGCGTGTCGCAGACGGCTTACACGCCCTGTTCATGCCCGGATGAAGCGCATTGCGGACTGCGCATGCTGATGCTCGACGTGCGCAACGCCATCACCGGCATCCTCGACCGCTACACGCTCGCCGATGTCGTCGATGTCACCACCCGGAAACTGCTTCGCGACGGCCTGCCCCTGCCCTTCAGCGATCCTCCGCCCGGCAAGCCGGTTTCCCACAGCCGCCGCACTCCCGGCGCCCATGGCCTGACCGATGGCATCATCCACCAGATGCTCGGCGATTACACCATTTGATTTCCATGAAAACCTGCCCCCCGAGTTCAGCGCTTCGCCGATTTCCACCGGCGTTTTTATGCGTGCTGCTGTGCCTGGGAGCGGGCGTGGCTGCAGTCCGCGCGACCGACGCCGATGAAATCAAGCAACTCCGCGCGCAGATCCGCCTGCTCGAACAGCGGCTCGACGAGCTGGAGAAGAAGCAGGAGCTCAACGCGGCGGCGACGGCCGCCGCCCGGGCCGCGCCCAAGGTCAGCGTCAGCGAAAAAGGCTTCGCCCTCGCTTCCGCCGACAATGCCAACGCCGTCCGCCTGCGCGCCCTGGTGCAGTTCGATTCGCGTCTTTTCTTCCAGGACGGCGGGCTCGTGAACAATGCGTTCGTGCTGCGGCGCGCGCGGTTCATCGCCGAAGGCACGGTCGGCCAGATCTACGATTTCCAACTCGTGCCGGAATATGCCGGCAGCACCGTGACCGTCCTCGACGCCAACCTGGCCATGAACCTCAGTCCGGCGGCGCAGTTGAAATTCGGCCGCTTCAAGCCGCCGCTCGGTCTGGAGCTGTTGCAGTCCGACGCGGGCACGTTTTTCGCCGAACGCTCGCTCGTCACCAATTTCCTGCCCAACCGCGACCTCGGCGCGCAGCTCGGCGGCAACGCCCTGGATGGCGCCGTCATCTACACGGTGGGCGTGTTCAACGGCGTGGCCGATGGCGCGTATTCCAGCAACACCGATTTCGACAACGACAAGGACGTCCTGGGCCGCGTGTTCGTGCAGCCATTCAAAAGCGAGGCCTCCTCGCCGCTGCAAGGGCTGGGCCTCGGTATCGCCGGCAGCCGCGGCCGGCAAAAGTCGGCCACCGCGCTCACCAGCGGCTACAAGACCGATGGCCAGCAGGTTTTCTTCCGCTATAACTCGGCGACGCTGGCCGACGGCCCTGTCTGGCGCGTCTCGCCGCAGGCATATTACTACTGCGGGCCATTCGGAATCCTCGCCGAATATGCCGTTTCCGCCGTCGATGTCCGAACGACTGCCACCACCGCCAAGACGGAGCTGCGCCACCGCGCCTGGCAGCTTGTCAGCGGTTACATGCTGACGGGTGAGAAATCCGCCTATAGCGGAGTCATGCCCGCCCAGTCCTTTCGTCCCGGCCAGGCGGGTTGGGGCGCGTGGGAGGTTACGGCGCGTTTGGCGAACCTGAAGATCGACGACAAGGCGTTTCCGCTTTTCGCCGACCCGGCCGCCAATGCGTCGGAAGCCGCGGCCTGGGGCGTCGGGGTAAATTGGTATCTCAGCAAAACGGTCCGCGCATCGCTCGATTATTTCCGGACCCGCTTCGACACGATCGTGCCGGCGACGAGCGTGCTGCTGCGGCAGGATGAGCAGGCGCTCATCACCCGGTTGCAACTCGCCTTCTGAATCTTCCCACAACGTGAAACCAATCCGCTTTCTTCTGGCTCTCGTTCTCGGCCTCGCTGGCGCGCGCGCGGAAAAAATCACGTTGCGCGTCGGCTATTTTCCCAACGTCACCCATGCCCAGGGAGTGATCGGTGCGCACACCACCCGCGAAGGGCACGGCTGGTTCGAGCAACGGCTCGGGCCGGACGTCACGATCCAGTGGTATCCGTTCAACGCCGGGCCGAGCGCGATGGAGGCCATATTCGCCGGCACCATCGATCTCACCTACGTCGGGCCCAACCCCGCGCTCAACGCCTATATCCGCTCCGAGGGCGACGAGATCCGCGTGCTCGCCGGCGCGGCCGAGGGTGGGGCGGCGCTGGTGGTGCCGTCCGATGGACGCCTGGCGAAGCCCGCGGACTTCAAGGGCCGGCATCTCGGCACGCCGCAGCTCGGCAACACGCAGGACGTGGCTGCCCGGGTCTGGCTCCAGCACCAGGGTTTCAAAGTTACCCTCACCGGGGGCGACGTGCAGGTGATCCCGACGGCGAATCCCGACCAGCTCGCGCTGTTCCAACAGGGCAAACTCGACGCCGTGTGGACCGTCGAGCCGTGGGTATCCCGCCTGGAGCTCGAAGCCGGGGGCAAGATTTACCTCGAACAGCCCGATGCCGTCACAACCGTGCTGGTCGCCAGCGCAAAATTTCTGAAGACCCGGCCTGAGCTCGCCCGAAAATTCCGCGAGGCCCATGCCGAGCTCACGGTCTGGCTTGGCACGCATTCCGCGGAAGCCCTCGAACTGGTACGGGCCGGCCTCAGCGCCGAGGTCCGGCGCGAGATGTCGGCCGCCATCGTGGCCAGCGCGTGGCGCCGGCTACGGTTCACCGACCGCGTCTCCCAGGCGCAATTCGAGACCCTGGTCGGCGAAGCGCGGAGCGTGGGTTTCCTTCCGCGGACGATTCCACTCGCCCGCCTGTTCAGCATGAAACCATGACCATCGCCACCGAACTCCAAAACGAGACACCGTCGAAGCTCTCCGTCCGACGCGTGTCCAAGCGTTTCCGGACGGAAGCGGGCGAAACGCAGGCGCTCGACGACGTGTCGCTCGAGGTCAGTGAGGGGGAGTTCATCTGCCTCGTCGGACCCAGCGGCTGTGGCAAATCGACCCTGCTGAACATCGTTGCGGGTTTGGAACAGGCCGATGACGGCGCTGTGCTGACCGATGGCCAGCGCATCACGGGGCCCGGCCGCGACCGCATGGTGATGTTTCAGGAGCCGGCGCTCTTTCCCTGGCTCAACGTGCGCGACAATGTGCTCTTCGGGCTGAAGCTCAAACCGGGCCTGCAACCCAAAGAACGTCTCGAAGTGGCGGACTTTTATCTGCGGCTGGTCGGGCTGGAAAAATTCCACCGCGCGTACATTCACGAGCTTTCCGGGGGCATGAAGCAGCGCGTGGCGCTGGCGCGGGCGCTGGCACCCAACCCGCGGGTGCTGCTGATGGACGAACCCTTCGCCGCCCTCGACGCCCTGACCCGCGAGCAGCTTTACGGCGACCTGCAGCGCATCTGGGCCCAGCGGCGCAAGACGATCGTGTTCGTGACCCATAACGTCCGCGAGGCTGCCTGCCTCGGCGACCGGGTGGTGCTGTTCTCGCCGCATCCCGGTCGCATCCGCGAACAGTTTACCATCGATCTGCCCCGGCCGCGCGACATCAACAGCGTGGACCTGGCACAGCATGCGACCGAGATCATGCAGGCCCTCAAACAGCACGTTGGAGCGGCCGGCGGGGAGGTGGCCGAATGAAACGCACCCTGCGAGCCGTGGTCTTCTTTCTCCTCGCCATCGTCGCCTGGGACCTGGTGTGCCGGGCGCGCATCTGGTCGCCCGTGCTCGTACCGTCGCCCGGCAGCGTGGCGCAGTATCTCTGGTCGGCGCTGCTGGACGGCACCCTGCTGAGTGCCATCGTCGTAACGATGAAGCGGCTGCTGCTGGGCTATCTCTTTGGCATCGCCCTGGGTCTGCCGCTGGGTCTACTGACGGCGCGGTACAAGGTGCTCAACGACACGGTGGGCCTGATGGCGCTTGGGTTGCAAACCCTGCCGAGCGTGTGCTGGGTGCCGCTCGCGTTGCTCTGGTTCGGGCAGACCGAGGGAGCCATGTTTTTCGTCGTGGTGATGGGCACGCTGTGGTCGGTGATCATCGCGACCGACAACGGCGTGCGCAATGTGCCGCCGATCTACGCCCGGGCCGCGCGCACCATGGGCTCGGGCGAATTGCACACGTGGCTGCACGTCATGCTTCCGGCTTCGCTGCCTTTCGTCGTCAGCGGCATGAAACAGGGTTGGGCGTTTGCCTGGCGTTCGCTCATGGCGGCGGAGATTTACGTCACCATCCTGAGCGGTTTTGGCCTGGGCCACCTGCTGCACTATGGACGCGAGCTGAATGCCATGGAGCAGGTGATTGGAATCATGCTTGTGATCATCAATATTGGCCTGCTGGCCGACAAAGTCCTGTTCTCCCCGTGGGAGCGCTACCTGCACCGTCGCTGGGGCACGGCAAGAAACTAACTGCTCCAGTTGAAATCTTTCCGTCTTTCGTTCTCTTTATCACTAAACTTATGGCTAAAATACTAAATGACATCACCGAGACCATCGGAAATACCCCGCTCGTGCGGCTCAACCGCACGGCCCGCGAACACGGCTCGCTCGCCGACGTCGTGCTCAAACTCGAATTCTTCAACCCCCTCTCCAGCGTGAAGGACCGCATCGGCTTCGCCATGATCGACGACGCGCTGAAATCCGGTCGCATCAATCAGGATACTGTCCTGATCGAGCCCACCAGCGGCAACACCGGCATCGCGTTGGCCTTCGTCGCCGCCGCCAAGGGTCTGAAGCTCATCCTCACCATGCCCGAGACGATGAGTCTCGAGCGACGCAAGCTGCTCAAGGTGCTCGGGGCCCGCCTCATCCTGACCGAGGGGCCCAAGGGCATGAAAGGCGCCATGGCCAAGGCCGAGGAGCTCGCGGCGAAGATTCCCAACAGCGTCATCCTCCAGCAATTCGCCAACCCCGCCAATCCCGAAATTCACCGTCGCACCACGGCCGAGGAAATCTGGCGCGATACCGACGGCAAGGTGGACATCGTGGTATCCGGCATCGGCACCGGTGGCACCATTACCGGCGTCGGCGAAGTGCTCAAGGCGCGCAAACCTGCCGTGAAAATCGTGGCGGTGGAGCCCGACGGTTCTCCAGTGCTTTCCGGCGGCGCGCCCGGCCCGCACAAGTTGCAGGGGCTCGGCGCCGGTTTCATCCCCCCGGTGCTCAACACCAAGATTTACGACGAGGTTATCCGCGTGAAGGAGACGGATTCCGGCCCGGTGTCGAAGCAGGTCAACACGCTTGACGGCATTCCGATCGGCATCTCTTCCGGCGCGGCCGTATGGGCGGCGTTGCAGCTGGCGAAGCGCCCCGAAAACCGGGGCAAGCTGATCGTCGCGATCATCCCCTCGTGCAGCGAGCGGTACCTCTCGACGTGGCTCTTTGCCGACATCAACGCCGAGAGCGACTCGATCGAAGACCTCATCGGCGTGCCGGCCTAGGTCGCGTTCAAAGCACCGGATCTGGCGTATCCGCTCCTCGTAGGAGCAATTTCAATTGCGACAACCGCACCGCAGCTCGGACGGATCGCAAATAAATTCGCTCCTACGAAACGCGCGCCACCCACGGTCGCGGGTGATGCTGCTTGTTGTAGCCTGAGTCGGTGACTCCGGCCAAACTCCGGCCGGCCTCCCGAGGACCCGCGTCGGTTACGACGCGGTTGATGTTATAGGCGGACGATTGCCCGCCTCTGGCGGGCAAGCCTTCGGCGATACGTCCGTGCTCCGTGTTCGAAATACGCTCGCACGTAGCGGCCGACGTCGGGAGGCTGGTGTCCTCGCGGACGGCAAATCCAGCCTCGTGACTTCGGCTGCTACAGGAAACCGACGGCTAGGGAGCTGCGGCAAGGCTTTGCTTGCGGGTCATACCGCCAGCCACGTCGTCCCGATACCAGCGATAGAACGCCCGGGCGAAAACGAGGAAGGCGACGCTCATCCCAACCAGCTTCATCATTGCGCCAGCCAGAATCTGGTCGTCGGCCGGACTGAAGTTGGCGAACAGGCGGGGCGCATATTCGTAGGTAGGATAGAGGATATCTTTGGAAAACGTGATGTAGGCGAACACCGGCGTCATGCCGATCGTCACGGCGACCAGATAAAGCATCTGCCCTGGATAGGAAATCGGCGGGAATTCGCGCGATGGGCTGAGCAGCGGCCACCAGCAGAAAAGCGCCGCGCCGAAAAACATCACATGTTCGAGTACGTGGACCAGTTTGTTCTGCAAAGCCCACTCGTAGAGGAAGGGCGCGTGCCAGACGGAGATTGTGACCGTATAGATCGAGCCACAGACGAGCGGGTGGGTGAGAAATCGTAAGGCACCGCGCCAGGCCGTGCGACCGGTTATAGGTCGCACGAGCCAGTCGGGCAGTCCGCACAGGAACAACACGGCGGCGGGATAGATCAGCAGTTGATGCTGGAGCATGTGCGCGCTGAGCAGCAGGCGCTCGCCGATCTGGTCGAGCGGCGAGCCGACAGCGAAATAGAAGAGGACCAGGGCCGCGTAAAAGCAGAAAGCGCGTCCACGCGGGTAAGCGGCGACGGAGGCCAGCCGGTCGCGCCACGGGCCGGTGAGAAGGGCGTAAGCCCAACCCAGAAAGATGAGCCCGCCGATGAGGAAGGGCTCGTTGTGCCAGTGACGCCAGTCGATCATGGAGAATGAATGCGAGAGCAGATTACCCCGCTATCTCATCCACCGCAACCCGGGACGGTGTCTCCCGGGTGCTGCCGTCAACCGGCTCCGCAGGTAGCGCAGGTTTCCAGCCTGCATCGGGCGATGAAGCAGGCAAGGATGCCTGCGCCACGAAACACCCGGGTCCGGGGTGCGCTCTCAACCGTTCACGTTGTCGTCGAGCAGGTGCTTTTCCGGCCTTCC
>Ga0335071_10008330_pt1 | contig 10660 bp, 8 predicted proteins | sample Lox_Sample_15_FD_206724 | JGI IMG/M metagenome (GOLD analysis project Ga0335071, IMG submission 206724) | Soil microbial communities from Loxahatchee National Wildlife Refuge, Florida, United States - Lox_Sample_1.5 | ecosystem: Environmental > Terrestrial > Soil > Wetlands | place: USA: Florida...
CCGGAACGACGCCATTCTAACGCATTCGTGCACCCAAACGGGGTAGCACAAGTACGACAAAGTCGGTTTATTGCCTACATCAGCCTACCAGATTACGCTCCCCGGAATCGGAGGCTGCATGCTCAAGGCTGGAGGGGAGCCGAGGCTCGAGGCGGACCGGCGGGGCGCTGCCCGCTTCGACAAGGTCTTCCGGGTCTTCGTCGAGGGCGACCGCGGCTGCGGCATGGGCGTCGCCCGGAACATCTCCCAAGGCGGCATCTTCATCGAGACCCGCACACCGCAGCCCATCGGCTCACAGGTGCGCGTCACCTTTCCCTCCGAGGCGGGCAGCATGCTGGCGGTGGCCGAGGTGCGGTACGTATGCCACCTCCTGGGCCGCGGACAGGGGAACCTGCCCGGCCCGGTGGCGGTGCGCGGCATGGGGCTCCGCTTCCTCTACTTCGAGGTCGGGCAGGGTTCGGCCGCGCTCACGCACTGAGGGGCCCGGGCCCGGGGCGGCGAGCTTGCCGCGGGCCTCGGTCGCGTGCTACCCGAGGCGAGGATGCTGGCCATCGAGACCCAGGGGCTGACCCGGTGGTTCGACGGGAAGGCCGCGGTGACCGATCTCAACCTGGCCGTTCCCGAGGGCGCCTTCTACGGCTTCCTGGGGCCGAACGGCGCCGGCAAGAGCACCACCATCAAGATGCTGACCGGCCTGCTCGAGCCCAGCGCCGGCCGGGCGTGCGTGCTGGGGGTGGAGCTGGGCAGCGATCCGCTGACGGTGAAGCGGCAGGTGGGGGTGGTGCCGGACGGCCTGGGGCTCTTCGAGCGGCTCTCCGGCTCCGAGCAGCTCCGCATCCACGGCCAGCTCTACGGCCTCCCCCGCGCCGAGGCGGCGCGCCGCGCCGACGAGCTCCTCGGGGTCCTGGAGCTGTCCGACCAGGCCGGCAAGCTGGTGGGCGAGTACAGCCACGGGATGCGCAAGAAGCTGGCCCTGGGGTGCGCCCTCATCCACGCTCCCCGGCTTCTCTTCCTGGACGAGCCGTTCGAGGGGATAGACGCCCTGGCCGTCGCCGGGATCCGCCGGCTCCTGGTCGGCCTGGTGGGCCGGGGGGCGGTGACCATCTTCCTCACCAGCCACGTGCTGGAGATGGTCGAGCGGCTGGTGACGCACGTGGGCATCATCCACCAGGGCAGGCTGGTTGTGCAGGGCGCGCTGGAGGAGGTTCGCGGCAGCGGGACGCTGGAGGAGCTCTTCATCCGCACCGTGGGGGAGGAGCGCGCCGTGCCCCTGGGCCTCTCCTGGCTGGGCGAGGGGCCGCCGCGGTGAGCGGCGCGCCGGCACGCCACGGTGGGGCCGGGGAAGGCGCCGCCCGGACCTCACCGCTGCGAGCACTGGCCGAGCTCCGCTTCCGGCTGACGCTGCGCCGGCTGCGGGGGCGCTCCGGGGTGCCGGAGATCGTGGCCCGCGCGGTCCTCCTGGTCATGGCGTTGCCGGCGGGCGCGGCCTTCGCGCTGCTGGCCGGGACCGGGGCGTTCCAGGCGGTGCGGGGCCGCGGCATGCCCCCGGCCCTGGCCGCCGCCGCGCTGTTCTTCGGCGTCTGGCAGACCTGGACGGTGGTGGCGGTGACCTTGGCCGACCGCGAGTCGTTCGACCTGCGGCGCCTGCTCGTCTACCCGGTCCCGCCGGCTCACGCCTTCGCCTACGAGATGGCCGCCTCGTACCTGGGCGATCCCTTCGCCCTCTTCTGGTCGCTCCTCCTCCTCGGCGCCTTCGTGGGGGCCGCGGCGGCTCGCCCCGGCCCCTGGATCCTGCTCCTCGCCCTCACGCACCTGCTCTTCGCGGCCGGTGTGGTCGCCCTGGTGGCGCTCCTGCAGGAGGTCCTGGCCCGCCTCCTGCGCGGGCGCCAGGCGCGGGTCCTGGGCGTGGCCGCGGTCTACGTGGGGCTGGTGGCCCTGCTCGCCTGGGGGAGCAGCGCCGGGCACCGAGCCCTGCTGCGCAGCCTGGCGGCGCTCTCGTCGGCGCGCTGGGTCGCCTACCCGGCGGCCCTGGCCGCCGAGGCGGGCGCCGCGCTCTACGCCGGGCGGGCGATGCGGGCCATCCCTTGGCTGGCGGCCCAGGGGGTGACCGCCGCCGCCACCGCCTGGTGCGCCTACCGGCTGGCGCTCTCGGACACCCGCTCGGGCGTGGAGGGCGGTGCGGCCCGCGGCGCGTCCGGCGGCTCCGGCTGGCGCCTGCCGGGGCGGCTCGGGCCCATCCTGGAGAAGGAGCTCAAGGTCCTCCTGCGCCACCCGCTGGTGGCGGTGCTGATCCTGGTGGTGCCGGCCATCGCCGGCGTGGTGGGCTGGCGGGCCCTGCCCTTCATCCCCGCCGAGGCCGGGGAGGTGGTGCGGGCGCTCCCGCTCTTCGGATTCGCGCTCTACGCCCAGCTCGTCACCCAGGCCTTCTGGCTCAACGCCTTCGGCTGGGATCGGGGCGGCGCGCGCCTGTGGTTCCTTGTGCCGCTCGACCCGGCCGAGGTGCTGAGGGCCAAGAACGCCGCGACCAGCCTGCTCTCCCTGGCCATCTTCGCCGCCAGCGCCGCCGCCCTGTTCGCGGCCGGCGGTCCGCCGCCAGCCTGGGCCATGGCGGCGGCGCTGGCGCTGCACCTGGGGATCGGCCCCTGGTACCGGGCGGCCGGCAACGTGGTGTCGATCCTGAACCCGGCGCCGGCGGTGCACTCGCTGCAGCGCGGCGGGAACCTGGCCCCGGCCTCGTCGCTGGCCGGCCTGGCCATCGTCTCCGCCGGCGCCGCCCTGTTCGCGCCGCCGGTCCTCCTGGCGCTCCGGCTCGACCAGCCCTGGCTCCTGGTGGTCGCCTGGGCGGGGCTGGGGCTCGTGGGCGCGGCCGTGCGCCGGGCCGTCCTGCCCGCCTCGGCGCGGCTGCTTTCCCGGCGACGGGAGGCGCTGCTCGCCGCGGTCGCCGGGGATGGGACATGAGGGGAATGCCCCGGGGCGCGCGGCGCCCGCCTCCCGCCTGGCCCGACCTCAGGCCGCCGACAGCCGCTCCGAGGCCTCGTCGTAGTCGAACAGGCCCGCGTAGCGCCCCCAGTTCACGAAGGTCCCGAACATCCGCTCGTAGTCCTCGTTGGGCATGTTGACGGCCACGATCTCCAGCACGAAGTCGCGGTCGACCTGGTGCCGCTCCTGCCTCTCCATGGCGTCGCGGACCACCTGGAAGAGGCGCAGCCCGAGGATGGCCTCGCGCCACAGCGACTGCCGCTCCACGGCGGAGGCCTTCACCAGCTGGGCGCCCCGCGGGGAGAGCACCACCGTCCGCCGCGGGGTGTCGACCAGGTCGAGGAGCTCGGCCGCGTTCACCACCCCCATGAGCTTGCCGAACTCCTGGTCGGTGTCGGACCCGATCCGGAAGACGTCCTCCTGCCCGCCACGGGCGTCGAGGTACTCGAGCAGGCCCAGGATCTCGCCTGCGCCGGCGAAGGGCAGCGGCTCGAAGGTGGGAGCCGCCGCCGGGACCCCGACCGGCTCGTCGGGCATCTCCATGCCGGTGATGATGTCGTGCAGCCGGTCGACGAGGTGGAGGAGCCCCGGCGAGCGGTAGTCGCGCGGGCGGGGGAGGGTGTTCTCCACCACCGTCCGGACCCGCCCCGGGTTGGCGTCGAGGAGCACGATCCGGTCGGCCATGAACACCACCTCCTTGATGTCGTGGCTGACCATGACGATGGAGGAGGGGTTCGAGTCCTTGGCGGCCCACAGGTCCAGCACCTCGGCGCGGAGGCTCTCCGCGGTGAGGGCGTCCACCTGGCTGAAGGGCTCGTCCATGAACAGCATCTCCGGGTCGAGCGAGAAGGCGCGGGCCATGCCCACCCGCTGCTTCATCCCGCCCGACAGCTGGCGGGGGTAGGCCTCCTCGAAGCCGGCCAGGCCCACCATGCGGATGGCGCGGGCGCCGCGGCTGGCGACCTCCTCCGGGGCCAGCCCCTGGGCCTTGAGCACCGCCTCGACGTTCTGGGTCACCGTCATCCAGGGGTAGAGGGCGAAGCTCTGGAAGACGAAGCCGATGCCGGGGTTGAGGCCGACCAGGGGGGCGGCGTGGTAGCGCACCTCGCCGCCGGAGGGCTCGGTGAGGCCGGCCAGGATGCGGAGGATGGTGCTCTTGCCGCAGCCGGAGGGCCCCAGGAGGGCCACCACCTCGTTGGGCCGGATGGCGATGTTGATGTCCTGGAGCACGCGCAGCGGCGGGCCTCCGGCCTGCGGGAACTCCTTGTCCACGTGGCGGAGCTCGCACAGCGCCTCGCCATCGCTCAACGCCGTTGCCGTTGCCGTGGCCTCGACCATCGGATCCTCGCTAGCGGGAGACGGAGAAGCGCACCTCGGCCATGGCGTTGAGCCGGCGCCAGACCAGGCGGTTGAAGAGGGCTACCATCGCCGCCATGACGGCGATGGCCGCGGCCAGGACCCCGAAATCGGCGCTGGAGGCGGCGATGCTGATGCGGGCGCCCAGGCCGGTGGCGGCGATCACCTGGCCGCGGAAGCTCATGTACTCCGAGACGATGCTGGCGTTCCAGGCCCCCCCGGCCGCGGTGACCCAGCCGGTCACCAGGTAGGGGAACACCGCCGGCAGGTAGAGCTCTCGGAAGCGCTGCCAGGTGCCGATCCGGTAGATGCGGGCTGCCTCGCGAAGGTCGGCGGGGATGGCGGTGGCGCCGGCGATGACGTTGAAGAGGATGTACCACTGGGTGCCGAGCAGCATCAGGACCACGCTGCCCAGGTCGAGCCCGACGCCCAGCGCGCTGAGCACCGCCACCGCCGCCGGGAAGAGCATGGGCGCGGGGAAGGACGCCACCACCTGGACGACCGGCTGCAGGACCCGGGACAGGCGCGGCGACAGGCCGATGGCCAGCCCGGCCGGCAGCGTCCAGAGCGTGCCCAGCGCGGTGGCCGCCAGGACCCGGAGGAGCGTGAGCGAGGCCTCCCGCGAGATCCCGCCCCAGGTGGCGCCCGGCACGTGGCGCAGCAGCCCCACGAGGTCGACCGTCCCCCAGGCGAGCAGGGCGATCACCGCCAGGAAAAGGGCCAGGGAGATGGCGGCGCCGGGCCCGCGCCCGGCGGGGCGGGGCGGGGTCGCGGCGGACGGGCGCGGCGGGCGGGGCGAGCGAAACCGGGCCAGGCGGCGGAGGGCGGAGCCGGCGCCGGCCACCAGGCGGGACCGCTGGAGCAGGTCGAGGAACCAGGAGGTCATGGTCTCGGTCTGGCCGCTCTCCTCGACCCGGAACTTCTGCGACCAGACCACCACCGGCCGCCACAGGAGCTGATCGAGCGCCACGATCATGAGCACCATGGCCACCACCGCGCCCAGCATGGCCCGCCCGTCGCCGCGGGAGACGGCCACGCTCATGTACGAGCCCAGGCCGGGGAGGCGGAAGTCCTTGTCTCCCAGGACGAAGGCCTCGCTGACCATGAGGAAGAACCAGCCCCCGGCCATGCTCATCATGCTGTTCCAGATGAGGCCGATGGCGCTGAAGGGCAGCTCCACCCAGCGGAAGCGCTGCCACCAGCCGAACCGGCTCAAGGTCGCGACCTCGGTGAGGTCCCGGGGCAGGGACCGGAGCGAGTGGTAGAAGCTGAAGGTCATGTTCCAGGCCTGCCCGGTGAAGATCATGATCACCGAGGCCAGCTCCAGCCCGGTGTTGCTGTGGGGGAACAGGCCCACCAGCCCCAGCACCACGCCGGGCATGAAGCCCAGGACCGGGATGCTCTGCAGGATGTCGAGCGCCGGGATCAGCACCCGCTCGGCCAGCCGGTCGCGCGCCGCCCAGTAGCCGTAGCCGAGCGTGAAGAGCAGGGAGAGCAGGTAGGCCACCAGCCCGCGCGACAGCGAGAGCAGGGTGTAGCCGGGGAGCGCCGAGAGCGAGAGGTCGATCTCCACCGCCGGTCGCAGTGCCCCGGTCCACTGGCGGGAGAGGTGCACCAGGCCGTAGATCGTGCCGCCCAGCCCGGCGACGAGGGCCAGGTCGACCCAGCCCACGCGCCGCGAGCGGTCGAGGAAGGCCACCGCCTGCCCGAAGATCTTGTCGACCTGCCGGATCACTGCCGCGGCCTCCTCCCGCCTGCTCGAGCGGGCGGTCGCCTGGACTGTGAATACCGCGTCCCTGCCCGGAGGGACAGTGACGAGATCGCGGCCCGCCCACGGACGGGCGCGGGCAACGCCTCTCGCGCGGCGGCGGCGCCGACGCGGGGCTCGGGATCCCCCCGGTCCTTCACCCGGATCGGCCCCGCCGGCTGGCCTGGCGGCGAGGAGCCCCCTCCCTGGGAGCCGCCGCCGAGGCGGCCTCCACCTCCTCGAGGGGGCCTGGCCGGAGGCAGCGAAGCGGTGGTGCAGCAGGCGGCGAGGAGGACGTTCCCGGCCGTGCCCGGCGGCTGCCCGCAGGCAGCTCCGAGGCCGGGGAGCGCGCGATGCCCACGACCGGGAGCGCAGCACGGCGAGGGCGCTGCGCCGGGGACGACAGGCCGGCCCTCCTGCACCGGAGCCGCGTGGCGGGGCAGCCGGCGCTATCCGCGGCGCTTGCCCTTGATGTCGAAGAGCACCGCGAAGTAGATGATGAGCCCCTTGATGATCAACTGGTAGTAGGAGGAGACGTTGAGGATGTCGAGGCCGTTGCCGATCACGGCGATGAAGAGCGCCCCGATCACCGTCCCGTACCACTTGCCCACGCCTCCGCTCATGCTCACGCCGCCGATGATCACCGCGGCGATGGCGTCCATCTCGTAGGCCTGGCCGGAGGTGGGGTTGCCGGAGATGGTCCGGGAGGCGAGGACCAGGCCGGCGAAGCCGGCCAGCGCCCCGGAGATGGTGTAGACGCCGATCTTCACCGCGTGGACGTCGATGCCGGAGACGGCGGCCGCCACCTCGTTCCCGCCGACCGCGTAGATCCGGCGCCCGAACACCGTCTTGCCCAGCACGAAGGCACCCACGGCGGTCACCACCGCGAAGTAGATGACCAGGTAGGGGACGGTGTTGGCGACGAAGCCGCCCGCCAGCGCCTCGAAGGCCTTGGTGACGTTGAAGACCGGCATGCCGTGGGCGGCGATGAGCGCCAGGCCGCGCACGATGGTCATGGAGGCGAGGGTGACGATGAAGGGCGGGATGCCGCCGTAGGCGACCGAGGCGCCGTTGAGCGCCCCCACCACCGCGCCCGCCGCCACCGGCGCGGCCACCGCCAGGGCCAGCGAGTGCTCGCCGGGGTGGGCCAGGCTCGCGGCGATGACGCCGGCCAGGGCCACGATCGAGCCGATGGAGAGGTCGATCCCACCGGAGATGATCACCAGCATCATCCCCACGGCCAGCACCCCGTTGATCGAGGCCTGCTTGACGACGTTGATGAGGTTGGCCGGCTTGGCGAAGGCCTGGGGCGAGAGGGCCATGAGCACGCCCACCACCGCCAGGAAGACCAGCAGGATGCCCAGATCCCGCAGGACCGCCCAGCTGCGTCCGCCCGTAGCCATCGCCATCGACGTCACCCTCCGTGGACCTGCGAGGCGAAGCGCATGATCCGCTCCTGGCTGAACTCGGGGCGCTGGAGCTCGCCGGTGATCCGTCCGCCGGCCATGACCAGGATCCGGTCGGAGAGCCCCATGAGCTCGGGGATCTCCGAGGAGACCAGGACGATGGCCTTCCCTTGGCGCACCAGCTCGCCCATGAGCAGGTAGATGTCCCGCTTGGCGCCGACGTCGATGCCCCGGGTCGGCTCGTCGAGGATGATGATCTCCGGCTCGGCCAGGAGCCACTTGGCCAGCACCACCTTCTGCTGGTTGCCGCCCGAGAGCGAGGCGACCAGGGCGCTGCGGGAGAAGGCCTTGATCCGCAGCCGGCGCATGTACTCGTCGGCCACCGCCCGCTCGGTGCGTCGGCGGATGACGCCGTCGCGGAAGAGCTTGCCCAGCGCCACCAGGGAGATGTTCTGCTCCACCGTCCCCTTGAGGTTGAGCCCCTGGAGCTTGCGGTCCTCGGTGATGAGGGCGATGCCGCGGGCGATGGCGTCGCGGGGCGAGCGGATGCGCCGGGGGAATCCCCCGACCCGCACCTGGCCGGCGCTGGCGCGCCGGACGCCGAAGAGGGCCTCGACGGTCTCGCTGCGTCCGGCGCCCACCAGGCCGGCGATGCCCAGGATCTCGCCGCGGCGCAGGGAGAAGCCGACCTCCCGGACCCGTCGGCCCCAGGAGAGCCCCTTCACCGAGAGCACCTCCTCCCCAGGCTCCACCGGCTCCTTGGGGAAGAGCTCCTTGATCTCCCGTCCGACCATCATGCGGATGAGGGCGTCCTGGTCGAGCGATCGGGCCTCGCCGCCGCCGGCCAGGGCGCCGTCGCGCAGGACGGTGATCCGGTCGGAGATGCGGAAGATCTCCGCCATCTTGTGGGAGATGTAGACCACCGACACTCCCCGGGCGCGCAGGGCGGCGATCTGGGCGAAGAGGATCTCCACCTCGCGCTCGGTGATGGCCGAGGTGGGCTCATCCATCACCACCACCTTGGGCGAGTGGGAGATGGCCTTGGCGATCTCCACCAGCTGCATCTCGGCCACGCTCAGGGAGCGCATGGTCGCGGCCGGGTCGATGGGGATGGAGAGGCTGTCGAGGAGCGCCTGGCACTCCCGGCGCATGCGCCGCCGGTCCACCACCGAGAGCCAGGCCCAGCGGCGGGCGCGCAACTCCCTCCCCAGGAAGACGTTCTCGGCGACCTCCATGTCCAGGACCGGGGAGAGCTCCTGGTGGATCATGGCGATGCCGCCGTGAATGGCCTCGCGGGGGTTGCGGAAGGCCACCGGACGGCCTTCGACCAGGATCTGGCCGGCGTCGGCCGGGTGGATCCCCATGAGGATCTTCACCAGGGTGGACTTCCCCGCACCGTTCTCGCCCACCAGGGCGTGGACCTCGCCCCGGCGGATCTCCAGGCCGACGTCGGTGAGCACGGGGACGCCGCCGAAGCTCTTGCAGATGCCCCGCATCTCCAGCAGGACGCCGTCCACGCGCTCGCGCCGCCTTTCGGGGATCTCCGACCGCCGGGAAGGATACACGAAAAGGCCCCCTTCCCCGGGGGGAAGGGGGCCGGCGCCGCCGCCGTGGCCGGAGGCGCTCCGAACTCGCTACTTGATGAACTTGTCGACGTTGGCCTTGGTGATGAGGGTGTGGGCCACGATGGCCTCGGGCTTGGGCTTGGCGCCGCCGACGATCTTGTAGGCGGTCTCCATGGCCATCATCCCCTGGTCGGTGGTGCTCTGGGAGATGGTGGCGGCCAGCCGGCCGTCCTTCACCGCGGCCAGGGCGTCGGGGGTGGCGTCGAGGCCGTAGACCTTGACCTTGCCGCCCAGCTTCGCGTCCTCGACCGCCTTCAGGGCGCCCATGGCCATGCCGTCGTTGTTGGCGACGATGGCGTCGAGCTTGGTGCCCGTCTGCAGCCAGTTCTCGGTGAGCTTCAGGGCCTCGTCGGTGCGCCAGTTGGCGGTCTGCTGGTAGGCGACCTTGATCCCCGGGTACTTCTTGAGGACGTTCTCGTAACCCTTGGTCCGGCCGATCTGCGCGTCCGAGCCCATGGGCCCGAGCAGGAAGGCCACCGTGCCCTTGCCGCCGATGGCCTTGGCGGCGGTCTCCATCTCCAGCTCGCCGCCCTCCACCGGGTTGGCGCCCACGTAGCAGTCGGCCGCCTCTGGCTTGGCGATCTTCTGGTTCACCGTCACCACCACCACGCCGGCCTTCTTGGCAGCCTCGATGGCCGGCACCACGCCGTCGACCGAGACCGGCTCGATCATGATGGCGGCGTAGCCCTGGGCCACCGCCGACTCGATCTGGCTGATCTGCTTGGCCACGTCCTGGCCGGCCTCGAAGACGGTGAGGTTGGCCTTGAGCTCCTTGGCCTTGGTTTGCACCGCGTTCGCCATCTCGATGGTGAAGGCGTTGCTCATGTGGCTCATGAGGAGGGCGAACTTCTTGTCCGCTGCCCTCGCCGGGGGCGCCGAAAGCACCGCCGCGAGCAAGACCATCACGACCCCTAGACGCTTCATGCCTGCCTCCCTTCGGGCCCCCGGATGGGACCTTGAAAACGATTTCACTGCGAAGCCCGAGGCTAGCAGGGGCCGGGTCGGCCAACAAGGGTGTTTCCACGGCCGGCCATCGCTTAGAAACGCAGTTCCACGTGCGGTTCCGGAAGCCTACGTTTGAATTCGATCGGCCGGCGAACGGCTTCGAGGGGGATCCCGGGTGCCGGGGAGGGAACGGTCGAGACCTGCTTCTTCCGGAGGAGCCGCCCGGGCATCCTCGCGGGGAGCGTCGCCACCGCGCAGCCCGGCGGCGGGGCACCCTGGTTCGTGGCCGGCGTCTCCCTGGCCAGCGCCGCCTGGTTTCGGGGGGCTCGGCCTCGCCACCGGCGCCACCCTGCTCGCCCTGGCGGTCCGGCTGGCCGCGGTGCGCTGAGGAGGGACGCCTCAGCCGGCGGGGGCCCGCCCTCGGACCTCGACCACGGTGTACTCGCGCGCTCCGCCCGGCCGCGCGACCTCCACAGTCTCGCCCACGCGCCGGCCCAGGAGCGCCTCTCCGAGCGGGCCATGGGCGCTGACCGCGCCGCGCCGCGCGTCGACCTCGTCCGGCCCCACGAGCCGGAAGGTGCGTCGCTCGCCGTCCTCGGCCG
>Ga0335071_10008332_pt1 | contig 10659 bp, 9 predicted proteins | sample Lox_Sample_15_FD_206724 | JGI IMG/M metagenome (GOLD analysis project Ga0335071, IMG submission 206724) | Soil microbial communities from Loxahatchee National Wildlife Refuge, Florida, United States - Lox_Sample_1.5 | ecosystem: Environmental > Terrestrial > Soil > Wetlands | place: USA: Florida...
GCGCCTCGTGCCGGCTCATAGCGAAAATGCGCGCGGCGCCCATTTGTCTGGCTGAGAGCACGGCAAGTAGGCCGACCGCGCCATCGCCGACTACGACGACTGTGGCGCCTGGCTTTACATTTGCCGCGTCGGCAGCAAACCATCCGGTACCGAAAACATCAGAGGTCGTTAGCAGACTCGGAACAAGCTCCGCCGAAGGCACCTCCGAGGTGGTGACGAGAGTCCCGTCGGCAAGCGGAACGCGCAGCCATGGAGCCTGGGCATCCCCGACGAACTCTTTGTGCTGGCACGACGACTGGTATCCGTATGTGCAGTTGGGACAAGTATTATCTGAGGCAAAGAACGAACCCACGACAAATTGGCCGCGCTTTGCCGACCTGACCGCGCTACCGACCTCTTCGACGATGCCGCAGTACTCATGTCCCATTGGCCTCGGTTGCGTTAACGGAGGTGTGTCGCGGTACGGCCACAAGTCCGACCCGCAAACGCAAGTTGCCGAGATCCTGATAATGGCATCGGTCGGAAGTGCGATCTTTGGCTCGCCGCGTTCTTCGAGGCGAATGTCACGCGGCCCATATAGAACGGCTCCTCGCATATTTGTTCTCCTAGCGCCTTCACATCAGCTCGCACTTGCTAATAAGCAATTTCTAGAGATATCGCTCTTGGCCATCACCCCTAGCGCCCTGCACAACTATATTTGCGGCCGCAGTGTCGATCTTATTCAAATCATCGGGAGTGAGATTGACTGTTACGGCTCCGAGGTTTTCCTCCAATCGCTCCAGCTTTCTCGTACCTGGAATTGGGACGACCCACGGTTTTTGCGCCAGCAGCCAGGCGAGCGCGATCTGAGCCGGTGCCGCCTTATTTTGCATCGCCATCTCCCGCACAACATCAACAATTGGCTGGTTTGCCCTGCGATTTTCCGTAGTGAAACGTGGAAAAACAGACCGAATATCCCGGCTATCAAACACCCTCTTGGCATCAACCGTTCCGGTAAGGAAGCCCTGACCAAGAGGGCTCCAGGGAACGAAGCCAATCCCGAGTCCCTCACATGTTGGCAGCACTTCCGCCTCTGGATCTCGAGCCCATAGGGAATATTCACTCTGGATGGCAGTGACCGGCTGTATTTTGTGGGCCCGGCGGATAGTTTGCGCACTCGCCTCGGACAAACCGAAGTGCTTGACTTTTCCTGCTACGATGAGTTCCTTTACCGCACCGGCAACATCCTCGATCGGCACGTTTGGATCTCCGCGGTGCTGATAGAAAAGATCGATCACATCGGTCTTCATGCGCTTGAGTGCGGCTTCGGCAACCTGTTTGATGTGTTCGGGGCGGCTGTTCCGGCCTCTCCGCTTTCCTGTTTCAGGATCTAGATCGTGGCCGAACTTGGTCGCGATGACAACCTGGTCACGAACACGTGCCAGGGCTTCTCCGACAAGCACTTCATTAGTGAACGGGCCATAGGATTCGGCCGTATCGAAAAATGTGACACCACGGTCCACGGCTGAACGGATCAGGGTTATCATTTCTTGCCTATCTGGGGGTGGGCCATAATTGGCACTCATGCCCATGCAGCCGAGGCCAATCGCGGAGACTTCCAAAGTTCCAAGTTTACGTTTCTGCATTTGCCCTCCTTCATATTCCATTTCAGGTTATGCTCAAAACGTCTATGAAATTAGATCGCTTTTGTTTAATACAGTCATGAGCTATATTCATGAATAATGAGAGACGAATTGAGCGATCTTGTCGTGTTTGCTGCCGTAGCCGAAGAGCGGAGCTTTACCCGAGCTGCAGCTCGGCTTGGAGTGTCTCAATCAGCCCTAAGCCACACAATTCGCGGATTGGAAAGAAGGCTCGGATTGCAACTACTGGCGCGCACAACTCGCAGCGTTGCTCCGACCGCGACGGGCAACGCCCTGCTGAAAGATTTGGGTCCAGCACTCGAACAGATCGAAAGATCGGTTGCAGCGGCCCGGAAACTTCGCGATCGTCCTGGAGGCCGCATCCGACTTGGAGTATCACGGCCCGCGGCTTATATGGTGCTGCTTCCCAAATTGCCAAGCTTTGCGAAGGCATATCCTGACGTCATTCTAGACGTCATTACGACGAATGATCCCATCGATGTGGTCGCCGAGGAATTCGATGCAGGCATTCAAATCGGAGAGTTCATACAGCGTGATATGATCGCCGTTCGGGTCAGTGAGGACGTTCGTTTTGCGATTATAGGATCGCCGGCATATTTCAAGTCGCACGAGATTCCTCAAACGCCGCGGGATCTGAATGATCATCCGTGCATTGGTATCCGCCTTATGGGCGGTGCATACCGGTGGGAATTCGGGAAAGGACGTAAACTTCAGACGGTCAATGTTCAGGGGCCAGCCGTGTTTGATGATACAAATTTGGTGATTCAAGCAGCGCTCAGCGGCGTCGGCCTCGGGCTGGCGTTTGAGGGTCAAGTCACCGAACATATTGCAACGCGTCGCTTGATTCGAGTACTCGATGATTGGTGTCCGGCGTTTCCCGGCTTCTTCTTGTATTACCCAAGCCGTCGCAATCAACCTGCGTCATTGTCCGCACTAATCAATTCGCTTCGTCTGTCGTAAGAAAGCGTTTTATCGGATGTACAAGAGGAAACCTGACGATTACGGAAAATAGGATTCCCACAAGCAAGCGCGCCTCTATGCAATTTACCATTCCAGGTTCTGCAGACGTTATCGTCAGCACCTGCTTGATAAGTCGCGAAACCGGAAACTGAATTGCCCTATGAAAAATGGTCGGCAGGCGGAATTTGCATTGTGGCGCAATTTCCCACATGGCGACTTCGGGAAAGCGTTGCGGGTTTGACTTCTAGGAGATGCTGTTTCAGCGGAGGGCAAGATTAAACCGAGTCTTTCAACTCCTTCTTTAGAATGCTCTCAAACCTCGTCGCGCTTAGATAATGGTCCTCCAGCAATCGTCCATCGCGTATCAGGCTATACACACCAAAACCCGAGGGAGCTTTCTGGGCTTCTTCAGGTATCGCAAGCACCCATACGTTGAGGTCGACGCCGTACTTTTCCGCCACCTGCTTGACCGCTTCGACTGATTTCTTGTGCCACGGACATTGGTTTGCGTACACCAGATTCCAGCCCTTGTATTTCGATTGCTGCTTTTTCCAGTTCACAAGTCTCGGGCTAGGACTCTTATAGTCGAACTTCTTTGCCATTAACTTGAAGCGATCAAGTTCCTCAACTTGCGCATACCCGTTCCGTTCAAACAGCGTCTTATTCGCCATCCAAGCGCCTGCGCTTGTCAACGCACAGACACCGTATCTCTTATTCATCTTTGCGTCCTGTTCACATGCCTGAAGCAATGATGTCCCAAGAGTTTTGTGCCTTACTTCTTTGACAAACAGCGCGATGCAATGGATGAAAAAATAATTCTCCGCAGAAATTGGGCGCCATGCATTTTCTGAGGGCGCATACTCGATGAACCCGACTTGTTTTCCGTCCTGGTCAACTATGATCTTCAGACGGAGACCATCCTTGCATTGTTTCCGAAACCACTCAGCTTTTGCTTTTGCGCCGTCACTCTTTTTATCCTTGATACAGTAGATGCCCGCATCGACAACGTTGTCTGGAGTAACCGAGAGAATTGTGTAGGGCTTCATATGGGCCTTTTCGCCTGGGTCATAGGGATTTTCGCAATCGTGCAGAGTTCCTGAAGTTTGCCCTTCAGCTTCTGATACGCCAGGAATATCACTCTGTTCCCGTGTTCAATGGCAGCAGTAATTCAAACCACTCCCTGGTGGTATTGTAAGCCGGGACGGCCGACCGGGGCAAATAGGGAATTTTCATACTTCTGAAAAATCATATGCTCTGCTTTATCGCGTGTTTTGACCAAAACCAGCCAAACGGCGTTCTGTCCGCGAATGCGACTTCGGGATAATTGGCAGGCACAATCACTTGTTCAGCTCTGAATCAGCCGCTCCACAACACTTACAGGGACGGGAATAAATATCTTTATATTCCTGTGATGAAGTTAAGATTTTATCAATGGAGGTTACGCCGGAATCGAGTCCGCCATAAAAGTCACCAGCTTTGAAAAAAGGAATTATGGATTCCTCAATAATTCTCTTGCACATTTCATTGGTCAGAATAGATTCCAGCCCCAATCCAACTTCAATGCGCAGCGCTCGATCCTTCACGGCGACTAGAATAAGAACACCGTTATTTATGTCGCACCGACCAAGCTTCCATGTATTTGCAACTCTCAGAGAGTATTTCTCCAGCACCTCCCCTTGGAGATCCGGGATGATCAGGATTCCTAATTGCGTCGTGGTAGCCAACTGCAGGAATATCATTTTGCCTTTTAGAATGTCGATCTCGGCAGTCTTAAGAACGTTGGCTAAATCCATCACGCGATCCCGATTTAGCGGCACTTCTAAGATAGAAGCCTTTTCAGAATGCCCGGAAATATCTTGGAGTGGTTGGCCATAAGCAGTGGCAAGGACGCCTAACGGAAGAAGCAGCAAGAAAGCAAGATACCATCCTATCTTCATGAATTTCATCGCTTTTCTCGTCGGATTTATTGCTGTCATTTTAACGCAATTTGATATTGCTGGAAAGGTATAGGATAGAGATGGATATGGCGGCGATATGCGACAAAGGGTGGCAGGGGACCATGTTAACCAGATCGCCGTCCATAAACAGCCATGGGGGAAACCAGGAAACTGCTTCGGATGACTTCCTCTGCTAAAATTGACGTGTCTCATAACCCGACTTATGGCCCGGAACTGCACTGCGGAACACACCGCAGACTGCGGCGGGCGTCAATCCGCCGATTATCAGGGTATTACTAGCCCTATTTGCTTTAATTCTCTTCTGGGGGATTAAGCAAGTCCAGCTCACCATCCCGAAATTGATTAATCAGATACACCAATGCGGCCCGCTTTTCGCTGTAATTTCGCTGAATTCTATTCAGCATTCGCTGACCGACAAGAAAGGCGGGCGATAGCTTTTCTTCAGCAGTGCCGATATTGATTAGCTCCAATGCGTTTGACTTGCCTGCAGCTAAATAGACCGGGACACCTTCCCAAATATTATCTGTTCTAGTCATTCTCATAGTTGATCCTCATTTTGTGAAAGTTAGTACTGTTGCCTGTTTAGGCAGTCGCCTGCCTCCATAGGGTAGGTTGATGTGCTCAGTGGCGGGCTACAAGTAGCGGGTTATGGTGCAGTGGGTCAGAGCGAATATATCTCACTTGCCAGCCAGGGACAACAAAAAACGGCGGCCGTTTGCACAGTTCACGGCTCGGCCTTCTCACCACAACAGCTTATAGGTCGTTTAAGCACGTTTTTTGCCTTTTCCTGATCAGCGACGGCTGCATCTGGTCGTCCGACCTCTTGATAAACAGCGGGATCATACGATATGAGTCTCCCAATATGGCAATCAGGGAAGCTTCAAATTAGTTGCAAAAGTGCCGTTTAGCATTTTGGCGCAACTTCCCCCATCCGGACTTCTTGGGAATTAAAGGGGAGATTCCACTTTTCCGCAGGAAAATGGGGCCCAGTAGAAATATTATTTTCTATTTGCCGACACTCGCGAACTTTAGGGCTTTGCTGGTTCTCCGGAGCCAAACAAGTGCAAGTTTTGTCGCGGTTGGCCTGCCTCAGAAACAGGGCATATACCCAGTATTCCCGTTCAATCCACGAAAAGCTCCAGGTTTTCTGAATTAACGCCGAGCCATGATATGTCAGAGACGGTCAGGAATTGAAATGGCAACTTATTCAACCTATCCGGCCCTATCCGGCTGGCCGCACGCTGATCAAGTGAAGATTGCGACAGCCTGCACTATCGCAATCCAAGGCTAGCTAATTTATCGTTAAGGTCAAATTAACTGTATGGGTCAAATTCGGCGTTGAACCCGTATCCTTGCCCGTAACCGTAACCGCATAAGTGCCTGCCGGGGTGCCTGTTGTGGTGCCTCCCCCACCGCCTCCCCCGCTCCCACCAGCCTTTCCGCCACCACAGGCGACCATGGCCGCAACCAGCAGTGATGTAGCGGCAAAAGCCAGCGCCGCGCGACGAGCCCTTCGGTTACGAAGCACGAATGCCGGTGCGCCCCCCACCAGGACGGGGACCCACCCGGCCAAGGCGAAGGGTGCGAATGGTTGCGGCGATATCGGAGCGCCCATCCTAGGCCCTCGCAGCAGCAGCAACGCAGTCGAGCGCGCCGTAGTGTTCACTACCAGGGTGACACTGCTCGCCGAATTCCCATTCAGGGTTACGGAGGCGGGGGTGAATAGGCACGAGGACGCCCCAGGAATTCCTGCGCATGACAGGTTCACGGTCTGGCTGAATCCGCCCAGGGGATTGACCACAAGATTGTACGTGGCTTTTCCTCCGGCAGTCACCGTCGCTGAGGTCGAGGAGCCCGAGGCGACGGCAATTGAGAAATCCGCAGCCCCGGTGCCCGCGAGAGCGATCGTGTGCGGGCTTCCCGGCGCGTCGGAAGTCACGGTTAGCATAGCGCTACGATTGCCCGTGGCGGCCGGCGCGAAAGCGACATTGATCGTGCAATTCGCCCCCACTGAAAGGTTCGATGCGCAATTGTTTGTCTCACTAAAGTCCCCCGCTTGCGGCCCGGAAATCGCAATTCCTGTGATGTTCAATACCGACTCGCCGTTGTTGGCGAGGGTTGCGAGCTGGTAGGAACTGGTCGATCCGACAGGCTGAACCCCGAACGTCAGGCTCAGCGGAGAAAGGTAAACTGCAGGGGCCGGTAAATGTATCTTAGCGACGAAGGCATCATACCCAGCGCCTACGAAGCTCTGCTGGAAAGGATATGCAGTGGGGAAATCCTGAGAAAGTGTGGCGCCCGTAACATAAGCGTTGTCTAAAGGGTCCAAGGCGATCCCGAGTCCCCGTTCAATGCTAGTGCCCCCGAGGTAGGTGGAGTAAATCAACGCACTCCCAGAGGCATTCAGTTTTGTGACATAGGCATCGCCTCCTCCGCCATAACTCGCTTGAAACGCGTTTGCCGTGGGGAAGTCGCTGGAATCTGTGCCTCCGATCACACAGGCATTGCCCGAAGAATCCACAGCGATCCCGCCAGAACCTTCACCGCTAGTGCCGCCGAGGTAGGTGGAGTAAATCAACGCACTCCCAGAGGCATTCAGTTTTGCGACATAGGCATCGCCTCCTCCGCCATAACTCGCTTGAAACGCGTTTGCCGTGGGGAAGTCGCTGGAATCTGTGCCTCCGGTCACATAGGCATTGCCCGAAGAATCCACAGCGATTCCGGATCCACTGTCGTTGCCAGTTCCCCCGAGGTAGGTGGAGTAAACCAGCGCACCCCCTGACGCATTGAGTTTTGTGACAAAGGCATCGTATGTCCCCCCGCCATAGCTCGCCTGAAACGGATTTGCCGTCGGGAAGTCGCTGGAGGCTGTAGTGCCGGTCACATAGGAGTTGCCGGAAGAGTCCACAACGATCCCCCCACCAATTTCATCGCTAGTGCCCCCGAGGTAGGTGGAATAAACCAACGCACTCCCGGAGGCATTCAGTTTTGTGACAAATGCATCGTATGTCCCCCCGCCGTATATGGCCTGGAATGCACCTGCTGTGGGGAAGTGGTAGGACTGCGTTTTGCCGGTCACATAGGCGTTGCCGGAAGAGTCTACAGCAATTCCGTAACCGAAATCGTCGGTCGCGCCGCCCAAGTAAGTGGAATAAATCAGCGCACTCCCTGAGGCATTTAGTTTTGTGACGAAGGCATCGTAGTAAGGAGCGAGACTATTGCTCGCCTGAAATGGGTTTACCGTTGGGAAGTCGCCGGATGTTGTGGCTCCGGTCACATATGCGTTGCCGGAAGAGTCCACAGCGATTCCATAGCCAATATCAATCGTACTATTGTATCCGGGAAAAACATAACTGCCCCCGATATAGGTGGAGTAAACCAGCGCACTCCCAGAGGCATTCAGTTTTGTAACGAAAATGTTCGTGTACCCCGTTCTTTCCTGAATTGGATTTGCCGTGGGGAAATTAGTGGCGGTCGTATAACCTGTCATATATGCATTGCCGGAAGAGTCTACAGCTATTGAAAACGCACCATTATTGCCATCACCACCGAGATAGGTGGAGTAGCTGAGAACTGGATCAATCACCAGCGGTAGCGAAGCATCATATTTTCCCAGCTGAAAACCCACTTCTTGCTTGCCCAAAAGAATGTATCTTCCCGCAATCTCGGTATGGGAGCCTCCGCATCGCTGGTAGATAAAGGGCTTGTTTAGCCGAAGACCGTCCTTCTCCTTCAAAATGAGGCCACCCTGTTCATCCATCGTTAGATTGGCTTTTCCCTCTACGGCGAACTTGATTACTCCGGGATTTGCTCCGGGATTCACGATCCAGTCATATTCCAGTTGCCGTTGATTGCCGTAGTAGATCAGATCAATCCCAGGATAAACATCCCCAAGCTTAACCTTCTCGAAATTGGAAACGCCTGTACGCCACTTCGCTGGATCATTGCCGATGAAATAGCTGCTTTTGCCCGGAAGTTCGTCAAGGCCGGTGATCTTCGGATTGGGATTGGCGCCAATAGCCTTCAGCCGGATCACGTCGTTAGTGACCAGTTTAGATCCATCCTTTTGGGGACCATGGATAAATATTTGCTCTTTTTCTTTGGATGAACCACGCCTGAGACTCAGTACAGCTTCAGTGGAAGTCAAGAACAGCGTAATTCCATTCCCTCTGGAAATAAACCTCACCGCATCATCCGCCTGCCCTTTGTTTACCTCGAAGCTTAGTGGCAGTTTGCCGTAGCTTTCCTCTATGAAGGCACGGGTTGTCGGATCAACGTCTTTCCCTTTGGCTTGTGAACCGCGTGAAGAGGTGATTGCCGGGCTCGCGAATGATTTACCCGCGGCAGCACCGTTGGATATTTCGGAACTGTAAACAGATAACAGAATAAAAGCTGTCACTACTAATACAGTCTTCTGCAAAACGCCGTGAATTGACTGTCGCATGATAATCCTCTCTGGAAGCAGATCAAATCCCATTCAGGAAGCAGCATTGCCCATTCACAAGATGAATTTTTTCAGCGCCTTAATACAGCTTTCTGTCTTTTTACTTAGAAATATACTAGTCCGGAAATTTAACAATGAGAGTTAAATGAGGAAGGAATGAGCATGCATAATACTCACTGCGAAAGATGGGTGATTTATTAGCTAAAGGGTCCGTAGCAAAGAAACTTGATGGCTGCCTGAATTCAAACTCCCCTGATACAGCCTTCTGTTACATAATGCCCCCCGCACGTAGTCGTCTTTCTGGAGTAAAGAATGAGAAACGCGCCTCGGGGAAGCTACCGGCCTTGGGAAAACATGGGACGTCCCACCCGTTTACCAATTTCTTTGCCATTCCGGCGGCATTTGCTGTTTCCTATAAGGTGTTCGGGTGGGGCGTCCCTGATTTCCGGCTATGTCCGGCCAAGCTCGGCGCGAATGAACCGCATGAGGCTTTCGGCGAGATCGGAGGGCATGTTCTCCCCCAAACTCTCGGCCTTCTCCCGCGCCAGAGCAATGGTGCGTTCCAGCAGACGACAGAATCCATCATCCATGGCGGCAGGAGTGGAGAAGTCCCACGCGCTGAGAGGCATTAGCGCCTTGTCGTCCCGCATTGCGGCATCCAGTTCGACGTACTCCCACGTTGTGAGCTTTCTGCCCGGATCCGCCCAGTTTCTGGATCGTCCCCATAACATGCTCACCAGCCAGTCAACCTGAGCCGAAGCGAACCGCCAGCAGGTCCAATCCTGGCCCCGCTTGCGCGCTTTCACGTACCGGATGCCGCCGAGAAGCTGGCCGACGACAAAGTGTCCCGGCGAACCTGGTCTTGGCGCGCACACATTGTTCGAAATGCTCTGACTGGAATAGGCGGGTGTTTCTATGCGCCACAACCGGACTTGGGATTTCCGAACGCCGGGATCGCCATTGTGAACCTGTCCGAACGCACGCAGGCTGATGTCTAATTTGCAGTAGTACGCTTCACCCCGAAACAGAATCGTCCTGACGACCTCGTCCTCGGGCGTCGGTAGTTGCCAATCAACCTCAATCGGCGCCACGGTCGTCAGAACCTCGGCCAAGGCGGCAGCGCTCGCGGCAAGATCCCGCGTCGTAACTTCCACGTCGATGTCCGAATACGCGTCGGCTGTTCCGTTGGCGAGCGAGCCGAACACATACAGTTCACATGCGCCTGGCAAATCCCGGAGCGCCTCGCTGACCCGCTGCAGGAGATTTCGGGGACCGTCAATCTGGAATTCAGGCATGTCGGTTTTGTTGATTGGCATCAGGCTGAACGGAATCAGGGCTCTTCAATCTTAGCCTCGTCGATCAGCATTACCGGGATGTCGTCGCGGATCGGATAAACCCGGTGGCATTTCTGGCATTTAAGCCCCGCACCATCCGGGGTCAGGCGAACCTCTTCCTTACAAAGGGGACAAGCGAGAATTTCCAGGAGTTCTTTGCTGATTGCCATGTATTCCTCCAAGCAGGCTGCCTCAGGATTTTTTCTTCAGAACCAGCCTATTCTCCGTGCCGGCGAGAATCCTCCGAATATTCTGGTAATGCCTTGCAATGATCAGAACTGCGCCGAGCGCTGCTCCCAGGATTATCGGCACGGGCGCGC
>Ga0335071_10008335_pt1 | contig 10656 bp, 5 predicted proteins | sample Lox_Sample_15_FD_206724 | JGI IMG/M metagenome (GOLD analysis project Ga0335071, IMG submission 206724) | Soil microbial communities from Loxahatchee National Wildlife Refuge, Florida, United States - Lox_Sample_1.5 | ecosystem: Environmental > Terrestrial > Soil > Wetlands | place: USA: Florida...
ACGGGAAGGAGATCATCCACGCCGCCGTTGTAACGCCGGCGGGCCAGCGCCATGGCTTGGGTGGCCGAACGCTCGGACTGCCGCAGGTAATCGCGCCGGACCTGCTCGTGCCCAAAATCAACCAGCGCGTTCTCGGTCTCCTCGAGGGCGTTGAGGACGGTCTTTTGGTAGGTGGCCAGTTGGGCGTCGGCGCGGGCGTTGGCGGCCTTGATGCGGGCCAGGACGGCGCCGAGGTCCAGCGCGGCCCAGGTGATGCTGGGGCCAAAGGAATAGGTGTCGGCGCCGCTTTCGGCGAGGCTGGAGACCTCGCTGGCTTGCAACCCGAGGCTGCCATTGAAGGTAACGCGCGGGAACAGGTCGGAGGTTTCGACGCCAATGCGCGCGGTGGCGGCGGCCAGCGAGCTTTCGGCGGAGCGGATGTCCGGGCGCCGGCGCAGCAGGTCGGCCGGGTTCCCGATGTTGACCAGCAGCGGCAGAGTTGGGATGGGAGCCGGCGGGGTGAGTTCCGGTTCCAGGGCGGTGGGTTGCTGCCCGGTGAGGACGCCCAGCCGGTAGATCGCGTGTTTAACGGCGGCTTCCAGCGGCGGGATGAGGGCCAGCGTGGCGTCGAGCTGGGCGCGCGCGCGGGCGCTGTCAAGTTCGGTGCCGCGGCCGACCTTGAGCTTCGCGAGCGTCAGGTCGAGAGTCTCGCGCTCGTTTTCGACATTGCCGCGGGCCACCGCCAATTGGTTTTGGCCGCCGCGCAGCTCAAAGTAGTTGCGGGCAACTTCCGAGATGAGGGTGACCAGCACATCCTGACGCGTCGCGACCGTGGCGGCGACCTCGGCGGTGTCGGCCTGAACGGCCCGGCGGACATGGCCGAAGAAATCCAGTTCCCAGGCGGCATCGAAGCCGGCGTTGTACAGGCTCGACTGACGTTGCCCGCGAGTCAGCGGGAAGGGGGAGGAGTCCACGCTGTTATTGGATTTGGTCCAGCCGGCGTTGGCATCCGCGACGGGAAACAGGTCGGCGATGGCCCCCATGCGGAGGGCGCGCGCTTCGAGCACGTGGGCGGTGGCGATGCGCAGGTCCGGGTTGTTGGTCACCGCTTGAGCCACGAGCCGATTCAGGATGGCGTCATTAAACCCCTGCCACCACCTGACGGCGGTGGCCCCCGCGATCAGGTTGGTTTGATTGCCGTTGGCAAAGGCCGCGCTGACCTCGTTTCTGGGCGGATGGTAATTCGGCCCAACGGCGCAGCCGGCCAGCAGGGCAGGAATCATCACCCACCACAACTTGAACTGGCGCAGGGCGCTCATGGCTTCCCTCCTTCCGGTTGCGGCGCGGGCGGGTGCTTCTTGAATCGAAGCCCCAGTTTTTCCACCACGTAGAAGTTGACCGGGATGACGAATATGCCCAGCAAGGTCGAACCCAGCATGCCGCCGATGACCACCGTGCCCAGCGTCTGGCGGGACATGCCGCCCGAACCGGTGGCAAACCACAGCGGCAGGCACCCAAACACGAAGGCAAACGACGTCATCAGGATCGGACGCAATCGGATGCGGGCGGCGATCAGCGCGGCCTCGGTCAGGGACTTGCCCTTCTCGACTTCGGTCTTGGCGTATTCGACGATCAGAATGGCGTTCTTGGCGGACAAACCAATCAACATGATGAGGCCGATTTGCACATAGACATTGTTCTCGAACTGCCGCGACCAGAGGGCCAGAAAAGCGCCCAGCACCGCCACCGGGGTGCTGATCAAAACGCTGAACGGCAGCGACCAGCTCTCGTAGAGCGCGGCCAGGATCAGAAACACGAACACCAGCGAGAGCCCGAAGATGGCAATGCGCGGCACGCCTTGCGCCGCCTGCTGTTCCTGGAAAGACATGCCGAAATAATCGAAGCCCATCCCCGCCGGCATCGTCTTGGCGAACACATCCTCCAGCGCTTTGGTCGCCTGATCCGAGCTGTAACCGGGGGCGGCGCTGCCGTTGATTTGAGCGCAGCGGTATTCGTTGTAGTGCATCACGAATTCCGGCCCGGTGCGGCGTTCCACCCGCGCCACCGCCGAGAGCGGGACATTCTGGCCCAGCCGGTTGCGCACATAAAACAAGCCGATGTTGTCCATGCTCGCGCGATACTTGTCGTCCGCTTCCACATAGACCTGCCACTGCCGGCCAAACCGGTTGAAATAATTGATAAAATAGCCGCCCATGAAGGTCTGGAGCGTCTTATAAACCTCGCCCAGGTCCAAGCCCTGCTTGAGCACCTTGTCGCGGTCCACCTTAACGAACACCTCCGGCACGCTGGGCAGGTAGCTGGTGCTCAAGCCGGAAAGCTCCTTCCGTTTGCCGGCCGCGTCCATGAAGGCATTCAGGTTCTCCGTCAGGAACGACGGGTCCAGCCCCGCCCGGTCTTCCAGGATGAAGGTGAATCCCCCCGCCGTGCCGACGCCCGGAATGGCGGGAGGCGGAAACGCAACGGCCTTGGCTTCCGGCAGCGCTGCCAGCTCCTTGTTAATCTTCGCCCGGAGGGCGCCATAATGTTCGGAGGCTTTTTTACGCTCATCCCACGGTTGCAGGGTGACAAAGAACAGGGCGTTATACGTGGTTTGCGCCTGGCTCAACAGACTGAATCCCAGCACCGTCGTATAATACCTGACTCCCGGCGTCCTGGCCAAAATGGCCTCCACCTTCTTGCAGTATTCGGAGGTGCGCGGCAGCGAGGCGGCGTTGGGCAGTTGCACGTTGATAAACATATAGCCCTGGTCTTCCTCCGGCAAAAACGACGAGGGCAGTTTGCTCCCAATGAGCAGGGCCAGCGCCGCCACGCCGGCCAGCAGCACCAGGCTTAACCCGCTCCAGTGGATCAACCCCTTGCTCCAATGCACGTATTTGTCGGTGACCCGGCGGAACACCCGATTGAACCAGTCGAAGAATCGGGCCAGCGGACCGTGCGTCGGCACCCGATGCTTCAACAGCAGCCCGGCCAGCGCCGGACTTAGCGTCAGGGCGTTGAACGCGGAGAGAATGACGGAGATGGCAATGGTCAGGGCGAATTGCTGGTAAAGCCGCCCCGTGATGCCCGCGATGAAAATCGTCGGCACAAAGACCGCCGCCAGAATAAGAGCGATGGCCACCACCGGGCCGCTGACTTCGCGCATGGCCTGGAGGGCCGCGGCCTTGGGCGCCATGCCCTCCTGGATATGCCGTTCGACCGATTCCACCACCACGATGGCATCATCCACCACCAGCCCGATGGCCAGGACCAAGCCGAAGAGGGAGAGGGTATTGATGGAAAAGCCAAACAGCGGAAAGAGGATGAACGTGCCGATGAGCGAGACCGGCACGGCCAGCAGCGGAATGAGCGAGGCGCGCCAGCCTTGCAAGAAGATATACACGACAAGGGTGACCAGCAGCAGCGCCTCCCACAAGGTCGTCAGTGTTTCGTCCAGCCCCCGGCTAACCGCCAGCGTGGTGTCGAGCGAAACGGCGTAATCCAGGTCCTGCGGAAACCTGTTCTTCAGTTCTGCCATCAGCGTCTTGACCCCCCGGGCGGCATCAATCGCATTGGAGCCGGGCAATTGGTAAATGGCCAGGACGGCGGCGGGCTTGCCGTTGAGCCGGCCCGCCAGGCTGTAAATCTGGGCGCCCAGCTCGATGCGCGCGACGTCCTTGAGCCGCACCACCGAGCCGTCCGTGTTCTCGCGCACGACGATTTCCCCGAATTGCTTCTCCGAGACCAACCGGCCCTGGGCGATGGCGGTATAGGTGTATTCCTGCCCCGGCAACGACGGCGGCCCGCCAATCTGCCCGGCCGGATTGACCGTGTTCTGGCTGTTGACCGCGGCAATCACCTCGCTGGCGGTGATGTTCAGTTTAGCCAATTGATCCGGGTTGACCCAGAACCGCATGGCATACTGCCCCGCCCCGAAAACATTGATGTTGGAGATACCTTTGACCCGCGTGATCTGGTCAACCAGATTGATGTAGGCGTAGTTGGCCAGGAAGGTCGCGTCATACGTGCCGTGTGGCGAATAGAGCGCCACCAGCAACATCGGCGTCGTCGGGGACTTCAAGATGGTGACGCCGTAATTCTGCACCGCGGCGGGCAATTGCGAGGCGGCCTGCTGTTCGCGCAACTGGGCCAGCATTTGGTCAATGTTCGGGTCCGTCTTGACGTCGAAGTTGACCACCATGCGCATAACGCCATTGTTGGCGTTGATGGAGTACATGTAGTTCATGTTGTCCACCCCGCTCATTTGCTCTTCGATGGGCGTGGCAATGGACTGCTGCACGGTTTCAGCGTCCGCGCCGACGAAGGTGGTTTGGATGCGGATTTCTGGCGGGACGACGCTGGGGAACTGGGAGATGGGCAGGGTCGTCATCGAAACCAGGCCGACCAGAACCATGAGAATGGCGATGACCATGGCCACGATGGGCCGGTTGATGAAGAAGCGGTACATTACAACGACGGGGATTGGGTCATTTCTTGGTCATTTGTGCCGCATCATTGGTCGTTCCCGGTCTATACGGCAGCGGCTCCACCACGGCTCCCTCCTTGACCCGCTGCGTGCCTTCCGCGACGACCCGGTCGTTGGGGGCAAGCCCTTTTTCGATCAGCCAATCATCGCCTACCTGGTCACCCACCTGGACCGATTGAAGATGGGCCTTGTTCTGCGCATCAACCGTGGCCACCAGGTAGGACCCCTGCATTTCCATCACCGCGCGTTGCGGTACCAGGATCGCCCGGTGGCGCGTTTCGATCTTCGCCCGCACTAGCGCGTATTGGCCGGGGCGCAGGATGTAATCGGGGTTCGGGAACAAGCCCGCGATCTGGAGCGTGCCGGTATTGACGTCAACCTGCCGGCTGGTGAAGAGCCATTTGCCCGGGGCTGGATAAGTCGAGCCATCCGAAAGGATCAGGTGCAATTCCATCTCCCCCCGATTCGCGGCCCGCTCCACCGCATTAGTGAACTGATGGCAATAGGCCAGATACGATTGCTCGCTGATACTGAAATACGCCCGTATCGGATCAATGGTTGACACCGTCGTCAGCACCGCGCTGCCCGGCCCAACCAAATCTCCGATTTGTGCCTGGGCGGTGCCAGCGATCCCGTCCACGGGCGACGTAATCCGGGTGAAACTGAGATTCAGCCGGGCGCTTTCCACCGCCGCCTCGTCGGCCGCCACCGCCGCCTTGGCCATGAGATTGGCGTGGACGGCGTTGTCCAATTCTTCCTGGCTAACGGCGTGCTGCTGGACCAGAGGCTCGTCGCGTTTCACATCCAACTCCGTCTTGCCGAGCATCGCCTGGTCCTGCTGCAGCTTGGCCATAGCCTGGTCCAGGACCGCCTGGAATGGGCGTGGGTCAATCTCAAACAGCAAGTCACCTGATTTGACGTGACTGCCCTCCGCGTAGTCCTGTTTCATCAGGTAGCCGGTGACTTCGGCACGAATCTGGGCGTTGGGATAGCCGTCGAGGGTTCCAATCCACTGCTGATAAATCGGCACGTCCCTAGGGGAAACCGTCAGGACCAGCACCTTCGGCGGCGGCGACGCCACCGGCGCCTCGCGCTTGCAACCGACGGCTACAACCACCAACAACCCCAGTCCCAAAAACAACCTTTCCATCCGGCACGGAGTTCTGCACTGGCCGGCGAGCCGCGGCGTTGAGGCGGATGATACGTGCATAGGCAGTAGTGATAACATTCGGAAGTCAACTGATGGCGATCAGGGAGACGGTCTCATTGCGTTCGTTGTGCACTTTGCCCATCGCATTTGGATCGAGGGTCGGCTTGCCGTCCACCAGAAAGAGGTATTGGTGGTGGCCGTGGGGCAACTCCAGCCGGAGAACCCAGCCGCCATCCGGCATCCGCGTCATGGGATGCACCGCGGGCTGCCAGCCGTTAAAGTCGCCGATGAGCGACACGGTCTGGGCCTGGGGCGCGCGGCAGAAGAAGTCCACCAGGTGGCGCGGCTTGCGGGCGGATTCCCCGGGAGCAGCGACGGTCGGATTAGGGTGGGAAGAGACCGGATTCATGGGCCAGTAAGCGTCAACGTTTCCGTTTGGCCGAAGCCAGGGCGTAGAAGCCGGGGGCGAAGCACTCGATCATCTCAGCCAGCACTTTGGCCGTGTCCGCGGGATTGCACACGCCATGCGTCTCCAACTCGATCTTACGCGGGTTGCAGAGGGTGAACGCGAGGGCGCCCCAGACGAATTCGACGCGCCAAAGCAGGGCGGCCAGGGGCGCTCGGGGAAGACTGCGCTGCAGCGCCTCCAGCACGGCGACGCGGACCTGGGCCCGTTGGGAGCGCAGCATCTCCTGCGTCTGCGGGTTGGGCTCGGTCACAATCCGGCCAATCAGGCGGGTGACCGCCCGGTGCCTGGCCGAAGCGGTGGCCATCAACTGCAAGGGCGGCAGCAGCATCGCTTGCAGGATCTGCTCCACCGTTAGCGGGCGCCCTTGGGCGGCTTGATCGAACTGCCGCAGGAGTGCCAGGTGCTCCTCGCGGAGCGGGCCGAAGCGCCGCTTGAGCACCGCCTCCATCAGGCCGCGTTTGGAGCCGAAATAGTAATAGACCGTCGCCAGATTGACCCCGGCCTCCAGCACGATGTGTCGCAGCGACGCGCCGGCAAACCCCAAATCCGCGATGGCGTTCTCGGCGGCATCGAGGATGCGGGTCTGACGGTCGAGCTCAGTGCGCTTCGGCATTTAATTAAACGTTCGTTTTAAACGAACGTTTAATCCTGTCACATTCCGCGGCGGGCGGCAAGCCCAATTTGTGCCCCCTAACGTTGTTCGCGTTTTGCACCCTGGAACTGATCCGGCAGGAGCGCCGGCCTTCCCGCACGAAACAGCGGGTTGATAATCCGGCGGGGAGGCGTTACACACAGGGGCTTCTGACGAAGTGACTTAAGATAACGATATGAGCACAAGCGCAAGCGAACCTTTCGACCTTATCTTCGGCCGGCGTAGCATCCGGGTCTATGCGCCCGGGGAAGTGAGCGAGCCGGCGGTGACGCGGCTGCTGGAAGCGGCGATGGCCGGGCCGTCGGCGATGACCAAGGATCCGTGGCGGTTCGTGGTGGTCCGGGAGAAGCAGACGCTCGCGAAGCTGGCAGCGCTCCATCCCGGCGCCGCGATGCTCTCGTCCGCGGCGGCGGCGATCGTGGTGTGCGGGGACCTGGACGCTGCCTTCGAGCGGCAGATCAGCTATTTGCTGCAGGATTGCGCTGCGGCCATCGAGAACCTGCTGCTGGCGGCGCACGCGCAAGGGTTGGGCGCCTGCTGGGTCGGCATCCATCCCGGCGAAGCTCTGGTGAAGCGCGTCAAGGAAGTACTGTCATTGCCGGCGTCCATTATTCCGGTAGCGGCGATCGCGCTGGGTCAGCCGGGCGAGCAACCGCCGCCGCGCACGCGCTACAACCCGGAATACGTTCACCACGAGAAGTGGTGAGCGTTCGCCCGTGGCGCCGCAGCCACCCCGAGCATGACCCGGCCCGGCGGGCAATTCGTTTGGGCTGCGTGCCCCCAGGCCATGCCCCTGCCGGCCCGGCGGCGCGCCCGAAACAAAGAGGGGCACCCGCGTGGTCGCGGATGCCCCTGGTGAGAGGGTCAGTTATTCCGGCAGGCCCGGCTAGTTCGCCTGGATGCGGTAGAACTGCGCGTTATTGGGCTGCTCGGTCAAGCTCGCTTGCCACGTGCCCGTCCCGGTTGAGGTGATCGTGGCGGCCGGTGATACGGCGGTGTATTGGCCATTCGCGGTTCCCGAGCTCAGCACCGTGAACACCGACGAGTCGGTGCAGGTGAAGTTCATCACCACGCTGCCCCCGCTGTTGGAGACTGAGGTAATGACAAACGGCAAAACTCGCACCACGCGCAGGTTCGCGAAGTAGGCGGCTCCATCGAGGTTTCCCAACGAGTTGTACGGGTCATCGTAGCCGAACATGACCGTGCCATGGTTCCAAATGCTGTTGGTGTTCACATAGCTCAAGATCACGGTCTTGTTGATCGAGAACGTCACGTTGCTCCCCACTTGCTTGAGTTCGACGTCGGACCACGTGTTCACCGTATTCGGATCACCGGAGACCTTCGAGCTTTCGTTGACCGGCACGCCGTAATCGCCGGTTTGGTCCGGGATACCGGTGTAGGCCGGCGGCTTGAAGTTGTTCACGAAGTCGGGCGCGTAAGCACCGCCCAACGACTTCCAGCCGGTATTGGGCGCCCCGGTAATGCCGGTCTTGAAGAGGTAGTCCTCATAGCTGCCCGCCCCGCCATTGATCCAGCACCAGATGCCGTCGGCTGCCCACGGATAGACCGAGTTGGTCGGCGTATGATCCAGACCGGAGGACCACCAGTTGGTGAAGGTGCCGCCATGGTTCATGCCGAAGAGCACGCCTTCGGTTTGATAGTTCGGATCGCCTTCCTGCACGAAGTTCATGTTGAACCGGATGGCGAAATTGCCGCTGACGTCCAAGTCGGTTGGATAGACGTTAACGCCCGCGTTCTGAGCCAATTGCTTGTTACAGGTCACCCGGAGGGCCGTAGCGGCACCGCCGGGGGGCGTGGGAATCGTGCCACCACTGCCGCCGGGACCGGTGCTGGCCAGATTACATCCGAATTCGACGTCGTAATCCGGGCCGGGGTTGTAATCCATGTTCTCGTTGGCGTAGGTCACGTTCCAGTGGGTTATGCCGTCCGTATCGTTGTTGCCGGTAGGGGGATTATTCCCGCCCTGAAGCGGCGCGCTCAGCGGATCGGAGAACAAGACCGCCAGGGCCGGCGGGTTGGCGTTATCAATGACGGTCAGGGAGACGGTGCCGGGCGTGGTGGTGTAGCCGGTGCCGCCCGAGCCGAGAGCGATGACGGCGGTCTTATTGCCGACGTAAACGTTGGTGGCGTCCAGGCCATGAACCGGCGGAACGCCGTTTGCCAGCGGGAACACCTCGACGGTGTTGGTGATATCGCCGGCGTTGAAGGCCACGGTCGGGGTCGTGTAATCGGTGCCGACGGCCGCCGAACCGGTGCAGCTAAAGGCAGCCACCGTGAGCGGAACATTGGGGTCGCCCAGGCGGATAACGTTGAAGGACGCGAAATCATTCGACAACGCCTTATACATGCTGGGCGCGCCGGGCGTGAGCACGAGTTGCGGGGTGACGGTATTGGTGATGTAAACCGTATCCGAAGACGGGCTCGCCACGTTATAGCCGGAACCGCCTGTCAGGGTCAGGACGGCCGTGCTAGTCAAACGCGCCGGGCCGCCAGCCGTCGGCAGGACTGTAATGGTGATGGAGGGCTGAGTAGCGGGGATCGTCACGGTATTGGCCTGCGGGGAAGCGGTGGTGGCCGGGACAGTGATGCCAGCCGGGGAACTGACGCTATAAACCGCGGAGGTGGCGGTGCCGCCCAGAGTAAAATTCACGGGCAAGGCCGTACCCATCTGACCCACGCGCGTAATGGTAAACTGTCCCGTCAGCGGTCCGTTTTGCGAGGCATCCGGCTGGTTGGCCACCACGCTGACTGTGGTGGTCGGGAAACTCAGTGAGAAGGTGCCGTTGATGCCGGTATTGTCATTGGAGGTAATGGCCGTTGTGGTCATGCCCAGGGAATAGACCCGCAACTGGGTGCTGCCGCCGCTGACGGTATAGATGTTGTCGGCAGCGTCAAAGAAGATCCCGCGGGCCGTGCCGCTATGCCCGGCGGGAAGGATGGCGCCTTGCCCGCCTGTTCCCACGGGGAGGGGTGGGGTGGCCGCGTTGTACGGCAGGTAAAGCGGCAGACCGCTGGCGTCAGCGATAGGGTTACCGTTGTTGTAATTGTAATCGGGAATGCCGTTGACAATCGGCAGGACGGTAACCAGCTCGCTAGTGATTATGCACGCCATAAATTTGCCATCGGGCGAAATGTCAATCGAATACTCATAATTCCAAGGGTCAGACGAGCTTTGGTTTGCGGCGGCTTGATAACCTTCGTTCCACGAGTCCCACAACACAGTGTTGGGGCTGCTCGGGTTGACGACTCTTATGCACGGGTGGGAGGCGCTGCCGGCGGCGCTGATCTCTTCGAGGGTATAGATGTTTCCCGTATTCGGTTCAATGGCCAGGTCAAAATACGGGCCTATCCCCGTCGCACCAGCATGAATAAAGGACCCATCAGAGGAGGGCACGAGGACCACGGGCGGGTTGACGGAGGACGTGCCGGCGTAAGGCGCCGTGCCACCAAGGTTGATCTTGAGGACGCCACAGAAACCATACGTCGGATCACTATAGTCAGTTGACATGAGGGTTAAAACAAGGTTGCCGCCGCCTAAAGAACCGGTGGCGATCGGTTTGCTGGTGACGCCGCCAATGATCGGCGCAGCCGTGGCGGCGCTGCCAACAACGGTGGGGTTTTGTGGGAATAGCGCCGTGGCGCTGCCGGAAAGATTGGCCGGAATGGCCCATACGCTATACCCAGCGGTGCCCCCCCCATACCAATTGCCGTCAGCGTCGCTGGCGTACACCGTGTCATCTGGCCCCACGTATAGATGGTACAGCGAATACGTGCCGCTGGTGCCGAAGGATATGCCGGTGGAATAGGCGGTGTCCCCCTGGCCAAGCGCATCGGATTGATCTGGGTTTAAGGCGTAAATACCCCTGGTGGTGGCACGGCCACTGTTGGCGGTGCCAGCACTG
>Ga0335071_10008336_pt1 | contig 10655 bp, 9 predicted proteins | sample Lox_Sample_15_FD_206724 | JGI IMG/M metagenome (GOLD analysis project Ga0335071, IMG submission 206724) | Soil microbial communities from Loxahatchee National Wildlife Refuge, Florida, United States - Lox_Sample_1.5 | ecosystem: Environmental > Terrestrial > Soil > Wetlands | place: USA: Florida...
CTGCGTGCCGGCCAATCCCACCCGCAGCACCACGCCATCGCGCAAGGCGAACCAATGGGTGCCGTCGGTTTCGACTTGGGCGGCGATCACCGGCTGGCCGGCGAACGGAGCGGGCAACGGTTGCGCGACGAATTTCCCCTGGCGCAGGATCAGCGGATCGCCCTCGCGTGGAACCAGGAACAGGGCGTCATCGGGCATTGCCGCCATGGCGAGGAATGGGGCGCGGGTCGGGTATACGGCGGCATCCGGGGTCACCAGCTTGAAATGGCTGCCATCGAACCGCGCCAGGCCGGCGGAGGTGGCGATCCACAGATAGCCGTGCCGGTCCTGGCATATCTCCGTCACGATCTCACTCGGAAGACCATCGTCGGTATGCCATTCGCGCACGGTGTAGGCCGCCGGTGCCGCTGCCGTGGCAGCAACCAGCGCCGGGCGGGATACGATGGCCATCGCGGTCACCGTCAGCAGACAACACACCGTGGATGCGACGCTCACGAGGCCGAAAGCCTGCTGTCGCGCGCTGATCATGAACAGCATAATTCACTGGCCGGGGTCGTCGTCAGTTCTGATGACATGGAGCACGCAAATCTGGGTCGTGCCGTGTGCCAACAATGTGATTCCACTCTAGTCGTGGCTCGACGAGTGCGCCACTTTGGCGTGTTTCCACCACTGTAAATCGTACCGCGAATCGAGCGTAAAAGTTTTAAGCTATTGGTATTGATTGGTTAGATCGCTAAAGGCAGTCCGGGGCACATGCATTGCTAAAGGGATGCCATTATGAGCCATATTCTAGGCATCGATCTTGGGACCACGAATTCGTGCATGGCCATCATGGAGGGTGGCGAACCTGTGGTCGTCCCCAATGCGGAAGGTGGGCGCACGACCCCGTCCGTCGTGGCATTCGCGAAGAACGGCGAGCGCCTCGTGGGCCAGGCGGCCAAACGCCAGGCGATCACCAATCCGAAAAATACGGTTTTTTCCGCCAAGCGCCTGATCGGCCGCAAATTTTCCGAAATACGCGAAGAGGCGAAGAACTTTCCCTTCAAGGTCGTCGAGGGCAAGAATGGCGACGCGTACGTCGAGGTGCAGGCGGGCGACAAGGTGGAACAGTTTGCGCCCCAGCAGATTTCCGCGCTGGTTCTCGGCAAAATGAAGGCCGACGCCGAGGCCTATCTCGGCGAGAAGATCACGCAGGCCGTCATCACCGTGCCGGCGTATTTCAACGACTCGCAACGCCAGGCCACCAAGGATGCCGGCCGCATTGCCGGCCTCGAAGTGCTGCGCATCATCAACGAGCCGACGGCCGCCTCGCTCGCCTATGGCCTCGACAAGAAGAAGGATGAAGAAATCGCGGTCTTCGACCTCGGCGGCGGCACGTTCGACGTGTCGGTCCTCGAAATCGGCGATGGCGTGTTCGAGGTGAAGTCCACCAATGGCGACACCCATCTCGGCGGCGACAACTGGGACGAGTACATCATCAGCTGGCTCGTCGACGGTTTCCGGCACGAGCACGGCATCGATCTCCGCAAGGATCCGATGGCCTTGCAGCGCCTGAAGGAGGAATCCGAGAAGGCCAAGATCGCGCTCTCCTCGGCCCAGACGTACGACATCAATCTTCCGTTCATCACCGCGGATGCGTCGGGCCCGAAGCATCTGAACATCACCCTCACGCGGGCCAAGATGGAGCAGATTTGCGAGAGCCTGTTCGAGCGTTGCTTCCAGCCTTTCAAGAATTGCCTCAAAGACGCCGACCTTAGCACCGACAAGATCGACGAGCTGGTGCTCGTCGGCGGCATGACGCGCATGCCGAAGGTGGTCGACATTGCCCGCCAGCTCGCCGGCAAGACGCCCCACCAGGGCGTGAATCCCGACGAAGTGGTAGCCGTGGGCGCCGCGATCCAGGGCGGCGTGCTCAAGGGCGAGGTGCGCGACGTGCTGCTGCTCGACGTGACTCCGCTGACCCTGGCCATCATGACCGCGGGCGAGATCGCCACTCCGATGATCCCGCGCAACACCACGATCCCGACCAAGAAGACGCAGGTCTTCTCCACCTTCAGCGACAGCCAGCCCTCGGTCGAAATCGTCGTCACGCAGGGCGAGCGCCCGATGGCGCGCGACAACAAGATGCTCGGCACCTTCCGGCTCGACGGCATTCCGCCCGCGCCGCGCGGTGTGCCGCAGATCGAGGTCACCTTCGACATCGACGCCAACGGCATCCTGCACGTGTCCGCGAAGGACATGGGCACCGGCCGTGAGCAGAAGATCACCATCCAGGGCTCGTCCGGCCTTTCCAAGGAAGAGGTCGAGAAGATGACCCGGGAAGCCGAGAAGAACGCGGCCGACGACAAGAAACGCCGCGAGACCGTCGAGACAAAAAATCAGCTCGATAGCATCATCTACAATCTCGAGAAAACCCTCAAGGATGCGGGGGACAAATTCCCCGCCGACAAGAAAGGTCCCCTCGAGACCGCCCTGGCCGACGCGAAGAAGGCGCTCGAAAGCGGCGACCTCGATCGCATGAAGGGCGCGCTCGAGAGTCTGTCCAAGGCTGGCGCCGAGCTTTATGCCCACGCCCAGCAGGCCGCCGGAGCGGCTCCGGGCGAGGCTCCCGCCGGTGCTGCCGGCGGTCCGGGCGGCGCCGATGCAGGTTCCGCCAAGCCGGAGAAAAAGGAAAAGAAAGCCGACGTCGTGGATGCCGACTTTGAAGTGGTCGACGACGACAAAAAGAAATAAGTTTTCAAACTTTTCGCGCCCCTGCGGCCATCCCGCCGCGGGAGCGTGTCTTGACCGCAACCCGTCTGCTGCAAAACAACCTCTCAACCCAAACCTACAACCCTATGGCCAAAATAAAAATCAAGCCGATCGGCGATCGTGTGCTCGTGAAGCACCTCGAAGAAAAAGAGCAAGTCCGCGGTGGCATCATCATTCCCGATGCCGCCAAGGAGAAACCGCAGGAGGCCGAGGTCATCGCGCTCGGCACCGGCAAGAAAAACGAGGATGGCAAAGTCCAGCCCTTCGAAGTGAAGGTCGGCGACCGCGTGCTCATCAGCAAATACGGCGGCACTGAAGTGAAGTTCGAGGAGGAGAAGTACACCCTCGTCCGCGAAGATGACATCCTCGGCGTCATCGGCTGAGCCGGTGTCCCGCTCCCAACCATAACTCTCAATTAAATCTTAGCTAACATGGCTGCAAAACAACTCCTGTTTGAAGAATCCGCCCGCACGAAAATCCTGAAGGGCGTAGAGCTCCTCTCCCGTGCGGTGAAAGTGACGCTCGGCCCCCGCGGTCGCAACGTCGTCATCGACAAAAAATTCGGTTCCCCGACCGTCACCAAGGACGGCGTGACCGTCGCCAAGGAAGTCGAATTGCCCGATCCCTACGAGAACATGGGCGCCCAGATGGTGAAGGAAGTCGCCTCCCGCACTTCCGACGATGCCGGTGACGGCACCACCACGGCCACCGTGCTCGCCGAATCGATCTACAAGGAAGGCCTCAAGAACGTGGCCGCGGGTTCCAATCCGATCTTCCTCAAGCGCGGCATCGACAAGGCCGTCGAGGCCGCCGTCGCCGAGCTCGGCAAGATTTCCAAGAAGGTGAACAACCGCGACGAGATCCGCCAGGTTGCCGCCGTCTCCGCCAACTGGGACTTCGAGATCGCCGACAAGATCGCCGACGCCATGGACAAGGTCGGCAAGGACGGCACCATCACCGTCGAAGAGGCGAAGTCGATCGAAACCACCCTCGATGTCGTCGAGGGCATGCAGTTCGACAAGGGCTATCTCTCGCCCTACTTCGTCACCAACGCCGAGAGCATGGAAGTCGTGCTCGAGGACGCCTATATCCTGATTCACGAGAAGAAAATCAGCTCCCTCCAGGATCTGCTCCCGCTGCTCCAGACGGTGGCCAAGAGCGGCAAGCCGCTGCTCATCATCGCCGAGGAAGTCGAAGGCGAGGCGCTCGCCGCGCTCGTCGTCAACAAGATCCGCGGCACGCTCAACGTCTGCGCCGTCAAGGCGCCCGGCTTCGGCGACCGCCGCAAGGCCATCCTCGAGGACATCGCGATCCTGACCGGGGCCAAGTGCATCACCGAGGATCTCGGCATCAAGCTCGAGAACGTCCAGGTCACCGATCTCGGCCGCTCAAAGCGCATCGTGGTCGACAAGGAGAACACCACGATCGTCGAGGGTTCGGGCAAGTCGTCCGACATCCAGGGCCGCGTGAAGCAAATTCGCCGGCAGATCGAGGAAACCACTTCCGACTACGACCGTGAGAAGCTGCAGGAACGCCTGGCCAAGCTCGCCGGTGGTGTCGCCGTCATTCATGTTGGCGCTGCGACCGAGACCGAGATGAAGGAGAAGAAGGCCCGCGTGGAAGACGCCCTGCATGCGACCCGCGCGGCCGTGGAAGAGGGCATTGTCGCCGGTGGCGGCGTTGCGCTCCTCCGCTGCGCCAAGGCCATCGAAGGCCTCGCCGTCGAAGGCGACGAGAAAGTCGGCGCCTCCATCGTGCGGCGCTCGATCGAAAGCCCGCTCAAGCAACTCTGCGTCAACTCCGGCGTCGACGGCGGCGTCGCGGTGCAGAAGGTCATGGATGGCAAGGGCAACTTCGGCTTCAACGTGGCCACGGGCGAATTCGAGGACCTGGTGAAGGCCGGCGTCGTCGATCCGACCAAGGTGACCCGCACGGCGTTGCAAAATGCCTCTTCGGTGGCGGGTCTGCTGCTCACGACCGAGTGCATGATCACGGAGATTCCGGAAAAGAAGGAAGCTCATCCGATGCCGCCCGGTGGCGGTGGCATGGGCGGCATGGACTACTGAGTCCCTCCGCGTTGATCGCGTCATCGACGCATCGATTCAAAAATTCAGCCGGCGCCCGACCAACGGGCGCCGGTTTTTTTGTGCTGGCGATGTAGGGCGGGATCGCCGAATCCCGCCGCCCGCTGGTCGGGCGATGCCGGCTTCCGCGTCCATCCGTAGGGCTAGACCTCGTGTCCAGGCCGTCCTTCGATTCGCGACCCGGACGCGACGTCCGGCCCTACATTCCCCGATCGGTAGGGCGGACTATCCTTAGTCCGCCGTCGGTATCGTCCATGGAAATACGGCGCGTTAAGGATAACGCGCCCTACCGTCGATGCCAGCGGCCGGTGGCAGGGCGGCTTATCCTTAAGCCGCCGTTTGCGGAATTGGTCATTCCGACTTGGCCGGCCCGGCGCGTTAAGGATAACGCGCCCCACCTCCAGTGCATTGCACCCGGCTCAGAGCTTGATGATTTGGCGGAGCTCGGCGGCGGCGCGGGCGAATTCGCTTTTGAGCTCGGCGAGCATCGCTTCCACCCCGGTGAGCCCGCTTTGCTTCGATTGGAACTCCAGACGCTCGGCCACGGCCCGCAGGGCCATCGCGCCGAGGTTGGAGGAACTGCCTTTGATACTATGGGCGGCGCGCGTAAAGCTCAGCGGATCTTTTCCGGCCAGACTCTGCTCGAGTTCGGCGATGCGCTTGGGTGTGTCCTCAAGAAAGATGCCGACGATCTCGCGCAGAAACTCGTCGTGGTCGCCCGGGGTCAAGGCACGAAGGTTCTCGATGGCCTGGGGATCGATGATGAAGGGAGCGGGCATGGGAGGCGGGGTTGGAAGAACTCGACTGGTACCGGGAGCGAGGGGGGCGGTTTCGTGGTGGGCAGGGGCGATCGGTCCGTAAGCCGGAAGGCAAAGCGAGGTTCAAGTGGCCCACTCGAAGGCCGTGGCCTGCTCGATCTCCTCGATGGTGGTCAGGCCGAGCAGTACTTTTTTCAATCCATCATAGCGGAGCGAGCGATAGCCGACCTTGGCGGCAGCCCGGACCATCTCCTGGCTGCTGCGTTTTTCCGAGATCAGCGAGCGGATCTCCTCTGTGATGACGATCAGCTCGTGGATCGCAATGCGGCCCTTGTAGCCGGTGCCGCGACACGAGGTGCAGCCGCGGCCGCGGTAAAACGGCACGTCGGTCAGGCCGTCCTCGAGGAAATATTTCGCGAGAATCTCGCGCGAAGGATAATACGCCTCCTTGCAGTTGTCGCAGATGCGCGCGGCGAGGCGCTGGGCGAGCACGCCGATGACGGAAGGTGCGACCATGTAGGGCTCCACGCCGATCTCCATCAGGCGGACGATGGCCTGGGCGGCGGTGTTCGTATGCAGGGTGGCGAAGACGACGTGGCCCGTGAGTGCCGCTTCCGTGGCGATCTTGGCGGTTTCGAGATCGCGGATCTCACCGATCAGAATGGCATCGGGGTCCTGCCGCAGGAGCGCGCGGAGGATGATGGGAAAATTGAGATCGATGTGGGCATTGACCTGGCTTTGCGTGACCCCGGGCAGCTGGATCTCGATGGGGTCCTCGATGGTCGAGATGTTGAGCGCAGGGGTGTTGATCTCGTGCAGCGCGGCATAGAGCGTGGTGGTCTTGCCGGAACCGGTCGGCCCGGTGACAAAGATGATGCCGTTGGGACTTTGAATCAGGCGTTTGAGCGGCTGCAGCACGTTCTGCGAGATCATCATCTTGTCGAGCGTGAGCATCGTCTTCTTGCCCGTGAGCGCCAAAATCCGGATCACCGCTTTTTCACCCCACTGGGTGGGAATGCAGGAAAAGCGGAAGTTGGCCGTCTGCGAGCCGATGGTCATCGAAAAACGGCCATCCTGGGGAAACCGTGACTCGGAAATGTTCAGGGTGGAGATGATCTTCAGGCGGGAGATGAAGGCGCGGTGCAGTTTGCGCGAGTAGGTCGCCATTTCGCGCAGGTTGCCATCGACGCGGAAACGCACACGGGCCAGGGTCTCCTGCGGCTCGATATGGATGTCGGTCGCGCGTTCGCGCAGCGCGTAATAGATGATTTCATCCACGAAAGAAACGATGGAGTCGGAGTCGGCCAGGAGCGCGAGTTTGTCGCTGGCGAGATCGGGCTGGTCGAAAATCGTCGAGCGTTCCAGTTCGGACAGGCTTTCCTCGAGGCTCTGATCGGTGGAGTAGTAGACGGCGATGGCGTCCTCGATTTCGCGGGGCAGCGAAAATACGGGGCTGATGGGAATCTGGGCGATCTGGCTGAGGCGGCGGACAAGGTCGGCATCGTCGGGATTGGCCATCGCCACCGTCAGGGTGTCGCCCAGCAGATAAAGCCCGAGGGCCTTGGTTTTTCTGGCCACTTCGATCGGGATCTTTTCGATGGCTTCATCGGTGATCACCGAGGCAAACGGATCCACGTAGGCAAAGCCGATCACATCGGACCAGAGGCGGCAGGCTTCCTCCCGGACGAGCAGCTTCTGGTCGATCGTGGCGACGAGCAGGTCGATGGTATCGCCGTGCTGGGTCAAAAGGTTCTTCATCTCCCGCACATAGTCAAAGTTCGGGAGCTTCAGAACCTGCTCTACGAATTGCTTATTCCTTGGGTTTGGCACGGCGGCGTTTCTGGGGTTTGAAAAGCTTTCCGATCTCCTGCTGGTCGAGCTTCTCCATGGCATAGGCTCCGACCAGGCGCTCGGCTTTTATCTCCTCGAGCATGGCCGGAAGCGAGTAACGTACTCCCACGACAAAATCGGGCGAAGGCAGGGGCGCTGATGCGGAGGGGGGAAGTGGATCCATGGTGGCTAGTCCTTCGGTTCGAAGACGGTTTCGATCGTCTCGCGCAGCATCTTCAACATTTCATCCTTGGGCGTGTCTTTGCGGATATAGAGGCAGGCGCCGAGTTCGGCCGCTCCTTCGACCATCTGCCGGCTGGCGAGCGAAGTCAGCATGATGGCGACCACCTCCGGATCCAGTTCGCGCAGCTTCCGCAGCGTGGCCAGCCCGTCGATGCCCGGCATATTGACGTCGAGCAGCACGAGATCGGGGCGCTCCTGCTGGTAGAGGGCGATGGCTTCCAGTCCGTTGGCCGCCTCGACGATCGTGGGCGAACCGAGCTGCTTGAGCAGCAGGCCGACAAATTTGCGGATATGGGACTCATCGTCGATGAGAAGTACCTTGCCGTTAAAAGCCATGCTTAAGAAGGAAGAGTGACGCGAAATTCACACCCACGCTGGGGAAGGTTTTCCGCCGCGATCGTACCCCGGTGAGCGTCGACAATTTTGCGGCAGATGGCGAGTCCCAAGCCGGTGCTTTTCTCGCCGCCAGTGGTCTTGACGGACAGGCGGCCAAAATCCTTGAAAAGCTTGTCGCGTTCGTTCTCGGGGATCCCCGGACCCTGGTCTTTCACCGAGAAGGCCCAGGTGCCCTTGCCGTGATGCAGTTCCACCGTGATGGTTGAACCGGCCGGCGAATATTTCAGGGCGTTGCTCAGCAGATTGGCGATGACCTGATTGATCTTGCCCGGGTCGAGCGGGAGGAGGGCCTGGCGGCCCGGCGCGGCGAAGACGATTTTAGTGTGTTTCTTGGCCGCTTCGATGTTGGCGAGATAAACGTTTTTTTCGATCAGCTCGGTGAGATTGTGCGCTTCGAGGGTGAGCTTGAGTTCGCCGGACTCAATGGTCGCGACGTCGAGCAATTCGTTCACGAGGTCGAGCATGCCCTGGCTGGCCTCGTGAATGGTCTTGATCAGATCGAGCTGTTCCGGGGCCAGGGGGCCGACCACGCCATCGCGCAGAAACTCGGCGAGCCCCCGGATTGAGGCGAGGGGATTGCGCAGATCGTGCGCGGCCATGCCCAGGAACCGGTTCTTCGCGGCGTTGGCCTTGCTCAGCTGATCCACGAGGCTTTTCTGTTGCTCGCTGAGCAGACGGATATGGAGGTGATTCCGGATGCGCGCGAGAGCTTCCTTGGCGCGGAAAGGTTTGGGCAGGTAATCGACCCCGCCGGCGCTGAGGCCCTCCACAACATCATCCGATTCGCTCTTCGCCGTGATAAAGATCACGGGTGCGGTTTCACCGCCATAGCGCTGGCGGAGCGAGCGGCAGGTCTCGAATCCATTCATGCCGGGCATCATCACATCGAGCAGGATCAGATCGGGGTGGAACGACTCGTAGACCTCCAGCGCGCGTTCGCCAGAGTCGGCGTCAGCCAGCGTATAACCCTCGGATTTGAGGATGTTGCTCAGAATCCGGACATTGAGCCGATCGTCATCGACCACGAGGATTCGGCGGCCCCGCAGGTCGATGCTCGAGGATTGTTCCCTGGGTTCCATTGGATCGTGGGGGCTGTGGTCTACGGACCAGCATGGGTGCCGGCCCGGCGCAGGCAAGGGCGCAATGTGGCGGGGACCTGAGGCGGTGACTGGACGAAGGTACGCAGTAGTACGCATCATTGAATCCGGATATGATGATATTTGGCTTGCTTGTCGCTTTGCGGTGCGCTTTCTACAAGCTCTTCCTTATGGCCAATACCTTCGTCTTCTCCTCCGAATCTGTGGGTGAAGGTCACCCCGACAAAGTCGCCGACCTTATTTCCGACAGCGTGCTCGACGCCTGCCTTGCCCAGGACAAACGCAGCCGCGTGGCGTGCGAAACCCTCGTGAAGTCCAACCAGGTCGTTGTCGCCGGCGAGATCACCACCGCGGCGAAGATCAACTACGAGACGGTCATTCGCGACGCGATCCGCGATATCGGCTACGTCCACGACGACGACGTGTTTCATGCCGACACGGTTTTCATCCACAACTGTCTCACCCGCCAGTCGCCGGATATCGCCCAGGGTGTCGATGCCCGCGCCGCCGATGGCAAGGAGACCGCCGAGCAAGGCGCTGGTGACCAGGGTTTGATGTTCGGCTACGCGTGCAACGAGACGCCCGAGATGATGCCGACCGCGATCATGTTTGCGCACCGGCTCGGACGCGAACTCACCAAATTGCGTAAAGCAGGAGTGGTCGGCTGGCTGCGGCCGGATGCCAAATCGCAGGTTTCGATCCGCTACGAAAACGACCACCCGGTGCGGGTGGAAAACGTCGTCATCTCCACGCAGCACACCGCTCACGTTCAACATGCGGCCATCCACGACTTTCTCGTCGAGCATGTCATCCGCAAGGTCATTCCGGCCGAGCTGATGACCCGCGACACCAAATTTCTCATCAATCCCACCGGTCGTTTCGTGGTGGGCGGTCCGGAGGGCGATTGTGGTCTCACCGGCCGCAAGATCATCGTCGATACGTACGGTGGCTGGGGCCGTCACGGCGGCGGCGCGTTCTCGGGCAAGGATCCGTCGAAGGTGGATCGTTCGGCCGCCTACATGTGCCGCTGGGTTGCAAAAAATGTCGTCGCTTCCGGCGTCGCCGAGATTTGCGAGCTCCAGGTGGCCTACGCCATCGGATATCCCGATCCGGTCTCGATCTGGGTCGATACCATGGGTACGGGCAAGGTGCCCGACGACGTCATCGCCGGTGCGGTCGCCAAGGTTTTCAGTTTCAAGCCTGCCGACATCATCAAGCAGCTCGATCTGCTGCGCCCGATTTACCGCCAGACGACCAACTACGGCCACTTCGGCAAGGCCGACATGCCGTGGGAGCAGCTCAATCGCGTCAACGAGCTGCGCGCCGCGGTGAAGTAAACGCCACCCGTTCGCGCCACCCTCAGTCCTCTACTCGCATTTTTCCCATGGCCACCACCACCGTCAAGACGGCACCCGCCACCCCGGATTTTCACGTCAAGGATCTCTCGCTCGCCGCCTGGGGGCGCAAAGAGATCACCATCGCCGAGCAGGAAATGC
>Ga0335071_10008339_pt1 | contig 10653 bp, 7 predicted proteins | sample Lox_Sample_15_FD_206724 | JGI IMG/M metagenome (GOLD analysis project Ga0335071, IMG submission 206724) | Soil microbial communities from Loxahatchee National Wildlife Refuge, Florida, United States - Lox_Sample_1.5 | ecosystem: Environmental > Terrestrial > Soil > Wetlands | place: USA: Florida...
TGCTCGACGAGGCAAAGCGCCGCGACCCACGAAACCCCGCGATCTTCCGTGCGCTGGCGAACTATTACCGTGATCAACACGACTATGCGTCGGCTGTGCGCACACTTCGCAGTTCTCCCGTGCAGAACACTGATGTGCTCGCCGATCTCGGATACAGCTACGAACTTGAAGGTGACAAGAAAAACGCCGCCACGGCGTACTCAAAAGCCGCCAATCTCGATTCGTCGCAGATTGGTTTGCAACTCAGCGCAGCACAGGCCGAATTGCGTCTCGGCAACAACACTGCAACTCGCAATTTTCTTGCACGCGCCGCTGCCATAGACCCCGAGCACTACCGTCTTCACGCATTGCGCGCACAGCTCGCGCGTGCGGAAGACCACCCGCAGGAAGCAGTCACCGAATACCAGCTCGCGATCGCTCGACTCCCCGGCGGGGCTGTTCCCGAAGGCCAGCTCTATCCGATTCAGCTGCGCCTGAATCTCGCTGACATCTACCGTGAACTGGGAGATGCCGCTGCTGCGCGCCAGCAGATCGCCCTTGCTGAAGAGGAAGTGAATCGCTTGCAAATTGAGGGGCCTGCGCGCGCCGAGTTCCTGCGCGTACGTGCGTCCATTCGTTCGGCAAGTAATGATTTCGCCGGCGCCGAAGCCGACCTGAAAGAGGCGTTGAAGCTCGATCCGGAAAATACCAACATCCAACTGCAGTACGCCAACCTGCTTTGGCACAACAAGCGCGACGCCGAAGCGCACACAATCTATGCATCCATTCTCTCGCGCGATCCGAACAATCGCTATGCTGTCGAAGCTCTCGGGTACCTCTCGCGCGAAGAGGGCGACAACAAGGCTGCCGAGCGCTACTTCACACGTCTGGCCGAGATCTCCCCTGACGATTACGTTCCTTATCTGGCGCTTGGCGACCTTTATACCTCGACAGAAGACTTCGCTCGCGCCGATGCTAGTTACCAGCATGCATACGAACTGGAGCCGCAGAGCGCGATGATCATCGGCAACGCAGCCAATGCCGCCATTCAGGCGAATAGGTTCGAACTGGCTTCCAACTGGATCAAGCGGGCAACCGGACCACTGCAGGACGACCCGCACATTCTCCGTGAGCGCGAGCGCGTGCTATTTCATCAAGGCAAGTACGCAGAATCCGCGCGCCTCGGCTATCGCGTGCTACAGGTGTTACCGTACGATCGCAATGCATCCGTTTATCTCGCGTACGATCTCTACAACCTCGGCCGCTATGACGATGTTCTCGCCGTGACTTCGCGTTACTCGGCGCTCCTGCCCAAGGAGCCGAATTTCCCGCTTCTCCGCGGACATGTTCACAAACAAAGTCAGCTCCTGCACGAAGCGGTTGATGATTACTCCGAGGCGATTCGGCGCGATCCCAAGATGGTGGAGGCGTACGTCAACCGTGGCTACGTGCTCAACGACCTGCAGAATGCCGAGCAGGCGAAGCAGGATTTTGAAACCGCACTTCGTCTCGCGCCCAACAACGGTGTAGCTCACCTCGGCCTCGCCTTCAGCGATTTGCAACTTCGCCAGGGCCACGCCGCACTCGAGCAAGTTGCGATCGCGGAAAAGATTCTGGGCGAGAGCGGCGCAACGCACCTCGCGCGTGCAACGGCATACCGTCAGGAACGCCTGATGCATCAGGCGGAAAGCGAATACGAAGTCGCAATCAAATACGCGCCCAACGATCTCAAGTTGCGCATGGCGCTCGCCGACACGCAGTACTACGGGCATCGTTATCAGCAGGCCATCAACACGCTCACGGACGCGCTAGCCCTCTCGCCTGATGATCCGACAATCTATGCGGAACTGGCGCATGCGCACGCCGCACTTCATCACCGCGAACAGGCGTTGCGCTACGTCGCCGCGGCGGAAAAAGCCGCGCCCGATTCGTCGGCGGTATTACTATCGACGGGCGAGGCCCTGCTCAATCTCGGTGATCGCAATGGAGCAATGCAACGCTTCACGCGCGCGCTCGCCGCACCTGACGCGAACCGCGTTGAAGCGCGCCTGCTGTTCGCGCGCCTGTTTGTCGAGCAGGGCAAGTTCGACGATGCACGCCAGCAGGTCGCCCTTGCCTTTGCAGAATCACGCGTCGGCGAAGCTTCACCCGTCACGGCTGATGATTTCGTCGCTGCCGCAAACATATTCCTCGCAATGAACGATTTCGATCTGGCCCAGCGTTACTTCAAGCGCGCGCACGATGCAGGGGCCGCTGACGAGATTGTCGCAATCGGCATGGCTAACGCTGAACTAGCGCAAGGCAACTCCGACGAGGCGCAACAGATGCTGGCGCAGCTTGGACCGCCGGAAGCCTACCGCGACAACTTTGACTACACCCTCGCTATGGCAAACGTCTATCGCCAGCGTCATCAGGATTCGCTCGCTCTGAACGCCTTCGCGCGCGCGAACGAACTTGGCGGCAATGACGACGCAAGTGAGCGCGGCATGTTGAGCATGGCCGGCGATGAAGGGCTCGCCGTCACACCGCGCATCAGCCTTGCCAGCAGCTTCGACATGCATGGCCTGTATGACGACGAAACCATCTACGGGCTCGATCGCCAGATCATCTCGAACGGTGGTGCAGGTCTGCCTCCACCGCGGTCGGAGCTTGAAACGATCTGGACGACCGCCTATCGCGCGCATCTTCCCGGACGCTGGCCGTTGCTCAGCGGCTTCTATCAACTGCGCAACGCCCGCGGCCCGCTTTCATTGCCGAATGAGGCCCTGATCGTCAATCGCGACACGTGGGACTCCAGCTTCAACAGTGCTCTAAATCCGGTGCTGCGCCTCGGGCACTCCGTGGTCACCTTCAACACCGGGCTGCAATTTACAGTGCGCCGCGACTCGCTCTCGCCCGTTTACCTGAACCAGAATCTTTTCCGCCAGTTTGTGTACATGTCCACGAACTCGCTTGGAAACTGGTTGCAGATCAATGGCAGCGCATTTCATGAGAGTGGGCCTTTCACGGATCAGAACCTGCACTCGCGCGAGCTTGGAGCATCGTTGCAGTTCGTTGTGGGCCGACCCTGGGGACACACTCAGCTCATCACCCAGTATGACGTCCGCGACGTCCTCTATCGCCCTTTGATTCGCGAGTTCTACTCCACCAGCACGGCTGCCGGCATTCAGCATGAGTTCGGAGACAAGGTGAAGCTTGCCGTTTTGGGCGAATACATCCGTTCGTGGCGCGTGCAGGACCTGCAGTACTGGATTGCACAGGCGATGCGGCCTGCAGCACAGGTTTCGTGGCAGGTCACCAAGCGTTGGGATGTGAACGGGCAGTTCAGCTTTTCCCGCGGTCAGGGCTTCCATCAATACGACAACACGCTAAGCAGTTTACTCATCTCTTACGTAGTGCCAATTCGGCGATCGATTGCTGATGGTTCGGGCGAACTTCCCGTCGAGTATCCTTTGCGGCTCTCTTTCGGGATCGAGAATCAGGACTTTTTCAATTTCACTGGCCAGAGTCAAACGATCCTGCGTCCTGTCATCCGTTTGAGGCTGTTTTAGAGCCAGAGGACCCAATGAAGATTTGTCTTGTAAGTGCCTTTCCGCCTTCACGGCGGGGGCTCAACGAGTACGGGTACCACATTGCAAGGGAACTGCAGCGCGACGAACTGTTGAGTGTCACGGTTCTCGCTGACGAGCTAAACGAAGCCCATCAGGAACTCGAGGATTTCGATGTTCGCCGTTGTTGGAGCTTCGACGCGCTGAACAACCCTCGGAGACTCTTGCGTGCGATTCGAGAGCTGCAGCCTGATGTCGTATGGTTCAATCTCCTTTTCTCTACATTCGGCAGTCATCCCTTTCCTGCGTTCCTCGGCCTCATGACTCCCGCGCTCACGCGCACCACGGGTACTTACACGCACATAACGCTTCATCACCTGATGGATAACATCGATCTCGGCGACGCCGGCGTTCGACATCCGAGGCTCTATCGTGCGGGCGGATACGTCGCGACGCGCGTGCTTTTGATGGCGAACTCCATCAGCGTCTTGTTGCCCGCGTATCGTCGCACGCTGATTGAAAAGTATGGCGGCGAGAATGTGCACTTTCGTGCCCACGGAATTCTCTCAGCGCGACCGGAAGAACCGCGGTTCGAATTGCGCGGCAATCCTGAGCATCGCATTCTTGCATTCGGAAAATGGGGAACTTATAAGCGCCTGGAAACCTTGATTGAAGCCTTCGCCGAACTGCACCATCGCGAGCCCATGGCGCGACTCATTATCGCCGGAAGCAATCACCCAAAGACGCCTGGCTACGTCGAGAGCGTAGCGGAGCGCTATCGCAACAGCCCTTACATGACCTTCACCGGCTACGTTGAAGAGGAGCATATACCGGAGCTCTTCCGTACCGCCACCATGCTCGTCATGCCCTATTCATCCGCAACCGGCGCAAGCGGTGTTGCGCACCTTGCTTGCGAGTATGGCGTCCCCATTGTTTGTGCGGACATCGAAGACTTTCGTCAGATGGGCGATGACGAGCGTCTTGCAATTCAATATTTCGAAACCGACGATCCGCAATCGCTCGCGGCAACCATGTGGCGCTTATTGCGCAACCCACTCTTGCAACGCGAAATGGGCGAACAGAATTTTTCAGCCGCTTTGCGCATGACTATGCCTCAAATCATCCGGCAATACCTCCGCTCCTTTGACGTGCAGAGGCGCCATCGCGCACTCCAGCCAATATCGCGTTTTCGTCGCATTCCCTCTTGGGTTCCTTCGCGTTCAGCGATCTTCCGTGCTGCCGCACCCCGGTGGTCGCCATGGATGTAAAGGTGCTGCTGATCGTCGGGCAGGGCGCTGCTGAACGTTCAGAGTCTCTGGGCGGAACACCAATCCCTCTGCTCGACATTCTCGGTGCCTCAGTGCTGGAGCGCGTGATCTCCCGCCTTGAGAGGCTTGGCGTTACCGGAGTGAGCGTTATTACGATGGCGGAGCAAAGCGCGGCGGGCTCGCGGGGAAACTTTCGCCCCAACCTGCAGTGGGTGCAGGCTGAACGCGCGCAACTGTGGCGAGCGGCAGCTCACACGTTTTCGGAATACTGTGCCGATGGCACCGACCTGATTCTCGCCATTCGCCTCGGCAACTATGTCGAAATTGACTACGAAGAGTTTGTGCAGTCGCATCTCGACCAGAAAGGACGGGTGACTGTCGCACGCAGACCAGACGGCGAGTTCCTGGATGCCGTGATCATCAACGGCGGACGTCGCAACGAAGGAATGTACCTGCTGCGCAATATGCTCCGCGAGTTCCGCACTCCATGCAAGTGGCATACGGTCTTCGGCTACGTTCAACCGCTGTTATCGGCCGCAGACATTCGGCTACTCGCTGTCGATGCTTTTCTCGGACGAAATTCTATCCGCCCAATCGGCACCGAGGTCCGTCCCGGAGTGTGGATCGGGGAGGGCGCGCGCGTTCACCGCAATGCCCGCGTGTTGGCCCCGGCGTTCATTGGCGCTCGAAGTAAAGTCCGCGCTGCCGCTGTTGTCACCCGCGGCTCGGTGCTGGAGCATCACTGCGAGGTCGATTGCGGCACGGTTGTCGAAAACTCGACGATGTTGCCGTACGCGTACCTCGGCGCCGGTCTCGACCTTTCGCATTCTGTATTGATCGGTGAAAACCTGCACAACATTCCGCGCGCAATCACCGTCGAAATCAGGGATGCGAGGCTGATCAGGTCTGTGTCGCGCAATGCCGCATCCCGCACTTTTGCAAGCGCATTTGAGCTGGCTGCCTATTTGCCTCGCACACTGGCGCACAGCGTTCAAAGGAGCTTCTCTGATCGCGATGCAAATGGTGGCCGCATCGAGTCAACTCCGGCAGCGCTGAACGCAACTGATCAGGTAAGCGAACCGGCGAATCCGGAAGCTTCTGATACGTGGGTGTCTGCGAGGAGATATGGAAACGAGTAAGCCGGTCATCGTTAAACGTATTCCGGAGCGGTTCAACGGAAAACAAGCCCGCGCGTTCCTGACCGAGGTTCGCCCGTTCCTGCAATCCGACCGCCCACAACTCGTGTTCGACTTGTCGCAGGTGCGTCAACTCGATTCTGCCGGCATCGATGTGCTGCTGAGGTGCTTGTCGGAAGCCGTGAAACGCGACGGCGACCTAAAGCTTGCAGCGCCATCACCGCAGGCTGAAATCGTTCTCGAACTCACTCGCACCGGCCGGCTGTTCGAGATCTATCACAGTTCGACGGACGCGGTGCGCAGCTATTCGCGATTCCTGCCCAACATGCTTAAGCAGTTTTATCCGACCCCGGCGGCCTTGGCCGTGCAGACAGAACCTTCGGAGCGGCGGAAAGAGGCGGCATGAGCACGCACGAGCAGACGATAAATGAATGGCCAGCAGGACGGGTCAAGACGGCCTTCCAGAGCCTGACCGGACGCAATACTTCGCACCGGAAGGTTTTGACAGGCAGCGTCGTCATGCTGGTCGGTTCGGCGCTCGTGTCTGTCGCAAACTTTGGTTACAACATCAGCGTCGCGCACCTGCTTGGTCCCGGCGACTTCAGCCACGCAGCCGCTGCAGTCACATTGCTTATGCTGGCCTCGTGCGTAAATCTGGCCTTTCAACTCGTCACCGCAAAATTCATCGCACGCAATGAATCTGCCTCCGGTCGTGCCGCTGTTTACCAGTCACTCTTGCGCCGCGCGTGGCTTGTGGGATTTTTGGTATGCAGCGCCATGATAGCGGGAGCGTCAGCGCTCGCCGCCTATCTGCGCATGCCGTCGCCAACGCTCATTATCGTTCTTGGACTGGGCATGCTGTTCTACATCCCCCTCGGCGTTCGTCGCGGCGGCATGCAGGGCAGCTGTCACTTTACACGATTGAGCGCGAATCTGACCGTTGAGGCAGTCGTGAAGCTGATCGGCGCGGTTCTGCTGATTGTTTTCGGCGCTGGTGTGCTTGGCGCCGTCGCCTCAATCTCGTTATCTGTTTTCGTCGCGTTCCTGTTGCCTGCGGGCGATGGCGAGTTGCGCGGCGACGCCGAGACCGAGACCGCTGCCTCATTTATGGAGGGCATGCAGGCCATCATCTTCTTTATCGGCCAGGTCATCATCAGCAACATCGACATCCTGATGGTGAAGCACTACTTCGCTCCCGCCGACGCAGGCCTTTACGCCGCAGTCGCCCTCGTCGGACGCTTGCTCTATTTCGCAACATGGTCTGTCACCAGCGTAATGTTCCCTGTTTCTGCCGGAGCGCACTTTGACGAAGAAAGCCGCTCGGTTATTGCTGTGCCCTTGCTCTTCGTCGCTGCGCTTTCCATCATCTTTGTTCTGTTCCTGGGTGCCTTCCCGGATTTAGTGATACGAACGCTATTCGGCAGCGGGTTCCACCGCGTCGGTTCCGGGGTAGAGCAATTGCTTACGGCCAATGCCATTGCAACCGGCGTGTACGCCGTCTGCGTCGTCCTCATTACGTATGAGATGTCGCGACGCATCGCCAATACGGGCTGGTTCCAGTTGGTCGTCAGCTTGTTGATCGTGGTTTGCGTTGCCCTGTTCCACAACTCGCTCATGCAGGTCGTCGTCGTGCAGCAAGTCCTCCGTGGACTGCTGCTGTTGGCAGTGGCCGTTCCATTTTTTGGCAAGGCCCAGAACCTGCAGAAGGGGGCAGCATGAGGAAGCTGCGGCGTATTACCGAGGCTGAAGTTATCGCCGAATTCCTGAAGAACGAGTTTTATCAGGAAGAATTTCACGTTGACCGCAACGATTACGAGCACCTTGTGCTCGATGCGGACATCACCAACGAGGCTCAAAACGCACTTCGCCGCGCACTCTTGTTCCGGCGTCGCGGACACATGTGGCGCGAAGTGCCATCCGATACGCAGTGGTGGGAAACTCAGCTTGAACCGGGCGACCTCGACTATGTACGCGTTTTTCCACGCGCTCAATGGCGGCGAATCGCAAAAGACAGTTTCCTGTTGAAGGACATTGTCGAACGCATCCGCACCGGGCGTTTTCCGAATGGCACTCGCGACTTCATCGCGCGCGTCCAGGCATTGAGCTATCGCCTACGCACGGAACAGGACAGCAGTTCGGTGCTTTTGATCGGCCTGGAAGAGTACACGCCGCTCACGATCCTGGAAGGCAATCATCGGTTGACCGCCGCCCTGCTCGCCGGCATCAACGTTCTCGAGAGCCGATTCCGTGCGCTCTGCGGATTCTCAGAGCGCATGGCCGAGTGCTGCTGGTACGAAACGAATGTGAGTAACCTTATGCGTTACGCGCGCCACCGCATCAGCAATCTGTTTTACGACAAGGACGCTGATGTTGCACGCGTGCTGAGTGAGGTACGACCGCAAGCACCCGTACTCAGTCCCACGACGGAGGACGTTGTGATGGACGGCATTCAGGCGCGCAAGATCGCTCCGGGGTCCAAGTAGAAATCGGGTCATACGCGCAAACGCGCGTGACCCATGTAAGCAGCCCGAGTGAGCAGTGGAAGTTGGAGTAAAAATGAAAGCTTCTCGAATCGTTTCCGCCAGTTTGAGCGCGCTAGTGATCATTGTGTTCAGTGGTGCGCCTGATGCACTTGCCCAGCAGCCCGCAACTGCCCCAGCTCCGCAGAGCGGAGTTTCGGTCGATCCCTCGCAGCCTCCGCTGGCGCCGCCGAGCAATAATCCTCTGCCCGATGCGCCTTCGCAGCAGCAGCAGTCCCCCCCCGCGCCACGGCCGAGCACAACTCTTACCCAGCAGTCCACGCCTCCAGCGCAGACGCAAGAGCAGTCTCAGCAGCCGCTGGGTGCCGCAGCCGCCGAGCAGGTTCGCACTGCCGGAGGTGCCGCATCGCGTCCTGCGGGCGCTGCGCTTGCGCCTGCAAAGCAAAAGCAGTCGCGCTCGCTCTTGATCAAGACAGGCGCGATCCTGGCGGCGGGGATTGCGGTCGGAACCATCTACGGACTCTCGCGCGGCACGTCGAGTGTGCCGCCAAACTCCGGACGTAAGTAACCGAGCGTCGCCGATTGCAAAGGGTCTAGGGCATGTATGAAAGGCGGATCAAGCGGCTGAAACCGATGTTGGTAAGCTTCTCCGGCCTTGACGGCTCAGGAAAAACCACCCAGATTGCGCACGCACGCGACGTGCTCGTGTGCCGCGGCCGCCGCGTCACTCTTCTTGCGTTCTGGGACGATGTCGTCGTCGGTAAGAGTTACCGCGAACAATTTGTGCACCGTGTATACGGAAGTGAAAAAGGTGTCGGTTCACCCGAGCGTCCGGTCGAGCGCCAGGACAAGAACGTGCGCGCGTGGTATCTGACAATTGTGCGACACGTACTGTACCTGACCGATGCGATAAATCTCCGCCGTGTAATCCATCGCGCGTGGCGGCGCGGTGCGGATGTGATTCTGTTCGATCGCTATGTCTACGACGAGCTCGCCAATCTTCCGCTGGACAATCGACTGAGCCAGGGATTCGTTCATTTTGTTGACCGGATGGTTCCGCGCCCCAATCTAGCGCTATTGCTGGACGCGGACCCCGAAGCCGCTCGTGCCCGCAAGCCGGAGTATCCCCTGGAGTTCATGCGCAAGTGCAGACGCGCTTATTTCAACCTCGCGCAACTTCTCGGCAACCTCACCATCATTCCGCCGTTGCCTCTCACCGAAGCACGGCATGAAGTTGAAGTGGCTCTCATCCGGAAAATCCAATCCGGCCCCGGCGAACAGCCGCAACTCGACTTCACGCCCGCGGCGTAAGTTTCCTAGTCTGAAGTTCTCAGATTGACGCTACTTCGCATACATCTGAATTACACGATCAATGGCTCGCCGGCATACCTTGCAGAACGCGTTGTGCCGAGTGAACATGATGCAGTTCACCTCCGGGCGGTAATATCCCTTCGACTCGTAATTGGCGCCCTCAAACGCTCCCACTTTTCCGGCGAACTTTTGTGAGGCGAGCATCGCATCTTCTTTTTCACGCTCTATGCGAAAGAGCTCTTCCATCTGTGCCTCAGGTTTCCCCGCTGCCCGGAGCTCTTTGCGCTGCTGTTGGATTCCGCGCTCAAAGCGATCGAACTCGTCTTTATCCCACGGAGTAGGAATAGGCGTGCCCTTTTCCACCAGGTCCTTCCACTTCAAGTCCGCGGGATTGAGCAACGCAGTTACGTTCGGCTCCCACGGCTCAGTCCTGTTTTCCGGTGGCAGGTACGCGACGTCCGAGGTGTAGTATTCGTCCGCGAGCCCAGCGAAATGATGGCCGAACTCGTGCACGGCTACATACGATGCATATTGATTGTCGATTGCGACGATGGCGTACTGGTTGAAAATCCCGCCCCCACCATAGGTTGCGCTGTTCACCAGAATCTCAACGAATTCGTATGGCGCAAAGGAAGCCACATCGCGCAGCGTGCGATTTTCAGTGGTCAGGATGTAGCGCTCCGTGCCGAACGTGTCATACGAAGTGCCCAGCGGCGAGTGACGGTGAATTCCGCTCGACGGTCGCGATATACCTGACTCCTCGGCTGCCGGACAAAGTGCCCATACATTGAAATCTTTGCGATGCTCGCGGAAAGGTGAAACCGAAAACAGCATTTCCATGTAGCGGCGCGCATCACGCTCAAATTTCGCTCGCTCTTTTGCGGTGTATCCATCGCCGAGAAGAAGCAAGTCAACTTTGCCCGAGGAATCG
>Ga0335071_10008340_pt1 | contig 10653 bp, 16 predicted proteins | sample Lox_Sample_15_FD_206724 | JGI IMG/M metagenome (GOLD analysis project Ga0335071, IMG submission 206724) | Soil microbial communities from Loxahatchee National Wildlife Refuge, Florida, United States - Lox_Sample_1.5 | ecosystem: Environmental > Terrestrial > Soil > Wetlands | place: USA...
AGCGATCTGTAGGAACGAGATGCCTAACAACGCGTTGGAGCCGTCCGTGAATCATCGTGGGCCGCGTCTTCCCGCGGCACGGTCATCGTGGCCGGCCGCTCAACTAGGCCGTTAGCCGACGATGGCCGAGCGCCGGTTATAATTTGACCGTGCGTGAGGGAGGTAACGTCATGGGCAAGATCGAGCGGCTGGAGCAGGAGATTCGTGCGCTATCGACCGAGGAGCTAACGGAGCTTCGGCGGTGGTTCATCGAGTACGATGCCGAGGCCTGGGATCGCGAAATTGAGGCGGATGTAAAGGCCGGAAAGCTTGATCGCCTCGCCGAGGAGGCTCTTCGGGACTACGCCGCAGGGCGGACGAAGAGAATTTGAACCATCACACCACGCCAGCATTTTGGGCGTGCTATCGCGAGCTACCCGCCGAGGTTCAGATACTCGCCGACAAATGCTTCGAACTCGCGAAAGAGAACCCGAAGCATCCCTCCATCCATCTCAAGAAGGTCGGGCGCTATTGGTCGGCTCGGGTCGGGCTGCACTATCGAGCGCTCGCCGTCGAAGCTTCAGACGCCCTTGTGTGGTTCTGGATTGGACCGCATCCTCAGTATGAGCGGATCGTCGGCTAACAACGCGTTGGAGCCGCCCGTGAATCATCGTGGGCCGCGTCTTCCCGCGGCACACTCATTGTGGCCGGCCGCTCAACTAGGTCGTTAGGCCTCTCACCATCATGCTCACGCTCCTTCTGACACCATTGAAATACAAGGCTTGGGCAGACCGCCGGACGCTGGACGCCGTTGCACAGATTGATGGCACGAACCATTCGGAGGCCCTCGCCTTCGCCCGTCAGCAGCTGAATCACATGATTCGGGTAGAAGAGCTCTTCCGAGCGCGGTTGGTTGGAGCGTCAGACCCTCACGCGTCTACGAACACCGAAGAGTCGCCTCAACTTGGGGAACTGGATCGCCGACTGATGGCGTCGAATCAATGGCTACAGGACTACGTCCAATCGCTGAGGCTTGATCATGCTGATGACCCAATCCGTTTCACATTCGTGGACGGGAGGAACGGGATGCTCACCCGCGCGGAGGTCATCTACCACTTGATCAATCACGGCACCTACCATCGCGGCGCGATCGGTCACGCGCTAGACCTTGCTGGCGCTCCACGACCCGCAGACACCTACACCGTCTTCGTTCACGCCGCGGAGCCGGGGCGCAGAGAGGCCTAACCCTTCGCTCGAGCGGACCTCCACCGGCAGCTCAGCTCAAACGTTAGGCAGCTTCCGAGACCGCGCGACTTGACATGCCATATATGATATAGGCACAATATGGCATGTGGCGTATCGACGAACATCGTCGCGTGGACAAACAGGCCACAAGCGCGCCCGTGGAAATCTTAAAGCGCTACGAGAAATGGAAGGACATCGCTGCGATGTCTGGCCCAATGGGCCTTCGCCTCATCAAGGGGTTTCACGACGAAGCGTTGGCCGGAGAGTGGAAGGGCTGCCGATCGTCTCGCTTAGGCGATCAGTGGCGTGTCATCTATCGCGTCGTGGCGGACGAGACGCTGTTCCAAGTCGCGTCAATCACCGCTCACGACTATCGGAGGCCTTGATGAAAGACTATCGACCCGCCAAGAAGCGAGCGACTGTGAGTGTCGGGGAATCTGTCCGTATTCTTCGCGAGCTCCAGGAACTGAGCCAGAACCAGCTAGCCGAGACATCGGGTATCCCTCAGGCCACGATCTCCGCGATCGAAAATGACCGTGTTCGCCTGGGCGTGGAGCGCGCCAAAGTTCTGGCTCGTGCGCTGAAATGTCATCCAGGCGTGTTGGTTTTCCCAGGGTGGACACATGAGGAAGCTGCCTAACAACGCGTTCGAGCTTACCGTGCGGCACCGTGGGCGCCCTGTGCTCGCAATGAATTGCGCGCTCGCCATGGCGGTCGCTCAACTAGGTCGTTAGCCATCATCCGCATATGTCTAGCCATCGCCTCTTCGTGGCCATAGTCGCGATCTCGGGCAGCCTGTCGGTTCAGGCGCAGGACTATGTCGCCACGTGGGAGGGCGCCGACGCCAAAGGAAACCTTGCACTTGAGCTCGATTCAGACGGACATTGCTCGATAGCCCTTCACGACAATGCGAATGCCCGCGATACTCAAATTTCATGCACCTACTGGCTTCACGGATCGCGAATCAAGTTGCGAACGAAAGGGCAGCGCGGTGATGAAGGCCTCGGCGAAATGGACTTGGAGTACGTGCCGCAGTCGGACACCGTGATCATTCATGGCCCGATACAGCGTGTGCTTACCCGGCAGCCTGGACGGCCAATCAAGGGGTAACGAATGATGGCTAACAACGCGTTCGAGCTTATACCGTGATGCGTCGTGGCCGCACCGTGCGCGCCGTGGCACTGTGTGCGCGGGCCGGTGCGCACAGGCGATCGTGGCCGGCCGCTCAAATAGGTCGTTAGGCGTCATGAAGTCATGGGTCCGAACTCTCGGAATAGGCCTGGCTCTCGTCGGCTCTGTGACGTTCTATTGGAACTATCAAGTTCATCGCAAAGTCGAGGTCCTCACGCGAGTTGCAGAGCCATTTGCCACCGCGTGCAAGTCGGCCACTGGTTGCATACTGTTACCCACTGGTTGGAGTCCCATGGCGGATGCCTATCGAACGAGGGAAAGTGGTGAGTGGGTCAAGACGAGTGATTCCGCGTCATACCAGGGAGAAATGGAATACGTGGCCAATCGCTCGGATTTCGAGCTCAGGTGGCACATCGCAACAGACGTCTACCTTATCGCTCGCGGCGGCGCAAATTCAGAGCTAAGGGTTGGTCGCGTTGTCAATTAGCCACATACCATCGTGACGCCTAACAACGCGTTCGAGCGGTCCAGCGGTCGTCGTGGCCGCCCGGCATCGGACGCCGCGAACTGAAGATCAAGCACCTTATCGACTGACGCCATGGCCTCGAATCCGACGAAATACGTGGTCTGTGTCCGGAACAAGGGCTACGAAGCCTCCCTTGAGCCGCTCAAGATCTATCGCCTCCTGACCGATCGCGGCGCCGAGAAGCACAAGCTCGTTCGCGTTGTCGACGAATCCGGCGAGGACTACCTGTTCCCCGCGAGCTATTGGCCGCGTCTTTCCCCGGCACGGTCATCGTGCTTGGCCGCTCAACCAGGTCGTTAGACCGCAAGGAGGGACATGGATAACTCAATGATCACCACGGCGTTCGAGCTTCCCGGATTCAGAATCACGAAGAATCTGGGCGTCGTGCGCGGAATTACGGTGCGCTCCAGGTCAATCGTGGGAAATTTCTTCGGTGGCATTCAGTCGCTCTTCGGAGGAAACATCACCATTTACACTGAGCTCTGCGAACACGCGCGCGCGGAAACGTTTCAGCTCATGCGCCAGCACGCCCAATTGATGCATGCCAACGCAATCATCGGGGTGCACTACGACGCCACCGAGCTAATGGCGGGGCTCACTGAGGTACTCTGCTACGGAACCGCTGTCGTGGTCGTCCCCATCGAGGACGGACGTGCGACCTGACAACGTGTTGGAGCGCTCAACTAGGTCGTTAGGCACCAGGGGTCGCCGCTCGCATGCGCTACGTCGTCGTTGGCACTAGTGGCGCCGGCAAGTCGGTCTTCGGACGTTCGCTGGCACAAGCGACCAACTCTCGCTACATCGAACTTGACGAGTTGCACTGGGCTGAGAATTGGATTGAGCGCCCGGATGCAGATTTTGCGGAAGCGGTTCGCGATGCCGTGAAAGGGGACAGGTGGGTCGTGGACGGCAACTACAGCGTGGTGCGAGAGCTGATTTGGCCAAGGGCGACGCATGTCCTCTGGCTGAACTTCAGCCGAAAGATTGTTTTCTCAAGGGTACTTTGGCGCACACTGAAGCGAGCCGCACTGGGCGAGCGCCTCTGGCATGGGAATCGGGAATCACTTTCCCGAGCGTTCTTCTCAAAGGAATCAATCCTGCTATGGGCGCTTACAACGTACAAGAAGAACCAAGACAAGTATGCCGGGTTGCAGGGTGTAGGACAGTTCGCACACCTTATTTGGCACGAGTTCACTACACCGTCGCAGGCGGATGAATTCGTTGCGAACAGCGCCAAGACTGATGCCTAACAACGCATTCAAGCGGACCGGTGGTCATCGCGGCCGCGCCGTCCTCGCAATGGATTGCGTGCTCGACGACGCGGAATGGGTGCCGTGCCAGGCTGCTCAACTGAATCGTCAGGCGTCATGATCCCAGCCACCGTCAGGTCCGAGATACTTCGCCGGATCAGCGCGGCCGAGCGGGAAAACGGCGTTCGCGTCCTGCTTGCGGTGGAGTCAGGTAGTCGCGCTTGGGGATTCGAGTCCCCGAATAGCGATTACGACGCTCGATTTATCTATGTCCACCCGACTCAATGGTATCTCTCGGTTGACCTCGAGGAGAGGCGAGACGTCATCGAATATCCCATCGTCGATGACATTGACCTCAACGGCTGGGATCTTCGGAAGGCGCTGCGTCTATTTGCCAAGTCGAATCCGGCGTTCGTCGAATGGATTCAGTCGCCCATCGTCTATGCTGAACAAGGGCACTTCGCCGCCCGAGCACGGCGCTTGCTTCCCACGATCTATTCGTGCACAAGTGGCATCTACCACTACCGAAGCATGGCGAAGACAAACTACCGCGGCTACCTTCGAACGGAATCCGTACCAATCAAGAAGTACTTTTACGTCTTGCGACCGCTGTTGTCCGTACTTTGGCTCGAACGCTATGGTTCACCGGCCCCAATCGAGTTCGCGAGCCTATTGCATCTGATCGCCGACGACGCCTCTCTGCGACGGGACATCGATGACCTATTGAATCGAAAGCGCACCACCCCTGAGATGAGTCTTGAACCTCAAGTTGCGAGCATTCACGCATTCATCGAGCGTGAGCTAGAGCGGCTCGAATCGCTTACGCCCGAATCGCCCATTGCACCGGCAAACCTCGCGGCGCTGAACGAAGCGTTCCATGAAGTGCTTCGACATGACGCCTAACAACACGTTGGACCGTACCGGGAATCATCCTGCCCGCGCCGTCCTCGCAATGAATTGCGTGCTCGGCGGCGCGAAATCAGCACCCTGCAAAGCCGCTCAACCAGGTCGTTAGGCCGCGCGAAACAGAGTCTCGGGGCGCCGAATGAACATTTCTCAGGTTCGCCGATATGCGCTGTCCCTGTTGGAAGCGACCGAGGAGCCGCACTTTGAGTACGCGTCCTTTCGCGTACGGGGGAAGATCTTTGTTACTGTGCCGCCGGACGCGCAGCACATACACATCTTCGTCGCCGATGATGAACGAGAACGCGCTTTAACGCTTTATCCGAGGTTCGTTGAGAAGTTGGTTTGGGGCGGCAAGGTTCGTGGCGTCCGGGTGCGCTTGTCGGAGGCCTCGCCCTCGGTAGTCAATCAATTGGTGCGTTCAGCCTGGGCACGCAAGGCTCCCAAGCGCCTTGTTGCGTCGTTGATGGACGGGAGCAGCAATGGGCGCAAACTCGCACCGGAGGACGAGCGATGACGAAGTACCTGATCTCCTTCCCCGGACCGGCGATGGAAGTCCCCCAAGCGGACTGGGCCGCCGTCGGCGAAGCGGCCCACGCAGTCGTACGTGAGGCGAAGGCCGCCGGCGTCTATGTGTTCGGTGGTGGGATCAACGAGGACGTCGCGCCGCTGATGGTCGCCGCCGACGGTACCGTCACGAATGAGACCTACCCGCAGACCAGGGAGTTCGACGGCGGGTTCTGCGTCCTGGAGCTCCCGTCGCGCGAAGCCGCCGTCGAGTGGGCCACAAGACTTGCCAAGGCGTGCCGCTGCTCGCAAGAACTCCGCGAGTTCCAGTACGATCCCGAGAGCTGATCACGGTGGCGCCCGACAACGCGATGGAGCGGACCAGCGGTCATCGTGGCCACGCCCTCCTCGCAGGAGGACCGTAGGTGAAGCGCACATGGACAATCATCGGGGTTCGCTTGTCATGACCACTCGCATCGCCTCATGCAGTTGCGGCCAGCTCCAGGCGCACACCACCGGCGAACCCGTGCGCGTCTCGGTCTGTCATTGCCTCGCTTGCCAACGGCGCACCGGGAGCGTCTTCGGCGCGCAAGCGCGATTTCCGCGAGAGGCAGTGAAGATCGTCGGCACCGGCACCGAGTTCGTGCGCATCGGCGACGCGGGCACGAAGGCCACCTTCAGGTTCTGCCCGACCTGCGGCGCGACCGTGTACTACACGCTCGAGGGCGCCGACGTCATCGCCGTGCCGGTCGGGGCATTCGCGGACCCCGGGTTTCCGGCGCCCAACTTCTCGGTGTATGAAGAGCGGATGCACTCGTGGGTCAGCATGCCCGAGGACATGGATCACATGGCATGAAGCACAAGGCGCGGCCGGCGTGAAGGAATCCATCACCATTCGCCTCGCGACGCGGAAGGACGCGGCCGCGATCGCGCTCGAGTCGATGACCGAGATCGAGCACGGCCTGGGCTGGAGCTGGAATCCCGTGCGCGTGGCCAAGGCGATCCGCGACCGGAACATCAACGTGGCCGTGGCGATGGCCGACGAGGCCATGCTGGGATTCGGCATCATGAAGTACGAGGACGAGGTGGCGCACCTGCTGCTCTTCGCCGTGCGCGAGGAGTCGCGGCGCCAGGGCGTGGGCTCGGCGCTGCTCGCGTGGCTCGAGAAGGTCGCCTCCGTCGCGGGCGTGAACCGCCTGAGGTCGGAGGCCCGCGCGAGCAACGTCGTCGCGCGCGCGTTCTATCGCAAGCACGGCTACGTCGAGATGGAGATCGTGCGGGGCATGTACCCCAAGGGCATCGAAGGCGTCCGCTTCGAGAAGATCGTCGACGAATCCGTCGAGGAGTAGCGATAGAATTGCGGCTCCCCGCAAAGGAGCTTCCTCGATGACTCGCGACATCGTCTTCACCCCAAACGCGGCAAAGCCTCCGGCCACCTACAGCCAGGCGGTGAAGGCCGGCGGGCTCATCTTCGTTTCGGGAACCGCGCCCCACGATCCCGCCACCGGCGCCCTCAAGGGCACGACGATCCAGGAGCAGACGCGGCAGAGCCTCGCGAACATCAAGGCGATCCTCGAAGCGGCGGGAAGCTCCATGGACAAGATCGTGAGCGTGACGATCGTGCTCGCCGACGAGGACGATTTCCCGGGCATGAACGAGGAATACCTCAAGTGGTTTCCCTCGAAACCGCCCGCGCGGCAAGGCGCAAAGCTGCCAGCGAAGGTCCCGGGACTGAAGGTGTCGATCGCGGCGATCGCGCAGGCGTAGCGCGCGAGACTAGCGCCACACGACGACAGTGCTCTACGACTTCGGCGGTTCCCAGCCCCCGCCCAAGGCGTTCATCAAATCCACCGTGAACGACAGCAGCGCCAGCCGATTTCGGATCAGCGTGAGCTGCGCATCGTTCAACGTCCGCTGCGCATCGAGCACCTCGAGGTACGCCGAGTACCCGTGCTCGTATCGCAGCTCCGCGATGTGCAGCGCTTTCTGCGACTGGTCGACGAGGTCGCGCAGGTCCACTTCCGTGTCGCTCGCATGCTTCACGTTCGAGATCGCATCGACCACGTCGCGGAATGCGTTTCGCACCGCACCCTCGTACGCGCCCTGCGCCTGGCGTGCCTGCGCCTCGGCCTGCTCGGTGCGCGCCTTGTAGCGTCCCCCGTCGAGGATCGGGCCCGCGAGCCCCGCGCCGATCGACCACGTGCGCGCGCCCGTCGAGAAGAGCTGGTCCACCTGCGAGCCGATCGTGCCGTACGTGCCCGTGAGCACGAGCGCGGGGAACTCGGAGCCCTTCGCGAGGCCGATGCGTTCGCTGGCCGCTTCGAGATTCGCCTCGGCCTGCCTCACGTCGGGGCGGCGCTCGAGCAGCTCCGAGGGCAGGCCCGGCGGCGTGACGGGCGGGACTGGAATCGCGGTGAAGGTGCCGGGCGCGATCTCGAGATCCAGCTTGCCGGTGAGGACGCCCAGGGCATGCACGAACGTTGCCCGCTGGCGCTGGATCTCGCTCGCCTGCGCCGCCGACTGCGCGCGAAGGCTTCCGGCCTGGTAGATGTCGAGCTCGGGTGCGATGCCCGCATTGGCGCGCTTCTTCGCGAGCGCGAGCGACTGGTCCGCGGCCTCGAGGATTCCCTGCGAGGCGATGAGCTGCGCGTCCAGCGCGCGCACCGCGAAGTACGCGCGGGCAACCGACGCCGCCACCGTGAGCGCCACCGTGTCGCGGCCATATTGCGACGAGAGGAGCTGGTCCTGCACCGAGCGCTCGCCGCGGCGCAGCCTGCCCCAGACGTCCAGCTCGAACGACGTCGAGAGTCCCACGCCGAACCCGCTGCCGGTGGCGAGCGTGCCCGAGCTGGTGGTCCTGCCGCGCTGCGCCTGCACGTTGAGATCGATCGGCGGGAAGAAGAGGATCGCGCGCGCTTCCTTCAACGCGCCCTCCGCCTCCTCCACGCGCGCCACGGCGATGAAGAGATCGGTGTTGTGCTTGAGGCCCTCGTCCACCAGGTGATCGAGCGTGGGATCGTTGTAGAGCTTCCACCAATCGAGCGGCACCTTGAGCGTGCCGGCAGGCGCGGGCTCGCTGTACGCGGCGGGAAGGCTCGTCTCGGGACGCTTGTAGTCCGGGCCGACCATGGCGCAGCCGGATGCGGCGAGCAATGCGACGAGGACGGCGCGGCGCATCAGTCGGCCTCCTGCGGCGCGGACGGATGCCCCGGGTTGCCGCGCGGAGCCTCCGGCACGCCGCCCATCTTGTTGCGGCGCGCGAAGACCGTGAAGAACATCGGCACGAAGATCGTCGCGACGAAGGTCGCGAGCAGCATGCCGCCCACCACACCGGTGCCCATCGAGCGGCGCGAGGCGGCGCCGGCGCCATGGGCGAACATGAGCGGCATCACCCCGAAGACGAACGCGAGCGAAGTCATCACGATGGGCCGGAAGCGAAGGCGCGCGGCCTGCACCGCCGCATCGTGCGCGCTCATGCCCGAGAGCAATCCCTGCTGCGCGAATTCCACGATGAGGATGGCGTTCTTCGCCGCGAGGCCGATCAGCACCACGAGGCCGATCTGGAAGTAGATGTCGTTCTCCATGCCGCGCAGGAACACGAGCCCCAGCGCGCCGAACACGGCGAAGGGCACCGCGAGCACGACGGCCGACGGAAGGCGCCAGCGCTCGTACAGCGCCGCGAGGATGAGGTACACCATGAGTATCGCGAGCGCGAAAGCGACGATCGACTGCTTGCCGGTGCGCTTCTCCTGGAACGCCTGCCCGCTCCACGCGAGCGTGTAGCCGGGGGGGAGGTTCGCAGCGGCCACGCGCTCGACGGCCTCGATCGCCTGGCCCGAGGAAACGCCCGCCTTGCCCGAGCCCAGTACCTTCGCGGCGAGGAAGCCGTTGAAGCGGTCCACCTGCTCGGGGCCCACATCCTCGGAAACGCGCAACAGCGCGCGCAGCGGAATCATCTGGCCCGTGGTCGTGGAGCGCACGTACACGTTGCCGATCTGGTCCGGCGCGGCGCGGAACTGCCCCTCGGATTGCACCTGCACGCGATACGTGCGGCCGGCCATGTTGAAATCGTTCACGTAGAGCACGCCGAAGGTGCTCTGCATCGCGTCGAACACGTCGGGGACCGGAACGCCCAGCGAGATCGCCTGCTCGCGGCTGACCTCCACGTGCAGCTGCGGCGTGCTCGGGCGATAGAAGGTCGTGATGCCCGTGAGCTCGGGATCGGCGGCGAGCGCCTGGTTCAGGCTCGTGATGATGGCGCCCAGCTTCTTCGTGTCGCCCTCGGTGCGCGACTGGATGTAGAACTCGAAGCCTCCCGCGGAACCCAGCCCGCGGATCGCGGGCGGATTGAACATGATCGCCATGCCGTCGGTGAAGCCCTGGCCCTTCCTGTTGAGGTCCGCGGCAACCTGCTGCGCCGTGCGCTTGCGCTCGTCCCAGTCCTTGAGCAGCACGAAGGTCGTGCCCGCGCTCGTCTTGTTGGCGCCGCCGATGAAATCGCGGCCCGGCACGACGAACGCGTGCTGGATCGCCTCGTCCTTCGAGAGCACATCCCAGAGCTGGGCGCCCGTCTTCTGCGTGCGCTGCAGCGACGCGGCGTCCGGCATGATGATCGAGCCGATGAGGTAGCCCTGGTCCTCCGTGGGCACGAAGCTCGTCGGCACGCGCAGGAACAGGAACACCACGCCCGCGATCATCACGAGGAACACGATGGCCGCGCCGAGGCGCCGCGCGAGGGCGAGGTCCACGCCCCTCAGGAAGAACTTCGTGGTCCTGTCGAACGCGACGTTGAAGGGATGGAAGATCTTCGCCTCGTGGTCGGCGTGGGTGAGCAGCAGCGCGCAGATCGAAGGCGTGAGCGTGAGCGCCGTGAAGCCCGAGATCACCACCGAGACTGCGACCGTGACGGCGAACTGCTTGTAGAGCTGGCCCGCGATGCCGCCCAGGAACGCGACGGGGATGAACACCGAGCAGAGCACGAGCACGATGGCGATCAGCGCGCCGGACACCTCGCGCATCGCCTCGATCGAAGCCTCGCGCGGGCTCATCTTCTCCACGCGCATCAGGCGCTCGACGTTCTCCAGCACCACGATCGCGTCGTCCACCACGATG
>Ga0335071_10008341_pt1 | contig 10652 bp, 8 predicted proteins | sample Lox_Sample_15_FD_206724 | JGI IMG/M metagenome (GOLD analysis project Ga0335071, IMG submission 206724) | Soil microbial communities from Loxahatchee National Wildlife Refuge, Florida, United States - Lox_Sample_1.5 | ecosystem: Environmental > Terrestrial > Soil > Wetlands | place: USA: Florida...
TCCGGGCGCTCGGCTTCGGCGAGCAGTCCCCGGTCGCCAGCAACGACACCGACGAAGGTCGCGAGAAGAATCGCCGGGTCGAGATCGAGATCGTCCCCGTTCAGGATTCCCTGCGCGAGGGCGGCGCTCCGCATTGAGACGCCGCCGCACCATGCACCTTGAGGCGACCGCCATGCGATTCCCGCTCGCCGCGCTGCTCCTGGCCGCCGCCCTCCCAGCGTGGGCCGATCCGAGTCCGACCTCCGTCCGCGTCGTGATCGATTCGCCGAGGTCCGGCGAGAAGGTCGAGAACAAGGCCGATCAGGCTCCCATCCGCGGCACCGCGGTGGCGTCGGGGGAGCGGCCCGCCGAGTTCGACGTGATGGTCGTGATCGACGTCTCGGGCTCGACCGACGAGCCGAGCGGCGTGGACGTCGACGGCAACGGCGTGGTCGGCGTCGACCCGCACCTCGAGCTCTTCCCGCCGGGCTCCTACCCTGACGACCTGCGCAACACCGATCCCGGCGACTCGATCCTGAACGCCGAGGCCGCCGCGGCGCGCGCCATGCTGAAGGGCCTCGATCCGAAGCGCATACGCGTCGGCCTGGTGACGTTCGCCGGCGACGTGAACCCCGTCACCGGTGAGCGCCGCAGCCTGGACCAGCAGGACGCCTGGGTCGAGGTGCCGCTCACCACCAACTACGACGAGGTGCGCAGCGCCATCGACGCGATCGTCGCGCGCGGCGCGCACGGCGCCACCAACTTCGCGGCGGGCATCCGGACTGCGGTGACCGAGCTGACCGGTCTGCCCGGCGCGCACAGCCGCGCGCGCCCCCACGCGAAGCTCGTGATGCTCTTCCTGACCGACGGCGTGCCGTCGTTCCCGATCGGGCGCGGCGACGTCACCGACCCGGGCGACATCGAGGCGGCGATCTCCGCGGCGAACCTGGCGCACGAGGCCGGCATCGTGATCAACACCTACGCGCTCGGGCCGGAGGCGCTCGCCGGGCCCAAGGCGGTGACGGAGATGGCGCGCGTCACGCTCGGCACCTACACGCCGGTGCAGAACCCGGGCAACATCATCGCGCTGCTCCAGGGCGTCTCGTTCGCGAACATCGAAGACGTGGTGATCACGAACCTGACCACGGGCGACTTCTCGACCGACGTGCGGCTCAATCCCGACGGCTCCTTCGTGGGCTTCGTCCCGGTGCGCGAGGGCAAGAACCAGGTGCGGGTGACCGCGCTCGCCTCGGATGGCTCCAAGGGCAACGCGACCGTCGATCTCGAATTCGGCAAGGCGGCGCTGACGGACCGCGAGCTGGCGCTCCAGCTCGAGCAGATCCGACGCGTCAACAAGGAGCTCCTCCTGCTGCGCGAGCGCAAGCGCATCGACGACTTCCGCAGCCAGGAGAAGAAGGGCCTCGAGCTGCAGATCGAGAAGAACGACGGGAAGCCGACGGGGCCCTCGAACTAGAGCGGCGTGAGCGAGGGATCGGCGATCTCGCGCTTCACCAGCTTGCCGTTCTGGTAGATCGACGTCACGTCGATCTTGCCGTCGCCGTTGATGTCTTCCTCGCGCTTCACGAGCACGGTCTTGCCGCCCTGCTGCTCGAAGTACTCGAAGGTATCGGGCTTGCCGCGGTGCTTGGTGTCGCGCTCGACCCGGGTCACGACCTCGGCGCCGCCGTCCTGCGCGTAGTACGACCACGTGTCGATCGCGCCGTCGCCGTCGCGATCCTCTTCGATCCGCACGATGCGGCGGCTCTCGTAGTAGATCACCCGGTCGGGATGGCCGCTGTTCTTGCTGTCGTGGCTCTCCTCGACGAGCGAGCCCGCCTCGTAGCGGTAGAAGGCGTCGCGCACGCCGTCGCCGTCGCGGTCGACCTCCTTCGACACCATCACGCCGGCGGTGTAGTGCTCCCACACGTCCGGCTTGCCGTCGCCGTTCTCGTCGAGGTCGCGCTCGACGAGCGCGCCCTTCTCGTAGCGGCTCCACGCGTCGATCTTGCCGTCGTAGTTGCGATCTTCCTCGATCCGCAGCAGCTCGCCGGTCTTCTCGTCGAAGTAGCGGATCTCCTCGGGGTTCCCGTCGCGGTCGGCGTCGAGGGAGCGCTTCACGACGGTGAGCTTGTCCTTGTTGCCCCACGCGCCCGCCGGGATCGTGACCCGCTGCTCCTGGAAGATCGAGGTGGGGAGATCGCGCGGCTTGGGCGCGAGCGGGGCCGCGCGCGGGTCGGTGGGCACAGCCGGCTCGGCCGCGGCGGCGGGCGCCTTCGCCGCGCCGTTGGCAGGCTGCTTCGACGCCTCCTGCTTGTCGATCTGCTTGAGCAGATCCTCCTGGCGCTTCAGCTCGTCCTGGATCTCGGTCTCGAGCGACGCCTGGCGGTTGAGCTCGTCGTCGACCTGGGCCTCGCGACTCTGCTCGGCCTGTCCGACGCCGCCCCCACCACCGCCTCCGCCCGGATAGCCGCCGCCGTAGCCGCCGCCTCCTCCCATCGAGAGCGGCACGTTGCCCGTGATGGCGCTGTACACCAACAAGGTGGCGGCGCCGACCGCCGCGCCGATCGGTCCCGCCTGCCCGCCGATGATCGCGCCCATGAGTGCGCCTTCCATCGCGCTCTGCATGCGGCGGCCCGCCGGAATGCCGGGTGCGGGCGCTTGCGTCGTCGAGCCGGTGCCGACCGGACCGCTCGCCGTCGAGCCGCTCGTGCCGCCGGAGCCACTCGTGCTCGTGCTCGCGGGCGGAGCGCTCGTCGCGGTCGGCGTGGAGCCCGGCGCTTGTGTCGTCGTGCTCTGGGTGCGATTCGTCGCGCACGCGCTCAGGCTCAACGCCAGCACGAAGACGAGCGGAGCATCGAGTCGGTGCACGGGGGGGCGCGCCATCCGCAATCGCCTCGCAGTCGGACAACTTCACGCGGATCCGGTCACGCGCCGGAGAGCCAGCCGCCTCCCCCTGCCTCCCGGGCGCACCCCAAGTGCTACCACACGGGGGGCCGCAGTCCCACAGCGATCTGGCCCGAGCCGCCGGTGCGACGCGCCGCGGCACCGGTCCTTCCCCCCTCGCACGTTCTGCATGGAGGACGGAGGCGTCCTCGAAAGGCGAGCGATCCCGTGCCCTTTGCGGTCCACCGATGCGCAACGGAGAGGAACAGGGCGCCAGAAAGTCGTCGACTCGGGAGTTGGCTCGGAGTATCGTAACGCGGTGCAGCGGACGGTCTCGTTCGCACCCGGGACGGCCTCTCTCGTCGCGCTCCCCAGCGGGAACGGGCGATGCTCGCAGCCCGGATCGGCCGATGTCGAGACGGGCGGATCGAGCGGAGGTTGGGCTTGGGTCTCACGCTGATTCGGAAGAGCCGGGGGATGCGCGCGAAGCGAGACCCCAAGATCTCCCTGGTGCTCGCCGGCGGTGCCGTGTCCGGGGGGGCGTTCAAGGTCGGCGGCCTGAAGGCGCTCGACGACTTCCTGGTCGACCGCCGCATCACCGACTTCGATACGTACGTCGGTCTCTCCGCCGGCTCGATCCTCGCAGTCGCGCTGGCGAGCGGCGTGTCGCCGAACGAGATGGTGAAGGTGCTCGAGGGCACCAGCCGCCGCATGGACCAGCTGCGCCCGATCGATTTCTACAACCCGAACTGGCGGGAGTTCATCGGCCGCCCCGCGAAGCTGCTCTACGATCTGCTCGCCTACCTGCCCGGTGTCGGCATCGACTTCGCGCGGGCGCTCCCGCGCCTGCCGGAGGCCGTCCGCGCGCCGCTCGCGGCGTTCGTGCGCGAGCCGAGCTACCGGCACTTCGAAGCCGCCGCGCTGGCCGTGCTCGAGCACATCTCGCCGTCGCGCGAGATCCCGGCGCTCACCAACCACATCCCGTCGGGCCTGTTCGACAACGCGAGCCTCGAGCGCTGGCTGCGCCGCAACCTCGAGCGCATGCGCGTGCCCAACGACTTCCGCGCCTTCGCGCGCAAGCGCGGCCGCAAGCTCTACATCACGGCGTGCGACCTCGACACGGCCGAGCGCGAGACCTTCGGTCCCGACGAGCGCTGCGACATCACCATCTCGGAGGCGGTGCAGGCGTCGACGGCGCTTCCGCTCTTCTACCGTCCCGCGCGCATCAACGGCGTCGACTACGTCGACGGCGGCGTGCGGCACACGGCGAGCATCGACGTGGCGATCGAGAAGGGCGCCGACCTGATCATCTGCTACAACCCCTTCCGCCCGTTCCTGAACCGCATCGACGCCGAGGGCGGCGGCGACGCGCCGTACTTCGCGAACGGGCGCTACCTCGCCGACCGCGGCATGAAGATGGTCCTGAACCAGGTGTTCCGGACGCTGCTCCACTCGCGGCTCAAGCTCGGGCTGCAGCGCTACTTGACCGACGACCGCTTCCAGGGCGACATCCTGCTGCTCGAGCCGCGCGAGCGCGACTCCGAGTTCTTCAACGTGAACCCGCTCGCCTTCTGGAAGCGCAGCGACGCGATCCAGCACGGCTTCGAATCCGTGCGCACCACGCTCGAGCAGAACTTCGAGGCGGTGCAGGAGGTGCTCGCCAGCTACGGGCTCGAGATGAGCCGCGACGCGGCGCGCCGCAAGGCCGAACGCGCGCGGGCGGAGCTCGGCTGGCCGGAGCCGACAGGCGAGGCGCCCCGGGCGGCGCGCAGCCGCGCGGCGCTGCGCCTGGTGCAGACCGAATCGGGCTGATCCTGCAGTCGGTATCCGCGAGGGCTTGCCCCGCGGGGTGAACTCCTGTACACTGCGCCCGCTCCTCCACCTCGAATCCCCTCCGAGGTGCATCGGCTCGCCGGGCACTCCCGGGCGAGCCGGACCTCGCGGGCTGGAGCCGAGCCATGTGTACGCTCGTTGCCTTGGATCGCTGCACCCGCGATGCGCCGCTCTGGATCGCGGCGAATCGCGACGAGTATCTCGATCGCCCGTCGGACGGACCGGCGCTGCGCGCGGGCCGCGACGGCGCTCTCGTGGTGGCGCCACTCGACCGGCGCGCCGGCGGCACCTGGTGGGGCGTGAACCGGGCCGGTGTGTTCGCGGCGGTGACCAACCGGCCCAGCGCCGCCCCCGATCGCTCGCGCCGCTCGCGCGGGCAGCTCGTGCTCGACGTGCTCGCGGCGGCGAGCGCGCGCGAGGCGGCCGCAGTCGCCGCGGCGCTCGGCCCCGATCTCTACAACCCCTTCAACCTCTTCGCGGCGGACGGGCGCGATGCCTTCGCCGTGGTCTACGAGGGCGCACCGCGCCGGGTCGCGCTCGAGCCCGGCGTGCACGTGATCGGCAACGTCGATCCGAACGCGGTCGAGGTGGGCAAGATCGCGGACACCCGCGCGCGCGCGCAGGCCGTGGCGCAGGGCCCGGCGGAGGCGATCGCCGACGGCCTCGCCGCGATCCTGCGCGTCCACGACACGTCCGGCGATCCGCTCGCGGGCGTCTGCGTACACCGAGGTGGGTACGGAACGCGCAGCTCGACGCTCCTGCGCCTGGGTGCGGAGCGCGGGTGGCTTTGGCACGCGGACGGGCCTCCGTGCACGACCGCGTATCGGGACTTCTCTCCTCTCCTCGCGGAGCTCGGCCATGCGGTCGGACCTCGCCCCGGAGAGCTGGCGGCGAGGATTGCGAGTTGAGGCGAATCGGAAGCAACATCCGCAAGCAGAACTCCGACGCGAAGAACCATCGCGTCGTGAGGAACATCATCCGCTACACCGACGAAGAGGGGCCGCGGAACGAGTACCCGAAGCGGATCGTGTCGCCGCCGAACCCCTCTCCGTGCTGCAAGGACGAGAATCGGGAGATCGTGGGGTCTACGCGCGAAATCGATGGCTTCAAGTTCGCCTACAAGATCTGCCGCGTGTGCGGCTACGCGCTGAAGTTCTACTACCCGGCGACCACGGGCACCAGCGAAGCGGTGCAGAACTACCGGCAGTGGAAGCGCTACATGGTGCAGTAGGCGGGGCGCGCGTCGGATGTCCGCGGGGCCGAAAGCGCTCGGCTCGCTCGTGGCGGCGAGCGCCTGGCTCGAGGGACTGATCGACGTCGAGCGCCGTCCGGACGTCCCCTACGCGCGACTCGGCCTCGAGCCCATCCGGAGCCTGCTCGCGCGCGTCGGCGACCCCCACGCACGGCTCTCCGCGATCCACATCGCCGGCTCGAAGGGGAAGGGATCCACGGCGCTCCTCGCCGAGGCCGTGCTGCGCGCGCTGGGCGAGCGGGTGGGGACCTTCACGTCGCCCCATCTCGAGCGCTGGACCGAGCGCTTCCGCATCGACGGCCGCGAGGTCGACGGCGGGCAGCTCGCGGCCGCGCTCGAGCGCCTGCGCCCGCACGTCGAGGTGCTCCGCCGGGACGATCCCCTGCGCGCGCCCACGTTCTTCGACGTCACGACCGCGGCCGCGCTCCTCCTGTTCGCCGAGGAGCGCATCGACCGCGCCGTGATCGAGGTCGGTCTCGGCGGGCGGCTCGACTCCACCAACGCCATCGACGGCGCGGTCACCTGCGTCACCACGATCGAGCTCGAGCACACCGACAAGCTCGGCGCGACGCTCGACGCGATCGCGCGCGAGAAGGCCGGCATCGCGAAGCCCGGCCGGCCGCTCGTGATGGGCTCGCTGCCGCCCGAGGCCGAGGCGGCGGTGCTCGAGAGGGCCGACGACGTCGGCGCTCCGACGGCCAGGCTGGGGCGCGAGTTCGACGTCGTGGTGCGCGAGGCCGACGCGGGCGGCCTCGCCCTCTCGCTGCGCGACGGCGAGCTCGCCGTCGACGCGGTGCTCCCCGTGCTCGGCCGCCACCAGGCCCACAACGCAGCGCTCGCGCTCGCCTGCGTGCGGCGCCTCGGGGCGCATCCCGCCGACGCGCTGGCGGCGGCAGCGCGGCGCGGTTTTGCCGCCGTGACGCTCCCCGGCCGCGTCGAGGTGCTCTCGCGCGCGCCCTGGATCGTGATCGACGGCGCGCACACGGCGGCGTCGGCGCGAGCCCTCGCGCGCGCGCTCGCGCCGCTCGCCGATCGCCGCGCCGAGCTCGTCCTCTCGGTGTCGGCCGGGAAGGACCTCGCGCCGATGCTCGACGCGCTGCTGCCGCTCGCCGAGCGGGTCACCGTGACGCGCGCGGAGCCGACGCGCTCGCTCTCACCCGAGGCAATCGCCGCGGCGGTGCGCGCCGCGGCGCCCGGCCTCTCGCTGCGCGTGGTCCCCAACCCGCAGATGGCGCTGCGCGCCGCGCGCGAGGCCGTCGCGCGCGACGGGCTGCTCGTGGCGACCGGCTCGATCTACCTCGCGGGCCTGGCGCGCCGAGCGTGGCGCCGCGAGCCCGCCCCCGCGCCGCTCACCCCGCCGCCGCCGCGCGCTTGAGCTCGGCGAACACCGCGGCGGTGGTGAATCCCTCGTGCCGCGGCGGAGGCGCGGGCGGTCGATCGCGCTCGAGCGCGCGCGCCGCGTGGCGCAGGCTCGCGATCGAGCGCGAAAGCCGGCGTCCCGTGATCTCGAAGTTGGACGGGCGGCTGCGCGCCCGCCAGAGCCTTCGCAGCCTCGCGGCGAGCGCGCGCTGGGCATCGGCCAGCGATCCGAGCTCGCGCGCCAGCGTGCGGCGCGCCGCGCGGTCGAGGCGCGCGGGCCGCTCCCTCCACGCCACGTAGCGCTGCCCCGCCAGCGCCTTGCGCACCGCGTGGATCGACGCGTCCGCCGCGAGGAGCAGCTCGGCGTGCGTCGTCGCGTCGTCGCCGAAGCGGGCCCGCGCGCGGGCGATGCGCGCGCGGACGCGATCGAGCTTCGCGAGCGTGCGCCGGAGCACGGCGGGCCGGGCGCCGCGCACGAACCACGCCCGGTCGAGCTCGTCGAAGTACAGGAATTGCAACGCGGAGGCGTTGAAGACGCGGAAGCCGGCGTCGTGGAGCGCGCCGAGCTCGCGGTAGAGCCGCGCCACCTCGCCGCTCGCGTCGCCGAAGAGGAGCCGCGAGAAGGCGCGGTCGAAGTCGCGCGCGTCCTCGTCGCCGGACCAGGCCTGCTGCGCGGCCCACGCGTAGGCCAGCCAGGAGTTTCCGAGCAGGTTGTAGTGGCCGAAGTCTCCCCAGTCGGTCACCAGCAGGCCCGAGGCGCCGTGGCGGCGCCCCGCGTCGGCCCAGCGCGCGATGTTGGCGAGCGCGTTCTCCATGCGCGGGAACAGGCAGTTCCAGCTCGACGTGCCCGGGCACACCCAGAACTCGAGGCCGCGCTCGGCGAGCGCGCGCACGCGGTCGTAGTCGAAGTCCGCCTCGTACCACCAGTCGCAGAGCACGAGGTCGCGATCGAGCTCGGCGATGCGCTCGGGATGGGCGAAGACGAAGTCGGCCCAGACGAGCGTCCGCCGCCCGAGCCCGCGCGCCAGCTCGCGGACGCGGTGCACGTGCTCCGCGAAGAGGCCGCCGGGGCCGAGCGCGTCGGATCGATCCTTCGACTTCCCGCGCCCGAGGTCCCACGGCTCGTCGCAGTTGGCGTGGAAGAGGCGGGAGCGGAAGTTCGGCAGGTACTCCTCGTAGAGGTCGCGCAGCAGCTCGTAGCTTCCGGGCTCCACGCACGCGAGCGTCCAGCGCGCATCCGTCTCCGCGAGGTGCGAATACGCCGGCAGCCGGAGCACGTGCTCCATGTGGCCGAGCGACTGCAGGTTCGGCACCAGCTCGACGTGGCGCTCGGCGGCGTAGGCGTCGAGCGCGCGGAGCGTCTCGGCCTCGAGCGGCGAGGCATCCGCGCCGATCTCGGGGTGGCGGCGCGACCGGAAGGTGTGCTCGACGTAGAGCATCAGCACGTTGAGCTTGAGCTCTGCGCAGCGGTCGACCAGCTCCTTCAGCGCCTCGAGGGTCGGCACCTTGCCGCGTGAGACGTCGAGCATCACGCCGCGCCGCGGGAAGTCCGGCGCGTCGTCGATCTCGCACGCCGGCAGCGATCCGCTCCGGTCGGCGAGCTGCGCCAGCGTCTCGACGGCGTAGCGCAGGCCCGCCGGTCCGCTTCCGGCGGCCTCCACCCGGTCCGACTCGACGCGCAGCCGATAGGCGTCGCCCGCGTCGGCCTCGCGGCGCAGCTCGATGCGGGGGCCGAGCCCGTCGCGGCGGGCGTGCGTCTCGATCGCGAGCCGGCGCCCGCAGGCGCGCAGCACCGCGTCGCGCAGTCGCCGCGCGGTCGCGTAGTCCGCGTCGTCCGCCGCGGGCTCCAGGACGATCGGGAGGCCGTCGCGCAGCGCGAAGCGGCCTGCGAGCCGCCGCGCCTGGCGCGGTCGCGGCAAGAGCGGAGGAAGCGCGTGGTCTCGGGTCGTCACGGCCGGCAAGCTAGTGGATCGGGCGCTCGCGCCAAGGGCGATGCGCCCGGACTGGCACCCCGCACCGAAGTGCGGGGGGAGGGGTTGCCAATCCGGGCGCGGTGGACCGCGAGGCTCTTGTTGTGATCGATGGAGAGAGCAAGCGGCATGCCGAGCCGCGATCCGCCCGAGTTCGGCAGCGGGCGTGCAGCGGCCGGGCAGAGTGGCGGCAGCGCGCGCGCAGGCTGCGCGCAGCCAGCTCCCGCGGGTGACGCAAAGTTCGTCACCCGCGCAACAGATTGCGTCGGCGGGCAGGATCGGGCAGGGCGCCCCGCGCCGGGCCCTCAGGTCCAGGATTTCAGGGCGTCGCGGATGGCGCGGACGTGCGCGGGCTGCGTGCCGCAGCAGCCGCCCACCGCGCGGGCGCCCGCTGCGCGCCAGCGCAGCGCGTGCGCGGCGAACTCGGCGGGGGCGCAGTCGTCGCGGCGACGGGCGCCATCGCCTTCGGGCGGGCCGAGGTTTGCATACACGCCGAAGGGTCGACCCGCGGCCGCCAGCACGGGGAGCGCGCGCTCGGCCGCGACGGGCGGCAGGCAGTTGACGCCGACCAGCTCGGGGTCGAGGGGTGCAACCGTCGCGAGCGCTTCGCCGAGCGGCTCGCCCGAGAGGAGCTGCGCCTCGCCGTCGCAGGCGAAGCTCACCCACACCGGGAGGCCGGTCGCCCGTGCGGCGCGCGCGGCGGCGAGCGCCTCGCGGCTCGTGTTCATGGTCTCCACGAGGAGCAGGTCCGCACCGGCCTCGGCGAGGTGGCGCGCGTGCTCGCCGTGCTCGCGCGCGAGTGCGTCGGCCTCGGGGACGAGATCGGGGCGATAGCAGTCCTCGAGCGGCGGCATCGAGCCCGCCACCCACACCAGGTGCGGTGCCGCGTCGGCGGCGCGCCGCGCGAGCGACACCGCGAGCGAGCAGAGCTCGCGCGCGGCGCCCGGCGCGGCGATTCCGCCTCGCGCCAGCGTGCGCTCCTGCGTGCGGAACGTGTTGGCCGTCACGATCTCGGCGCCCGCCCCGACGTAGTCCGCGTGGATTCGCGCGACCAGCTCCGGCTGCTCTCGGAGCGCGGCCGCCGACCACAGCGGGAGCCGCGCCGGCGCGCCCCGCCGCTCGAGCTCGGTGCCGGTGGCGCCGTCGAGCAGCACGGGAGGCCCTGCGGCCAGACGGGCGAGCAGGGCTTGGCGGCGGTCCCGGTCCATCGGCCCTCGTCCCATCCCGGCCCTATAATGGCGCGCCCATGCCCGCGATCGCGCCCCTCCTGCGCCACCCGACCGCCGGCGCCCTCGAGCCGACCCGCCTCTTCGTCCGGCACCGGCCGCTGGCGCGCTCCGCGCCGCCGGGCGCGGGTGGCGAGGCGCTCGACGAGT
>Ga0335071_10008344_pt1 | contig 10652 bp, 8 predicted proteins | sample Lox_Sample_15_FD_206724 | JGI IMG/M metagenome (GOLD analysis project Ga0335071, IMG submission 206724) | Soil microbial communities from Loxahatchee National Wildlife Refuge, Florida, United States - Lox_Sample_1.5 | ecosystem: Environmental > Terrestrial > Soil > Wetlands | place: USA: Florida...
ACCGGGCTCGCCTCGGCTCGCTCCGGCCGCTGAGCGGTGCGTTGGGCGTAAGCAGTTATGGTGGCGGTAGGCAAACTGCCAAGGGGGCGAAATGTATGCAAGAATCCGTTGAGAATCTCGTCACCCTGTTCGAGAATGGCACGCTGACTCGACAGCAATTGATTCAAGGCCTGCTCGCTCTTATGGCACCGACCAACACAGTGGCTCATGCGGATGCCGACACGTCGACCACTTCCGCCTTTCGCGGTCGCTCGCTGAATCACGTGACGCTGAGCGTTGCCGACGTTGAAAGATCGCAGGAGTTTTATTCCCGGCTGCTCGGTGGAACGATCTCCTGTCGATCGATTGAAACGGACAAGGGGCCGAGAGTCGAAAGTGCAACTCTTGATCTCCCGGAGTGCTTCATAGCGCTCTTCAAGCTCGGGGCGCCGCGGGTTCACCACTTTTGCGTCGGTGTTGAGAACTTCTCAATCGATGCGGCTCTCGAGACACTGAAGAGCGAGTTTCCGGAATCCAAGCCGATCACCTACCGGGGCGAGGAACTCTACTTTCACGATCCCGACGGGATTCTGGGGCAGATTTCCGGGATGGATTATCGTGGGCAGCGTAAGACACCATGAGTGACGCCCAACAAAGGCTTGCACCTGACTGCCTACAGGGGGGCTGCGCCCCCGCTTCCGGCTTCACGCGGGCCGGAACTTCCAGAAGTAGCTGATGAAGCCCTCGCCCTCGTGGATGCGCCGGAAGCAGAGCTCCACGGGCATCTCGAAGCCCACCGCGGCCGGATCGCAGTCGGTGAGCTGGCCGTAGAAGCGGCCGCCTCCCTCCAGATCGGCCGACACCATCACGGTGGGCGGGTCGGGGCTGGGCACGAGGTGGTCCTTGGCGAAGGTGAACACCTTGCCGTGGCGGGAGATCTTGTAGTCGGCGAGCTTCTTCGACGAGCACTGCCAGCAGAGATGCCGTCGCGGGTAGGAGACAGCGCCGCAGTCCCCGCACTTCTGGCCGTAGAGCCGGAGGTCCTGCCGCTCCTCGCGCACGGCCGTGGGCACGCTCGCGAAAGCGCGCACGACCTCCGTCTCCACGTGACGGCGGAAGTTGAGGAGCTTGCCGTAGTGGGCCAGCGGCACGCCCGCCGCCAGCTGAGCGGCGACCGGCCGGCGTGACCGCGCCCGCGCCAACTGATCCGTGCACTGGAAGAGCAGCGCTTCGGCGCCGCTGCCGTAGGACACGACGAGGATCTGGTCTCCAGGCTTGGATTCCTCGAGAGCCGCCGCCAATCCGAGGAAGCACGTCGCGGAGCCGGTGTTGCCCGCGCGGCCGATGACGGGCTCCTTCGGCATGGCGGAGTCGGCCAGCTTGAGCTGCTTCACGAGGGCGGAGTGCGTGCGCGCGTCCGGGCCGTAAAGCACGATCTTCGCGATGTCCTCGCGCTTCCGGCCGGTAGCCTTGAGCACGCCGTCGACCGCTTCGGCGATGTGCCGATCGAGACCATACGCCTTGACGAAAGTCATGTCGGGCAACACGTTCAGATAGCGGTCGCCCTGGAGCCGCCACACGTCGGTGAAGTCGTGGCTCGCGGCGTACGCGCCCTCGAACGTGGCGATGACGTCGCCGCTGCCCACGAGCATGGCGCCGGCGGCGTCACCGATCTGGACCTCCTCCGCCGTGCCGGGAGCCACCGGTCGCAGATCCGCGGCAGCCACGAGCGCCTGCGCGACGGAGCCCGCCTTGACCGCGTCGAGCGCGAGCCGAACGGCCGTGGTGCCGCAGCGGAGGGAGCCACCGAGATCAGCGGTGAGCACGGCCGGCGACAGGTCCGTCACCGTGGCAAGGATCGCGGCGCTCGACTTCTCCACGTACGGGGCGGACGTGGAGGCGAGGAAGCAGGCGCCGATGCTCTTCGGGTCACGGCCGTGGATCGCCTGGAGCGAAGCCTCCACGGCCATCGTGAGGCTGTCCTCGTCGTAGTTGGCGACAGCACGCTCGCCCGCACCGCCGCCGCCCCAGACGGCGCCGAGCGTTTTGCCCGAGAGGCGGTACCGCGGGACGTAGCCGGCGGCGGAGACTATGCCAATCATCGCACTGCTCCCTCACCCCTGCCCCTCTCCCCCGATGGGGGAGAGGGAGTAGGTCTAGGCATCGTAGGGGCCCAGGAAGTAGCGCCGCGGGTCGAAAAGGCGGATGAGCGCCAGCTCGTCCGTGGTCGGCGCGGCGAAGCGGCGGAGCGTCGGGGCCACGGAGAGGTCCCAGCCGCAGGCGGCTCGCGCCGCGGCCACCGCCTCGGCTTCCGGCCGGTCTCCGAGGATGCCGGTGAGCCGGAGCGAGTCGCTCTCCGTCTCCTTCTCGTACACGCCGAGATCCGAGACCACGGTCCGCACGGTGCGGCCGGGCGCCGTGATGTACGGCACCTTGTCCACGAAGCGCGTGGGCGACTGCAGGAGCGACACCACGACCTCCCGGGACGACGAGGTGATGTCGTTGGCCCCGCCCGAGCCCGTCACGTAGGTCTTGCCGGGGATGATGGTCGAGTTGATGTTGCCGTGCCGGTCCACCTGCCCGGCCGCCAGAGATCCCATGCACGCGTTGTGGCGCCCGCCCATGAAGATGCCCATCACGTGCACGATGTCCGTCAGCATCTTGCAGGAAGGGAAGTTCCGGAAGGAGAAGACGAAGGGCTCGGCCGGCCGCGGCAGGTAGCCCACCATGCCGGTCTCGGCCATGAGCTCCACGTCCACGCCGTCGCGCTTGAGCTCGTAAGCGGCCAGCCAAGCCGCGAGGTTCGAGTTGCCGACCCCCGCGAGGAAGCTCTTGTAGCCGTGCGCCTTCACCTTCTCCTGGAGCATGCGCGCCGCCGCCGCCACCATCCGCTCCGACGCGCTGGCCGGGCCACCCGGCCGCGGCACGCCGGGTGACAGCGCCTCGAGCTCGGAGATCCAGGCATCCGTGTCAGCGCGGCCCTTCGTCTCCATGATCTTCGCGTAGCCCACCTTGGCGAGATACGCCTCGTGAGTCGGCACGTCGAGCATCCACTCCTTGATCCACGCATCCGCCGTCTCGGGCTTCCGGAAGGCCTGGCGGCATTCGAGGATCCAGTCGAGATCCTCGGCGTAGCCTTCGAGGTCGCCCACGCCCATGCCGTACATGCCGCCGGGATGGCTGCCGTGCGGCGTCTCGACCACCGCGCGCACGTACTGCGACGGCAGCTTGACCAGATGCGAGTGGCGGCGGATGAACTCCGTCGTCACGATGCGCTCCACGGTCACGATGGCGCCGCGCTTGGCCGCCATGGCGCCGTAGAGGTTCTCGTTCATGGGCGTTCCGATGATCACGTTGCCCGCGCGGTCGGCCACCCAGCCATGGATCACCGCCACGTCGGGCACGAGCGCGCGCGCGTACCCCACGCGGGCCGGGCCGCCGAACGGGTCATCGACGGCCGCGAAGTCCCCGGCCCGCGCGTTGTCGTCCTCCATCGTGGAGCCGAGGATCGACTTCGTCGGCAGGAAGGGCACGCCCATGGCCCCGGCCAGGAGGCGCAACGGGAAGGTCAACATCGACCAGTTCTGCACCTCGAGACGGCCGTCGAGCACGGCGCGCGAGATCAGGGCCTGCGGCGTGGGGAACGGATAGCCCTCGCCCATGAACGTGGTGATGGTGCGGCGCACGAGATTGCCGTGGATCAGGGCGGTCCACGGGGATCCCACGCCGACGGCGGCCAGCGTGAAGCCGGGATTCCGGCCCCACCACTGGCGCACGATCTCGCGCACCGCCGCGTTGGGACGGCCGTGCGCGGCGGCGATGTAGAGCGTGTCGCCCGCCTCCACGTAGCGGCGTACGGCCTCCTCGAGGCTCGCGCGCTTGTCGGGTCCCTCGTGGAGGGGCAGCTCCAGCCGCCGGGCGATGATCTCCTGGTAAGCGGAATCCATGCCGTTACTCCAGGCTCTCGGCGACGAGCTCGGAGATGTCCTTCACCTGGAGCGTCTCCTCGGCCCCCGCCACCTTGCGTCCAAGATCGACCATGGCCAGGCAGAAGGGGCAGGCCACGCCGACGACATCGGGCTTGGCCTCGAGCACCTCCTCGACGCGGATCACGTTCACGCGCTTCTTGGCCGGTGTCTCCATCCACATCTGGCCGCCCCCGCCGCCGCAGCAGAGGCCGCGCTCGCGCTGCCGCGGCAGCTCGATGAGGCGCAAGCCGGGGACCGTGCGCGCCGTCTCTCGCGGCGCGTCGAACACGCCGTTGTAGCGGCCGAGATAGCACGAGTCGTGGAAGGCGACCGTCCGGTCCGTCGTTTTGGTCGGCTTGACGCGCCCGCTCCGTACCAGGTCGGCGATCACGACCGAGTGGTGCACCACCTCGAAGTTGCCGTCGAACTGCGGGTACTCGTTCTTGATGGTGTTGAAGCAGTGCGGGCAGTGCGTGATGACCTTGTCGAAGCTGTACTTCTTGACGTTCTCGACGTTCTCGGCGGTGACGGTCTGGTAGAGATATTCCTCGCCCAGCCGGCGCGCCACCTCGCCGTGGCATCGCTCCTCGGCCATGACGGCGAAGGACACGCCCGCCTTGTTGAGGATCTTCACCACGGAGCGCGCGATGTTCTGGTTGCGCCGATCGTAGGAGGCGGAGCACCCCACCCAGTAGAGATACTCGACGTGCTTGCCCTCCTCGAGCACAGGCACGTCCAGTCCCTCCGACCACTTGAGCCGGTCCGTGGGGGCCAGCCCCCAGGGATTGCCCGCGCGCTGGATGTTCTGGAGCGCCAGGGGCGCCGTCGACGGCAGGGCGCCTTCGGACAGCGCCAGGAAGCGCCGCAGGTCCACGATCGTGTCCACGATGTCGATGTGGGCGGGGCACTCCTGGACGCAGGCCATGCACGTGGTGCAGGCCCACAGCTCGTCGGCCTGGATCACCTCGCCGTGGAGCGGGCGCGTGTCGCCATCCAGCATGTAGCGCTTGAGCTTGACGATGATGCGCTTCGGGTTGAGCGCGCTGCCCGAGAGATAGGCCGGGCAGGCATCCTGGCACCGCCCGCACTCCACGCAGGCGTCGAAGTCGAGCCGCCGCTTCCAGGAGAACTCCTCGAACTTCCCGATGCCGAGGTTCTCCGCTTCCTCGATGTTCTCGATCTTGGCCAGCGCCCCCCGCGGCTCAAGCTTCGAGAAGAAGACGTTGAGGGGCGTGGTGACGAGATGCATGAAGTAGGACCACGGGATCATGCCTATGAACACGAAGGCGATGGCCGCGTGAAACACCCAGAGGGAGAGATGGATGGCGCGCAGGGCCGGCTCGCCGAGCCCGACGCCCACCATGGCCTCGCCCAGGAGGTAGCCGACGGGCGACCACGCGGCCCACGCCGGCCGCACCACGGCGAGCCGGCAGGCTTCCATGACGAAGCCCGTGACGTTGATGACGAAGAGGATGAGCAGCGCGTAGGCGAACTTCCCCGCCGGCTCGATCCGCGCCGGGCGCACGACGAAGCGGCGCCAGCATGCCATGCCGAGGCCGAGCACGAAGAAGAGGCCGAACATGTCGAGGATCAGCTCGTAGAAGAGGTAGAAGTTGCCCTTGAGGAGCTTCACGTGCAGGAGCGGCAGCGTGATGTCGTAGTCGATCGTGGCGAGGATGGTGCCCATCAAGAGCGCGAGGAAGCCCCAGAAGACGATGGCGTGCATGACGCCCGGATACGCCTGCGAGAGGACCCGCGCCTGCCCCAGCACCTGGGTCAGCACGAGCGTGACCCGCTCCGGGATCCGGTCCAGCCGCCGCTCGGGCTTGCCCTTGGCCCACAGCGCGATGCGCAGCCAGCACCCCCACGCGAAGGCCGCGATGGCCGCAGTGCCGCCGACGTACACGAAGACGCGCGCCCAGAGGGGGATGTTCCAGAAGGTGTCGCGGTAGGGCACGCCGCTCGCGACCAGGTCAGTCATGATGGGGGTCCACCTTTGCTCGCGGATGTGTCGTTGTCAAGGCTCTCTCAGGAGGCGGGCCAGCATCCGTTCCACGCCCGAGTAGGCGTCGAGCTTGCCTTCCGCCACGAGATCGGCGACGGCGACGAGCGCCGGATCCGACTCGATGGAGGGCGCCACGCGGCCGGCGAACTCTTCCACGAGGAGGCTCTTCAGATCCGCGCGCCGCCGCGCGCGGCGGCGCTTCTCCAGCACGCCCGTCTGCTCGAGCACGCCGCGGTGCCGCCTGACCTCGGCGAGGAGCTCCTTCACGCCCACGTCGTTCGCCGCCTGCGCGGCGAGGATCGGGATCTCCCAGTCGATGTCCTTGGGAGAGACGCTCGACGTGTAGTGGAGGTGCACGGCAAAGCGCAGCTCGGCCATGAGCGAGTGCGCGCCCTCGCGGTCGGCCTTGTTGACCACGAAGATGTCGGCCACTTCCATGAGGCCGGCCTTCATGGCCTGGATCGAGTCGCCCGACTCCGGCACGAGCGACACGACCGTCGTGTCGGCCTGCTTGATGATGTCGAGCTCCGTCTGGCCGACCCCGACCGTCTCGATGAGGATCCAGGGAAATCCCGCGGCGTCCATGAGCTTGATGACGTCGCCGGTGGCCGCGGCGAGCCCGCCCAGGCTGCCGCGCGTGGCCATGCTGCGGATGAAGACGCTCTCGTCGAGCGTGTGCGCCTGCATGCGGATACGATCGCCCAGCACCGCGCCGCCCGTGAACGGGCTCGACGGATCCACCGCGACGACGGCCACGCGCTCGCCCTCGGCGCGGAGGTGCGCGGTGAGCCGGTCCACGAGCGTGGACTTGCCCGCCCCCGGCGGGCCGGTGATGCCCAGCACGTGCCCGCGCCCCAGGTGCGGCTGGATGGCGCGCATGATGTCCGCCACGCCGGCCTGGCGGTTCTCGACGCGCGTGATGAGGCGGGCCAGAGCCAGGCGCTCGCCGGCGAGCATGCGGTCGACGAGCGAGATCACGCGGCGATCCGGGGAGAAAAGGCTGGCACGGCGGGATTTTAGCAGATTTGTTACGGAAGGAAGCGGCCCGCGCGCTCGTGACCGCCCGGCCCCGCGAGCCGCCTGCTAATTTAGTTCTTCGCGAACGTCAGATCGGTCTCGAGCTGGATCTCGTTCGACAGCTTGAGCATGAGCAGCTGAGGCACGGTCATGTTGTGGTTCGTGAACATGGTGCCAAACTTCGCCCGCACTTTCAGGTTGTCGGTGCTGAATCCGAACCGCTTCTGCGCCTCGACCTGCTCGGGCGTGAGCCTGACGAGCGTGACGCGCGCGTCGGCCGTCACCTCGACGGGCTTTTGCTTGATCGTCAAGATGCCCTTCACCTTGGCCGGCATCTCCTGGCCGGGCTCGAGGGGGCCTGCGATGTCGATGCTCTTGATCTCGAAGACGGCAAACCTGTTCGCTTCGTTGGCCGTGTCGAGATACTGCGGCTGCTGCATGTCCTGATCGCGCTTGGCCACGCCGGAGGTGAGCGTGGTCAGATCCACCTTGATGGTGCCGGTGCCTCCCGCGGGCCTCGCGGGATCGACCGTCAAGCTGCCGGTGACCGCGGGGCCCGCGGTCGTGCCGACGATGGTCTCGAGGGGCGCGTCGCTCTTGAACGTGGCGCGCGAGTAGTTGGACAGCATCTTGAAGTTCATGGGATCGGCGAAGACGCCGCCCGGCGCCAGGGCGACCATGGCCAGGACGAGCGCACCGCGTACGAGTGGTCGAATCATCCAGGTCTCCTTCGTGAGAGGGCGTTGGCCTGGTCCATCTGACGCGTCGGAGGAAAAACTCAGGAGCCGGCTTGGCGGTTCCCGGCCGTGGTGGGCGTCGCGTCGCCGTCCAGCCGGGCTTCCATGACGAGCGCGTCCTCGCCGGTATCGAAGTAGTAGCCGGTGCGGCGGCCGATCACCTGAAACTGGAGGCTCTCGTAGAGCTTGACCGCCTGCGCATTGCTCGGGCGCACCTCGAGAAAGGCCAGGGTCACCCCGCGCGCCTTGCCTTCAGCCATGGCAAAGGCGAGGAGGCGCCGCCCCACCCCGCGCCGGCGCCACTCCGGGTGCACGGCCAGATTGGTGATGTGTATCTCGTGACCGATCTCCCAGAGGCAGAGGTACCCGACCACGCGGCCGCCCACGCGCATCGCGGTGCAGCGGGCCACCTTGTTCTGCTCGATCTCGTAGCAGAAGGCCGCCCGCGTCCAGGGCGTCACGAAGGAGACCCGCTCGATGGCGAGCACCTGATCGAGGTCGTCCTCGGTCATCGGCGCCGGGGTCAGCGTCGTCTCCACGCTCATCAGGTTCGCCGCGCCTTCAGCTCGGCCTCCGACGGTCGGAGGTAGAGCGGCGTCAGAGACTCTGCGTCGACGCCCGCCCCCGCCGCCAGAGTGGCATGACCGAGCTCTCCGACGGTGGCCGCCGACGGCAGCCGCAGGGCCGTGGGCGCGATGCGCACGTGCTCGGGCAGCCACGGACGGCAGGCCTCGATACCGTCGCCCAGGAGGATGGTGGGCGCAGCGATCCCGGCCGCGGCGATGCGGGGCGGAAGCGCCTCGTACTCGCGCTCGCGGCACATGCGGTCGCCGCGCCAGCGGTAGAGCGAGAGGTACACCTCGCCCTTGCGGGCATCGAGGATGGGGCAGACCGGCGCGTCGGCGAACGGCACGCGTGCGGCGAGGGCATCGAGCGTGGGCACGGGCGCCACGGGCAGGTCGAGCGCCATCGAGAGCCCCTTCACCGTGGCGAGCCCGACCCGAAGGCCGGTGAAGGAGCCCGGCCCCACCGACACCGCGAGACCCTCCAGATCGGCGGCGGCCATCCCGCAGTCGGCGAGCAGGCGATCCACCGCGGCCAGCAGGCGCTCCGAGTGGGTGATGGCGATGTTGAGCGTGACCTCGCCGAGGAGCCGGTCGCCGTCCAGGAGTGCGGCTCCGCCCGACAGCGTGGCGCTCTCGACGGCAAGCAGCCTCATGGTCCGCAAAGTCTACCACGCGTCCGCGAGGCATCTTTGGCATTGACACCGCGCGCCGTCGCCGTCATCCTAGGCCTCCCATGGCCCCGCCGACCGCGAAGGACAACGCGCGCATGGACGCGGAGGTGCGCGAGAAGATTCATCTCGAGATCCTGAAGCGCACCGGCGCCTATCACGCCAACGACCACATCCTCCTCCCGTCCGGCCAGCACACCAGTGAGTACATCGAGAAGACCCTCGTCACCACCGAGGCGTCCTTCACGGAAGGGCTGGGGGCCGTCATCGCCAAGCACTTCGCACCCTGGCCCATCGACGTGGTGCTCTCCACGGGTCCGGGAGCGCTCATCCTCTCCCACTGCGTGGCCCGCGCCCATCCGTCGCGCCCCACTCTCATGTACGGCACCAAGGGCGTGAGCGCCGGCAAGCGCAAGGTGACGCTGCCCGCCGAATTCCACCGGCTGATCCGCCCGCAAACCAAGGTGCTGATCGTCGAAGACCTCGTGAGCTCGGGCAGCACCGTGAAGCTCCTGAGCGACCTCGTGGAGGAGCTGGGCGGACAGGTCGTCGGGATCGGCGCGCTGTGGCGCCGCACCAAGAAGGCGGAAATTGCAGGGAAGGAGATCTTCAGCCTCGTGAGCCGCGATTTCCCCACGTATGTCCCCGAGCAGTGCCCGATGTGCAAGAAGGGCATGGCACTCAACCAGGAGTTCGTCCGCCGGCGCGAGCATCGCAAGCCTTCCTCCGTTCGCGAGTAGCCCGCGGCGTGCCGCACGGCCCCCACCCGTGGGGTCCGATACTGGCCAGAACCCCCGCAGAGTGTATTTTCTGCTTGACACCTCTCTCGACGTCCCCGTAGAGTCGCGACAGATCGAGCCAACCGCGGGACGCGCGGGTGCGGGAGGGAGGTGACACGATGGCGAAGAAGAAGAAGGCGGCCAAGAAGAAGAAGAAGTAAGGCGCTCTTCTGGCGCTCGGCCCTGTCGGCCCCATCCCGGCAGGGCCGATCCATGTTAAGCCGCCGATCGCCCTCTCGCCTCCGAGTGATAATCGAACGATGACCGCTGCCACCCTCCCCTGGCGCTCGCTTCGGCTCACGACGATGGCGGGAAATCTCCTGGGCGCCATCCTCACGTTCTTCTACTTCCGCGTCGTGGATCCCGAGGTGACGCAGGGGGCTGGGGCCGTCACGCTCCGGGAGATCGCGGTCTCCGTGGTGCTGTTCGGCGTGCTCGTGTCCATCGGCTACACGATCGGGCGAGGGTGGCTCGCGCCGCTCGTCGCGCAGGCTCAGAGCGGTCAGCCGAGCACGGATCCCGACATCCGGCGGCGCGCCCTGCTCGTGCCCTTTGGCTTCGCCTGCCTCACGCTCGTGGGATGGGTCTTCGCCGGGCTCGTCTGGGGTGTGGCCTGGCCCACCGTGACGGACGGGGCGTTCAATCCGCGCCTCTCCCTCCGCCTCTTCTTCGGTATCACGGTGATCGCGGGGAGTGTCGCCACCGCCTTTTCGTTCCTCCTGTCGGAGCGCGCCTGGCGGCAGGCCATGCCGGTCTTCTTTCCGCGGGGGGACGTGGGCCGCGTCTCCGGTGCCCTCCGTCTCCCCGTGCGCCTGCGGCTGCTCGGTATCTTCATCCTCATCAGCGTCATTCCCCTGGCCATCCTGGGGGCGCTGGCCAACAACCGGGCTCAGGCCATGTTCAGCGCCGATGCCGTCCGGGCCGCGGCCATCG
>Ga0335071_10008346_pt1 | contig 10651 bp, 9 predicted proteins | sample Lox_Sample_15_FD_206724 | JGI IMG/M metagenome (GOLD analysis project Ga0335071, IMG submission 206724) | Soil microbial communities from Loxahatchee National Wildlife Refuge, Florida, United States - Lox_Sample_1.5 | ecosystem: Environmental > Terrestrial > Soil > Wetlands | place: USA: Florida...
TCTCTCGCCGGAAGAGCGACGGATCGTGTCCCTCGCGGACGGGCTGCGCACGCTCGACGAGATCGTGCAGGCGAGCCCGCTCGATGCGCTCTCCACCCGCCAGGTTCTGGCGGCGCTGGTCCTCGTGGGTGCGCTCTCGATCCGGGTCCTCCAGGCCGGCCGCGTCGGAGGACAGGCGGCCGTGGCCATCGACCTCGCCCGGGTGAAGGAGAAGCTCGAGCAGGTGCGGCGCGCCGACTACTTCACGGTCCTCGGCGTGGGCCGGCTGTGCACGCCACACGAGGTGCGGGAAGCCGCCGACCGGCTCCTCACCGAGTTCGAGCCGGGCCGGTTCGCGGCACTGCCCGACGAGGGACTCCCCGCCCGGCTGGCCGAGATCCACCAGGTGGTGCGGGACGCGCGCGAGGTCCTCTCCGATGACCGGCTCCGGGACGAGTACCTGCGCGGCCTGGGCGATGCCGGCTGACGGGTGCGCCCCCCGCCTCCCTCGGTTACATTCCAGCGTCAGAAGGAAACGAGATGCTACGCGAGATCGTCATCTGGCCCGATCCAGTCCTGAAGGAGATCGCCGCCCCGGTGGAGCAGGTGGATGACTCCATCCGCGGGTTGCTCGACGACATGGCCGAGACCATGTACGCCGCCGACGGGGTCGGCCTGGCGGCCCCGCAGGTCGGGGTCTTGAAGCGGGTCATCACCATCGACACCTCGCCGCGCCAGGAAGGGCAACGCCTCGTCCACCTCGTGAACCCCGAGATCGTGAAGTACGAGGGGAAGACCCTCTACACCGAGGGCTGCCTCTCCATCCCCGGCGAGGCCGAGGAGGTGGAGCGCGCCGCCAAGGTGTGGGTCCGGGCCCTCGACTACCACGGCAAGCCCTACGAGCTCGAGTGCGAGGGGCTCCTCGCCATCGCCGTCCAGCACGAGAACGACCACCTGAACGGCACCCTCTTCGTCGACTACCTGTCGAGCTTGAAGCGCGAGCTCATCAAGAAGCGGATGAAGAAGCTCAAGGCGGAGCGAGCCGCCGACGCGGCCGCCGACATCAAGGCAGCCGCCCGGCACGAGAAGGCGCTCTAGGCCGGCGGCGCTACTTCCCCGAGTAGAGATCGACGAGGAACTTCATCCCCTCCTCGGAAGAGTACATGCGGTCGCTCGCCTGGTCGGCCACGAACCGCAAGGACTCGTCGTCGCCCACGTCGCCGATGGCCTTCAGGGCCATGAACCGGTCGAGGCTCTCCAGCCGGGCGTAGCGTTCCTTGAGGAACGCCAGCTCGTCCTTGGCGCCCAAGATCCCCATGGCGTCGAGGGCCGCGGCGCGCACGAACTCGTCCTTGTGCTTGGCGTACTTCTTGAGGATGGGCATGGCCCGCGGGTTGTTGGTCCCGGCGAGCTCGATGAGCTCCATGTAGGGTCCGTTGTCCTGGCTGGTCTTGGGCTCGGCCCGCTCTTCGAGCGCGACCACCGCCGCATCCGTCGACTGGAAGCCGAGGATGGCCCGGTTCACCTTGGAGGCGATCTCCTTCACCACGATGGAATGGGGCACGTCGAAGCAGGGCCCGTTGATCTCCTTCATCGACCAGACCGGGAACTTGCCGTTGAAGAAGTAGGCCTGGATGACCTGCTGCCGGTTCCCGGTGGAGAGCTCTCCCCGGAACTGGTGCATCGCCTCCCAGGGGGAAAACCCGGTCGACCGGTGACTCACCACCCGGTAGCGGGTCACCTTGAGCAATAGGTCGGCCCGGGCAGCGGCGTCGGAGGTCACCGTGACCGGGTAGCCGCGGGAGGCGAACTCCTTGTCGAGCTCCTCCGCCAGCACCGCCACCGGCGCGTCCATGCCGGAGATGCTGACGCTCGCCCGGGAGAGCCCGCCGGTGAGCTGGTGGAACTTGGTCTCGTCCCCGGTGCGGGCGTCCACCACCTTGAGGGTGGCCTTCGCCGCCGAGGAATCGTCGAAGGCCCGAGCCGAGGGCGCGGCCCGCTGCATGGGAATGGTCAGGCTGCAAGCGCTTACCAGCGCGGACGCCGCCAGGGCGACCAGCGCTCTTTTGAGAAGGTGCATGGGTCCCCTCCATGGAACTGCTGCGGGCCGATCCTAGCAACTCGGCCCACCCCTCGTCACCCAGGGTCTCACGGCGGAGCCCTGCCGTGGCTGACCCGCTTCCACCCGGGGAGCGCCGCCCTCCCCTTCGCCGCCGGTGCTCGCACGAGCGCGGTCGCGCTCCCCGCTGCCCGGGAACCGCCGCGGTGGAACGGGGCGGGGAGCGCCGCCCTCCCCCTCGCCCCCGGTGCTCGCACGAGCGCGGTCGCACTCCCCGCTGCCCGGGAGCCGCCGCGGTGGAACGGGGCGACGAAGGTCCGCCCGGCCGGAGAGGGCCCTAGAGCGACCTGGGGAGCGAGGAGGAGCCTCGGGCCGCGGAGAGGTCGGATCATCGAGCGGCGACGGGTCCGCCGCGCCGACGGAACCGGGGCAGGATCCCCGCCCTTCAGCCCGCCTTCCCCGCCCGGCCTGGACCGCGAGCCGCCTTCCCGGTCCCCTACAGCCGCTCGTCGATGGCCCGGTTGCTCATCGCGTCCGCCTGCGAGTTCTCCTCGCGCGGCACGTGGCGCAGGGCAGTCCACTGGAAGCTCCTGAGGAGCGTCTGCGCCTCCTGGAAGAGCGGCACGAGGTGGTCGGCCTTCACCGCGTACTCGCCGTTCAGCTGCCGGACCAGGAGCTCCGAATCGGAGCAGACCTCGAGCTCCTTGATGCCGATGGCCTTGGCCCGCTTGAGCCCGAGGATGAGCCCCATGTACTCGGCCACGTTGTTCGTCGACTCGCCCAGGAACTTGCCGACCTTGGCCACCACCTGGCCTTCCGGGTTCACGATCACCGCCCCGGCACCGGCCGGGCCGGGGTTGCCCCGGGCGGCGCCGTCGGTGAACAGCCGGGTGCGCTTGGCCGCCTGGGCGACCGCCGCCGCCTCCTGGGCGGCTCGCTCGGCAGCCTCCGCCTCGGCTCGCTCCCGCCGCCGCTGCTCGCGCTCCAGGCGGGAGAGGTCCATGGCCTCGTCGATCTCCACGGCCGAGCGGGCAGCCGCCTTGGCCACGTCGCTCTGCTTGCGCACGGTGATCCCCTTGTTCCCGGCGGGCGCGCTGTCGCGCGCCTTCTCGAGGTCCTCGATCCGGTCGGCGGCGGCGTTGATGAGCTTGCCCAGGGTGTCCCGGTCGTAGCCCGGGTACCGCACCCGGGTGCGGGGCAACTCCTCGTTCGCGGCCACGAAGCGAAGCAGCTCTGACAGCGCGGACTTCACGACTACGCGGGCGACGGGGCGGGCGGGTTCAGGGCCTCCGCCGCGTAGATGATCCGGTGGCAGTTGGGGCAGGTCTCGATGGAGTCCGCCCGCTGCAGGGTGATGGCCAGCTGGGGGGGGACGTTGCGGTTGCATCCCTTGCAGGTCATGCCCACCACGGGCGCCAGCGCCACCCCGGCGCGGCGCCGCCGGATGTTCTCGTACTTCGACAGGAGCGACGGCTCGACCGCGCGCACCGCCTCGCTGCGCTTTGCCTCGAGCTGCTTGAGCCTTTTTTCCACCTCGGCGTCCCGCTCTTCCAGCTGCTTGAGGCCGCCCTGCGCCGCCTCCTCCTGCTCGGCCAGCCATTCGGCCCGCTCCTCCAAGGACCTCTGGATCTCGGCCGCCTGCGCCGCCAGAGCCTTGAGCTGTTCTGACTGGGTGTCGTTGGACTTCCTGGCGATGTCGATCTCCCGGGACAGGGCGGCATACTCGCGCGGGGTGCGGATCTCCCCCAACCGGCCCTCCCATTTCTTGACCTTGTCCCGCTCCATGCCCAACAAGGTCTCGAGCTGGCGCCGCTCCCGCTCGTTGGTCTCGAGGCGCCCCTTCTCCTCGTCGTACAGACGGCGGGCGTCCCGGATCTTCTCCTCCAGCTCGGCTCGCCTGGGCGGGATCGCCTCCCCCTCCGAACGGACGTCGTTCGTCTCGAGGTCGATCTGCTGCAGCTCCTCCAAGGCCTTCAGCTTCTCACGCAACGACGGCAAGTGCTCTCCCTCGCAACGGCTTGGGCCCACCAGGATTCGAACCTGGATCGCATCGGTTATGAGCCGAGCGCTCTGACCGTTGAGCTATGGGCCCCGGCGGCCCTGGCAGGCTTGCCTCTATCACATTCTAGCGACGGCCGCGCCGGACGTGTCGGGGGAGTTGACGGGCGCGACCGTTCGTCCCTCCCCCTAGTTCTCCACGAAGCTCTTCAGGCGCTTGGACCGGGAAGGATGCCGCAGCTTGCGAAGGGCCTTGGCCTCGATCTGCCGGATGCGCTCCCGGGTGACCTCGAAATCCTGTCCCACCTCCTCGAGCGTGTGGTCGCTCTTCTCCCCGATCCCGAAGCGCATACGTAGCACTTTCTCCTCGCGCGGGGTGAGGGTGGCGAGCACCTTCCGCGTCTGCTCGGCCAGGTTCATGTTGATGACCGCGTCCGAGGGGGAAACGAGCGACTTGTCCTCGATGAAGTCGCCGAGGTGGCTGTCCTCCTCCTCGCCGATGGGGGTCTCCAAGGAGATGGGCTCCTTGGCGATCTTCAGGACCTTGCGGACCTTGTCGAGGGGGAGCTCCATCTTCTCGGCGATCTCCTCCGGGGTCGGCTCGCGCCCCAGCTCCTGTACCAGGTAGCGGCTCGTGCGGATGAGCTTGTTGATGGTCTCGATCATGTGCACCGGGATGCGGATGGTGCGGGCCTGGTCGGCGATGGCGCGGGTGATGGCCTGGCGGATCCACCAGGTGGCGTAGGTCGAGAACTTGTAGCCGCGCTTGTACTCGAACTTGTCCACCGCCTTCATGAGGCCGATGTTCCCCTCCTGGATGAGGTCCAGAAACTGCAGGCCGCGGTTGGTGTACTTCTTGGCGATGGAGACCACGAGCCGCAGGTTCGCCTCCACCAGCTCGGTCTTGGCCCGCTCGGCGTTGCGCTCCCCCTCGCTGATCTGCCGGTAGGTGCGGCGCAGCTCGTCCACCGGGACCCCCGCCTCCTCCTGCACCCGCAGGATCTTGCGGGCGGCGGTGCGCACCGTGCGGTCGAGGTCCTCCACCTCCTCGGCCGAGACCCGCAGCCGCTTGGCGAGCTTCTTCCGCTCGCCCTCGTCCTCGCGGGCCTCGCGCAGGAGCCGGCGCAGGTCCTTGACCGGGACCGCGGTGCGCCGCTCGCAGTCGAGCAGCTCCCGCTCCGCCTCCTCCACCCGCTTGATGAACCCCTTGAGCTTCAGGACGATCCGATCGATCTGCTTCTTGTTGAGCTGGATGGCCTCGAGGTTCTCCAGCATCTCCGCCTCGATGGCCTTGATCTCGTTGCGCAGCTCCTTGCGCTTCACCTCGGAGAGCTTCTTCACCCCCAAAGTCTCGCGCACCTTCTCCGCGTCGCGCTCCAGCTTCTTGATCCGGTCGATGTGCTCGAGGACCTTCTCGACCTTGCGCTCCTCCTCCTTGGGGATGTGGGGCGGGGCGGGCTCGGCGCCCTCGGGCGCCACCGCCACCTCGACGGGGGGGCCGGCCACCGGGCCCGGCTCCGCTCCCTCGCCCTCCTCCACGCTCTCCACCGCCTCCGGAGCCTCGTCGAGGTCGTCCTCCTCCTCGCCCTCGCCCTCGCCGTTCTGGTCGTCGCCCGCGTCCTTGATGATCTCCCGGACGCGGATCTTGCCCTTGCGCAGCCGCTCCCCGAGGTCGGTGATCTCGTGGATGGCGATGGAGGAGGAGAGCACCGCCGCCAGGACCTCCTTCTCGCCCTCCTCGATCCGCTTGGCGATCTCCACCTCGCCCTCGCGGGTGAGCAGGGAGACCGAGCCCATCTTGCGCAGGTACATGCGGACCGGGTCGTTCGACTTCCCGTAGCCGGCGTCGTCGTCCTCGTCCTTCTCCTCCTCGGCCTCCGCCTTGGCCTCCGGCTCCGGCGGCTTGTCGGGGAGCTTCATCTTCTTCTCGGCGCCGTCGACCACCTCGATGTCGTGCTCGCCGAACATCGACATGACGTCGTCGATCTGGTCCGAGCCGATGTCCGAGGGCAGGGCGTCGTTCACCTCGTCGTAGGTCAAAAAGCCCTTCTCCCGGCCGCGAGCCATGAGCTCCTTCACCTCCGACCGCTCGGTGATGTCGCTCATGTCGTCCTGGGGGAGCTCCTCCTCGATCTCCTCGCCCTCCTCGCTCGAGGCCTCGGCCTCCTCGCCCTCCTCGACCTCCTCCACCTCCCGCTCGTCCCCCTTGCGCCGGGGCAGCTTCTCCTTCCCCTTCTTGTGGGCGTGACCCGGGGCCGCAGCCGGGGCCAACCCCTTCTTCGGGCGCTTTTCCTGCTTGTCCGCCTCGGGATGGCGCGCCCGGACCCGCTCTTCCTTCTTGGCCGCCTTGGCCGCCTTGGCCGGCTTCGACGGCTTGGCGGTCCGGGCAGACCCGGGGCGGGCACCCTTGCGAGCGTGGGCCTCCTTGCGGGCGGACTTGGCCTTGGCGGGGGCCGGCTTGCGGGTCGTCTTCTTGGCGCTGCGCTTCTTGGTCATCTGCTCGGCTCCTCGGACGGCTCGATCGCCCGGTCTGCTGCTCCTGTTTCTAACCACCCCCGGGCGGTGGAGCCCGGCCAACCTCTTCCTACAATCGCCGCCCCGCTCCAGTTCCTGCGGAGCGCTAAAGGGCCCGAAGCCGCTTCTCCAGGTCGGCTCGGCGCCGCATGGCCGCCTGCGCGGCCGTGCTCAGGTCCTCGGGAGGCCTCGGCCCCGCCTTGGTCACGAGCGCCAAGAGCCGATCCTGCTCCAGCCGCACCTGCTCGATCCGCGTCTTCAGCACGGCCCGGCGGAACTCCCGCTCGGCCGACTCCGCCTTCGGCCGCCCGGCGCCCATCCAGTCGCGTACCCGGCGGGCCGTGACCGCGTCCGCCCCCGCCACGACCCGGGCCAGGGCCTCCCCGGCGGGCAAAGGCGCCCGGGCGGCGTCCTTGGCCAGATCGGCCAGCGGGCCCGCCGGCAAGAGCTGGAAGAGCCCCTCCTCCTCCGCCGCCGCCGCAAGCTCCGGGAAGGCCACGAGAAGGCCCAGGGCGTCGGCCGCCGGGCCGGGCAACGCCAGCCGGACCCGGGAGGACGGACGCGCGCCGGCGCGGGAGGACGGTTCGGCAGCGGGGTTTCGCGACGGCTTCATGCGGCCCTGGCGACGGTCGGCCGTGAGCTCCGCCCGGAGCGCGCCCGGGTCGAGGTCGAGCCGCCGCGCCACGACCTCCTCGAAGACAGAACGCGCCAGACCCTCCGGCATCATCCTCACCATCGGCTCGAGCTCGCGGACCGCGGCCAGCTTGCCCTCCAGGGGGGCCCGGGGAGGGTTCTGGCCGCACCAACGCGCCGCGGCGCGCTCGACCAGGAACTCCGAGAGCGGCGCGGCACCGGCGAGGAGCGCCTCGACCCCCTCCCGCCCATGGGCGCGGGCATAGTCGTCGGGGTCGGTCTTGCCCCCCTGGGCGGGAAGGAGCGCCACCTTGCCCGACATCCCCGCCGGGAAGAGCGCCGCGGCCGCCTTGGCCGGGGCGGCCAGGCCGGCCGGGTCACCGTCGAAGAGGATCACCACCTCCCGGCAGTCATAGCGGGAGAGGAGCTCGACGTGCTCGGGGGTGAGGGCCGTGCCACACACCCCCACCGCCGAGGTGATCCCCACCTGGTGCAGGGCGATCACGTCGAGGTACCCCTCCACCAGCACCGCGGCGCGGGTCTTGCGGATGGTCTCGCGGGCGAGGTCCAGGGCGTAGAGGACGCGCGACTTCTTGTAGAGCGGGGTCTCGGGGGTGTTGATGTACTTGGCGCCCTTGGGCTCGGCGCCCCCGCCGGGAAATACCCGCCCCCCGAAGCCGATCACCTGCCCGTCCAGCCCGCCGATGGGGAACATGAGCCGGTTGCGGAAGAAATCGTACGTCCCGTCGCCCTTCTCGCGGTGGACGACGAGCCCGGCGCGGCGCAGCGCCGAAAGGCCAATCCCCTTCTCCTTCAGGCGGGCTGGCAGGTCGTTCCAGGCCGGCGCCGACGCGCCCAGCCGGAAGCGAACCCGCGACTCCTCGTTTACGCCCCGCCCGTCGAGGTAGGAGCGGGCGGCGGCCCCGTGGCGGCTCGCGAGCCGGGCCACCCAGTAGCGCGCAGCGGCATCGAGGGCCTGGGCGATCTCGTTCCGCTCCTTGCGGCGAGCGCGGGCCTCGGCCGAGTCCTCCTCCGAGGACGCCGGGATCTCCACCCCCACCTCCTCGGCCAGCGCCTTCACCACCTCGGGGAACTCCTTGCCCTCGAGACGCTGCAAGAACGCGAACACATCGCCGTAGGCGCCGCAGCCATAGCACTTGAAGTGCTTGTCCTCCGGGTAGACATAGAAGCTCGGCGTCTTCTCACCGTGAAAGGCGCAGTTCCCCTTGAAGGTCCGCCCCGACCGCGAGAGCTCCACGTGGCGGCCGATGACCGCCACGATGTCCACCCGCTCCCGCACCTCCTCAATGACGGCGTCGGGGATCACGGAACGGGCCTCGCTGGCGCGCCGGGAAGGACCCCAGGGCCCCTCCCGCGCTCACTTCCCGGAGAGGCGCGCCTTCACCAGCTCCGAGACGGTCTTCCCCTCCGCCCTGCCCTGCACCTCGGGCAAGAGCGCCTTCATCACCGCACCCATGTCCTTGGGCCCGGTCGCCCCGACTCGCCGCACCACCTCGTCCACCTTGGCCCGAAGCTCGTCCGGGGCGAGCTGGGCCGGCAGATAGCCCTGGAGGACGCGCACCTCCGCCTCCTCCTTCTCGGCCAGGTCAGGCCGGTTCCCGGCCCGGTACTGCTCGATGGAGTCCCGGCGCCTCTTGATCTCCGAGGAGACCACCACCAGGACCTCGGTGTCCTCCAAGGCCTTCGCGAGCTCGATCTCCCGGTACTTGATGGCGCTCTTCAGGAGCCGGACGGTCGACAGCTTCGCCCCGTCCCTCTCCTTCATGGCCGTCTTCAGGTCGGCGTCCAGCCGTTCCTTGAGCGACATCAAAGCTCCAGGCCGCCCGGGCGGCCCTAGAACCCCTTCCGCATCTTCTTCAGCGCGCGCTTCTTCGCGGCCAGCGCCTTCTTCTTGCGCTTCACGCTCGGCTTCTCGTAGTGCTCCCGCTTGCGGATCTCCGAGAGGATGCCCGCCTTCTCGCACTGCTTCTTGAAGCGCTTCATGGCGTTCTCGAAAGACTCGCCATCCTTGACGCGCACACCGGTCATTCGGTTGGCCTCTCCTCATGAGGATCCGCGGGAAGGGCGGAAAAGAAAGATCGAGCCGGCCGCCCGCGGGCGCCCGGCTCTCCAAGGGTCTGAAGGGCGGCTATTAGAGGAATTCCCGTCACCTGTCAAGGACTTCCGGATCGGACCCCGCTGGGAAGGGCGTGGCGGCGCTCCAGGACCGCGTAGACCTCCGCCGGCGTCACGTCCGCCGAGGAGAGCAGGACGAGCAGGTGGTAGAGGAGATCCGCCGCCTCACGGGCCAGATGGTCCTTCGTGTCCTTGCCGTCGAAGAGCGCCTGGTGCGCCTCGTTCACCTCGTAGGCCTCCTCGATGACCTTCCTGCGGATCCGCGGCGGCGCGGCGAGGAGCTCGCGGGTGTAGCTCTTCGTGGCCGCCTCGTCTGCCTTGCGCGATTCGATGGTGGCCCAGAGCTGGGCGAGGAACCGCTCGTCTGCCATGGGATCTCCTGCCTTTCCGAGAAGCAGCTCCAGGCGCCGGTGTGACAGGCGCCCCCGACCTGGCGCACCACGTAGAGCACGGCGTCCCCATCGCAGTCCAGCGCCATGGCCTTCATCTGCTGAACATGCCCGCTCGTGTCCCCCTTCCGCCATAGCTCCTCGCGGCTCCTCGACCAGTAGGTGGCCCGGCCCCCCGTCGCCGTCGCGAGCAGCGCCTCCCGGTTCGCCCAGGCCAGCATCAGGACCGTCCCGTCCTCTTCCTGGGCGATGACCGGGACGAGCCCACGGTCGTTGAACCGCACCCTCGCCAGAAGGGCGATGAGCCCGGGCGTGAGGCTGCTTGCCGGTCGGGCGAGCTTGGGCTCGCTCCGCCTCGTCACCGTGCCGTCGTTCACGTCCTCACCTCGATTCCGCGCGCCCGCAGGTAGGCCTTGGCCTCGTCCACCGTGTGGGCACCGTCATGGAAGATGGAGGCCGCAAGGGCCGCGTCGGCGACCCGCAGCCCCTCGGCCAGGTGCTCGAGGGTCCCCACCCCGCCGGAGGCGATGACCGGGATGCGGACCGCCGCACAGACCCGCTCCAGAAGCTCGAGGTCGTAGCCGGCCAGGGTCCCGTCCCGGTCCATGGAGGTGAGCAGGAGCTCGCCGGCGCCGCGATCGGCCACCTCCCGCGCCCAGGCGATCCCTTCCTTCCCCGTGGGACGCGTCCCGCCGGCGACGTAGACCTCCCACTCCTGCGGCCGCCCCTCCTTGCGCGGCCGGCGCTTCACGTCGATGGCGAGCACCAGCGCCTGGGCACCGGCCAGCGCCGAGAGCCGGTCGACGAGGCCGGGGAGAACGACCGCCGCCGAGTTGACCGAGACCTTGTCCGCCCCGGCGTGGAGCAGGGCCACGAAGTCCGCCTCGTCCCGCACCCCGCCGCCCACCGTGAGCGGGGCGAACACCCGCTCGGCGGTGCGGGT
>Ga0335071_10008347_pt1 | contig 10650 bp, 10 predicted proteins | sample Lox_Sample_15_FD_206724 | JGI IMG/M metagenome (GOLD analysis project Ga0335071, IMG submission 206724) | Soil microbial communities from Loxahatchee National Wildlife Refuge, Florida, United States - Lox_Sample_1.5 | ecosystem: Environmental > Terrestrial > Soil > Wetlands | place: USA...
TCCTTACCAGGGCAGAAAAACAGCTCTAAAGCCAGACCTTACGAGCCCTTTGCGATCCCGATCATTGCGGCTACGCTTCGCTCGACATCCTCATCCGTTGTGGCCCAACTTGAGACTGAGATCCGCATGGCCGTTTGCCCCTGCCAGACCGTTCCTCCACACCAACAGGTGCCATCGGTCTGGAGCTCCGCGATAACCCGGCGAGTCTCATCCGAACTGCCGAATGAAACCAGAACTTGATTCAGGACAACTTCGTTCAATACCGTAAAATCGGCTTGCCGGAGGCGATCAGCGAAGAGGCGGGCCTGACGGCAATTGCGCTCGACTAACTCGCGCAGGCCGCTGCGACCCAAGGAACGAATAGCGGCCCATAACTCAATTCCTCGCGCCCGTCGGGAGGCGTCAGGAGTGTATTGCCAAGGCTCCCTGCCTGATCCTTGGGTGAGGTATGCGGCGTTTCCCCATGACAGAGATCGTTGTAAATGTTCCGGCTTGCGCACAGCCACGATTCCGGAGTCGTAGGGTACATTTAGCCACTTGTGGCAGTCGATTGCCCACGAGTCGGCGTCTGTGGTGCCCTCAACCAGGTGGGCGTATTGCGGCGAAAGAGCAGCCCACAACCCGAACGCACCATCCACATGAACCCAAGCGCCAGCGTCATGCGCTCGTACACAAATCTCCTTCGCGGGATCGAAGGCACCGGTATTCACATTGCCGGCCTGAATACAGACGATTGTGCTCTCGTCGAGCTTGGGCAGAGAATCAGCCCGCATCCGGCCTTGCTCATCGGCAGGTATGGTCGTTACGCGCGAGCGCCCGAGACCCAGCATCGTCAATGCTCGCAAAACCGAAACGTGCACTTCCTGGCCCACGACGACGTGAATAGGCGGAGCGCCGAACATCCCCTCTTCTTCCAAATTCCAGCCGGATTTCTGGAGCGTGGCAGATCGTGCGGCGGCGAGTCCCGAGAAATTCGCCATGGTGGTGCCGGTAACAAATCCCATGGCGCTAGTGTTCGGCAAGCCCAGCAAGTCAACGATCCAGGCTTGGACCATCTCTTCAACCTTTGCCGCGACAGGCGACATCACTTGCATGGCGGCGTTTTGATCCCAAGCTCCAGCAAGCCAATTTGCAGCCAGAGCAGCAGGCACCACTCCACCGATCACGAATCCGAAATAGCGGCCGCCAGTCGTTGCCACGGTTGCGGGTGAGCCGAATTCATCAAGCAGGCTCAGAACCTGGTTGGGATCACACGGCGAATCGGGAAGCGACCCGCCCAGTTTTTCCAAGCGAGAAACATCTTCGGGCAAAGGGGCGACTCGGCGCTCCCGGACCTGGCCGACATACCGCGATGCTCGCCTTGCTGCATCTGCCAACAGTTCGTTCACAAACCCTCCTGACTCACAATCATAGAATCAACCATTCACTCGGAAAGATTGTCATCACGTGGTCATCCGAGATTGCCGCCTTTGCTTCGGGGGCAGTATGATGAACGGCATGAGTTTTTCCGAAACGATCTTCCTGTTCTTTCTGGCCCTCATCATATTCGGGCCAAAGAAACTGCCGGAGATCGCCCGCCAGGTCGGCAAGTACATGAACGAGTTCCGGCGGGCTTCCAACGAATTCAAGGCCCAGATCGAGCAGGAGATCGCTCATCTCGAAGTCGACGACAGGAAGCAGACGATTCTGCCGCCCAGCCCTCCGGTGGATGGCGCAACCAGCCGCAGCCAAAGTCTCGCAGCACCGGATGTGAGCTATCTGGAAGCTCCGGCGACCACTGATGCCGCCGTGCCCGCGTCCGGGTCCGAAGCCACTCTGGCGGCTCCCAGTCCCGAACCTTCCGTGGCGCCCGGTAACGATTCGGCGAATGGGTCGGAGCCGCCTGTAGCTACTGAAGGCGTCCAACCAGCCGAGGAAGTGACATCCCGCGCCTCGCAGGAATCTCATGCCTGAGCTCGCGACGGCGCCCGAGAGCGCTGAAGACGAAAAAGAAACGATGCCCACCATGGGCTTCCTCGATCACCTCGAGGAACTCCGCAAGCGCATTGTCTATTCCATCATTGCCGTGGCTGTCGGTTTCGCTGCCTGTTGGTGGAAGGTTGAGGCCATCTACGAAGTCATGCAGCGTCCAATCATGGACGCGCTGAAAAACAACGGGATGTCGGAAAAACTCGTCTACTTGAATCCGACTGAACCCTTCAACCTTTACTTGAAGATTGCGGCGCTGGCTGGCCTGTTCTTGACGTCGCCTTTTGTTCTGTATCAGGTCTGGATGTTCATTTCTCCCGGTCTATATCGCAAGGAGAAAAAGTACGTCGTTCCATTCATGGTTTCGACGATCACGTTGTTCGCGTGCGGCGGATTCTTTGGCTACAAGATCGTCTATCCGGCAGCGCTCAACTTTCTGATCAACTTCGGAAAGCAGTTTCAGCCAATGATCACGATCGGGGAATACACCTCACTGTTTCTGAGCATCATCCTCGGCATGGGGTTGATCTTCGAGATGCCGATCCTGGTGTTCTTCCTGTCACTGATGGGCATCATCAGTGCCGGGTTCATGTGGAAGAATTTCCGATACTCAATTCTTGTGATCTTTATCATCGCTGCCATCGTGACGCCGACAACCGACATTCTGAACATGTGCATCTTCGCAGCGCCGATGATTGCCCTGTATGCGATCAGCATCGGTGTTGCCTGGCTGGTGCATCCAAAGCAGCGCGCCGCACGCAGGGAGAAACAGGCATAATGATGCCTACAAAAGCGGTGACCACCGCTCTGCTGGTTTTTGCCTTGGCGCTGATTGCCTGTGATCGAGACAAAGATTCAGCGCAGAATCAAAATCCACCCGCCGCGAACGCCGCGCCAGTTCAAGCTGTAACTTATCCTCCCGATCCCGGTCCGCTCCCCGCCGCAGATGGCGAGCGCGCTATGCAGTACGTCAAAGACATTGTGAAGTTCGGGCCGCGTCCGCTCGGCAGTCCTGCACACAAGAAGGTGGAAGACTACATCACGGACCATCTCAGGGGAGATGAGGTGGAGCACGATGTTTTCACGGCGGATACTCCCGAGGGCAAGTTTCAGGTTCATAACATCATTGCGAAATACCCCGGCAGTAAGGACGGCATTATCCTGATTGCCAGTCATTACGATACGAACTATCCCTTACGTAAAACTTCATTTGTTGGGGCAAACGACGGCGGATCTTCCAGTGGCCTGCTGCTGGAACTCGCGAACCAACTTCGCGGCAAGCAGCGGGATGGTTACAGCGTCTGGCTGGTCTGGGATGACGCGGAAGAGGCCATGAAGCCGGATGGTTCGGGTGGCCTTCCTAACGAAATGCCCTTTGAAAAAGACAGCCTTTACGGGATCACGCATTTGGTCGAAAAATGGCAGGCCGACGGGACTCTGAAGAGAGTAAAGGCTTTGATCCTGGCGGACATGATCGGTGACGCCGACCTGAATGTCGACCGGGATACTAATTCCACGCCATGGCTCACGGGTGTCGTACGCGAGGCCGCGACCCGTCTGGGCTATCAATCGCACTTTTTCGGACGCGATCTCGAAGTCACGGACGACCATCTTCCGTTTTTAAAACGCGGAGTGCCTGCCATTGATTTGATCGACTTTTCCTACGGCTACAACGATGCCTATTGGCACACCACGCAAGATACCGTCGACAAATTGAGCCCGCGGAGTTTGCAGATCGTTGGGAGCGTCATTCTCGAAAGCATCCGCATACTCGACAAGCTGGAACCCCTGCCGCCGAAGTAAAAAACATTGCCACCAAGGACACTAGGAACACGAGGGACTTCCTTTGTGCACCTTTGTGTCCTTGGTGGTTTTCGTCCTTTTGCTCTTTTCCAGAATTTCATTTCTAATGCAAGACGCATATGCGAACTGCTAGGGCCGTGCTTGGTGTTTGCATTTTGAGTCTTTCCTGCTTCGCCGCCAATCCTCCTGCTCAGAACGATTCTGTTAACAAGATTATTCAAGCCGCGCTGCAGCCGTCGTCCCTGCAGGACAACTTGCGCCGCCTGACGGATGAAATCGGTGGCCGAGTCCCGGGTACACCCGCGATGCAACATGCCGTGCAATGGGGCATGCAGGCGTTTACTGCGGCAGGCGCGCAAAGCGTCCGCACCGAGAGCTTCGAAATTCCGTATTCCTGGGCGGAAGGGAATACGGAAATGACCGCGACCACTGCCCACCAGATCAGTTCGAGCGGAGTTGGGGGCGGAACGGTGCTCTCTTCCTTTCGTGTACGCGCGGTTTCAGTCGCTTGGGCTCCGGCGCTTGCCCCTGTGAAGCATGTCCCGGTTGTGGATGTCGGAGAAGGCACCGACGCCGATTTCCAAAAAGCTGGAGACATTTCCGGCAAGATCGCACTCGTACACACGACGGTCCTAAAGACATGGGCTGATCTCTTCGCCGAATATGCTAACGCTCCGCCAATCATCGACCGCGCGGTGAAGGCGAAAGTCAAAGCAATCGCCTTTATGGCGACCCGCGAGCACGACATTCTCTATCGCCATACCAACTCCGGTGCAGGCGAAATTGATAAGCTTCCGATGGTGATCGTGGCTCGTGAAGATGGGCAGCGCATCGCACGGCTGCTTGCGGCGGGGAATCTTGTCTGGGCCGATCTTTCGATCCCTGATCAAGTTGGCGGGCCAATCAAGAGTTCGAACGTGATCGCCGAAATTCGTGGCAGCGAGATTCCTGACGAATTCGTGATTGTGGGCGCCCATCTGGATTCCTGGGAACTCGGAACCGGCGCGCTCGACAACGGCTGCAATGCTGCGCTGGTGGTCGACGCGATGCGCGCCATCAAAGCGGCAGGCGTAACGCCGCGGCGAAGCATCCGTTTCATTCTTTTCTCTGGTGAGGAAGAAGGCCTGCTGGGCTCGCGCATGTACGCTTTCAATCACCGTGCCGAACTCGACCGCGCTGCCGGAGTAATCATCTACGACTCAGGCACGGGGAAGACGACGGGCTTTTCGACTGGGGGACGCAAGGACGTACTCCCGATCGCCGGTGTTTTGATCGCTCCTCTCGCGCAGTTCGACGTGAAAGATTTGAAGCCCGACATGGAGTGGGGCACCGATCATTTCGACTTCATGCTGGAGGGGGTGCCGACTTTCGTTGCGGACCAGGAGGAAGCCAATTATCTGGAGAATTACCATGCGGTGTCGGACACCTATGACAAAGTCGATTTCCCGCAATTGAAGAAGCACGTGGCGGAAGCCGCCGCTCTTGCCTTTGAACTTGCTGACCTGCCCCAAAAAATCGGTCCACGCCTGACTCACGACCAGATCGAGCAAACCATGCGCGATACGAACAGCGTGGACATGCTTAAAGCAGATGGCATCTGGGATGACTGGGTTAGCGGGAAAAGAGGCAGACAGAAATAAAATTGTCGATTGAGTGATTGCCGATTGTCGAATCGAAAATCAACAATCAACAATTCGTAAAGGCCAAGCATCTGCGTGACAAAGTAGTTAATTTCCAAATTCCGAATTCCGATTGCCGATTGAAATCGCACTAGCTGAAAATCGCCAATCGGCAATGGGCACTCGACAATTCGCCTTGCTTCTCTTCTGGGTTCTCTTCAACGTTTTCGCGCTGGGCATGCTGGTCCTGGACCTCCAGGTCTTTCACCGCGGTGGCCGGGTTGTACGTTTCCGCGGCGCCCTCCTCGGTAGTGCGCTCTATGTCGTTCTGGCAGGCGCTTTCGCCATACTGCTGCTTCACTGGCAAGGCCATCAGGCCAGCCTGGAGTTCGTCACCGGGTACGTGCTCGAACTTTCCCTCAGCGTCGACAATCTCTTTATCTTTCTTGTGATCTTCAACTACTTCGCTGTTCCGGAAGAGCAGCAGCATCGGGTGCTTTTCTGGGGGATCATTGGAGCCCTCATCCTGCGCGGAATTTTCATCGGCGCTGGAGTGGAACTGATCGATCGATTCCATTGGTTGCTGTATCTGTTTGGCGCCTTGCTTATTTATAGCGGCTTCCGCCTTTTTCTTACGGGAGATCGTCAGGTCGATCCGGAGAAAAATCCGGTGGTGAAGGCGGCCAGAAAATTAATCCCCGTCACAAAGGATTATCACGGAGGAAAGTTCTTCATTCGGCTCGCGGACGAGAATGGCAGGCGCTACGCCACTCCGTTGCTGATCGTACTTCTCGTAATTGAGACCACCGACGTCCTGTTCGCCGTGGATTCGATTCCGGCGATTCTTGCGATCACCCGGAAAGCGTTCATCGTCTACACGTCAAATGTTTTTGCGATTCTGGGGTTGCGCTCCATGTACTTCGCCGTGGCCGGACTCATGAAAATCTTTCGTTTCCTGCACTACGGCCTGGCAGTAATTCTGGTGTTTGTGGGAGTAAAGATGGTGCTGGAGGATCACTTTGACATCCCAATCACCGTCACACTGGGGTCGGTAGCGGCGGTGCTGCTCATTGCGGTAGGGACTTCGATCGCATTTCCTGTAAGAGAAAATGCTAAATGAACACGATCTTGTCGTTGCGTGCGACTGAGTGCTTCAAGAACTTCCTGTCGTCGTGGTCCGGATAATCGATTCGATAGTGAGCGCCACGGCTTTCTTCGCGCGCAAGCGCTGAGCGGGCTACCAATAGAGCCGCGAGCTGTAAATTAGCCGCTTCATGTGCGCGCTTCGTTTTGGGATGCGTGAGTTTCGGGGCCATTTCCTCCAGCGCCTTCACCGCTTTCTGCATGCCGGTGCGAATTCTTGCGACGCCAACTTCGTTCCACATCAGATCTTGAATCTGTCCAATCGTCTGTTCCACGGCAGCATCGACAGGACCATTCGAATATGCAGCTTCTTTCGGCTCCGGCACCACACCAGAACTCTTTTCAACTGAGATCATTACTTTCCCGGCTCGTGCTCCAAAGACCAGCGACTCGAGCAGGGAATTGCTCGCCATTCGATTCGCGCCATGCGCACCAGTAACGGCAACCTCTCCCGCTGCATAAAGACCTGTGACGTTCGTTTTGCCGTCGAGGTCCGTGCGAACTCCGCCTACTCCGAAGTGAGCTGCCGGCCGCACTGGAATCAGATCTTCGCTGATATCGATGTTGTACGCCATGCAGGTTTCGTAGACACGCGAAAAGAGCTTCTGCGCTTTTGCCGCGTTCATGTGCGTAACGTCGAGGTAGACAAAAGGATCCTTGGCGCGGCTGACTTCCATTTCATGAACAATGGCGCGTGACACCAGGGCACTGGGTGCCCGCTCTCCTAACGGATGATATTTGGCCATGAAGCGGTCCAGTTCGAAGTTGCGCAGGTAGCCACCCTCGGATCGCAAGCGCTCATCCACCAGAAACCGCGGAACCTTCTTCATGTAAAGCGCTGTGGGGTAGAACTGGACGAACTCCATGTCGCCGACTTCCGCCCCGGCCCGAAATGCCAGCGCAATCCCGTCGGCTGTGGCGGCTTCTGGGTTCGTCGTATTCCGGTAGATCTGCCCGATTCCTCCTGTTGCCAGCAAGACTGCCGAGCAGGCGATCTCATGCGGAACTCCCTTTTCATCAAGCACGGCGACACCGGTGATTCGTCCGGAATCCGTCCGCAAATCAGTGACAAACGTGAACGGGGCGATGGAAATATTCTTCAGGCCCTCGACTTTTTCATAAAGCACCCGCAGGACCTCTCTTCCGGTCGACGCGCCTTTTGAGTGGAGGACTCGAACCTTGCTTCGTGCGTTTTCGAGTTCAAAGACCAGGTGCTTGCTGCCATGCGCGTCCCAACCGATCAACTCGTCAATGCGCTCCGCGCCCTCCTCCAGCAAGATTTTCACCGCTGCGGGATTGCAGAGGCCATCTCCTGCCGTGAGCGAATCCTGCAGATGCAGCGTGACCTCCTCTTCGTCGCTGAGCCATAGTGCTTCGCTCTTCCAATCCTGAGATTTGAAGCTGGGAATTTCTTTCTTGTTCAGGATGAGGACACGTCCGGCTGCTGCCAATTCGATGGCGGCACGCAGTCCGGCAACGCCTACGCCGACGACGATGAAATCAGTCTCGGCTGGAAGCCCTTTCATAATCGGGACATACTATCACTGCTGCTATAACCCATTCACACCAAGCCATACGCTATGATGGGAACGCAATGCCGCAGGCGACTATTCATGTGCTTCCACGCCCCTATCAGGCGTGGATTGAGAACGGGCTGTTGAACCGTGCGGGATCGATCTTGTCGGACCTTCTGCCGAAGGCTAGCCGCATTTTTGTCGTAACTGTGGCGCCGGTCCGGAGGCGCTGGGGAACCAAGTTCCTTCGTTCCTTGAAGGCCAGTGGCTTCGATCCCCAGGTCATCATGATGCCCGACGGGGAACCAGCGAAGCGACTGGCCAACGTCGAAAAAATGGCGGAGAAATTGGCCAAGTTAGGTGCCGATCGCCGGGCCGTAATCATTGCCATGGGTGGGGGAGTTGCCGGAGATGTGGCCGGCCTGCTCGCTTCTCTTTACATGCGCGGAGTGGAATTCGTGCAGGTCCCAACTACGGTTCTCGCGCAAGTCGATGCCTCGGTCGGAGGCAAGACTGGCGTCAATCTGATCGCTGGCAAGAACCTCGTCGGAACTTTCTATCATCCACGCGTCGTGCTGATTGATCCGACGGTCCTAAAGACGTTATCCGAGCGTGAATTTCGTGCAGGGCTGTATGAAGCACTCAAGTGCGGCATTATCGGCAACGTGGAATTGTTCATTCGGTTTGAGCAGAATCGTGCGCGGATTCTGAAGCGCGATTTAGGCGAACTCGAATGGCTGATCGCCCAATCGGTGAGGCTCAAGGCTGAAGTGGTTTCGGCGGATGAACACGAGGGCGGACTGCGCCGGGTTCTGAATCTTGGGCACACGATTGGCCACGCGCTTGAGGCCGAGACTAACTATCGTGGGTTCCTTCATGGGGAAGCCGTCGCATGGGGAATGGTTGCAGCCACGAACATCGCGCTGAGCGTCGGGCGAACCGATAGTGTAACCGCTGGCAGGATCACCGATTCTGTGCTGAGTTTAGGCCGCTTGCCCGAGGTGAACGTCAATTCGCGGAAGATTCTCGCGCGGCTGCAGTCCGATAAGAAGACACAGAACGGCGTCGTGCATTTCATTCTGCCGCGCGAGATCGGCAAGGTCGAAGTCGCGAGCGACGTTCCGGAATCAGCCGTTCTCGACTCCGTAGAGGAACTGCGGCGTCTTTCACGCGGCGGATGGGTCTGGAGCAAATAGGAGAAGTCTTATGCAGGAAACAGCCGAGCAATATATCCAGCGAATTCTTGGCTACGTGGAAGGGCAGGACGCGATGAAGGTGCAGCGCACCACGGCCCCCCGCCTGAAGAAGGCAATTACCGGGCTCACTGCTAAACAGTTGAAGTGGCGTCCGCAGCCGGCAAAGTGGTCGATTGCGGAAATCATCGCGCATCTCGCCGACGCCGAAATTGTAGCCGGCTGGCGCATGCGTTCTGTGATCGGCGAGAATGGCGTTACCATTCAGCCTTTTGACCAGGACGCATGGGCTTCCACCTTCAACTATCAGGATCGCAATGCGCGCCGTTCTCTGGAAGTCTTCCGCACGCTGCGCGAGAACAATCTCGCCATGCTGAACGAGATTTCGAAGGAGACCTGGGACAACTTCGGCATGCACCTGGAGCGCGGCAAAGAAAGCATTGCTCACTTGACCCGCATGTTCGCCGGCCATGATACAAACCACGTTCTGCAGGTCGAGGGCATTGCGAAGGAATTGAAGAAGGCCAAAGGCAGAAAGCGCCGCTAGGTGGTCAACTCAGCATCGTGCCCGAAATCAAATCTCCAGTAGTCGGGGCCGCGCCAGAGGGCGCACGTGACCCCCAAGCTGCGTCGCGAGCCGTGCGCGAGATGTTCACCTCGATCGCGCCGCGCTATGACCTGCTGAATCACGTTCTATCGCTGAACGTGGATCGCCTTTGGTGGAGGCGTGCCTCCCGAACATTCCGGCATATCCTGGCGCGGCCCGAGGCTCGCGTTCTTGATCTCTGCTGCGGAACCGGAGATATGACCTTTTCTCTCATGCGCCAGGCGGAAAGTGGTGCGCCGAAGATTGCAGGGGCCGACTTCTCCCATGCGATGTTGCAGCGGGCAAGCGTGAAATCGCAGCAGAGAAGCGAGGGTGTTCCTGTCTGGATCGAGGCCGACGCCCTTAACCTTCCTTTTCCCACTGGGCATTTTGACCTGGTCACGTCAGCATTCGGATTTCGAAATCTGGCGGACTACAATGCCGGATTGCGCGAGATCGTTCGCGTGCTTCGTCCGGGAGGAGAATGCGGGATACTGGATTTTGGTGAGCCCAAAGGAGCGCTGGGTGCGCTGTACCGCATTTATTTCAAGGAAGTGCTTCCGCGGATCGGTACGGTGATATCCGGAGTGCGTGGTCCGTATGCTTACCTTCCGGCATCAGTAGAGCGATTCCCGGCGCCGGACGAAATGCTGCAACGCATGAAGGTGGCCGGCTTTTCCGAAGTACAGTGGACTCCATATACATTCGCTATCGCTGGACTATATCGAGGCAGAAAATGACTTTCGCGCTGTCAGCTTAGCCCGCGTCGCGAAATAGCTTGCTCAGGCTCTCCACATCGGACGCCGAAACATCACCCACCACGT
>Ga0335071_10008349_pt1 | contig 10650 bp, 6 predicted proteins | sample Lox_Sample_15_FD_206724 | JGI IMG/M metagenome (GOLD analysis project Ga0335071, IMG submission 206724) | Soil microbial communities from Loxahatchee National Wildlife Refuge, Florida, United States - Lox_Sample_1.5 | ecosystem: Environmental > Terrestrial > Soil > Wetlands | place: USA: Florida...
GGCGGAGGTGGTGGTGGCGGCGGGAACCCGGGGACGACCTCCGGAATGTACACCTTCACTGTAACGGGCACCGGAACCCCCGCGCAGAGTTCGGGGAATACCGCGACGTTCACGGTGACCGTCAACTAGCGCTCAACACGGTCGAATGCGACGGCCCTTCCTTCGGGAGGGGCCGTTTTGCTTTTTGGGCAACGTTCGGCTCTTTCAGGGGAAGCCCCGGATTTGCGACATGCTGCGTATAGAATCAGAATCGAATTGGCTGGGGTGGCTTCGGGATACGGCAACTCTGGCTGCCATCGAGCGGACGGCTCGACAGTGAGAGCCGATGTGGGGGTCGGATGAAATCGCTTCTGCTCAAGGAATACAGCAAACTCAGCATCGAGGAGATGCCTCGCCCGGAGCCGGGACCGCGCGAGGTGCTGATCCGAGTCGCCGCGTGCGGCATCTGCGGCAGCGATGTGCACGGTTACGACGGGTCATCGGGACGGCGTATTCCGCCGCTGGTGATGGGGCATGAGGCTGCTGGAGTGGTTACGGCACTGGGAAGCGGAGTAACAAAGTTCAAAGTGGGCGATCGCGTTACGTTTGATTCGACGGTCTACTGTGGCGACTGCATCTATTGCCGGCGAGGCGATGTGAATCTGTGCGACCGAAGGGAAGTGATCGGGGTCTCGTGCGGGGACTACCGCAGGCACGGCGCCTTTGCTGAATTCATCGCCGTTCCCGAGCGGATCGTGTACAAGATGCCCGATTGCATGTCGTTTCCCGAAGCCGCGATGCTTGAAGCAGTGGCAGTGGCTCTGCACGCGGTGAGCGTGAGCGGCGTGAAACAGGGAGACACGGTCCTGGTAGTTGGCGCGGGTATGATCGGCCTTCTGACGATGCAGGCGGCGCGGGTGATGGGTGTGGCGCGTGTCATGATTGCTGACATCGACGAGACGCGACTGACCCTCGGCGAACTGCTGGGCGCGGATGAGGCACTTCGCGGAACCGGCGGACTGATTGCGGAAGAGACGATGAAGCGTACCGGCGGAGTTGGTGCGGATGTGGTGTTTGACGCAGTGGGCCGGACCAAAACAGTGGCGGAATCGATCGACAGCGTTCGCAAGGGAGGAACGGTGACGCTGATTGGGAACATCACGCCTGAAGTTACAATTCCGCTGCAAAAGGTGGTATCGAGGCAGATCCGCCTGCAGGGAACCGCGGCGTCGTCAGGCGAGTATCCCCGTGCCATTGAACTGATGGCGAGCGGACGAATCCAGGTGAGGCCGTTGATCACGGCCGTGGCCCCGCTGGAAGAAGGTCCGCAATGGTTTGAAAGGCTACACGCGCAGGAGCCGAACCTGATGAAGGTCGTGCTATCTCCGGAAATGGAGGCTGCAGCGAGCAGCGCGACCGGTGAGGCTGCGTGATGAGTGAGCCTCTCCTCGATCTGCACGGACAGGTTGCGATCGTGACGGGAACGAGCCGGGGACTCGGCCAGTACCTGGCGCGCGCGCTGGCGAAAGCTGGAGCAGACCTGGTGATCACGAGCCGCACGAGAGATTCGCTCGAGCAGTTCGTGTCGGAGATTCGCGATTTGGGCAGAAAGGTTGTCCCGCTCGTACTGGACGTGCGCGACGAGGCAAGTATTCGCGGGATGGCCGACGAGGCTGAGGCGGCATTCGGGCAGATTCACATTCTGGTGAACAACGCGGGCTGCAACGTGCGCAAGCCTGCGCTCGATGTCACGTGGGACGACTGGAATCTCGTTCTGGACACGAATCTGCGCGGCAGCTTCTTTACGGCGCAGGCCGTTGCGCGAGGGATGATCGCGCACGGCTATGGCAGGATCATCAATATCGGCTCAGTGACGAGCGTTTTCGGATATGCCGGGCTTGCGCCGTATGGTGCGAGCCGGGGCGGCATCCGCCAACTCACGATGAGTCTTGCGGATGACTGGGGACGGTACGGAGTGACTGTGAATTGCCTCGCGCCGGGGTGGTTCCGCACGGAGCAGAACAAGGTGCTCTATGAGGATCCGGAGTGGGTCGCGTATATTACGGATCGCATTCCAGTGAAGAGGCCCGGTCTGCCGAACGATCTCGACGGGGCCGTGGTTTTTCTGGCTTCGGAAGCAAGCCGTTACATTACCGGGCAGACGCTACTCGTGGACGGCGGTATTTCGACCGGCGCCACCCGCTCGACTGTCGCTCGCAAAAAAGACAGCTAGACGTCACGCATGACGCAAGAGGGTCCAAACCGCTTCTCGATCTGAACGCCTGAGAAGATGGCGTTCTTCAGCAAGCTCAGTATTCGTGCTTGAATCAGCGAGGAAGACCCACATGAAAACCAGAAGACACTCTTCGATCATGTTTGCGATGTTTCTTGTGGTCGCAGCCACGACCGGCATACTGAGCGTTGGTCAAAGCAGCGGCGGCGGAGAACTCGCCGGCACATCCTGGGAGCTTGTGAAGTTCGAGGGCGGCGACGGCAAGACGCTGGTGCCCGACGAGAAGAGCAAGTACACGATTGCCTTCGACCCCGACGGCGGGGTGAGCGTGCGAATCGACTGCAATCGCGGACACGGGACGTGGAAGTCCTCCGGGCCAAACCAGATCGAGTTTGGTCCGCTTGCGCTTACGCGGGCGATGTGTCCGCCGGCGCCCCTGAATGACCGGATGGCGCGCGACTGGGCGTATGTGCGCTCATACATCCTGCGAGACGGACATCTCTTTCTTTCTTTGATGGCCGACGGAGGAATATACGAATTTGAACCGCTCATGACCGAGGGACAACAGTCAGGCAAGATAAGCGGCACAGCAACCTATCGCGAACGGATGGCGTTGCCTCCGAGAGCAGTTTTCGAGGCGACGTTGGAGGACACTTCGAGAGCTGATACACCATCAGAGGTGATCGGACGCGTAGAGGTCGAGCGTCCATTCAACCCACCCATCCCATTCGAAATCAGCTACGACGTGACGAAGATTCAGGAGGGCCATGCGTATGCCGTGCGGGCCCGCATCACGAGCGGAGAGCAACTCATGTTCACGACCACTCAGAACTACCCTGTGCTGACGCGAGGAAACGGCAATGAGGTCACATTGATGCTGCAGAGGACCTCAGGATCTGACCAGAAGGGAGATGCGGCCGCCGATCCCGGTATCGCGGGACTGCCTGCGACGTTTGTGGGCACGATTCCATGCGCCGATTGCCCGGGAATCCGATACCAGGTGAATCTGCTTCCGGATCACACCTATGTTTCGCGACTGACTTACCTCGAGCGCAACACGGAGTTTGTCGATCATGGAAACTGGCATACCGCTGAAGATGGAAAGATCCTCGTTCTGGAGGGCAGGCGAGGGGCGCGCGAACAGTTTTCGCTGCGCGTTGCTGATACCCTGCGCAAACTGGATGCCGACGGTCAAGAGATCCATTCGCAGTTCAACTATGATCTGAAGCGCTCTTCGACTTTTGCGCCCATCGAGTCCCAGATCGACACAGGCGCTGCCGCGACACTGGAAAACACCGATTGGAAGCTTGTGAGTGCAGGCGACGCGCCGATCCATTCTGCCTCTGAGCAAGGGGAGCCGCATCTTCTTCTCAGCTCCGATTCGCACCGTGTGAGCGGATCGGGCGGCTGCAACCGATTGGTGGGCAGCTACGAGCTGAGCGGGAATCAGATCACCTTCACCAAAATGGCGGGAACCATGATGGCCTGCGTGAGCGGCATGGATACCGAGAAGGCGATGCAGGATGCACTTGCTCGAACGAAGACGTGGAAGATCGAAGGCCGGTCGCTCGTTCTGCTCGATGAGAACAGTCGAATACTGGCTCGTTTCGATGCTCGTTGAGAACCGGCTGCTTCTGATGGCCTGGTGCTTATCAATTCCAGCATCCGGACGCTCTCTGAGTTTGAGAGGCAAATCCAGGAGATCGAAAAACGCGATTCGATCTCCTGGAGTCCGTGGTCGTCTAGCTGCTAGACCTGTTGGTACGGAACCCACACCTGCATCGCAGCCGGGCCGCGGTTTGCCCATGCGTAATACGGAATGAGCCGCAAAGTGGTTGGATTTGGCAGCTCTGTCTGGTTGGTTGAGCCGGTGAAATAGAGGCTTGTGTGCTTCGCGCTCTGAACAATCGATCCGGGGTGCTCGAGGAGCATGACTCCATCTAGCAGCTTCGGATCGAAGCGAGATGTCGTCTCGCCGTTGAGTTGGGCGATATATCCGACCATCTCCCGCGCGCGCTGGGGGTCGAGTTGGTCGGGCTGCTCCATGCAGAAGACGATCGGCCCGCGTTGGAAGGCCACGCGCCCACGATCTTCAGTAACGGCGGGGTTTGCCTTGAGAAGGTGAGTGGCCATATCGAAACTCAGCTCGATGGTGTCGCTGCCTGACCAGCGACGGCGAATCGGGAGATAGGAACCGGGTATGACGCCGCCGATCCGCTCCCCGTTGACCTTGACAGAATTGGCTGCGGACCAGCCGGGGATTCGAACATACACGACAAACTCACCGGGAGCAGAGGGCTTGACTTCGATCTTTACGTCGCCGTTCCAGGGATAATTGGTCGTTTGCCGCACTTCGATTGCGGTGCCGTTCTGAAGGCGCCATTTCATCTGCGAGTTGTCGTAGAGGTGAACGTACAAGCCGTCGTCCGAGGTGCTGTAGAAGTATCCGGGCAGAGACGCGAATGTTCGTTCGAGGTTCGGCGGGCAGCAGGTGGTGTAGTACCACGGGTTGCGAATCTTGCCTTCGGGATCCTCCGTATAGCGGGCGTCGCCTGACGGATCGAAGGCCAGCGGGTTGCGGTAGCAATACGTCTTGCCATCGAGCGACATTCCGGAGTTGATCCCGTTGTAGAGGGCACGCTCAATCACGTCGGTGAATTTGGCGTCTCCAGACGCGGCAAGCATGCGCCAGTTCCACATCATGTTGCCGATTGCGGCGCAACTCTCTCCGTAAGCGCGTGCGTTTGGCAACTCGTAGGGGTCGCCAAAGGCTTCGCCTTCCTGCCGTGCACCCACACCACCGGTCACGTAAAGCTGGTGCGCACTCAGATCGTCCCACAGCGCATTGAGCGTTTTCCAGTAGCTCTGGTCTCCGGTTTCGAGGTAGTAGTCGGTGGCCCCACAGCAAGCGTACATCGCGCGCACAGCGTGACCCTCGAGCTTGGTGCGGGAAGTGAAAGGGATTCCGCAGAACATGTACTTGATTTGATCCGGGCGCAGGGGGATTCGCTCGTCACCGTGAAGAATGTAGCCGGCGAGGTCAACGTATTTGCGCTTGCCGGTAGTGCGATAGAGTTCGATGAGGGCCATCTCGATTTCGGGGTGGCCAGCGACGATTCCTTTCTGATTTGGGCCAGGCCCGAAGTTGGGAATCAGGAAGTCGTCGACAAAACGGGCGCCCGCATCGAGAAGAGTGCGATCGCCAGTCGCGCGATAGTAAGCGATTGCGCCCTGCAGCATGTGGCCGATGTTGTAGAGTTCATGCCCGGACGTCTGCGTAGGATAGGTCATGCGCAGCGGCTTGCGGTCTTCCTGGTAATAAGTGTTCAGGTAGCCGTTTGGCTCCTGGATCGCTACCACATCGCGAATCATCGCCTGCGTTGTCTTTCGGAGTTCGGGTTGATCGCCCGATTGCAGAGCGAAACCCACCGCTTCGGCCCACTTGTAGATGTCGGAGTCGGAGTATACCGGACCCTTTTGCGGCTCCGACGATTTTCCTGTGAGCCGCTGGAAGTTCGTCATCCGCCCATGGGCAACAAGCTCGTCGTGCATGCTTGGAATGCTGGCATCGAGATTGGTCGTTCTCCTTTTCGCCCAGAATCCATCCTCGACCACGACGGCTTTTACAGGAACACTCTTGAGCTTTGCAAACGGAGACCGGGAAACGTCGATGACACCAGCATCGCTCCAGGTAGTTCCGCCCGGCGCGGCAGGAGGCGTATCTGGGGAGAGCATGGATAACAGCGAGCCTGCCTTTGGTCCGGCATGTCCGATTGCGGCGGGAATTGCGGAGGCTGCGGCGGCGGTGGCGAGAAAGCGGCGACGAGAAAGCTTGCGATTCATCCCTTACTCCAGTTGAGACATCATGTACGATACAAATCTGCGAGCCCCATTCTAGTGCAGATGAACAGGCTTTGACTGCTCAAATGAGATCTCCGGTCCCTTGCGATCCACGTCGGCGACCGGGGGAAACACGAAGGCTCGAAAACGATTGACACTATGCGACTTACGGAATTAGTTTCATTCCCGTAGGGCTCCGAAACAACAGAGCATTCATGATCGGCGATCCCCAAACCGAGATCACACAATTGCTCCGCCAGTGGCAGCAGGGCGACAGCGAGGCACTGGAGACGCTGATGCCCAGGGTGTACAACGAGTTGAAGCGGCTGGCAGGTAGCTATCTGCGGCGCGAGCGCCCTGATCATACGCTGCAAAGTGCGGCGCTGGTGAACGAAGCTTACTTGCGGCTGGTCGATCAGAACCAGACGCAGTGGCAGAATAAGGCACACTTCTTCGGGATTGCAGCACAGATGATGCGGCGCATTCTTGCAGATCATGCGCGCAGCCATAATGCGGAGAAGCGCGGGGCTGGTGTGCCCGCGCTTGAGCTTGACGAAGCGCTCGCGGAAGCACAAACGCGAAACATCGACATGTTGGATCTTGACGAAGCGCTAGGGAGGCTGGAAAAACTTGACCATCAACAGGGCAAGATCGTCGAGTTGCGCTTTTTCGGCGGTCTGTCGATCGAAGATACCGCGAACGTACTTAATATCTCTCCCGCGACCGTGAAGCGAGATTGGGCTGCCGCGCGCGCGTGGCTTTTCAGGGAAGTCGGCGCAAGGCGGAAAGTTTGAACCCTGAACGTTGGAAACAGATTCGGGATGTCTTCGGTGCTGCACTCGAGCTTGCACCGGAAATGCGTCCCGGCTTTCTTGACTCCGCTTGCGGGGCTGACGCGGAGTTGCGCAAGGAAGTGGAGTCTCTGCTGCATTCAGACCAGGCAGCGGGCTCCTTCCTTGGTTCGAGCGTAGACACTTCCCATCGCAAACATGAACGCCCAAACGGGGATGATCCGTGGATCGGGAGGCAAATCGGCCACTACAGGATTCTCGAGCGGATCGGAACGGGTGGGATGGGAGTGGTCTATCGCGCCGAGGACGTTCGACTCGGCCGTTCTGCGGCGATCAAATTCCTGTCAGCAGAGATCGATCGGGATTTTCGAGCTCGCGAGCGATTCGAGCGCGAGGCTCGAGCCGCTTCAGCCTTGAACCACCCAAACATCTGCACTGTGTACGGGGTCGACGAGTTTGAAGGGCATCCGTATCTCGCCATGGAGATGCTTAAGGGCAGGACCTTGAGTGAGTTGATTCAAGGGAAGCCGCTCGAAGTGGATCGTCTTCTGGAGCTTGCAATTCCCATAGCCTCAGCGCTCGAGGCTGCGCATGCCGAGGGGATTGTCCATCGCGACCTGAAACCTGCCAATATCTATGTGACCGATAAAGAGCAGGTAAAGATCCTGGATTTCGGGCTGGCAAAGCAGACCGGGCTGGAGGCCATGAATGTAGATGACACCCAATCACCCGAGACCTCCGGCGGGACCACTGCGGGATTGATTATCGGCACCGTCTCATATATGTCGCCGGAACAGGTGCGAGCCGAGAAACTCGACGCGCGCTCAGACCTGTTTTCGTTTGGCGCGGTGCTCTACGAGATGGCTACGGGTCAGCAGGCGTTTCCGGGCAGAATGCCGGTGCTCGTGCTCGATGCAATCCTCAATCGCGCCCCGGCGCCTGTGACGAAATCGAACCCGCAGATTCCGGATGGCATTGCAGGAATCATTGGCAAGGCCCTGGAGAAGGATCGCAATCAGCGCTATCAGAACGCGAGCGAGCTGATGCATGACCTGCGCGAAGTGCAGAGAGGCGAGACGCCCATCGCGCTTCTGCGAAAGCCCGATGATTCTGTTTCGCGACGCATGCGCCTATGGGCAATTGCGGTGCTGGTGGTCGTGGCGGTTCTTGGTGCGGCCGGAGCTTATTGGTGGAAGCATCGAGGAGGGAATCGGATGTCTTCGAGAGGCGCGGAACAAGGGGCTCCTGCGTTCAGTCGCCCGGCGATCGCCGTCCTCGGTTTTGAGAACCTGACGGGAAAGCCGGAGCACGCATGGCTCTCGACGGCCTTCTCAGAGATGCTTTCAACGGAACTTGCAGCGGGCGGCCGGATGCGGGTTGTCTCCGGCGAGGACGTAGCACGCGTGAGGAAGGATTTAAGCCTCGCGCGGGGGCAGACATATTCGACGCAGACTTTGTCGAAGCTCCGCAATAACCTGGATGTGGACTACATCATCACAGGGTCCTACCTCGATGCCGGAGAGGAGGGCGGAGGCCAGTTGCGCCTAGATGCTCGGCTGCAGGATGCACGCTCGGGCGAGGTGGTGGCCTCGCTGCCCGAGACCGGGACCGAGGCGAAGCTGATCGAACTGCTGGAGCAGACAGGCGCCGATCTTCGCATGAAGCTTGGCATTGGCGGAGTTGCGAGCTCCGAGATCACGAAGGTTGCTGCGACGATTCCGAGGGACGCCGCAGCGGCACGGCTCTATTCGGAGGGGTTGGCAAAGCTGCGCGAGATGGACCCCGGCGGCGCGCGTGACTCTCTGCTCAAGGCAGTTGCGGTCGAGCCGGATCATCCTCTCATCCACGCAGCACTGGCCGAAGCATGGAGTCAGCTTGGATACGACGAGAAATCGAAGTCCGAAGCGCGCACGGCGGCAAGCCTCGCGGGGCAATTGCCGCAAAGCGAACAGCTCTGGGTCGAGGGAAGATTCCGCGAGTCGACACACGATTGGGACAAGGCGATCGAAGTCTACAGGACATTGATCGGCTTCTATCCCGACAACATCGAATATGCTCTCCGGCTGGCTCAGGTCCAGATCGCCGCGGGGCGGCAGGCGGATGCAAAGGCGACCATCGCGACGATGCGAAAACTGCCGCCTCCCGCAAGCACCGATCCCCGCATCGATCTTGCAGAGGCCGGTGCAATGGAGATGTCGGCAGATTTCAAGCGCGAGAGCGAGCTAGCCGGACACGCCTACGAGGAGGCCCGAAACCGCGGCGCGAACCTGCTTGCTGCCAAGGCGCAGTATGCGCAGGCCTGGGCTGCATTGAATATGGGCGACATGGCGAACGCCCTGAAATTCGCGGAGCAAGCCCGCTCTGTCTATGTTGCGGCAGGCGACCGAAACGGCGAATCGAGCCTGCTGCGGACAGTCGGCACCGTGCATCTGATGCAAGGCGAGCTTGCGATTGCGCTGAAATACTATGAGGATTCGTTGCGGCTTGCAAGGCAAGTTGGAAATCGATACAGCGAAGGCGCTGCGCTGAATCAGATTGCCACCGCGCTGGAACGCCAGGGCAAGCACGGAGAGGCGCTGGACGGGTACCAGAAGGCACTGGCCATCATGCACGAAGTTGGCAATCGGTATGCCGAGGCCATCGCCCGCAACAACATTGCCAACATTTTGTGGGCTCGAGGCGATCTGGGTGGCGCACGATCGATGTATGACCAGGCTCTCGCAATCGCTCGGGAGATGAATGATCGCGCGGGTGAGGCCGGAAGCATGGTCAACATCGCTCACATTCTGATTCAACAGGGAGATCTGAACGGCGCGGAGCAGACTCTTCAGAGTGCGATGCAGATGGTTCGTGAGATCGGCGAGCGATCCATTCAGGCCGAAACCGCCAACAGTCTGGGCGAGATCCACCTTGCGGAAGCAAAGCTGACCGATGCCCGCCAGAATTTCAAAGAGGCCATGTCCTTGCGTGAAGCGCTGGGCGACCAGTTGGGAATTGGAGAGACCCGCACCGTGATGGCGGAACTCCTGATCGCGGAAGGGAAAGCGGATCAGGCCGAAAAGATGATCGAGCTTGCCGTGGAGGAGTTTCGCAAGGCAAATTCCCAGGACCAGGAGATTTCATCGGTAGAGGTTCTCTCGAGGGCGTTGATCGAGCTTGGCAAGCAGTCAGACGCGACGACAGCGATCAACAGTGTGAGGAGTCGCGCGCTTCGGGCGGACAACCCGGCCGTGCGACTGAGTTTCCTCGTGGAGGCAGCCCGGGCGGACGGTCTCTCGGGCAGGACTGCAGAAGCAAGAGCCATGCTGGAGAAGATTCGTGCGGAGGCCGAACGGTTTGGATTTGTCGCGATCCAGCTCAGGGCACGTCTTGCCGCAGGGGAGATCGAGCGGAGGAAGGGAAATCCTGCAAAGGGAAATGAGACATTGGCTGCGGTGCAGAAAGACGCGAGTACGCGCGGATTTCTGCTGATTGCCCAGGAAGCCTCTGCACTAATGAACAAGTGATGGCTTCCGAATCGATCTGAAGGTTCCGGGTCAGGAGATGGGCGCCGCGGGCCGGCGCGCAGACCAAATTACAGCCAAGCCAAGAATCATCATGGACGTGTAGAGCGCGGCCAGCGAAAAAGCCCCGAACGACAATCCCAGACGTGGAATCATGGCCATCGCCAGAAGGATTGATGTCAGAGCAAAGGGGACAGCCGACCATCGGGGCAGAATATGGCTGCGCAGGAGAGAGAAAACTGTCGCGGGAGCGCCTGCGAGGATCAGAAGGCCGCCCATTCGCAGCATCACCGCAAACGGCGTC
>Ga0335071_10008351_pt1 | contig 10647 bp, 8 predicted proteins | sample Lox_Sample_15_FD_206724 | JGI IMG/M metagenome (GOLD analysis project Ga0335071, IMG submission 206724) | Soil microbial communities from Loxahatchee National Wildlife Refuge, Florida, United States - Lox_Sample_1.5 | ecosystem: Environmental > Terrestrial > Soil > Wetlands | place: USA: Florida...
AGCCATGCCGGGTACGTATACGGTGATCTACCGCGACAAGGACACGCCTGCCGGAAAGATGGTCGATTCTTTCAGCAACGTCAAGATTGAAGCCGCCGGCGATGTGACACAGGACTTCGACATGTCGCGCAAGGAGTTCATCGACAAGCTGCCCGCTGAGCAAAAAGAACAGCTTGAGCAGATGAAAAAGCAGAATGCCCAGGCAATCAAGGACAACGCCGTCATCGCCAACTTGAACAATGACCTGAAGGTGGTCACGCAGGACAAGAAGGACATCGACGGCGCCTCTGCCGCCGCCCAGCAGGCTCTGGGCGCATCGGCCTCCCGCGCGGATCTTGAGGCGAAAGTCAACGAGATCAAAACGGCCAAGTATACCGATATCGAGACCATCATGCAGAAAGACACGACGGCCAAGCCGGACGAGGCCCTTCTGTGGATGAACCTTGCCTACGCACAGGCAGGGCTCAAAAAGAACGACGATGCCGAGACAAGCTACAAGAAAGCTTTAGAACTGGAAACTGCCAGCAAGAAGCCCCGCCCCGAAGTCATCGGCGTAATCAATGCAGGTCTCGGCGAGATTTATGCGAAATCGGGCAAGGTACCTGAGGCCAACGCGGCCTTCGATGCTTCGGCCAAAGCCGATCCGACACGCGCCGCCATGGAGTACAAGAACGAGGCTGTGCTCTTCATGCAGGTTGGAAACGCCAAAGCACAGGTGGACGCCGCAAATCAGGCGATTCAGTCCGATCCCACGCAGCCGATCCCTTACTACATCAAGGGTCAGGGCCTGGTTGCCAACGCCACCATCGACCCCAAGACGAATACCATTGTGCTGCCGCAGGATTGCATCGACGCCTACCAGAAGTATCTGGAATTGGCGCCCGAAGGTGCTTACGCAACTGAAGTTGCCGGCATCCTATCGCAGGCGGGACAGAAGGTCAGTACCAGCTACAAGGCTCCCGGAAAGACCAAGGGCAAGTAGCTGTTCCTCACTTCATCGGGCGTTCCGGCAAAACCGGGACGCCCTTTGTATTTCTCCGGCAGCTTTTCTCCCGGAACTGCCGCTCTACAATCGGGTTATGAGTTCTCCTCTGCCAAGCTATGAGGAAGCGGCCGCGGTGGTCGCCGCCCGCGCACAACGACTCGCCCGAATTCGCCCTTCCGCGGAACGCGTTCCGCTCGTCGCGGCGCTGGGACGGGTCCTTGCCGCACCGCTGGCCGCCGATCGCGACCAGCCGCCTTTCCCGCGCTCCACACGCGATGGTTTTGCCTGCCGCGCGCACGAGATCGCGTCTCATCGCCCGCTTCCGATTGCGGGAACCTCGCGGGCCGGCGATCCTCCCGACGCAAGGCTGCGCCGAGGCGCGGTGTGGGAGATCATGACAGGCGCGCCCATTCCAACCGGCGCCGACGCCGTGGTGATGATCGAGCACGTGGAAGTTGCGGACGGAAGTGTAACCCTGCACCCTTCGCGCACGCTTTCTTCGGGCGATAACATCGTTCGCCGCGCCGCCCAGGCCCGCCGTGGCCAGCGCTTGCTGGCGGCCGGCACTCTTCTGGGGTCGGCGCAGATTGCGCTGGCGGCCTCGTGCGGCTACCCGGAGCTGGAGGTCTACAAGCGCCCACGTGTCGCGATTCTGGCGACCGGCGATGAACTTGTTCCGCTCGATGCCGAGCCGGGCCCCGGAAAAATCCGCAACTCCAACGGCCCCATGCTCGCCGCCATGGTTCAGGCGGCGGGAGGCGAGCCCATTCTGTTGCCGCCCGCGGCCGACACGGCAAAATCCCTGGACAAATCCATCGCGCGGGCTGCCGGAGCCGATCTTCTGATTCTCACCGGAGGCGTTTCGGCCGGAAAGTTCGATCTTGTGGAGCCGGCGCTCGAGCGCGCTGGAGGAAAATTTCACTTCACCGGGGTCCGCATCCAGCCCGGCAAGCCGACGGTCTTCGGCGAGTTCTCTACTCGTGCCGCAAAAACTGCTCCAAAGGGGCGTCCCCGGCAGGGCTGCTTTTTCGGATTGGCGGGCAATCCGGTCTCGTCGGCCGTAACCTTTACGCTCTTTGCCACGCCAGTATTGGCTGCTCTGGCAGGCCGCCGCAACTTCGGCCCGCGCTTTGCGCTTGCGCGGCTGGCCGCAAGCAAGGGCGGTCACGGCAAGCCGGGGCTCACGCGGTTCCTGCCCGCGCACTGCACATTCGGCGAAGCGCCCGGAAGCGAACCTCAGGTGGAGTTCGTGCCGTGGGAAGGTTCGGGCGACATCGCCGCATGGGCGCACGCCAACTGCTTTCTCGTCGTCCCCGAGCCGCCCGCGGAACTCGAACCCGGCTCCATGGCTCGCATTCTGCTCTTTTGAGCAACCCATCGAAATCTGGGTCCCTCATCCAAAGCGCGATCCGAAAGGATGGCGCTTTGGGTGGGAAGTTGGAAATCGGTGCCCCGCCCTCGCCGCGTCTTTGTTTTTGCGGCTAGGGTGGGGGACTAACAAAAGCCAGAATGTAGTCGTATAAAATTAGGCCGGATCAGAAAGGATTTCCATGCCCAAAGCTTCGCGTCGCAAGGACTCCCCAAAAACTGCGAGCCCGGCGGGTCTCTCTCACTACGACGCCCAAGGCCAGGCCGTGATGGTCGATGTCTCGGCCAAGCCGCCCACGCTGCGCACAGCGACTGCTTCGGCTTTTGTGGAGCTTTCAAAGAAGGTTCTCGCCGCGCTGCCTGAAAACCCCAAGGGAGATCCGCTTGAAGTTGCGCGCATCGCTGGCATTCAGGCCGCCAAGCGGACGGCCGAGCTAATTCCCATGTGCCATCCGCTGGCGATTACGCACGTGAGTGTGAGCGCCAAGCTGGCAGAGGGCGGAGTGGCCATCACGTCTTCGGTCACAACCGCCGGGCCCACGGGCGTGGAGATGGAGGCCCTCACCGCCGCTGCCGTTGCCGCGCTCACTGTCTACGACATGACCAAGGCACTCGACAAGGCGATCGTGATCCGCAGCATTCAACTCGAAACAAAAACCGGGGGTAAGAGCGGAAGCTATAAGCGACGCAAGGCATAGCTGACCTTCCAATCCCGGTCGACCCACTGAGGAGATTGAAACGGAAAGCCTCAATGCCCTGGCACGGAATAGATCCGAAGCTCCTTCCCTTCTTCCACCGTCGCCACATAGGTGTGACCTTCAACATCGGCGATAGCTGCGCGTATATGGCGCGTTGTAAGTGCTGCGTCCCCAATCTGCGAAAGGTCTTTGGAGGTAAAGACGGTGATCCATTGCTCGTGCCAGTCAAATGAACCGGTGAAGTTGACGCTCTGGCGCCTGCAGAAAGTCAGAATTGCGTTCTGCTCTTGCGACACGTTCAACACGGTGCAGGCGCACCATGACTTTGAGTGGCAGCTTGGCTTTGATAGCAAATTCGTCTCCGCGGTCTTTAGAACCTGTCCGTCGTTTGCATATTCGCTTAGCTGGTAGCGGCTATTTGCGCCGCGCCCCTTCCCGCTCAGGTGATACCAAATACTCTTTGGCGACTCAAATGGAGGATTGTTCTCGTAGAGGTCCCATTCGTCTGAAGACCAATAACCCGGATTGGGTTCGGCGTGGGCCGCGAAGCTCTTCGGCTCTGTTTCATGTCCGAGATTAATGAACCATTCGAGGTCCTCCATTGATGAAACACCTGCTGTTTCGAGAAGACTGGCGCAGCCCGTCTCGTTCCGAACGCCGTGTACCCCTATTTCCTCTGACCTTCCGCCGAGATGGAGCGTCTTTATCTCTGTGCTTCGGGTCATGCACCCCGGCCCAGGCTTGAGGTCGGGAATCGAGATCAGTCGGTTGACACGGTCGTAGAGGTGTTCGTATTTCACTTTTTCCGGCTCTTTGTCCAGCCCTTGCAAGGCAATCCACTTCCCGTTGACGATGTACGCGCCCCGGAACTCTGCATTGGGATCCGCCGTTGCAGTGTGAAACGCGCCAGCGATCTTCCAATTTTTCAGGTCGACAACTGTAATCAGGAGGTCTGGTTTGCTCTCAATTGGCTCCCCGGGGGGAAATGGAATGTGACTTCCGTTTTTGACGGATGCAACGCCGCCAAATGCGATGGCGTAGTTGCCGTCGGGTGTCACGAGAAGATCTGTGCTGAAATAGAACTCTCTGGTTGTGTTCGCCTCCGTCCATCCTGGCAGGTCGAGCTCTTCTATTTCGGGTGCCGGGGTCCACCACTTTCGTACGCGAATCAGGGGCCACTTGCCGCTGGTATTCGGATAAAAGACCAGCAGGCTCTGATCCGGTGTGGTCTTGAACTGAAATATCTCTCCCGATGACATCCCAATTGCCCAAAGGCCGCCACCGAATGTGCCCGGGTGAGAGCGAACCGGCAATTTGATCTCGCGCGCGAGAACGAGCTGCGTTTGAGCGTGTCCTGTTAATCCAACGCATAGGCACAAGGCAGCAATATAAGGCACGTTTCGAAGCGTTTTCCAGAACATGAGGAAATGATATGTCACACCGTAAGGAGCTTTCACAAACGTCTGGGACAGTATCGGAAGTGTCACAATCAGCTCTGAATTCCCGGGGCGGCATCGAGCGCCGCGCACCCCGATGGGTTTAATATACTTAGCGACGCCCGGCTTTCCCCAACCTCCTATCGGGCCACAGTGCGGTTCCCGGGCGGCATTCCCAACCATAGAGAAAGAAGGGAGACGTGTGATGCGGTTCCGGATTCCATCCATTTCTATTCCTGTGGGCCTGTGGCTGTGCGCGATGCTGACCGTGCCGGCTGCGAAGGCCGACACGGTCATTCTGAAAAACGGCGACCGGCTGACGGGCACGGCGCTCAAAATGGAGGGCGGCAAGCTGAGCCTGAAAACCGACTACGCCGATGTGATCGCGATCTCGTTCGACCAGGTCGCAAGCCTTTCGGTCGATCAGCCGATGATACTCACCCGGGCAATCGGCCCGGCATCCTTCTCCAAGATGGAACGCACAGACTCGGGGCTGGTATTCACTTCGTCCAAAGGTTCCGCCACACTCGCGCCCGCCATTGTAACCACCATGCGCAGCGCCGCCGAACAGAAAGCCTATGAGGCAACGCTGCACCCCGGCTGGGGGCATGCATGGACGGGCGCGGCCAACGTGAGCCTTGCGCTGGCGCGCGGCAATGCCGATACGTCGACCTTCGGCGCGGGCGTCACCGCGGCACGCACAACCCTCACCGACAAGACCTCGCTCTACCTGACCACGATCGACGCGACAAACGCCAATGCGACGCCTACCACCAGCGCCAAAGAAACCGATGCCGGCGCTCGATACGACCACAATGCAGGTCCAAGAATCTTCTTCTTCGGCACAGGCGACTTCTCGACAAACGCCCTGCAGAACCTCGATCTGCGCTCCATCATCGGCGGCGGCATCGGCTTTCACGCCCTGAAGGAACCCCGCCAAACGCTCGATTTCACGGGCGGTCTGGTGTGGACCCACGAGCACTACTCGGCTCTGCTTCCCAGCGGCCCCGCCACAATCAACAGCTTTGCCGCGCTGAACGTGGGTGAGCAGTATGCGCTGAAGGTCGGCAAGACGAGCTCCCTGACTGAGCAGCTCTCCGCCTATCCCGACATGAGCAACACGGGCCAGTTTCAACTGACTGCCGGTTCCACCTTTTCCACCAAACTGATCGGCATTCTCAGTTGGCAAACTGCTTTCACTGACCAGTACACATCGTTCCCGCCCGCAGGCAAACTCGGCAACGACTTGATTTTGACCACTGGCCTGGGCATTGCATTCAGCCGGAAATAGAGCTCTTTCACTCTTCGGCCATCGTCTCGGCGACACGGCGCCTGGCTTCCTCCTGTAGCGGATGCAGGGACTCGGAAGTCAGCTCGTCGATTCGGCGAAGGCTGGGGAAGATAACGGCCCACAGTCCCGCAATCGCCAGGGAAGCGACTCCGCCGAAGATCGTTGCCGGCACAGCGCCCCACCATTGCGCTGTCAATCCGCTCTCGAACTGGCCCAACTCGTTCGATGCGCCGATAAACAGCGAGTTCACGGCGCTGATGCGGCCGCGCATCTCCGGGGGTGTAGCCATCTGCAGAACCGAGGCGCGGACAACCACGCTGATAGTGTCAGCCGCCCCGGCTACCGCCAGCAAGAACAACGAGAGCCATAGCGAGCGCGAGAGCCCGAAGAGCGCCGTGGCCGCGCCGAAGATGGAAACACAAAAGAACATCGTGCGGCCGGCGCGGCGCTGGAGCGGAAAGCGCGTGAGCACGAGCGACATGACGATCGCGCCCACGGCCGGCGCGGCGCGCAGCAGTCCCAGGCCGCGCGGCCCCTGGTGCAGGATGTCGTGCGCGAAGATCGGCATCAGCGCCACGGCCCCGCCCAGCAGCACGACAAAAAGGTCCAGCGAAAACGCGCCCAGCAGAACCGGCGCGTGGCGCACATACTGGAAGCCTGCCAGCACAACTTTGAGCGAAGCGGCGCGGTGCTCCATGCGGCCAGGACGCACGTGGAGCGAGCCAATGAGAGCCAGATACCAGCCCAGCATCACCAGGGTGAACAGGTAAACCACCCCCGCTCCTTCCAGATGCGCCCCGGGCAGAAAGCGCGGCATAAAGAGAGCCAGCGGCAAGGTGAAGAGAAATCCGCCCAGCGCAGGTCCCGTGATGTTTGCCAGTTGCCACGAGACTCCGCTCCAGGTAATGGCATTCATCAGGTGCTCTTCCGGCACCAGATGGGGGACAAGAGCCGTGCTGGCGGGCGACGCAAAGGCGCGGCCCGTGCCGATGACGAACAGAATGGCGTAGATGGGGTAAACGCTGGCAATTCCCCGCCAGGAAAGCCAGAGCAGTGCCCCGGTGCAAAACATCTGGAGCGAGTAGCAGACCAGAACGACGCTGCGCCGGTCGTAGCGGTCGGCGGCATGGCCGGCCGGCAAAAGAAAGAGCAGCCCGGGAAGAAAGAGCGCCAGGCCGGTGTAACCCAGATCGAGCGCGCGATGCGTGATGGAGTAAACCTGCCAGGCGACGGCCACAGCCTGCGCCTCTGAGGCCAGAACCGACGCGCCACGCGCAAGCTGGAAGCGCCGGAAATCGCGGTACGCGAAGGCCTCCATCCCGCGCCGCGGGTTCTTTTGGGGAATCGCCTGCATTGTTCCATTTCAGATTACACGCCTTGCGTCCCGGCGGCTTTCAGGCACGCCTGCCGAGCCCGCCGGAGCCGGGCTTGTTCGAGGATGGGAGGCGGCTGAGCCCGGCTACGATCCCCCGTGGGGAGAACATCTTGCCGTAGCAAGGGGTTGCGGGCGCCTTCCCAAACGCGGAATTAGGCGCAGGACGCCTCGGCCGGCCCGCAATTTGTTGGCCGGCTCGATTCACGTATCTTTTTCGCAATAGCCCTTCTGCCCAAGTGCGCCTATAATTTCAGCCAAGAATTTGACCAGACGAAAATGCCCGTTCAAAATCTCTGCGCCTGAGGAGGCATTTATGTTCAAGCCGTTTCTGCTCTGTTCCACGGCCTTGTTGCTTTCGTTGAGTGCGGCGCCTGCGCCGGGACAGACGCCCCAAGAAGCTTTGCCCGCCCAGGCGCCTGCTGCTGTTCCGGCGGCTGCTCCGGCCGCCATGTTCAAAAATCCAGTGAAACCCACCGCGGAATCCCAGGCCAAGGCCAAGAGCCTTTATGCCATCGACTGCGCCATGTGCCACGGCGACAACGGCAACGGCAAGACCGACCTTGCTACGAGCATGGATCTGAGCCTCGACGACTGGACCAATCCGGCCACACTTGCCAACAAGCAGGACTACGATCTGTTCGGCACCATCCGCAACGGCAAAGACAAGATGCCTCCCGAGTCGTCAGGTCGTGCCACCGACACCGAAGTCTGGAACCTGGTTATCTACATCCGTGGATTCTCAAAAACCCAGGCGGCGAAATAACCGCTGCGTCGCGGCATTCGTTTTGCGGGGGGTGTGGCGCTCCCGGTGTATTGCGTTGAGTTCCCGATCTCAGGAAGAGCTTACTGCCGATTGAGCAGCCGCTTGATTGCGCTTTCAATTGCCTTCGGATCCGTTTCGCCCTGAAACCTTGCGCGCACTACCCCGTCCTCATCGATGAGGAAGATAAGCGGCAGGCCCATCACGCCGCCGTAGAGCGTGCCCAGTTTCGCATCGCCCATTACAATCGCGTAGCCCGGCTTCAGCTTGTTCACCGCCTTACGCGCGGTTGCCTCGTCGTCGTCCATGGAGACGCCGATCACCGCGAGCCCCTTCAAACCGTACTCCTTTTGCCACTGGGCAAACGTCGGCATCTCCACCAGGCACGGCGCGCACCACGTCGCCCAGAAGTCGAGAAGAACGATTTTCCCTCGATAGCTTTTGAGATCGACGGTGCTGCCATCCAGCGCCTTGCGCGCAAACTCCGGCGCGCGCTTGTTGACGAGGGCTTGCCCAACATTCAGGGTGCCCCCGGTGCCTTGCATTTGGGCACCGGGGAAAGCTCCCGCCGCCTCGCCGGCCACCGCCAGCGACAGGGCCGTCAGCAGGGCGCCGAACACTTTTCGGTGGCTGGCCAGAGCCTTGAAAGGGCACGACTTCAGTCGTGCCAATAAAGGCCGCAAGAGCTTCAGGGGCCTTGGCCCCTGAATGCGCGCTCGCTCACTCCCCGCTCGCAACCGGATACCCCTTCTCGGCCCAGTCGGTCCCCAGGTTGGTGGCCATGTACAGAGCCTTCACGCGGGTGAATCCCATGTCAATGAGCTGCTTGTATGCCGGCCCCATATTCGGGCAGCGGTTCCACGGACAGCACCCGCAGTAGATGACGATGAGCGTGTTCTTCGGTAGTTTTTGGACTCGCGTCTTTATCCGGTCCAGCCCCTCCTGCTGGGAACCTGGACCTGCATACTCCGAACCTGCGATGTGCGCCTGGGCAAAGAGCACGCGCGAGCCTACCTGCAGAACAAGCGGCTTGTCGGCCCCCTTGGCGGAAAGCATGCGATTCAAATCCTCAGGCTGGATCTGCGCCGAGGTGGGAATCGAAAACGCACTGGTCGAGGGCGCCTGGGCCCATTGCGCGGCGCAGTGTCTGGGTGTAAACGCAAGCACGAGCGCCACCAACGCGCTCATCACGATCATGCTCTTCAGCAGATTCAGTTTCATAGGGGTCACCGGTGCCATTTTAGCGTATCGTCTCGATGCTCCTGAGGCGGATCGAAGAACGCCCAGACGCACAAAGGCCATCCACTGCAGTGGACGGCCTCTGTTGCAGGTAGGGGCGACGAACATTGCGCTCCCAGCTGGGCTATTTGGCGGTTTCCGCGCTACTGTCCTCGGCTTCCTCTTTCCGGGTCTCGATCTTGACGTTCTTGCCGGCCTTGAACTCGCCGCTGCCGGAGTACGCAAGTTTGGCAACGGAGACGGTGACGGGATGGTCGGCGGAGATCACCGTGCCGGGCGCGACCGTTAGCGTGTCGATGGCCGTGTCGGCCGTTACCTTCCAGGAGGATTTCTCGTCGAAGGTGAGGTTGGCGTTTTTCGATAGGCCGACAATGGTTCCCTGCCACTCGGAGTTTTGGAAGGTGGCGTTCAGGTAGTTGCCCTTTTTGCCGCCGCTTTCCATCCCGGGGGGCATCCCCGGCATTCCGCCACCGGGCATCCCGCCTCCGCCAGGCATTCCCCCGGGCATTCCGCCCGGTCCACCTTCACCGCCTCCACCGGGACCACCCGCGCCTTCAGCACCGGCTCCGCCCGGCATTCCTCCACCGGGCATTCCGCCTCCACCCATCCTCTGCTCCATGCTCTGGGTGTTCTCAGAGATGTTGAAGTCGCCCACAACCTCAGTGGTCTCCTTGCTGACGCCCGTCAGGTCCCACTTGCTTTTGCTGTTGTCATTGACGAAGAAGACGTTGGCAGTGCCATTGCCTTCGGCATCGATCAGAAGATTCCGGGCCTTGCTGCCCGGAGCGCCTTTGTACTTCGCGTAGTTCTTGTTGAGGAGCTTCGTGTTCTCGATGTAGATGGGGGTCTTGGAGCCTTCGGTATAGAGCACGGAGAAGGGAGTGCCTCCCATTCCGCCGGGGACATTGCTGTAGCCATCGTCAAACCAGCTTTTCGCGGAGCTCTCCGTCGTGGACCCCACCCCGTTGCCGCGGCCGGCGAAGAGGCTGATGAAAAAGGTTCCCGGCTTGGCTCCGGAGGCGGTGTAGGCTTTGGCCTCCTCGGGGGTGGTCACGTCGAAGACCCGCTCCAGTTCGTCTTTGTCGAAGAAGGCGACAACTATGCTGTTGCTTACGCGCACCTCCGACATTTTGGTCGAGTTCTGGCCGGCGCGTAGCTTGATGCCCATTAACCCCTGGATGATTGAGTTGTTGGCGCGGATGAAGCCGCCGGAGGCGGAAACCAGCCCTGCGTCCATGTAGGAAGTCAGGGTGCTGTTGTAAACGTAGACCAAGCCGTCGTTGGAGCCGATCGAGTAAACTCCGCCGGAGCCTTGCCCGTAGCTCTTGCCCACAAAATTGTTGACCACGATGGTGCCGCCGCCGGAATCGGTAGCCAGTACCGTCCCTGTCGATTGCGCTGTGATCATGGCCGTGGCATCCGCGCCCAGTTTGTTGACCAGGTTGATCTCCTCCGTCTTTTTGTCGCGCACAATGTAGGCCTGCTCGGGATCGGG
>Ga0335071_10008352_pt1 | contig 10647 bp, 8 predicted proteins | sample Lox_Sample_15_FD_206724 | JGI IMG/M metagenome (GOLD analysis project Ga0335071, IMG submission 206724) | Soil microbial communities from Loxahatchee National Wildlife Refuge, Florida, United States - Lox_Sample_1.5 | ecosystem: Environmental > Terrestrial > Soil > Wetlands | place: USA: Florida...
TCAGCGACCGACATGGACTACGCAGTTCAACCGCAACGCCCAGAATACACGATCTGGACACCGCGTCACCCGACATTTTGCGGAATCTCCGTCGCCAGCCTGTTGCCGGCTTACACAGTCTGAATGGGCCAAGGCGGCATCGTACCGGTGCTCCGGCCTTGCCTTGGTGCCGTCCACAGCCACTTCGTCAACAGCCGTGCCACGAGGGAGCGGCATCCTTCGTTTTCCATTCCCAGCGGGTGCCAGCGCACGGTAGATTCAATGGGATGTCAGCACTATGAGACCGCTACCTGAATGCCGGCTTTACGCTTTCGTTGATACTGGGTACCTGCGCGGGCGGGCGCCGGAGGCCATCGCGCAACAGCTTTGCGACGGTGGCGCGGACCTGATTCAACTGCGCGCCAAGCAATCGCCGCCCGAGGCGATTCGCCGTCTGGCCGAGGCGATCCTGCCGGTGACGCAGCGGGCCGGCGTCGGGCTGGTGATCAATGATCATCTCTCCATTGCGCAGGAGGTGGGGGCGGAGTTCTGCCACCTGGGCCAGGACGATTTCTTTGGCGCCGGCTACACCCAGGTCTCCGAGCTTGTGGTGGGGCGGGGATCCCGCGCAACGCGCGCACAGCCCAAAAAGGCGCCCAGCGGCCAAGTTGGGATCGGGCTGAGCAGCGCCGCGCCAGAACAGGCGACGCGGGCGGTTGCCGCCGGTGCAGATTATCTGGGGGTCGGCCCGGTCTATCCGACGGGCACTAAACCTACCGCCAAACCGGTCACGCTCGAATATGTGCGCTGGGCGGCGGCGAATCTCCGGGTTCCGTGGTTTGCCATCGGGGGCATCACGCTGAATAACCTGGACGAAGTGCTGGCCGCAGGCGCCCGGCGCATCTGTGTGGTCTCAGCCATCCTGGGCGCGGATGACGTGGCTGCTGCGTGCGGCAAGTTCAAGGATCGGCTGCCTCCGCTCGACATCTGACCACCCTTTGCTAAGTTCAGCTTGTGAGTTTCGTTACGGAATATAACACGCTGCCGCTGGCCGCCCTGGTGCGGCGCTCGCTGACGGCATCCGCGCAGGCGGCGCGCGCCAGCCTGGACTCGGCCCGCCTGTCGCTGGAGGACTTTGCGCATTTGATTTCTCCCGCTGGCGCCGAGTTGCTGGAACTGCTGTCGCGGCGGGCGCAGCGGATGACGCAGCAGCGCTTCGGCAAGGTCATTCGCCTCTTTGCGCCGCTCTACCTTTCCAACGAGTGCATCAACAACTGCCAGTACTGCGGGTTTTCCCGCGACAACCCCATCCTGCGCGTCACGCTATCGCCGGAGGAGGTGCGCCGGGAGGCGCGGGCGCTCCTGGGACAGGGGTTCCGCAATATCCTGCTCGTGTCGGGCGAGCATCCCAAGTTCGTCTCGGGGGATTACATGGCTCGCTGCGTCAGCCTGCTGCATGAAGAAGTGCCCAGCCTCTCGCTGGAGGTGGGGCCAATGGAGACCGAGGAGTATCGGCCGCTCATGCAGGCCGGCGCCGAGGGGTTGGTGGTGTACCAGGAAACCTACGACCGGGCGGTCTATACTGCCATGCACACGGCGGGGCCGAAGCGGGATTTCGCGTGGCGCATGGAAACGCCCGAGCGAGCCTACGCGGCCGGCTTCCGGCGCCTGGGCATCGGCGCCCTTTACGGCCTGGGCGACTGGCGGCTGGAAGCCATCAGCCTCGCCGCGCACGCCGCTTACCTGCTGCGCAATTGCTGGAAGGCGCAACTGACCATCTCCTTGCCCCGCCTCCGGCCCTGCGCTGGCGAGTTCCAGCCGCTGACGCACCTGAGTGACCGCGAGTTGGTTCAACTGGTCTGCGCCTTTCGCCTGCTGTTCCCGGATGTTGGGCTCGTCCTTTCGACTCGCGAGTCGCCCAGGCTGCGCAACGGGCTGATCCCCCTCGGCATCACGCTTATCAGCGCCGGCAGCCACACCGAGCCCGGCGGCTACACCGGCGCGGGCAAGGAGAAGCTCCACCACACCGAGCATGGCCGGATTGTCGAATTGGGCGCCAGCGAGTGGGCCCCGGCGGACCACCGCCCCGTCAACGCCACCGGCCAGTTCCAAATCGCCGACGAGCGCCCGCCGCACGAGGTGGCCGCTTTCATCCGGCAGCTTGGCTATGAGCCGGTCTGGAAGGATTGGGATGCGGCTCTGACCGCGTAGCGGCGACATGACGCAGCCCCCCGCCTCGCACCCAACACCGCCGACGGTGGACGGCTCCTTCATCGTCGCCAACGGGCGGCGCATTCAGAGTCAGCTTCCCTGCGCGCTCGAGCAATTCCTGCTCAGGCAGAAGCTGCTGCCGCGCAGCGTGGTGGTCGAGCACAACGGCGAGGCGGTGGCGCCGTCGGAGTTCTCCCGGCGGCAGCTTCAGGCGGGAGACCGGCTGGAGATCGTCAAGGTCGTCGCCGGCGGCTGAGGGAGCAGGGCTCGCGCCGCCTTCCCTGGCGCCGCTCGACAACGGGCGCGCCGCGTGACTACATTGGCCGGGATGCCCCTATCGAATCAGCCGTTAGTCATCGCCGGGCGAACCTTCCGCTCGCGCCTCATCCTTGGCACAGGCAAGTTCTCGGCGCCGGAAGTTCTGCGCGATGCACTGGCGGCCAGCGGCGCGGAGATGGTGACGGTGGCATTGCGCCGGGCCGATTTGAGCGGCAAGAAAGACCCGTTTGCGAACATCCTGGAGTTCATTGATCCCGCCAGGTATCTGCTGCTGCCCAACACGAGCGGCGCCATGAATGCCGAAGAGGCCGTCCGCCTGGCGCGGTTGGCCGCCGCCGCCGGCCTGCCCAAATGGGTGAAGCTGGAGATTCATCCTGACCCGCGCTATCTGCTGCCCGATCCTGTGGAAACCCTCAAAGCAGCGGAGGCCCTGGTGAAGGAAGGGTTCACGGTGCTGCCCTACATCAACGCCGACCCGGTTCTGGCGCGGCGACTGCAGGACGCCGGCACCGCCACGGTCATGCCGCTGGGCTCACCAATCGGATCGAACCGGGGCATTCAGACCCGCGACCAGATCCGCATCATCATTGAGCAAGCCATTGTGCCGGTGGTGGTGGATGCCGGCCTCGGCGCGCCCAGCCACGCAAGCGAGGCGATGGAGATGGGCGCGGACGCGGTGCTGGTCAACACCGCCATCGCCGTGGCCAGCGATCCGAACCGGATGGCGACCGCCTTCCGCCTGGCCGTGGAAGCCGGGCGCGCCGCCTACGAAGCCGGACTGGCGGCGTCGCAGGAGACGGCGAGTCCGACCAGCCCGTTGACCGCCTTCCTGGATTGAGCCGGCGAATGAGAGCGAGGCAGCACTGGGTCATTCCATTGTTGGCGGCGCTGCTGGTGGCGTGCGTGGGCTGGTGGGCTGATCACCAGCTCGGCCAGGTCATGCGCGAGGAGTTGACCGACGACCTGCAGACCATGCTCGACGCCGACGTCACCTCGCTCGAGATCTGGATGGCCAACCAGAAACGCGTCGCCGCCGTGCTGGCCGAAGAGCCGCGCCTGCGAAACCTCGCGGTCGAGTTGCTGCGCAAAGGCGGGGGGAAGTCTCCGGAACCATTCGCCCAGGGGGTGCTGGCCCGGCAGTTGATCGTCGGCGACCGACTGCAGTCGCGGTTAAGCAGCCTCGGTTACACGGTGGCTCAACTGGTGAACACCAATTTCGAGGTGGTGCTCGATTCCGGCCGCGCGCGCAGCCGCATCGGTCAGCCCGTGGCGGAGGATTTGCAGCCCAAGTACGCCGAGCTGTTCGCGTCGGGCGAGCCCATCGTGATCACTCCCTTCAAAATGCAGCTCCCCGCGAGCGGCGGCCCGCCCGAGCGTGGACCCGGTCCCGGGCGGATGCGCGGGCTCGGGCGGCCCGGTCTGGGAGCGCGGTTTGGGGGCGCCTCGCCAACCAACTCCACCGGCTCTCCACGCTCAATGACTATCATGCAAGTGGCTGCGCCGCTCCAAGACACTAACGGCGTGACGCGCGGCGCGCTGGCGCTCATCATCAACCCGGACGCTGAGTTCACCCGCATCCTCTCGATTGCCCGCTCGGGCCAAAGCGGCGAAACCTTTGCCTTCGACCCGGAGGGGGTTATGATCTCGAAGAGCCGCTTCGACGAGCAGTTGAAGGAATTGGGGCTGCTGCCCAATCAGCCCGCCACCAGCTCCGCCTTAACCCTGCACCTGACTGATCCCGGAGGCGACCTGACGCAGGGCTTCAGGCCGGCCGGCACGAACGCGCCCCGGCCGTTGATCGAGATGGTGCGTCGGGCCATCAATGGCAGCACCGGGGTGGAGGTCAGGCCGTTTCGCGATTACCGCGGGGTGCCGGTCATCGGGGCCTGGATGTGGCTGCCGCACTATGGCTTCGGCGTGGGCACCAAGATTGATGCGCGGGAAGCCTATCGCACGCTGCGCCTGGTGCGGATGGTGTTTGTGATTCTATTCCTGCTGCTGGTGCTGGCCTCGCTCGTCATCCTGCTCTATTCCTTCCGGTCGGTGGTGTGGCGCCGGCGCCTGACGGAGGCCGAGCTCAAGGCCCGGCAGCTCGGCCAATATCAGCTCATGGAGAAGATCGGCGAAGGCGGCATGGGCATCGTCTATAAAGCGCACCACGCGCTGCTCCGCCGCGAGACCGCCCTCAAGCTGCTGACGCCCGACAAGGCCGATCCCGTAGCGATCCAGCGCTTCGAGCGGGAGGTGCGTCTCACCTGCCGCCTCATGCACCCCAATACCATTCAGATTTTCGATTACGGTCACACCCCGGAGGGCATTTTCTATTACGCGATGGAGTATCTGGAAGGGTTGAACCTGGGTGAGCTGGTCCACCGCTACGGCCCGCAGCCGGAGGGACGGGTCGTCAACCTGCTCATCCAGATTTGCGAGTCCCTGGGCGAAGCCCATGCCTGCGGGCTGGTGCATCGCGACATCAAACCGGCCAACATCTTCGTCACCGACCGCGGCGGCGTGCCCGACATGGTGAAGGTGCTCGATTTCGGGCTGGTGCGCACCGTGGCCAGCGCGGATGAATCGGCGCTCAGCGCCGCCGACGCTGAAATCTTCGCCGGCACCCCGGACTACATGTCCCCGGAAGCCATTGAGGCCTCGGCCAACACTGACGCGTGCAGCGACCTCTACTCGGTCGGCGCGGTGGGCTACTACCTCCTGACCGGGCAAGGCGTCTTTCCGGCCGCCACGGCCTCCGAACTCTTCCGGAAGCGGCTGGAGGAAAAGCCAGTGCCGCCCTCCGACCGAATCGGCCGGCCGATCTGCCCGCACCTGGAGGCGATTATCCTGCGCTGCCTGGAGCGCGAGCCGAATGCCCGCCCGCAATCGGCCGCGGAGCTGATTGCGCTGCTGGCCGCCAGCCCGCGCATCGCGGAGTGGAACGTCGAGCAACGCTCCGCCTGGTGGGTCGCCCATCGGGAAGCCATCAGCCGCGCGCAGGCAACCGAACTGGAACCCGTCGAGGGAGCCAAGACGGTGAACATCCAAATCGAAGATCGCCTGTTCTGATCGCCCGGGTTTGCGGTCGCCGCCACCCCTCGCCCGCGCAAGCGAGTGATTGGCTTACCACTTGCTCTCCCCAAGGGTGTGCGGTATTACTATTGGCGTGATATTAGCTATTATTACTCGTGGACACGGCCAAGCCGTTGCCCGCGCCGTGAGCCACACTCTTTTCCTAAGTCGGGCGAGGGCTGCGTCCGCCTGCTGAGCGCCTTCGCTCTCCGCTAGATTGGGTCCATGATGACGTCTTCCAACGAGATTTGCCAAACCACTGTCTCCCGAACCACCGTCGAGGTCCACCTTCCGGATGGCCGCATCCTCTGCGGACCGCGCAACCGCCCCATCGCCGCCTTTTTGCAGAGCCTGCCGGAATGGAACGAGCACGATCCCATTATGGGCGCGGTGGTCAACGGTGAGTTGCGCGAGTTGACTCACCCGGTGGAGCTGGATTCCCGCGTCCGGCTGGTCACGATGTCCGATCCGGACGGCTCGGGCATTTACCGCCGGTCCGTCACCTTCCTGCTCGAAGCCGCCTTTGAGGACGTATTCCCCACAGCGGACATCTCAGTGGATCACTCGATGTCCTCGGGCGGGTTCTATTGCACGCCGATTAACCGTGGCCCGCTCTCCCCGGAAGAGCTCGGCGCCGTCGAGGCGCGCATGCGGGAGCTGGTCAAGGCCGACCTGCCCTTCGAGCGCAAGGTCGTGCCCTTGCAGGATGCGATTGCCTATTTCCAATCGAAGGGCCAGGACGAGAAGGTCCAACTGCTCAAGTTCCGCAGCAAGGGCACCCTGGTGCTCTACCAGCTCGGCGACCGCTGCGATTACCATCACGGCTACATGGTGCCTTCGACCGGTTATCTGCGCTGGTTCGCGCTGACGCCGATGGGCGAGGGGATTGCGCTGCGCTTTCCCCACCGCCAGGCGCCGAATGAGCTGCGGCCGCTGCCCGATTCCAAGAAGCTGCTCGACACCTTCCGGGAGTATAACGACTGGCTCATCCGCCTGGGCATCGAGAACGTCGGCGCGCTGAACACCGCCATCCAGGCCAAGCGCGTCAGCGAGCTGATCCTGATCTCCGAAGCCCTGCACGAGCATCGCATTGCCGAAATTGCCAGCTTCGTAATGCAGCGCTCCAAGGAGGCCCGCATCGTGCTGGTCGCCGGGCCCTCGTCCTCGGGCAAGACCACCTTCTCCAAGCGCCTCACCGTCCAGCTCCTCGCCCAGGGGATTTCGCCCTTCCCGCTTGAACTGGACAACTACTTCCTCGACCGCGAGCGCACCCCCAAGGACGAGAAAGGCGCCTACGAGTTCGAGTCCCTCGGCGCGCTGGACACGGTCCGTTTACAGGCCGACCTGCAGCAGTTGATTGCCGGAGAGGAGATCCAGTTGCCCCGCTACAACTTCCGCCTGGGCCGCAGCGAGGCCGGGGACGTGGTAAAGCTCGAAAAGGGCCAGCTCGTCATCCTGGAAGGCATCCACGGCCTGAACCCGCGCCTCCTGCCCGGCATCACCCGGCGCCAGGCCACGCGCATCTACGTCTCGTGCCTCACCCAGTTGAACCTCGACCGGCATAACCGCATTTCCACCACCGACACCCGCCTGCTCCGCCGCATCATCCGCGACGCCCGCGACCGCGGCTACACCGCCCAGCAGACCATCAGCCATTGGGAATCGGTGGGGCGCGGCGAGAAAAAGCACATCTTCCCCTACCAGGAGAACGCCGACGAGATGTTCAACTCGGCCCTCGTCTATGAGCTATCCGCCATCCGGATGCTGGCCGAGCCGCTGCTGCGCCAGGTGGTCTTCGGCACGCCCGAATATATCGAGGCCAAGCGCCTGCTCTCTTTCTTGCAGTGGTTCTTACCCATCGGCGAAGACCTGATCCCCGACAACTCGCTCCTGCGCGAGTTCATCGGCGGCTCCATCCTCAAGGGCTTCACGCTCTGGCAGAACGGCAAGCACAACGGCGACTACGGCTCCACCGGCGTCCTGTCCGAGCTGAACTGTTGACCCCGCGGCGCGGGGCCAAGCTTTGCCTCCTTCGACCCCCGAGCGTCCCGGCGCCGCCTTACGTTGTCATAGGATGGCGGCCTGCGCCGAAGCGGGAGGCCGGTCGAGTCCGGCTTCGCCGGCACTTGAGCCGCCTCACCGCAGCAGGAATTGCCGATGCCGCTTAAAGGTCCCGCGCAGGGCCAGCGACATATCGTCCTGCATACCCTGGAGTTCGCGATAGGCCGCTGCGTTCTTGGAGTCCGGTTCGGCGCGCTCGGCGGAGTTCAGCTCCACAAACTGGTCGGTCAGGTCGCTGATGGAGACTTTCTCGCCCTGCTGCAGGCGCCAGCACCAGAGCGCTTGCAAGGCCGCCCCATAGGCTGCGCCTTCACTAACCTTCAGGGTCACCACTTCCGCGTCGAACACATCGGCCATGATCTGGCGCCAGACCTTGGATTTGGCGCCGCCACCGGTAGCGCGGATTTGAGTGGGTTTGACGCCGAGCGCCGCCAGCCGGCGCAAGCCGTAGTTCATGCCCAGGGTCACGCCTTCCATCGCGGCGCGGGCGAAGTGGCCGGCCTCGAAGGTCTTCTGGTTGACGCCAAACCACACGCCTGTGCCCTCGGGCACGTTGGGCGTGCGTTCGCCCTCGAAATACGGCAGCAACAGCAGGCCCCGCGACCCCGCCGGCACCCTTGCCGCCTCGGCTGCGAACTTCTCGTATGACCAGCCGAAATCTTCGCGCACCATCTCCGTGGCGACGGTGACGTTCATCGTGCAAAGCAGCGGCAGCCAGCGGTTGGTGGAGTCGCAGAAAGCGGCGATCTCGCCCTGCGGATCAACCACCGGCTTCTCGGCGCAGGCGTAAATGGTGCCGCTCGTGCCAAAGCTGGCGGTGATGACGCCCGCGCGCGTATTGCCGGTGCCGATGGCCCCCATCATGTTGTCACCGCCCCCGGCGCTCACCAGCACGCCCGGGCTCAAGTCGAGCTGCCGGGCCGTGGACGGCTGCAGGGTGCCTGCCGGCCGGTCGCTGCGCCCCAGCGGCGGCAGTTTGCCGGCCAGCTCGGGGTCAATCGCCTCCAGGGCGGCGCTCGACCACTTCCGCTTGCGCACGTCGAGCAACGCGGTCCCGCTGGCGTCCCCGTATTCCATGGTCTTCTCCCCGGTGAGCCAGAAATTCAAATAATCGTGCGGCAGGAGCACCGTCGCCAGCCGGGCGTAATGCTTCGGTTCATGCTGCTTGAGCCAGAGAATCTTCGAGGCGGTGAAGCCGGGCAGGACGGCGTTGCCCAGGGCCTTGATCGTCGGCTTCAGCCCGCCGAGCTTTGCGGTGATCTCCTCACACTCGGCGGCGGTGGCGGTGTCGCACCAAAGCTTCGCCGGGCGGATGACCTCGCCCGCTTTATCCAGCGGCACGAAGCCGTGCTGCTGGCCGCTCACCCCAATGGCTTTCACCTCGGCGGCCACCGCTTTGGCCTGGCGCAAGGCGCGGCGAATCGCCCCGGCGGTCGCGTCGCGCCAGGTATGGGGGTGCTGCTCTTTGGCGCCGGGGGGCAGATTGGGTATCAAGTCATAGGCCTGCGCCGCCGAGGCGAGCACCTTCCCGTCGCGGGCGTCCATGACGAGGACCTTGGTGGATTGCGTGCCGCTGTCAATGCCGAGCAAAAGTGTTCTCATACCTGATTTGGTTTAGCGACCAGATAGCAGGAGCGGCAGCCCGGCGAAAGGTTTTTGTATGGGCCACCCGGATCAGGTCAGGAACGGCATGCGGTACCAGCCGGCGATGCCCAGCCAGGAGCGCGTGGTCAGCGTATCGAGCGTGCGCTGCACCGCCGGGACCTGCAGCACCGCAATCAGGATGAAGATGCCATAGCGGGCGATCTGGTGGTAGGTCTCGTCGCTCATCCCGATGAGGCTGCGCACGACCTGCGAGCCGTCCAGGGGCGGGATCGGCAGCAGGTTGAAGAAGCACAGCAGCAGGCTCAGTTGCGCCACGTTGAGGCAGACTTCCGTCAGCCCGTGGGAATGGACCACATACCCCAGCCGCGCCAAGCCCATTATTACGATCGCCAGCAGCAGGTTCATCCACGGCCCGGCCAGCGTCACCATGATGTCGTCCAACCGCGGGTTGCGCAGGTTGGCGGGGTTCACCGGCACCGGTTTGGCCCAGCCGGCGAAGAAGCCGCCCGGCGCCAGGAAGATCATCAGCAACGGCACCGCCACCGACCCAATCAGGTCAATGTGGACGAGCGGATTGAGCGACACCCGCCCCTGCGCAAGCGCCGTATCATCCCCGCACTTCATGGCCATCCACGCATGGCCGAACTCGTGGAAGGTCAGCAACACGATCAGGCCCAGGTAGAGGATCAGCCCATTGATCAATTGTCTAGGGTCCATCGCGCAAAACGCTACCAATTACCGTGCTGGGTGAATAGGTAATACTGCGTTCCTCGGAGACCACCCCCTGACACCCCATCCCCGCGCTTTTCAGGGGCCTGTACCTGGCTTGTACCTCGCATGTACCTGGCTTGTACCTGGCTTGTACCTGGCTTGTACCTGGCTTGCACCTGGCTTGCACCTGGCTTGTACCGGGCTTGAGGGTGGCTTTGCCCACCCCATAGGCTGGGGAACGGCGCGGGCGCGCACCGGGATGACCCAGCGCTTAGCGCAGGGGCCAGTCGCCATGGCTGGAAATCAGCGAGTCAATTTGGGCCATGAGCGTGCGGGCCGCGGAGCGAGAGCGCTGACGGCGCGCTGGTAATGCTCGAGGGCGTCGTGGTCAGGAGGCGCGCATTTTGCTCGACTGGGCGGCGGGGGGGCGGCTAGGTTGCGGGCACACGTCACCCGAGGTGCATTATGGATGAACTGCTAAAGATCCTGCAAACCAACGCGCTGGAGTCGCGGGAGGACATCGCGCGCATGCTCGGCCTGCCGATGGCCGAGGTGAGCCGGCGCATTGCCGAATACGAGAAGCGCGGCGTCATCCGCGGCTACCAGGCCATCCTGAACGAAGACCAGCTCGACCTGGAGAAAGTCACCGCGGTCATCGAGGTCAAGGTCACCCCGCAACGCGAGGGGGGCTTCGACACGATTGCGGAGCGGATCGGCCGCTTTCCGGAGGTGCGCTCG
>Ga0335071_10008355_pt1 | contig 10644 bp, 7 predicted proteins | sample Lox_Sample_15_FD_206724 | JGI IMG/M metagenome (GOLD analysis project Ga0335071, IMG submission 206724) | Soil microbial communities from Loxahatchee National Wildlife Refuge, Florida, United States - Lox_Sample_1.5 | ecosystem: Environmental > Terrestrial > Soil > Wetlands | place: USA: Florida...
GCAGGATGGCAGGCATCCGTCCGGCTGCCTTCATGATCCTTTGCGTCCAGGCGTGCCGGTTATAGCCGCCAAAGAGTTCATCGCCGCCATCCCCTGAGAGACTGACGGTCACATGCTGCCGGGCCAGCTCTGAAACCAGGAAAGTGGGAATTTGCGAGGAATCGGAGAATGGTTCATCGTACAGGGCCGGTAAACGGGGAATAACCGCCTGCGCTTCCTGCGGGGTTACGTAGAGCTGGGTATGATCGGTCCCCAAATGGCAGGCAATCTCTTTGGCATGCCCGGCCTCGTCGTAGCTGCTTTCGTGAAAACCGATCGTAAATGTTTGTATTGGGCGGCTGCTCTGCGCCTGCATCAGTGCCACCACCGCAGACGAGTCAATCCCACCGGAAAGGAACGCTCCCAGGGGAACATCCGCGACCATGCGCTCCTGGATGGAGGCGCGCAAAGCCGAATCCAACCCCTCGACCGCCTCCTGGTCCGACCCTTCAAACGGCCGGGCAATGCCCGCTTCGGCCACCTGCCGGGCCGACCAATATGGCACAGGTTCGGGGCACTCGCCCGGACGGCCATCCCCTGGCAGGGTAAGGATCGTGGCGGGCAAAAGCTTGTGGAAACCTTTATAAATCGTATAGGGTGTCGGAATACAGTTATGCCGCAGGTACAGCGCCAGCGCGTCCCGGTCGATGTCGCCCTGAAAGGCTGGATGGGCCTTCAAGGCCTTGAGCTCCGACCCGAAAAGGAAAACGCGGCCGCTCCAGCCGTAATACAGCGGCTTGATCCCAAGCCGGTCCCGCACCAGGCTGAGACAATGCCCGCGCCGATCCCACAAGGCAAAAGCGAACATCCCGTTGAAGCGCTGTACCGCCGCCGGAAGGCCCCACTCGCATATACCCGCCAGCATGACTTCCGTATCGGAATGCCCCCGGAAGGTATGTCCCAAGCTGATTAGCTGCGTGCGGAGTTGATTGTAATTATAGACTTCCCCATTAAAAATAATGATATATCGACCGTCTGCAGACAGCATGGGTTGATGGCCGGCAGGCGAAAGATCGACGATCGCCAGGCGGCGGAACCCCAATGCAATCCCAGCCTGTGGATCCAGCCAGCTCCCGCGATCGTCCGGACCGCGATGAGCAATGACATCGGTCATCCGTTCGACCAGAGTCTGAATGGCTTCGGGCGGCTGACTACAGGAGGGGTCGAAAAAGCCGGCAATACCGCACATGCAGTGGATTATACCCGCGCCGCCATGTGCGGGGCTTGCATATCAGGCAAGCGAGGCTCAGATTGCATAGGAGTAAATCCACAGCGCGTGGCGCTCTTCATTCTGGAAGAAACCGGGCAGTTTCTTAGCAGGCGGTGCACTTCCGCCGAGGTAATCCCATGGCTATTTGGAGATTGCTTCAGGCCGGGAAAGCACCGGCCTTCGCAATGACACAGGTTGAGTTTCTTAGGAGTCGGAGGAAGCGGAAAAAAGCCGTTTTTACGGGGTGCGCGCGATCGTTTTTACAAAACGATGAGGAACGATTCTGGCAAGTGGGAGAAAGAGGCGAAAAAAGGGCGGTAAGCAGGCAGCCAAACCCAAATTAAGGCGTTTTTAAGTGGCTATGTGGGTGAAAAAGGCGATTTGTGGGGAATCCTGAAAGAATCGTTCCTCCAGAATCGGGGGAAAAAACAGCCGTTTTTTGCCATTTTAAGGCCATTTTGAGCGTTTTTTGCGAACGATCCGAAGGGGTGACAGGCAATTCCAGAATGAGTCGAGGAAGCTTTCGGGACGGACCTATTCACAATGAATATGCCCCCGGCTGCCTCAATCCGGATCAGTCTGCCCCGCAATCAATAACCTGCTTGTATAAGTCCTGGTAACGCTGGGCAATCTGCACAATACTGAAAAGCTGCTGGACACGCTGGCGGGCCCGTTCACCCAGGGCAAGCCGTTCCTCTTGGCTGAGATTCATCAGCCGTTCCCAGGCAGCCGCCAGCGCCTGGGGATCCCTGGGAGGGATCACCATGCCGGTATCGCCAATCAAGAAAGAGGAATCACCCACATCGGTGGCAACGCAAGGCACGCTACACGCCATGGCTTCACCAAGCACATTCGGGAAGGCCTCGCCATACGCTGAGGAAAGGGTATGCAATGTAAGCGCTGAAAAGACAGATGGCATGTCGTCGCGCCGGCCAAGCAGGTGGAAGCGGTCGCGGAGCCCGGCAGCCTCTATTTCTGCAACGATGGCAGCGTTATCCCAGGTGAGTCCTTCTCCGCACAGCACGAAATGGGTCTGTGGAAAGGCTTGGTGATAGATCCGGGCAGCTTGAACAAAGTTGGCATGGTCCTTTTGCGGGTTATAGCGGGCGACCATGCCGATGAGCGGATCAGCAGGTTCGATATTCAATTCGGCGCGGAGATTCACACCGGCGACCGGGTCGGATCTATAGTCGCCGAGGTCAAAACCGTTGGGTATGATGACAAATTTTTCCGCGGCGTAGCCCAAGTCCTCGTGTATTGTACAGGCCTTTTCGGAGCAGGAAACGATCTTCACGGGGATCCAACGCGAAATCAATGCACAAAGATGGATAATGAGCAGGGTCCTCTTCCGGGTAAATTGTGAATTCGTGGTGGAATTATGGATTGCCCAAACTACCGGTATCTTGAGCAAAAAACCTGCCAGGCCGCCGAAGAAGTCAGAATGGTACATCCAAGTGTGAAGCAAGACGGGACGGACCTGGCGCAGGTATTTCAATAATTGAAACCAGGCCAGCGGATCGGGATTGGCAGGGTTTATTCGCAAGGAGACGACCGGGATATTCAGCGAGCGGATTTTCTCGCCGAGCGGACCATCACGACTGAGGCAGATCACCGTTGGATCGAACTTCCCGCGATCCAGGTACGAAAGCAGCCGAAGCAGCATAATTTCGGCTCCGCCTGTGTCGAGATCGGTGATCAAAAAAACGATTTTATACGGGACGTTCATCATCATCCAAAGACTATTTGCCAGATCTGAAAATAAGGCGAGCCTTGAGAATATTCTTTTTGAGAGCCGAAAAAATATTCAATCCAAGCGAGTAGTCAATGATCCGCAGGTACATGGTAACCCGCTGAAACGGGTTCTCTCTAATGGCTCGCAAAAAATAAGAAAAGCCCATGCGCCGGTTCCCAACCATGAAATAATGGATCGATGTTTCGAGCCAGCGCTTGCCGACGGCCTGGGAACCTCTGAACCTGCCCAACCTGTAAAAAAGATCCCGGTGCCGTTTTACCAGGATTTCATTTCCGGCACCAATCGCCTCTCCAGAAGGCTGCCCTGACCGGCGAACAGTGGCCAGGGGAAGTTCCACCACGCCCAGATCATATTTTTGCACAAAACGCAACAACCAATCGAAATCTTCATGACGAGGCATGGCCTCATCATAATAACCAACTGAATCATAACACATATGCCGGACCATCAGGGTCGTTCCCGGCGCAACTGCACAGCCTTTGGAGAATTCCCGTATCCAGGAAGCCGGCTTGCGGGTAATTTCGAGGCTGATTCCTTCTTCGGTCTCATAACGGAACCCGGTGACACAGCCGCCATATTCCGGGTGGCCATCCATCAAATCAACCTGCCTGGCAAGTTTTTCCGGCAGCCATAAATCATCGGCATCCAAGAAAGCGATCAACTCCGCCCGGGCAGCCTGGATACCGGTGTTGCGCGCGGCTGCCGCGCCTTTATTCGTGGAATACGCCAGCAGGCGGACCCGGTCATCCCGAAAGCTCGCGACCAGGCTGCTTGTCCCATCCCGCGAACCATCATCCACAACCAGAATTTCATAATCGGTAAACGTCTGGGCCAGCACGCTCGAAATGGCATCCTTAATGGTGGCAGCGGCCTGATAGGCAGGGATCACAACGCTGATCTTCATAGAGTCTGTATCCGGCGCAGGAAAATTTGCTGCTTGCGGCGAAAGTACAAAAATCGAAAAAACCATACGGGAGAGAGTGATTTTACTCTTTGCATGGCTTCAACAATCAGAGTTGTGTTTCGCAAGACAAACCCAGCGACCAGTAATTCTCCGCACAAGTAAGCCAGCCAATCAGCGAACATGGCCCGAGAGGACTCAGAACCCGGCCGATCCAGGTAAGAACTGGCGAGATGGAGCGCCTCGTGAATATATTTTACACGCTGTCCCCGGTTGTCGGTGATGGTCAAGGAGCCGGAATGCTGCCGGTAGTGATAGAGGACCGTATCCAGGCACCGGGATGGGACCGTTTGAAGCGCACACCGGATGAGAAAATCGCGGTCGGCAGCCAGGGAGAAGTCCAGGGAATACCCGCCTATTTTTTCAAAGAGGCTCTTTTTGAAGAACCAACCATTAAACACCGGCACACCGATGGTGGCGCGGTATAGCAATTCCGATGGTCGAACGCCAGGATATGTAGCCAGGATCCTCGGTCGGCCATCCAGGCGTGACTCGTACACCTGCGCGCCGGCCGAGACAGCCTCCACATTATTATCCTCGCTGAAAATTGCGCGGATGGAAGAAAACGCCCCCGGCCCGTAATGATCGTCGCTGTTCAATTGCCCGATGATCTCTCCGTGGGCCAGCGCGATGCCCTTGTTGAGAGCGTCATATACCCCTCGATCCTTTCCGGTGACCACGCGCAAGTGCGAATATTGCTTAAGCAGCTCCAGTGTGCCATCGGTCGAGCCGCCATCCACGATGATATGCTCAAACCGTGGATAGTCCTGTGACAACACGCTTTCGATCGCATCGGCGATCATGCCGGCACGGTCCAGGCTGGGAGTAATAATCGAGATGAAGGGTTGTTCAGCCATTGTTCAGCCGATGATGAAAATCATGAATGAGCGCCGGCAAGGATCGCGCGATACCATTCCAGATATGCCTCCACCTGCCGGTCCATACCAAACCGCCTGTGCGCATCCAGCGCCGCATTGACGCCCAGGCGCGTCCGCAGGGTTTCGTCGGCCAGGAGGCGCAGGATGGTCTCAGCCATCGGAGCAGCCTGGCCCGGCGGCACCAGCAAGCCTGTTTCGCCGTGGCTGACCTGCTCGGGGATGCCCCCCACCGCGGTTGCAACGACCGGCGTACCGCACGCCAGCGCTTCGGTTATCGTGAGGCCCCACGACTCTGCACGCGCAGCGTGAATATATATGTCCGCGGCCTGGTGATAAAGGGCCACGATGCTTGGATCATTCTGGTAAGGGACAAAACGAATTTCTGCCTGGCCGATCCGTTCCGCCGGGCCGGCTTCACCCAGGGCCAGAAAGAGCACATGCTGGCCGGGCAGGTTTTCAGCAACCTGCATAATGGCGCTGCGCATGGTGCGGTAATCCTTCCAGACATTCTGCCTGATCTCGTTGGCACTAAAGAGAAGCACCCGTGCGTCCTGCGGCAGATCCAAACTATCCCGGGCTCCCTGCTTGCCGGAAGGATGGAAGGTTGACAGGTCCACCCCGTTGGAAATCACCCGGCTTTCCACAACGGCAGGGGCAAGCATCGACTGATCCACTTTCTGCATCATCCAATGGGAAGGGGCGGCCACATATAACCGGCATTTGGCGAAAACGGCTTGTTTCCGCTGCCAGTTATAGGCGGTCTCATCCCTGCGGATGGACGGGGGGATGGTCAGGTCGGGGCAAAGGCCACAGCCGGTCTTCCAGCGCTCGCACTCGAAGGAATGGGCGCAATGCCCGCTCAATAACCAGGCGTCGTGCAATGTCACAACCGCCGGCACCTGCCGGCTCAACCAGGGCAAGGCCTGCAAATCAAAATAGCCGCCGTGCAAGTTGTGGTAATGAACTATTCCGGGGCGCTGCGGCGGCAGTTCCAGGAGTTTCCATGTGCCGGGGAAATTGAAATCCTCATAACCACGGCGAATATCCCGTCTCCGCTGCGGCTGGCCGATCATTTGTATCCATTGGCGTAACCTGCCGAACCCGCGCACCCGGCCAGCCAGGGGAGAGAAACCATTCCCGACCGCAAACCAAAACCGTGCCAACCGGTCGCGGTTTTCATCGTTCGGCACAAGGAAGATATGCGGATCAGCGCGGAGCTTGTGCCCGACTGCCATCCACGCCGGCTGCCCGCGCTGCAAATAGGCCTGGTGCAGACTCCAGGCAACCTGGGCTGCCCCGCCGGGGGCATCCTCATTATTGACCTGCAGAATCCGCAATGGCCGCTCAGGCATGCTGCCGCCCATCGAGCCGCCCGGAGGATCCATCTCGATCCGTCCGGAGCTCTTTCGCCACGAAGATATCCTGAAAACGGCGGGCAGCCTGGCACATTTTTGCGGATCCGTATTGCCTATTCATTCCTGCTCCTCACCGGCCCAGGTAATGTCCGAGTTCCTCGAAGAATTGAAAACTAACTTCATAGCAGTAATTTTGGAACAACGGATAGCGCTGCCGGTTACGGATGAGTAAATCCCAGGTAAGAGATTTGACGATTTTTATCAACACCTTCAGTATTCGATAGGCATCGACCAGGCGGTTGTTATTGTGAGACCGGTCTGCAATTTTGGCAAAATAATACCCATTAAGAAAATTGATGCGCGCATTGGTCCATAACTTCATTTTTCTTGCACTGACCAGGTGGTACACAAATACATTGGGAGAATAATAGACCCGGTAATCCTTTACGGTATGCAGGCGGTCGATCAGTTCGGTCTCTTCTCCATATCCGACTTTACTGCCCTTCATACCATATGCAGTATTGAACCCGCCCAGGCCCTGCAAGACATCCAGGCGCAGGAACATGTTGCCTCCATCGAGATACTCTCCTGCTTGCAAGGGCCGTAACGTGTTTGACTGTACATGTGATCCGTATTCGTCTTTGAACCAGGCCGGTTTGGGGGAATCGTAAAAAGCATAATATGGGCCGCCAAAAGCGGCCGGACGCACCTGCTCGATCATCCGGAAGGCAGCGCTTAACCAGGCCGGCGGCACCTTGCAGTCATCGTCGATATAGGCAACGTATTCGCCATGCGCCTCCTGCCAGCCACGGTTGCGGGCATACGCAAGCCCGAGGTTGGTTTCCAAAAAATAGCGCACGCTGGGATACGTATCGCAGAATTCTTTTGCCATGCTGCCTGTAGAATCGGTCGAGGCGTTATCGACGACGATCAATTCATATTTGCTGTGCGGGAAATCCTGCGCCAGCACCGAAGCGATGGCCTGGCGGGCGAGCCCGGCGCGGTTATACGTGCAAATTACAACAGAGATCAATTCACTGCCGGCCATTGAACCTGCGGATCACATCTTCATAATAATGGATAAGCTGGCCGATGCGGTCTTCCCTGCCGAGTGAATCGATCCACGCCAGGTTGGCCTGCTGCATGGCACGGTAAGCGCCTTCGTCCAGGCCGAGCAACCTGTTTATGGCCTCACCAAGCTCTCTGGAATTTCCATTCTCCACCAGGAAGCCGGTCCTCCCGTCTTCGATCATTTCATCCAGGCTGGAATTGCGGCTCCCGATCACAGGTGTTCCTAGCATCTGGGCTTCCAGGCAGGCATTGGGATAATTGTCCACCCGGGATGGCATCAGGACGCCAACTGCATGGGCAATGATCGAGTAGAGCTGCGGCTTGGGAACAGCCGGCAGGAAATGAATATGCTCTTTCTGAGCCTGACAACGCGAAAGGACAAAATCTTTCATTTTGAGGCCCCCTGGCATTCCATCATCCCTTCCAACGAATGCAAAGTGTATATCCGGGTGAAGCGCCAATACATCCGGAATGGCATCTGCAATGAGATCGACGCCCTTCGTCCTGCTCAGGATGCCGAAGAACAGCAGATATCGGGCCCCCGCAAATTTCTCCTCGTAAAGAGATGCATCAGGTTCGATCCTGGCAAAGTCAACCGGTGTGCGCAGCAAATCGGATTGGACGGCTTCCAGGCGTTCCAAGAGCGCCAAGCAAAATTGGCTGGGAGAAAAAATCGCCTCAGAATCAATGATCTGGCGAAGCTCCAGCCAATCGCACAGGTATTCGGGCAGGTTACGCGGCCGTCCATAGGAGGAACGCAGGACTGGCGAGTAACTGGAAATACGGCATACCAGCGGAATGCGCCCATTTTTTCGCAATGTGAAGCCTGGAACCAAAAAACTTGAGGTTTGCAAGACATCGAATGGGTCGCTGTGATGCTCTTTCCAAACAAAATGCGCGATCCGGCGGGAGGAACGGATCTGATCAAGGGCCGGCAGCAGGGCATTTATCAGGGCGGCAGGTTTACCCGGCAACCCGATCAAGGCTGTTTGCACCCTTTTTACTTCCATGACTTTCACCTGTCCATCGTTCGAGCTGCGATCCTGGTCGGACAGAACGAACACGGTCACCCGCTGGCCACGCGAAATGAGGGCGTGCGCAGTTTTATAAATATAATTCGCCAGCCCGCCGTCATAGCGGCCTGGCAGGACATATTCCGGGGATAGGAATCCGACGTGCATCGGCTACGATCCCCCAGCGGGGCTGACCCGCTCTTGCAGCCATTTGCCGGCCTTCTTCAGCGCCGCCCCGATGGCATACAGGATCAACTTAATTATTCCCAAATCGGCCGCCAATTGAGAAATTCTTTGCTTTTCCGATATTTCCCCCTTCGCCAGGGATACCAAACCGAATTTGTCCGGGTAAAGCTTTTTATATAAGGGGGGTTCCACCCAATTTTCGATGGTCTGTTCAACCTGTGCCAGTGAGCAAGCTGCGGGATCGAGCGCGTGTTTTTCCTGCAGGTGATATTCGGAAAAAAGCGCTTGATACATGTCCAGCCCGGAATCGATGGATACATCTCCGGTATGTTCGACCCCGCTCGCAAACCCGTGCAGCGCGACGGCATAGTCCCGGTCACTTCCGGCTTTTTCCCGCCAGAAAGATAAGAATAATTCGGCCATGTCGGCATGTTTATGGGCGTGAATAAAGCATTTACGAAAGATATCCAGGTAATATTGTTCAAAATCATGGATGCCCACCAGGTATGGAACGGTCTTCCACGGATGTCCAAGCGCTGCCATGGCCTTAAGCGTGTGGAATTCCGGCCTGATGTTACCTGCCTCGAGCTGAATATTCTCAAGGGCTTTTGGCAGTAAAGAAGTCCGGTACAGGTGGATGCCTCCATTTCTCGGGCCGCCCAGGAATTTATCGAGGATAAAGCCCTGAACCTCGAAGATTTGCTCTTCCTGCTGCTCCGCCAAAGCGAGCATGGTTTTCACTGCAGCAGGCCGCAACAATACATCGGCATCGTTACAGAGCGTCCATTTCAAGCCGCGTTCCAGCCCCAATTCAAGCGATTTTCGGAGCGCTTTGGAGAAAGGCGCTTCCCTCAAGACGAAGAGGTTTTCTGCAGGAATGCCCTGTTCCAGGATCAAATTCTTACAGGCCTGCTCCGTCCGCTCGCCAGATGAGCGGATGATGATACTGGCACGCGGCTCTACCATTCCATCCGTCATCGTTTCATTCACCCGGCAGGATGCAATAGGAATTATCACCAAGCTGGTTCACCTGGATACCCGCAAAACGGCCGGTGATCTCATGCAGCCTGGAAATGCTCGTCAGGACATCCGCGCGGCTGATGCCGGGGAATTTCTGCCGCGCATACGCCAGCTGGATTTTCTCCGCTTTGGATAACCTTGCTTCCCGGTTGCGATCGCGCAGGTCCCTCAACAAACTTCTCAGTGAACGCGGCGCTTGCGCTGTTTCAGGCGGTATATCTTTGCTTTCGGGCGCGGGGGCAGCCTTGACCGGGTAAAAGTCCGGCTCGATATCGATAGCCTCGAGCGCATCCATCATCCGATCGGCGGCGAAAGGTCCGGTCATGGCGCTCATGTATTGTCCGGCAACTTGCATTTGCTCAGCCCTGGCTGCCTGATCGGAGGAACCAGGATGATCGATGATCTGGGCGACAGCCGATACCACCTGCTCCGGTGAGGTCGTCCGCGTACTGACCGCATTGGGCAGGGTAAAATCGAACCGGTCGGATTGGATGGGCATGTAGGTTATCACCGGCTTGTCCAGCAGGAAGCCCTGGATGCCGGTCATGCAACTGTTATGAATGCTCAGTTCGGCTGCCAGCAGCCACGGGTTGACATCCCCCTCGTGGATCACGAAGACATTCTTCAGCTTCTTCGCCCACGCGATCCACCTGAAATGGTCTTCCGATGGATGGGGGCGGACGATTATTTTATAAGCGGGGTAGTGAGAACTTATGATGGGGATCATCTTCCTGAATGAATCGGCAATGCGCGCCTGGTACTTGATAAAAGCCATTTCTTCCGCTTCATCCTGCTCGTTCGCAATGAAGCCGGATTTCCGATGCTGTTTGATCAGCCATTCCGTTCCCATATAATGGCTGGACTCCCCGAAATTGGTGTTGACCAGCAGGAAAGGCCCGTACTTGCTCTTCAACCGGCCGGCTTCGGCCGCAAAATACTGGCGTAACTCGGGCCTCAACAGGTCGAAGCGAGGATTCCCGGTCAATACCAATTTGCTTTCCTCCACCCGGATATGCTCCAGCAAATCCCGGCGCTGAACGCTTCCCCACAGGAAGATATTCTCCATCCTCTGGTAATTTTCCGGGTTCAACCGCTTCCGAGAATATTCGTGCCCATTATGGTAAACGAGACCTTCTTCATCCATCACGCAGACTTTTT
>Ga0335071_10008356_pt1 | contig 10643 bp, 7 predicted proteins | sample Lox_Sample_15_FD_206724 | JGI IMG/M metagenome (GOLD analysis project Ga0335071, IMG submission 206724) | Soil microbial communities from Loxahatchee National Wildlife Refuge, Florida, United States - Lox_Sample_1.5 | ecosystem: Environmental > Terrestrial > Soil > Wetlands | place: USA: Florida...
CGCCCACTACGTGATGACCCGGGCCGGAGTCATCGCGGCGCAGGCCCGGGAGCGCGAGCTGCTGACCGAACTCGCCCACGCCATCGAGCGCGGCGCCCCACACACGCTCGACCCCCTGCTGCGCCCGTCCTGGGCGGCGGCCGCGACCGACGCGGCGCGCCGCCGTGTCGTCGTCGACCAGGTCGCCTCGCTCACCGACACGTCGGCTATTGCCTGGCATCACCGTCTCTGTGTCTTATTCAAAGTTCGCGTTATTCAGATCTACATCAGGGTTCTCGCCGATCCCACTTGCACCGACCGCTCGCACGGGCTCAAAAGGCCCGTGCTCGCTAGTCGGTTCTGAATAACGCTCTCGGGGCGCCCGGTACGTCGTAGCCTTTGACGCATGCCTTCTTTTGTGATCGCCGGCGCCAGCCTGGCCGGGGCCAAGGCCGCCGAGACGCTGCGGGACGAGGGGTTCGACGGCGATATCGTGCTGATCGGCGCCGAGCACGAGCGCCCCTACGAGCGGCCGCCGCTGTCCAAGGGGTACCTGCTCGGCAGCGACGAGCGCGACTCGGTCTACGTACATGCCGCCGACTGGTATGCCGAGCACAACGTGGGCTTGATCGAGGGCATCACCGTCACTGAGATCGACCCCGGCACGCGCACCATTGCCACCACCGGTCCCGCGGGCGAGCTGGATATGTCCTACGACAAGCTGCTGCTCGCCACCGGCGCCTCGCCGCGCCGGCTGGACTTCCCCGGTTCCGACCGCGAGGAGGTGCTCTACCTCCGCACGATCGCGGACTCCGACCGGCTCCGTTCGGCCTTCCAGCCGGGGACCCGGGTCGTGGTGGCCGGGGCCGGCTGGATCGGCCTGGAGACCGCCGCGGCCGCCTGCACCGCCGAATGCCCGGTGACCGTGCTCGAGCCGCAGCCCGGCGCGCTGCACGACCAGCTCGGCCCCGAGCTCGGTGCGGTGTTCGCAGAGCTGCATCGGGACCACGGCGTGGAGTTCCGGTTCGGCGAGAAGGCGGTCGAGTTCCGCCCCGGGATGGTCATCAGCTCCAGCGGTGCGAATATCCCGGCCGACGTGCTTGTCGTCGGCATCGGCGCGGCCCCCAACGACGACCTGGCCGCCCGGGCCGGCCTGGAGACCGGCAACGGCGTGCTGACCGATGAGGCCCTGCGCACCACCGACCCGAACATCTTCGCCGCCGGTGACGTGGCGAACTCGTTCCATCCCCTGCTCGGCCGCCGGGTCCGCGTCGAGCACTGGGCCAATGCCCTGAACGGCGGCCCGGCCGCCGCGCGGTCCATGCTCGGTCAGTCCGTCCGCTACGACCCGGTGCCTTATTTCTTTAGCGACCAGTACGACCTCGGCATGGAGTGCGCGGGCCTGCCCTCCCCGGGCAGCTACGACCAGATCCTCTATCGCGGCGACCAGGACACCCTGGAGTTCATCGCGTTCTGGCTCTCCGGCGGCGTCGTGATCGCCGGCATGAACGTCAACGTCTGGGACGTCAACGACGACATCCAGGCCCTGATCCGCTCCGCCCGCCCCGTAGACCCCGCCCGCCTCACCAACCCCGAAATCCCCCTAACCGATCTCTAACCCGCCCGCATCACTCGCGGCGCAGCCACCGCCCAGGCACAGCCATTACCGTCGGCACCGCGCCCCAACCGGCTCTCTTAACCTTGAGAACACCAGGAAAACCGCGGGCCACAGCGAGGTTGAAAATAGCGCGGAGGATCCGGGTTATACGGAGCATTTGGTATCCCCTGGGGCACCAGATGCTCCACGAAGGCCATATCCTCCACGCTATTTTGCGGGCCGGGCGAAATGTCGGTGGAGGCCATCACACTATCCGTCATGGTACGTGAGCTTCCGTCTACTCTCCGCTATGTGGCTCAGAACCAGGGCGGCGTCGTCTCCCGTTCGCAAGCCATACGTGCGGGGCTCTCGCCCGGGATGATCAAGTTCAGGGTGCGCAGCGGTCACTGGCGTCAGATCCATCCTGGCGTTTACGCCACTTTCTCCGGCCCCCTGACCCGCGGCACGCGCCTGTGGGCGGCGGTGCTCTCGGCCGGACCGGGCGCGGCCCTCAGTCACGAGACGGCGGCGGAACTGCACCGGCTCGCCGACAAGCCCGCCGAGATGATCCACCTGACCGTGCCAGCCGGGAGGCGTGTCTCGCCGGCCGAAGGCGTCAGCCTGCATCGATCCGCCCGGGTGATGGAGGCGGTCCTGGCGAATACGTATCCGCCGCGGACCAGGGTCGAGGAGACGGTGCTCGACCTTACGCAGACCGCGAAGACGTTTGATGACGTGTGCGGGTGGGTGACTCGGGCTATCGCACGGGAGCTCACCGACGAGACCAGGCTGCGCGACGCGATGACCGCGCGGAACAGGCTGCGGTGGCGCAACGACCTGGAACAGCTCATCGCGGCCGCGGCGGGCGGGGACCATTCGGTGCTGGAGTTCCGCTACCACCGGGACGTAGAACGGGCCCACGGGCTGCCCGAGTCGGCCCGGCAGGTGGCGTTCACCACGCGAGATGGCCGGCGGGGACGGCGGGACCGCGTGTACGAGCCGTACGGCGTGGTGGTGGAGCTCGACGGGCGGCTCGCCCATCCGGCCGAGAACCGGTGGCAGGACAAGACCAGGGACAACGCCGCCGCCGCGGGCGGGCAGCAGACGCTGCGGTATGGCTGGTCGCAGGTCAAGTGGCAGGCCTGCCAGACCGCTGTCGAGGTGGCCACGGTGCTCCGCCTGCACGGCTGGGACGGCAAACCGCGCCCGTGCTCGCCCGGCTGCCCGGTCCAGCGGTCCCTTCCCGGCTAGCACCGGGTCAGGATCGGTCGAGCCCGGCGCGGATCCTGCTGACCTTACGGCGGAACTGGCGCTGGCCGAAGGCCGTCCACGCGAACCGGGCTGGCGCCGGCAGGTTCGCCATCATCGCCTGACGTTCGGCCGAGTCGGCATCCTCCAGGATCATGCCGAGGAAGAACAGCATCTTGCTCCGGGGGACTTCTTCGGCGAACCGCTCGCCCAGGCGCGCCCATTCCGCCACGGTGAGGTGCTCGGCGATGAGCGGCAGGATGTACTCCTCCTCATCGTTCAGGTGCTCGAGCAGCGCGGTGCGGTGCTCGGTGAGCGCGCCGATCAGCGGGGCGGCGGTGACGGCCGAAGGCGCGGCTCGCCAGGGCGGCATGCGCCGCGACGCTTCCGCCAGGGTCCTGGCCACCACGTCGTGCTGGGTTTCCATCCGCAGCACCATGTCCGCTTCCAGGTCGACCCGGGCCAGCAGCAGCGGCCAGACGAGCTCGTCCTCGCCGGTGTGGTGGAGATGCAGCCCCAGCTGGTAGTCGGCGCAGGCGTCGGCGAGCACCTGGGCGCGGGCGGTGTCGCCATCCGGTACCGCCTGGATCAGCCTGGGCATCAGGGCGCTCTCGCGGCGGAACACCCGGTGGATGACGATCATCTCGTGCGTGTCGGGCCGCTGGACGGTGGTCGGGGTGGTCATGGTCAGCCTCCCTGGCTGGTCGATGTGTAATGACAGCGTGCGGGAGCGCGTTTGGAGTCGGCTTGGCGTTCGTTTGGATCGCTACGATGACCCCATGACAGCGGGGATCCGGGTCCTCGGGCCGCTGGAAGCGGAGGTCGACGGGGCCCGGGCGGATCTGGGTGGGCCGCTGCAGCGGGCGGTACTGGCCCTGCTGCTGATGGAGCGCGGCCGGGTCGTATCCGTCGACCGCATGATCGACCGGCTCTGGCGGGGCGAGCCGCCGCCGCGGGCCATCGCGTCGCTGCAGGCGTATGTATCCAACCTCCGGCGGATTCTCGAACCCGAGCGCGAGCGGCGGGCGCCGGCCCGGATCCTGGTCAGCGCGCCGCCGGGGTACGCGCTGCGGCTGCCGGACGACGCCGTGGACGCCTGGCGGTTCGAGTCGCTGCTCACCGCGGCTCGCCAGGTTGCGCCCAAAGAGCCGGAGCGGGCCCGGCACGACCTGGGGGAGGCGCTGGCGCTCTGGCGCGGGCCGGCCTACGCCGAGTTCGCCGATGAGGAGTGGGCGGCGGCCGAGATAGCCCGGCTGACCGAGCAGCACCTGGCCGCCCAGGAAGCCTGGGCCGAGATCGCGCTCAGGACCGGCGCCGCGGCCGAGGCCGTTCCGACGGCCGAAGCGCTGATCCGGCAGCAGCCGCTGCGCGAGGGAAGCTGGCGGCTGCTCGCCCTCTCGCTGTGGGCCTGCGACCGGCAAGGCGACGCGCTGGCCGCGCTGCGCCGGGCCCGGCGGATTCTGCGCGACGAACTCGGGCTGGCCCCTGGCCCGGCGCTGACCGAGGTCGAGGAGGCCATTCTCGGTCAGCGCCAGGAGGTGCTGCACCGAGCCGAGGCGCCTCTCACACCGGCCGCAAGCCGGATAAGCCACGCGAACGAGCCAGCCCGGGCGCAAGACGACCTGTTCGTCGGGCGCGGCGACGAGCTCCGGGCCATCGCCGCCGCGGCGGCGCAGCGCACCGGGGGCGTGGTCCTGATCACCGGCGAAGGCGGCGCGGGCAAGTCGAGGCTCCTGGACCAGGCCGCCGGCCAGCTGGCGGAGGCCGGCTGGACCGTGGTGACGGGCACCTGCCCGGACGTCGGCGGGGCCCCGTCCGCCTGGGCTTGGACCGAGGCACTGCGAGCGCTGGCGGAGCACGCGCCGCCCGCCGAACCAGCCGAAGCCCTCGGCGCCCTGCTCGATTCCGACGCACGGCCCGCCGGCCCCGTACCGGAAAACGCGCCGGATGCGTCGGCGGCGCGCTTCAGGCTCCATCAAGCGGTGCTCGCCTGGCTGCGGGACGCCGCGGCCAGCGGGCCCGTGGCCGTGCTCCTCGACGACCTGCACCAGGCGGACGCGGAAACGCTGGCCCTGCTCGAGACCGTCGCGGCCGGCCTGGCCGGATCCGCGCTGCTGCTGATGGCGGCCTACCGGCCCGCGGAAGCAAGCGGCGAGCTCGAGCAGGCCCTGGCGGTCCTGGCCCGGCGCTCACCGGCGCGGCTGCCCCTGGCCGGCCTGCCCGCTCCCGACGCGGCCGCGCTGATCAGTTCGGTCTACGGTGGCCCGGTCGGCGAGCACATCGTCGAGGCGCTGGCCGTCCGCACCGGAGGGAACCCCTTCTACCTCAAGGAAAGCGCGAGGTTGCTGGCTAGCGAGGGCGCTCTGGTGGCCGTGTCAGAAGTACCGGAAGGCGTCAGGGACGTGCTCAGGCGGCGTCTGTCCCGGCTGCCCCCGCCCGCGGTGGCGCTGCTGCGGCTCGCCGCCGCCGTGGGCCAGGAAGCCGACGTCGACGTGCTCGTGGACGCGGCCGATACCGATGAGGATGGCGTCATCGCCGGCCTCGAGGCCGGCGTCATCGCCGGGCTGCTGACCGAGCCCGCGCCGGGACGCGTCAGGTTCGTGCACGCGCTCGTACGGGACACCGTGTACGCGGACCTGACCCAGCTGCGGCTGACCCGCATGCACGCACGGGTCGGCGCGGCCATCCGCCGCCTGCATCCGGACGACGTCTCCGCGCTCGCCCATCACTATCTCCGGGCCGCGTCCGCCGATACCGCCCGGGCCGCGGTCGGCTACGCCATCCAGGCCGCCGAACGGGCGGACCGTCGCTATGCCTACGACGCCGCCGTCTCCCTCTTGGAACAGGCGCTCGACGTCAGTGCCCGCACCCCCGGCCCGGAGAGCGAGCGGGCCGAGCAGCAAGTCGGCCTCCTCGGCCGCCTGCTGCGGGCGCAGATCAGGGCCGGCCGGATCGCAGCGGCCCGCGCCACCCGCCAGCGGGCCGCCGACGCCGCAGTGCCTTCCTCGGTCGCCCGGAGGCGGCGGCCCGGCATTTCGCCACCGCGGAAGAGGTCGCCCGGCGCTGGAGCTCGCCCCATTGGGCCGCCCGGGCCCGGGGCGCCGCTACCCGATGTCCGCCGGACGGGTGACACCACCGGGCGGCCCGGCGGTGACGGCGGCGACCACCCGGGCCGTGTCCGTCAGGTCGGGCAGGATAACGTGCGCGCCCGCCGCGGCCAGGTCCGCGGCGGGATAGCTGCCGGTCGCGACGGCCACCGCGCGGGACCCGGTGGCCAGCGCGGCCGCCACGTCCAGCGGCGTGTCACCGACCAGGACGGTGGCCTCCCCGGGAAAGTCCAGACCGTAGACCTGGCGGGCCGCGCGCCGGGCCTCCGTCACCAGTTCGGCCCGGACCTCGTGCACGTCCCCGTACGCCCCCGCGTCCAGGTCGAGGCCGACGCCAAGCCCGGCGCGGCGCAGCTTCAGTGCCGCCAGCGGCCTGACGTTCCCGGTGAGCACGGACTGACGGACCCCGGCGGCGGTCAGCGCCGCAATGGCCTCCGCCGCGCCGGGCAGCGGCCGGACCAGCCCGGGTACCGCGCCGTCCGCGGCGACCCGGGCCAGCGCGGTCAGGAAGGCGTCGACCTCGGTCCGGGCCACCCCGGCCAGCGCGAGGGTGTCGCCGACGATAGCCCGGTCGGTCCGCCCGGCCTTCGGCGCGACCGTGATCAGCTCACGGCCAAACATCTCCCGGAACACCACCTCGTACAGCCGCGTGCCCAGGCCGTCGGCGCCCACCAGCGTGTAGTCCACATCCCACAGCACAAGCAGGTCCACCAGCCCAGGTTAGGGCGCTGAAGGGTCCATGTCCGCCTCGAATGTCGGTGGCCGGGACTAGACTCGCGCCGTCGGGGTGTCGTAGGCGGAGGTGGACAGTGGCTGGGCGGATCCGCGACGAGGACATCGCGGCGGTTCGCGAGCGGTCCCCCATCGACGAAGTGGTCGGCGAGTACCTGCAGCTGAGAAACGCGGGCGGCGGCTCACTCAAGGGACTGTGCCCGTTCCACGACGAGAAGACACCCTCGTTCAACGTCACCCCCGCCCGCGGACTCTTCTACTGCTTCTCCTGCGCCGAAGGCGGCGACACGATCAAGTTCGTGCAGAAGATCGACGGGCTCACCTTCGTCGAGGCGGTCGAGCGGCTGGCCGCGCGGGCCGGCGTCGAGCTCCGCTACGAGCAGGGCGGCTACGTCCCGGGCCAGGAACAGAGCCAGCGGCGCCGGCTGATCGACGCGCACCGGGCAGCCGCGGAATTCTATGCCGAACGGCTGGGCCATTCCGACGCCGCGCCGGCCCGCGCCTTCCTGGCCGAGCGCGGCTTCGAGCTTGCCGACATCCAGCGCTTCGGCGTCGGCTACTCGCCGAAGGCCTGGGAGGACCTGACCAGGCACCTGCGCGGCCGGGGTTTCACCGACAATGAGCTGATCACGGCGGGCCTGGCCCGCGAGGGCAACCGGGGCACCAGGGACCGGTTCCGCGGCCGGCTGATGTGGCCGATCCGCGACCTGTCCGGCGACGTCATCGCCTTCGGCGCCCGCAAGCTCGACCCCGAGGACGACGGGCCTAAGTACCTGAACACGCCGGAGACCTCGCTGTTCCGCAAGAGCACCGTGCTGTACGGCGCGGACCTGGCCAAGCGCGAGATCGCGCAGCGCAGGCAGGCGGTCATCGTCGAGGGTTACACCGACGTGATGGCCTGCCACCTGGCCGGGGTGCCGACCGCGGTGGCCACCTGCGGTACCTCGTTCGGCGAGGACCACATCAAGGTGCTCCGCCGGCTGATCATGGACTCGGATGGGGCCGTCGGCGAGGTGATTTTCACCTTCGATGGTGACGCCGCCGGGCAGCGGGCAGCACAGCGGGCGTTCAGCATGGAAGAGAAATTTGTTACTCAGACATATGTGGCTGTGCAACCTGACGGCTTGGACCCGTGCGACGTGCGGCTGACACACGGCAACGCGGCCGTGCGCGACCTGGTTGCCCGGCGGGTTCCACTGTTCGAGTTCGCCATCAAGGGCGTGCTCGGCCGCCACGACCTGAACACCACCGAGGGCCAGCTCGCCGCGCTCGACGAGGCCGCGCCGATCGTTGGCAAAATCAAGAACAGGGGACTACGCGACCGGTACGCCGTCAACCTGGATCGCTGGCTTGGCTTGATGAACGAGGATTTCGTCCTGTCCAGGGTGCGGGCGCACGCCGGGGACACTGGTCCCAGGCGTCGTCGCCCCGGCCAGGACAACAGGCAACAGAGCCGAGGTGCGCAACCCGGCTCGTTCGGCACCAATGGTGACGGACAGCGTAACGGCGCCCAGCCCTATGACGTGACCGATCCGGTCGTAGAGGTGGAGCGCGAGGTGCTGAAGCTCGCGGTCCAGCGGCCGGCACTGTGCGGTCCCGAGTTCGACGCGCTCGGCGCGGACGCGTTCACAGTTCCCGTGCACAGGTCGGTGTTCACCCTGATCGAGGCGTGCGGCGGCACGACTACTGGCGGTGGGAGTGCCCGGGAATGGGTCGCCCACCTGATTGACGCGGCACCCAATGACCGGGCGAAGGCGTTCATTACGCAGCTCGCCGTCGAACCACCTCGCCGCCATGACGAACCGGATGCGAAATACGCCGACATCGAGTTGGCCAAGGCTGGCGAACAGGCGGTCAGCCGGGAGATCACGGTGGTCAAGTCGCGGCTCCAGCGGATGAATCCGGTGGAGGATCAGGCCGGTTACAACAGATTGTTCGGAGACCTGATGACACTGGAGAAACGCAGGAGAGCGCTGCTAGACCGGGCTGCGGGGGGCTGAAACCTCACCCACGGCTGTGCTTGTGTATCCGTGGGGTGACAAAATTGGGTCCCCCGTAATCATGGGTTAGTAGCGCAGACTGTTGCCGTGACCCTCACCGTACTAACGAACGGACCATCGCCAGCGGAACAGCTGACCGATCTCGTGGCGCTAGGACGGGAGCGCGGTTCCCTGACCATCGCCGATGTCATGGTGGCGCTCGACCGCGCCGACCTACCGCCGGAGGCCATCGACGCGGCGGTGCGCGCACTCGCCGACGAGGGCGTCGATGTGCTCGACGTGCCGGCCGAAGACGACACCGAGGCCGACATCCGGCAGGCGGAACGGAGCGCCGCCGAGGCAGGCAGACGCGCCGCGACCAGTGACCTGGTCCGGATCTACCTGCGGGAGATCGGCCGGGTGCCGCTGCTGACCGCCGAGGACGAGGTCGAGCTGGCCAAGACGATCGAGGCGGGGCTGTTCGCCGAGGAGAAGCTGACCGGCGGCTTCCCTATGCTCGGCGCCGTGCACGGCGACCTGGAGCTGCTGGTCGGCGAGGGGGTCAAGGCCAAGCAGCGGCTGATCGAGGCGAACCTGCGGCTGGTGGTGTCGATCGCCAAGCGCTACATCGGCCGCGGGCTGGTCTTCCTGGACCTGATCCAGGAGGGGAACCTCGGGCTGATCCGCGCGGTGGAGAAATTCGACTACACCCGCGGCTACAAGTTCTCCACGTACGCGACCTGGTGGATCCGGCAGGCCATCACCCGGGCCATCGCCGACCAGGCGCGGACCATCCGGGTGCCGGTGCACATGGTCGAGACGATCAACAAGCTGGCCCGGGTGCAGCGCCAGCTGCACCAGGAGCTCGGCCGGGAAGCCACCACGGACGAGATCGCCGCGGAGATGGGGCTCGAGCCGGAGCGGGTCGCGGAGATCCAGCGGATCGCCCAGGAGCCGGTATCCCTGCAGTCCCCGATCGGCGAGGAAGAGTCCGATCTCGGGGACTTCATCGAGGACGCGGACGCCGTGGTGCCGATCGAGGCCGCGGCGTTCATCATGTTGCAGGACCAGCTCGAGCGGGTCCTGGACCAGCTGGCCGAACGCGAGCAGCGGATCATCCAGCTGCGGTTCGGCCTCACCGACGGCCACCCGCGGACGCTGGAGGAAGTCGGCCGGGAGTTCGGCGTGACCAGGGAGCGGATCCGGCAGATCGAGTCCAAGACCCTGGCCAAGCTCCGCCACCCCAGCCGCGCCCAGATGCTGCGCGAGTACCTCGACTGAGGGTCTAGCTGGCCCGATGCGAAACCCGGGCCTCACGGAGCTGGGATGCCAGGAGACCCGGGTTCGACGGGGTCCTTGTTCCGGTTGGCCCGGCCGCGGCTTCAGTCAGCCGGGCGGATGCCGTTCACGGCGGCGGGCTCGCTGGCGGCGGGCTGGCTGTCGGCGGCATGCCGGCCGGGTAGCCGGTCCAGCTGGCCGCGCATCTTGCTGGCGCCGCTCTTCGCCGTCTCGGTGAGCTTGGGTACCCGCGACGCCGCCTGGTCCTTGGCCACCTTGGTCAGCTGGGCGGCCTTCTCGCCCGCGGCCTGGGTAGCCTTCTGCACCGGCGGGCTCTGCGCCACCTGCGTGGCAGCCTTCTTCATCTGCTCATAGCGCTCGCGGCCCGCCCGCGCGCCGATGACGTAGCCGACGGCGAACCCCGCGATGAACAAGCCCCGGTATCGCATCCGGCACCCCTTTCGTGTGTGTCCGTCACGCGTAACGTGACCTTCCCCTATTACGCGAGCGTACTCATCAACGCGGCGCCCGGTGCTGGTCACGTCCGCGCCGCGGGTGCGCTACCCTTATCCAGGTCGATCCCGCGTAGCTCAATCGGCAGAGCGTCCGGCTGTTAACCGGCAGGTTCCAAGTTCGAGTCTTGGCGCGGGAGCTCTATCAGGGGTTTTGCGGGCTCTGAGGTCGAAGATGATCTTGGAGTCACCGCAGAGTCACCATTTGCTC
>Ga0335071_10008357_pt1 | contig 10643 bp, 10 predicted proteins | sample Lox_Sample_15_FD_206724 | JGI IMG/M metagenome (GOLD analysis project Ga0335071, IMG submission 206724) | Soil microbial communities from Loxahatchee National Wildlife Refuge, Florida, United States - Lox_Sample_1.5 | ecosystem: Environmental > Terrestrial > Soil > Wetlands | place: USA...
CCAACGCGCGGCGGGCATTGCTCGCGGAACCATTGTTTCCACGCTCGCGCGATTTCTTCCATGGTCTGAACCAGCGGGTCCCGGACGTCCGTTTTCGGCGCATGGTGACCACCTTTCACGATCTTTTCGTTCTCACTGGCGACTATTCGACGCCGGAGTTCCGCCGCCGCTTCGCGGAGCAGGCGCGCCGCGCGGCCGAGGAATCGGACGCCATCATCGCTGTGTCCGAATTCACGGCCCGGCAGGTCGAAGCACTGCTGAATGTGGAAAGAGCGCGCATTCACGTGATACATCACGGTGCCGATCATGCCGCGTGCGCCTCGGGCATCGTGCGCGAAAACATCGTGCTCAACGTGGGCGCTGTGCAGAAGCGTAAGAACATCGCGCGTCTGGTGGAAGCCTTCGAGCGGACACCGCGCGGTTGGAAGCTCGTGCTGGCCGGATCGTCGGGCTACGGCGCTGCGGAGATCCTGACACGCATCGCCGAGAGCTCGCGGCGTGAAGACATTCAAGTATTGGGATACGTTAGCGCCGGCGAGCTGGCGCAGTGGTATGCGCGCGCTCGAATCTTCGCCTTCCCGTCACTCGACGAAGGCTTCGGTATGCCGGTGCTGGAGGCAATGGCCGCTGGCGTTCCCGTGCTCGCGGCCCGGCGGGCAGCCTTGCCGGAGGTCTGTGGAGACGCGGCACTGCTGGTGGATCCGGAAGATGTGGCGGCATTAGCGGCCGGGCTCGAGCAACTCATGGGGGATCAGATTGCCAGAGAGAAACTGGTGGATGCCGGCCGCTTGCGCACCCGAGAATTCTCCTGGCAAAAGGCGGCTAGTGGAACCTGGAAGGTTTATCAACTGCTAATGGCGGGTTGTGAGGCTCCGCGACGCAGCCTGTAGGTTCTTACTTCAGATCTTCGTCAACCGCAATCTTGAGCGCGCGCAAGAAGCGCTGGTCCTGATTCGTGAACTTGATCTTTCCGGTGGACTCGAACACGCGCCGGGGCTCAGGACGAGCTTCGGGTTCCGCGCCGTCTTCGATGTCCTCGTTTTCGTCGCGCTTGTTAAATCCGATGGTTGCCTCAAGCACCAGGAAAACGTCGTAACCAGCCTGCTTGATCTCGCCGATGGCTTCAGCGATGCGATCTGAATCCGATAACGAATCGTTGATCGCGTTTCCCAGTTCCTGCATCAAGGCTTTCAAATGCTCTTCCAAAATCAGCCCCTTTCTCCGAGGCCATGGGCCCGGAGGACCCTACTTACCGGATGCGCGTCGCTGGCTAAACGTTTCATTTCGTTCACCACAGCCGGAGGCAAGGTCGAGTGCCCGTTCCGATTGTAGTGAACCCAATGACGCTGCACAAGTTGATAATCGGCGAAAATGTACCGTTTCATTAGTAACATACCGGTAGCCGAGCGTTTTCGGATGGGCCGGTCGTGTCTAATTCCTTTGCTACCATAGAGACGTGACCGCAACACGCCTGGTCCACCAAGGATATCAGTTCGTCCGTCATGTAGTACCAGCGGTAATCCGGCCAGCCCACAGCCTCTGGCATGAGGTGATCGGGTTCCTGTTTCTATCACTTGCTGCGATTCCCATTCCCTCCGCCATCCGCACGTACCGCGACCTGGACAAGGGCGGCGGCAACGTCGTGCGGTTAATTGTGACTGTGCCGTTTGTGATCATCATGGCCGGGTACGGAATCTCGTCGTTCCGGCGTGCGCGCAAGATCTCCCGCTCGTGAGCCACGAACTGGGAAAGCCCGGCGAATTCCCTTACACTCGCGGCATCTATCCCGACATGTACCGGAGCCGGCTCTGGACCATGCGGCAGTACGCCGGTTTTGGCAGCGCCGAGGAGAGCAACCAGCGCTACCGGTATCTGCTCTCGCAAGGAACGACGGGTTTGTCGGTCGCCTTCGATCTCCCCACCCAGATGGGCATGGATTCCGATCACCCGCTGGCGGCGGGCGAAGTTGGCCGCGCGGGCGTGGCGATCACCTCCGTCGCCGACATGGAGCGCCTCTTCGACTCGATTCCGCTTGGCGAAGTCTCGACCTCTATGACCATCAACGCGACCGCCGCCATTCTGCTCGCTTTCTACGTGCTGGTGGCCAAGCGCCAGGGCGTGGACATTCGCAAACTTTCCGGCACTGTTCAGAACGACATCCTCAAGGAATACATCGCGCGCGGCACCTACATTTATCCGCCGCGCGGGTCCATGCGCCTGGTGACCGACCTGTTCGCATGGGCTAGCCGCGAGTTGCCGGAATGGAATGCGATCTCGATTAGCGGATATCACATCCGCGAGGCTGGGTCGACGGCGGTGCAAGAAGTCGCGTTTACGTTCGCCAACGCCATCGCCTATATCGAGGCCGCGCTCGCGGCGGGACTGGCGATCGACGATTTTGCTCCCCGGCTTTCGTTCTTCTTCAGCGCCCACAGCAATTTCCTCGAGGAGATCGCGAAATACCGGGCGGCGCGACGGCTGTATGCGCACCTGATGCGCGACCGCTTCGGGGCCAGGAATCCGAAATCTCCGTGGCTGCGCTTCCATGTGCAGACGGCCGGGTCGACTTTGACCGCGCAGCAGCCGGATGTCAATGTGATTCGCACCTCGATCGAGGCGCTGGCGGCGGTGTTGGGAGGAGCGCAATCGCTGCACACCAACTCGCGCGATGAAGCACTCTCGCTGCCCACCGAAGAATCGGCGCGCCTCGCGTTGCGCACGCAACAAATTATCGCTTACGAAACCGGCGTCACCCATACTGCCGATCCGGTTGGGGGCAGCGAGTACATCGAAAGTCTCACCGATGCGATTGAACATGGCGCAAAACAATACTTAAACCAGATTGCCGACATGGGCGGGATGCTCCGGGCAATCGAGGCCGGTTACATCCAGGGCGAAATCCAAAACGCCGCGTTCGCATATCAGAAAGCCGTTGAACGCGGAGAGCAGGTGATCGTGGGCGTTAACCGATTCCACATGGATGAACCGCAAAAACTCACAACGTTCCATTTGGACCCGACCATCGAACGGGCACAACTCAAACGGCTCAACGAGTTGCGACGCAACCGTGACAATGCTGCCGTGACCCAATGCCTGGAGAGGCTGGAGCAAATAGCACGCAGCTCCGAGAATCTGATGCCGCCGATTCTCGAAGCCGCTGCCGCTTACACCACGCTCGGCGAAATCTCAGACCGGCTCAAATCCGTGTTTGGTGAATACCGCGAAGCGGCGTAAGGCGCAGGGGCGATCGCATGGCGAACGCGCGGCTTGCGCTCACGGAGTCCCAATTTGTAAAGCAGGCGTCCGACATGGTCACGATCGTAATGCACGCCGAACTGGTTCTCGATGACGGCGGCCATGCGAGCCGTGGTCCAGTGATCATCGGAGAAGCCGAAAGCCATGGGCCGCTCGCGATAGATCTGCGCCACGCGATCCAGTTGCTCCCGGGAAAGACGGCTGGGCCTGCCGGTAGCCTTGCGGCGCTTGAGTGAATCAACTCCCTTATTTGCCAGTGCGCGAAACCATCGGGAAGCGGTGGTGCGGCTGACGGAAAACTTACGGGCAACTTTCGACTGAGAGAGGCCGTTCAGCAGATCCTGGGCTGCCTCGAGACGTCTCTGTTCCATCTCCTCACGAGTTAAGGAGATCTGAGCGGCTATATCCATAGACGCGCGGAATGTAGATTGGCCAGAGCAAACTTAGGATAACTCAAAACAATTAAAGTGTAAATTGTTTTTTGTGGGAATCAATCAAAAGCCGGTTTGGATTGGGTTGCCGTGACGGTCACAAGGATTGGCACGGAAATTAAGACGCCGGCAAGCCGAGGAAAATGCAAGACATTCGCGTGCCGGGGCCACTCCGGGGCGCAGCGGTTGCGGCAGACGCCGATGCTAGACTCCGGGCAAGATGCAACCTACCACCTTAACCACTGATCCACAAACGCTAACGGCAGCCGGTCCGGCCGCGCCGACCGCAGGTCTCCCCATTTCCGGTCTGACGGGTGATTACACGCTGGAAATTACGGTACAGGCATTGACGGCCGCCACAGGCTCGACACCCAAAGCCCGCGTGGCGCTGGAAGACACGGTCAACGGATTCACCAACGCCTTTACCGTCTGCGAAATCAATGTCCAAGGACCGATCAACATGCCGATTACCCACCTGTTCCGCAGTGATGAAGTACCGTCACTGAGAATCGGCGTAGCCAGCGCTGCGCTGCGGCTGAACGTTTACGAGCTGGATGGCACCTCGCCGAGCATTACCGTACACGGGGCGATCTGGCAGTAGAATGAAACGGTCTGATGGAGGCCGTGCCGGGCGCCAACCTTCGCGTTGTTCTGGTTTCACCGCGTAATCCTTTAAATATCGGGGCGGCCGCGCGGGCCTTGTTCAATTTTGGGTTTTCGCGGCTGCGGGTGGTGAATCCTTACGACGTGGCGTTTCGCGAGGCTCGGTCGGCGGTCGGGGCGCGGGGGCTGCTCGAAGCGGCGGAAGAATTCCAGTCGGTGGCCGAGGCGGTGGCGGACTGCGCGCTGGTTGTGGGCACGACTTCGCTGGGCCACAGGGAGCTGGAACACCGGCTGCGGCCGCTCGATGAAGGGGCGCCGGCGATCCGCAAGCAGATGAAGTCGTCGCCCGTGGCGCTGTTGTTCGGCTCGGAAAAATTCGGGCTGAGCAATGAGGACCTGGCGCACTGCCACTGGCTGATGCGCATCACGACCGCCGATACGCAGCACTCCATGAACCTGGGCCAGGCCGTGGCGGTTTGCCTCTATGAGCTCTCGCGCGGCGAGTTGGACCCGGCGGCCAAGCCGGCGCGGTCACCGGAAGCTGCCACGGCGGGTGAGGCAGAACAGATCACGAACCTGCTGCTGGATGCGTTGCAGCAGAGCGGGTACGTGAATCCGGTGACTTCCACTTCCACGGAAAACAAGGTCCGGCGGCTGGTGCGGCGGCTCGATGTGCACGCGCGCGACGTTCCGGTGGTGCTGGGAATGTTGCGGCAGATCCTGTGGAAGCTGGATTCGAAGTAGGGCCTATCTGAAGACCAGGGTGACGTCGACGGTGTGGTTTTTTTCGTCGATTTTGGTCGAGGCCTTGGCGTCGTTCAGATGATCGAACATCTTTTCCTCACGGACACGGTTGAGGAAATAATCCGGATAGGCGGCGTCGAAAGGCTTGCCTTCCTTGGGCGCCCAAAGCTCGCGGATGCCGGCCGTGGAGTTGAGGTCAAGGCCTTCGATGTTGAGTCTCCCCATCACATACTGCGCGCCGGGCACGACGCGGATCGAAATATCGACGGTTTTGGTTTTGTCGTTCACAGCGCGCTCGACGGTCGCCGAGGCGTGCATATAGCCCTGGCGCTCGATGGGCTTTTTGATGCGGTCGACGCCGGCGGCGATCTCATCGAAATTCACCGTTTCGCCCGGTTTGAATTTACCCACCCGCAATAGCTCCGCGCTGCGGCGCGCATAATCTCCTACGATCCTCACCTCTCCGAGTTTGTATTCCTCGCCTTCATCGACCGTCACACTGGCAACCACGCCTTCGTTGTCGGCGGCCTTTTCCGTGGTGATCTTCGTGAAAGTCACACCAACCCGGCCGCGGGCTTCATAAATCGGCCGGATGCTGGTATTGAGAAGGCCGCGGAACCCGTCTTCGCTGTACGGAAAACCGATGGCGACTTCAGCGATGCGGTTTTGCAGCGTGGTGGCGGGGATGACTTTACTTCCGGTGAATTTCACCTCAGCGATGGTGGGGATGGGTTTGGCGGAGCGGAGAATGACGCCGTACTGATCGACGCCGGTGGGCCCGAGCTTGGCGATGACTTTATCCGGCTGTTTCTTGAAGATGAGATATTCCTCGGCGAAGGCGGCATAGCGCTTGAGGGCTTCGGCGGTGCCGGGAAGTTTGCCGTTATACATCGGGTCCTTGGATTTCACCCAGGCCTCGAAATCGGGAAGCTGGATGGGAAGACCTTGAATGATGAGCGGGTAAAGCTGACCGACTTCGGTGACCTGAAAAGTGGCGGCGTAGCCATTCCCATCCGCGGCGGGCGCGAAGCGATAACTCACGGTTTCGAACACGCCGGTGGCCTGGATGCGATCGCGCGCCGCGTCGAAATCCGATTTGCCGGCCATCTGGCCGATCTTCAGACCCGACACGGCGAGGATCTGCTGCCGGGTGTAGTTGTGATTGCCTTCCACCAGGATCGACTGAAGAGGCCACTTGTCGGCGGGCGCGGGTTGCGCCGCGGCCTTCTTTGCGGGTTTCTTGGGAGTTTGAGCAAAACTCTGCACCGGCGCGAGCAACAGAACAAGCGCAAGAAAACGCGGCATCATCTTTATTCTAGAGAGACGCGACCGGTACGGCGAGGTTGCAGGAAATCGATCTCCGCGGGGCGAAGGAGTGATAGGATGCTCAGCGGAGGCGCGCCGTGGGAGCACAGAATCCGTTTTCCTCGTTTAACTACCTGATCCATTTGAGCGTGCAGTTCGGCCCGGCGAATGTACTGGGAGGGTTCCAGGAAGTAGAGGGGCTCACGCACGCTCATATGAAGATCCCGGGTGTGCACAAGACCGGCGATGTCACGCTGAAGCGCGGGGTGGTGAATTCTTCGAGTTTATGGAACTGGGTCACGCAGGCGAGGAGCGGAGGGTCGACGCTCGGGCACGACGTGATTATCGTGTTGCGCGATGAAGCCGGCAATCCTGTCCAGAGGTGGAAACTGAGCAGCGCGAGTCCTAAGAAGTACACCGGTCCGACACTTTCGGGCAAGGGCGACGATGTCGCGATGGAGGAACTGGTGCTCTCCGCCGAAGGGATCGAACTCGTGCCGCCCTATTGAGAAGCATTCAACGCCAAGATGCCGAGAAAGACTGCAGGGTGCTTGTAGGCGGCGATATGACGATCACTAGAGTAAAGACGCCGTGAACTGCCCGAGCTGTGGTGCGACGATGCGTCTCGAAGAAGGCAAGGATTTCCTGCGCTGCGATTACTGCGGGGGCTTCCATTTCCCGAAAGAAAATGACGACGGAGTGCGGGTGCTTGGCGAGTTGTCCACGCTTTGGTGCCCGGTTTGCGCGGTTCCCCTGATCCATGCCGCCCTGAGCGGGCGCCGGATGCTTTATTGTGAGCGGTGCCGAGGCATGCTGATCTCCATGGACTTTTTCGAGGCGTTGACGGAACAACTTCGCGTGCACACCGCACACGGGGGCGCCATAGCCCGCCCGCCGGACCGGGGGAACTGAAGCGACGGTTGGATTGCCCGCAATGTCACCGGCGCATGGACACGCACTACTACGCTGGTCCGGGCAACATCGTGATTGATGACTGCTCCGGCTGTCACTTGAATTGGCTGGATCCCGGCGAACTGGAGCGGATTGTCCATGCTCCGGGGCCGACTTAGGCCGCGAACTGAGTTTGCGATTGCGCAACAGGTCACCGCCTTAGTGAGACGGTTCGAGGGACCGGATGGTGGTGCGGACCTCATCGGCATCGCGGGCGTGCGGGGCTATCTTCAGATACATTCGCAGGTGATCGAGGGCGCCGGGTGTGTCGTGTTTCGCCGCGAGGAGCATGCCGAGCAGGTATTCGGCTTGGGGAGCTTCGCGCGCCATATCGATATCGATGGCCTGGCGGGCGCTCTTTTCGGCGTCGTCCAATCGCTTTAGATGTTCTTTGGCCACGGCATCGTACAGATAGATCAGCGGATCGCCGGCGGGCTGATGAGCAAGCGCCGCTCCGGTGACTTGCAAGACGTCGGTGTAGCGGCTCTGCGACAGATTCAGATTTGCGAGGCGCACGTACGCGGGGATGTAATCGGGATTCGCGGCGAGGGCGCGTTCGTATGCCTGGCGAGCGCGTTCGGGATCCTGCTCCATCTCCGATAATTGTCCGAGCGAGTTCCAGGCTTGCGCGTAATCCTTGTACTGTTTGAGGGCGTGCTCGAGGTGTTCCCGGGCATGTTGGAGGTCGCCATCGGCCAGTGCGGCGGCGCCATCCGCGAATGATTTTTGCGCCTTTTTCGGCGCCTGCGAATCGGCGAGGGGCGGGGAATCGGGGCCGAGGTCACCCGGCTTGCCGTATTTCCACTGGTCGGGATCGGCAGGCGGCTTGAAATGATCGGTGCTGAAGATCTGCCAGTTGCCGTCGGGGCCGGCGACCTCGAGGACGAGCGCGAGGTACATGGGAGGGCCCTGGTAGTAGGACACGCGAACGCGGTGGATGCCGCCGCTCAGGTCGACATTGCCGGTGACCACGTGGCCGGCTGTGTGGATCCCGTCGTTATCGACCACGAGATGGCCGTCGATGTAGAGTTTCGAGCCGTCATCGGACGTGAGGCGGAATTGATAATTGCCGGGAGAATCGATATAGAAGCGTCCGGTGTAGTCAATCGCAAATCCCGCGATGCGATTGGTGACGCCGGGGAAACCTTCCTTGAACACGCGCTTCGGGACATTGAGGGATGGCGTGTAGATGGCGCCGACGGCATCCATGGCGCTGAACGCGGGGAGGGCGGGAATTCGCGGATGAACGAAATAGATCAGGCCGCGCAGGCCGAACGGGATGACGACCGTGGTGCCGAAGGTGGGCATTTCGGATTGAGGGAGCGCGGGGAGCGGGAGTAGGAGGGCCGCTAGGGCAAGGAGCGACGCTCGCAGTTGAATGCCTCGGTTACGCATCCGGGTTGACGAAAGCTTGCCGGGCGAGGGCGCGGAGCTGAGTCAGTTCATCGGACGCGTCTTGGCCGGAGGCTTCACATGTGATCCATTGCTTGACGCACGCCAGCAGTTCGGAGGCCGTAGGATAGGTACGTATTGTATTTGGGAGATGGGTTATCAGGGGCCCCGGCACGTCCATGTCGCGGTCGTCTTCGAGGATGGAAGCGCAAACCGCAATGCATCCATCGCAGATGTAGGCACGGGGATAGTCCGCGGGATTCGAAATCAGCTTGACTCCGTGCTCGGATTCGGACCGATGACAGAAAGAGCACTGACGCTCAGGAGCTTGCTTTTGCCGCATAGGGGCTTGCTCTCAGGGTAGCAGCGAGCGCGGGTACTACCGCTTCCTTCGATCGCGGCTCAGTTTCGGTGCAGTCGCATGCGTTGCGGTGCCGGACGATCGAAGAAAAACGCTTCAACAGCTTCGAGAACGTTTGAGCGCAATTCGTCCCAAGTATTTCCCTGGGTGAAGATATTTTAGGCGCTCCGCGCAGAGACCCCCGTCACTTTCCTGCGTTACTTCGAAGACGAGTTCGCCGGAGGGCAGCACGGAGTCATTGTAGCGTCGCACGGCATCTATATGGGGAGAGGTGTACGCGGGGCATTTCTGGGACAGGCAACGAAATTCCGCTCCGCAGCCTGCGCTGATCCCGGATTGTGTGGCGCGGAATTTCGAAGCCAGTCCCCGAAATGCGGCTAATGCCAGTCAACGAATTACGGAGTATGTAGAATGGAAAAAGTGCCTTACGATCTGATTGTTATCGGGAGTGGTCCGGGCGGGTATTCCGCGGCGGTGCGCGCCGGACAGTACGGGTTGAAAACCGCCATCATCGAGAAAGATCCGAAATTGGGTGGCACGTGCCTGCACGTGGGGTGCATTCCGACCAAGGCGCTGCTGCACGCGGCGGACGTGTGGGAACGGATCCTGCATGCGGACGAAGAAGGCTTCGTGTGCGAGAAACCGCGCGTGGATTACCCGAAGGTGGTCGACCGCAAGAACAAGATCGTCGCCAAGCATGCCAAGGGCGTCGAGTTTCTGATGAAGAAGAACAAGGTCGATTGGATCAAGGGTTACGCCACGCTGAAGGGCGGCGGGCGTGTCGAAGTCACGAGCGATCAGGGAACCCAGGTGCTCGAAGCGAAGAACATTATTCTGGCGACGGGCTCGGAAGCGCGCATGCTGCCGGGGTTGAAGCCGGACCCGGTGCGCATCCTGACCAACATCGAGATTTTGAACCTGACGGCGATTCCGCGGACGCTCGCGATTATCGGCGCGGGTGCGGTGGGCGTAGAGTTCGCGTCTGTGTTCAATCGGCTGGGAACGGAAGTAACGGTGCTCGAGATGCTGCCGCGCGTGGTGCCGGTGGAAGACGAGGAAGTTTCCAAGGAACTGGAGCGCGTATTCCGCAAACAGAAGATTCGTGTGGAGACGGGCGCGAAAGTCGAGAGTGTGGAACTGGTGGATAGCTGCTGCAAAATCTCCGTGACGCTCAGCAACGGCAAGAAGGAAGACCTGGCGGCGGAGAAGTTGCTCGTAGCGGTGGGGCGCAAGCCGAATACGGAGAAGATCGGGATTGAGAACACGAAGATTGAGCTCGATCGCGGGTTTGTGAAAGTGAACCAGTGGCAGCAGACGGCGGAGCCTGGAATTTACGCGATCGGCGATATTGTGGCGGGAACGCCGCAACTGGCGCACGTGGCCGCGCGCGAGGGAATGATCGCGGTGGCGCACATGGCGGGCAAGCACGCGGTGCCGATCAATCGGAATCGCATCCCGGGTGCGACGTACACCGAGCCGGGGATCGGCAGCGTGGGTCTGACGGAGGCGCAGGCGAGGGCGCAAGGGTACAAGGTGAAGGTGGGCAAGTTTCCGTTCATGGCGGACAGCAAAGCGACGATTCTGGGGCGGCACGACGGGTT
>Ga0335071_10008358_pt1 | contig 10642 bp, 7 predicted proteins | sample Lox_Sample_15_FD_206724 | JGI IMG/M metagenome (GOLD analysis project Ga0335071, IMG submission 206724) | Soil microbial communities from Loxahatchee National Wildlife Refuge, Florida, United States - Lox_Sample_1.5 | ecosystem: Environmental > Terrestrial > Soil > Wetlands | place: USA: Florida...
CACAAAGCGGGAGCGAAGGCTGGTGCCCGGAGCGGGGATCGAACCCGCATGACCTTTCGGTCAGGGGATTTTAAGTCCCCAGCGTCTACCATTCCGCCATCCGGGCGTTGCGGCGATAACGGGCGAGTTTTCGAGTGCGGCGCGGAAATGCGAGCCAACTTTGCGCGGCGGGGAAATGGGACTTGCGACGCGGAGACGGGCGTGGCCAAGCTGGCCCAGTCGTGAATATCGGTTTTCTCGGCGGGAGTTTCGATCCCGTACATTTCGGCCACCTCTGCGCGGCGCAGGATGCGTTCGAGCAGTGCCAGCTCGACCGGCTCGTCTTCGTGCCGGCGGCGCAGGCGCCGCTCAAGCCCCACGAGACGCTGGCCCCGGCCGGGGACCGCCTGGCGTTGCTGCGCCTGGCGATCGACGGGGACCAGCGTTTCGACATCTCCGATTACGAACTGCGGCAGGGCGGGGTCAGTTACACGATCAATTCGGTGCGGCATTTCCGGCAGCTTCATCCGCACGACCGGCTGTTCTGGGTCATTGGCGGCGACCAGCTGCTCAAGATGCCCCAGTGGAAAAGTGTCGGGGAGCTGGTGCGATCAATCGAGTTCATCGTGCTCGAGCGGCCGGGGCACCCGGTGAAGACGCCGCCCGAAATCGCCGGGCTCAAGCTGCACCGGTGCGCCGGTCACCGGCTCGAAATCAGCTCCACCGAGCTGCGGGAACGGGTGAAGCGCGGTTTGTCGCTCGACTATTTCATGCCGCACAAGACGGTTGTCTTCATCGCGGAGAAAGCCCTTTATCGCCCCTAGATGATGACATCCACCCGTTCGAAGCCCTCCACCCTGGCGTTGGTCAAGCTTGTCTGCCGGGCGTTGGACGCAAAGAAGGCCGAGGACCTGCGGGTGCTCGACGTGAGCGTCCAATCCTCCATCACCGATTTCCTGATCCTGGCCAATGGCACCTCGGAGCCGCATTTACGGGCGTTGCGTGTCGAACTGGAAAAGGTGCTGGATGCAGCAAAGGTGCGCATTGTCGGCATCGATACCGATCGCGACAGTGGCTGGTTGGTGGTCGATGCCTTCGAGGTGATGGTGCACATTTTCACGCCGGCGATGCGCGACCACTACCGGCTGGAAAATCTCTGGAAGGATGCAACCGAGCTGTCGGTGCCAAAACTGCTCGCCGAAACCGCGCCGAAAAAACGGGGAGCGGCCCCGAGCAGGGTGGCCCGCGGCACTTCCCGACGACCGCGTGCCAGGCAGTCTTGATTTGCAGCGGGCATAGCAGAACGTCTCCCGAAGCACTTGGATTAGCCGGATTAACCCAGACGAGGGTAGGGGAGGGTTCTTTACGTATTCTTCACAAGGCCAACCCTGAGTTTAGACTTGCGGCTTAGCCTCTTTTGCAATCTTCTCGCAATCCCTCGCTGCCTTGAGGCAGCTCTTATATCATCCATAATCCAAAGATAGATTAATCCCCCGAAAACATGCATACATCCAAAAAAGGCTTCACCCTCGTTGAAATCATGATCGTCGTCGTCATCATCGGCTTACTGGCCGCCATGGCGATTCCCGCGTTCCAGAAGGTGCGCGTTTCCTCCCAGGACAAGGCGGTGACGAACAATATGCGTCAGCTTGGTGCGGCGGCCGACCAGTACTTCCTGGAACAGGGCGTCTCTTCGGCGCAGATCACCTCGCTCGTCGGCTCCTCGGCTTATGTCAAGGCGTTGAGCACGGTGGCCAATGAGGCTTATCCGCTCAACTTCACCCAGGGCAACCCGATCATCGTATCCGGTATCGCGGGAGCCCGTACGCTTACTTACCTGCAGTAGGCTCAAGAATTCAGCAAAGGAACCGCCCGTCCAAAAGCGGGCGGTTTTTTTATGGGCAAGAAAGCCACACTTTTCGGGTTGATCGTCGCGCTGGCGGTGATGCTCGGTTTTGTGAGCTTCCGCCAGCTGCCGTTCGATGCCATCGGCCTCGTGCAATGGGCGGGGTACTGGCAGGTGCTCCTGGTGGCCGGGTTGTTCGCGTTTTGCCTTTGGCGAAGTTTGCGGAGCGATCTTCGCGCCGCCTGGGCGGGCTGGCGCATCTGGGCGGTGCCGGTCGCGGTGGTGCTGGCAGTGACGGCATTCCTGCATGTGCAGGAACGGCACGAATTCAAAATCGCGATGGACGAGATCGTGCTGGCCGACACCGCGATGCGCATGCACTTCGCGCGACAGGCCGATGCGATGATGCGCGGCTACGATTTGGCGGGCAATTTCTCGGCGCTGCAGGCCTTTGTCGACAAGCGTCCGCTGTTCTTCCCGTTCCTGTTGTCGCTGACGCATGATCTTACCGGCTACCGGGTGGGAAACGTATTTGTGCTCAACGCGCTGCTTTCAGTGGCATTCACCGGCCTGGTTTTTCTGGTGGGACGCCGGCTCGGCGGCGCCCCCGCCGGTTATGCCGGGGTGTTGCTGATCGCCACGATTCCGCTGGTGCATCAGAACGTCACCGGCGGCGGTTTTGAGCTGCTCAATCTCGTGATGATTCTCGCCGCGCTCTGGCTGGGCATGCGCTGGGTGGAGCGGCCCGACACCGACCGGCTCGGCGCGTTCGTGCTGGCGGGCATTCTGCTCGCGCAGACGCGCTACGAGTCCGCGCTCTTCGTCGTGCCGACGGGCCTGGTCATCCTCTACGTCTGGTGGCGGCAACGGGCGGTCGACCTGGCCTGGCCGGTCCTGGTGGCGCCGCTCTTCCTGGTGATCCTGCCGCTGCATTTCAACGTGTTCAAGGTCGTGCAGGCCACGTGGCAGCTCAACGATGTCCCGGGCGCCGCGGTGCCGTTCAGCCCGGGGTATTTCTACGAAAATGTCGGCCACGCGCTGAACTTTTTCCTGAGCACCGACGGCTATCAGCCGAATTCGCTGCTGGTCTCGCTGGTGGGCGCGGCCGGGGTGGGTTTCTTCGGGCTCGTGTTGTATCGAGAACATCGCGACATTTTCCAGACCCGTCCGGCGGAGGCGGTGTTCTGTCTCTTCACCCTGGGGCTGATGGCCCACGGCGTTTTCATGTTGTGCTATTTTTGGGGGCACTTCGACGATCCGATCATCCGGCGGCTGAGCCTGCCGGCGCATCTGCTGTTCGTGCTGTCGTTTCTCTACATCTACCCGCGCCTCGTGGCGCATCGGGCGCGCTGGACGGGACTGATGGTGGTCACGGTGGCGTATACCTTCGCCTGCACCATTCCCGTGACGGCGATGCATCGCTATGCCCAGGAAAATTTCGCCGCACGGACCAATGCCTGGCTGTCCGATTTTATCGACCGCCTGGGCGACAAACCTGCGCTGGCGATCGACAATGGCTCCGCCCTGCAATGGCTGATCCACCGCCAGTCCAGCATTGCGGTCGACGCGGTCGCGCAACGTCCCGAAGCCTATCTGTTTCATTTCAAAAACCATAGTTTCAACCCGTTCCTGGTGGTGCAGCGGATGGGCGCGGATTTCGACAATGGCACGCGCTTTCCCACGATGGATGACGATCTCGGGGACGGTTTCCAGCTCGAGACGGTCGCGGAGAAGTCGTTTTCCCCCGTCTACCACATCCGCATCAGCCGCGTGGTGGGCGTGGACGAGGCCAAGGTCAAGGCCTGGGCCCAGCGCCGCGCCAAGGCGGTGCAGCTCACGCCCGAGGTCAAGGCGATCATCGGCAAGAGCGACGCCGCGGCGGTCGACCGCTGGTTTAAGATGCTGCCCTAGGAGTTTGTCGGGCTTGGGCTAAATGTCCGGAAAGGGCTCGGGGTTGCGTCGCGATGCAATCTGCCCTGACCGACAAACTCCTTAAACCGCCGCGAAGCGGCGGAAAGCGCGGGGAAATCCGATTCTCGCAGCGCGGAGCGCTGCTTAAGGAACTTTGCGAAATACCGTGACGTTGGCTGTCGGTTTTGTAGGTCGGGCTTTATGCCCGACACCCCGGGAAACCTGTCGGGGATAAACCCCGACCTACGGTCGAACCGCGTCACCCTATTTCGCGAGGCTCCTACTCGCCGCGCGCTTGCAGCGCCTGCTCCATCAGCGCGGCCAGTTCGGTCAGCGAGCCATGGGCAACGGTGCGGGTTTCCCCGGCATCGAGCCGGTAGATGAAAACGCTGTAACCCACGACCGCGTCGGGCCGGCGCAACCGCAGGTAGTGGCACAACCGCGCGAACCGCAGCCGGTCGAGGTCATAGAGCTTCTGGGAGCGCTGCTGGCGTATCTCGGGGGTTAGGACGGGCGGCGGCGGCATGAGTTCGGCCCACAGCAGCCGGTATTGCCGTTCCTTCGCCAGGGTCCACGGTCCGCGCCAGCCGCTGTAAACATCCTGCAGCGCCGTGGCGCCCAGGCAGTACAGGCCGGGCTCCAGCTCGTACCAGCGGCGCGGCTTGTCGAAATTGTACACCGGGGCGAGTTCGCGGGCGCGGATGCCTTCGTATTCGTAATCGCCGCTGCCGAAGTACGACACATACACTTGCTCGCCCGGGCGCGCCTCACGGCGCAGCCAGGCGGCCAGCCCGGGCAGGTCCTGTCCCCAGTCGAGCGAGCTGTCGACCAGGTGCCGCCAGCCGTTCTCCGGCCCGCCGGCGATCGGGTTGAAATACGCGAGGTAATGCGGCCGGATGTGCGCCGATTCGGCCGCGTTCCAAACGAACAGGGCCGCGGCTGTCGCCATCAGCCGCCGCGACACGCCCGGGCGCACCAGGAGGCCCGCGACGATGAACAGCGCCGGATAAGTCGGCAGGATGTGGCGGTGCCCGATGTTGAGGTGGCTGGTCACCGAAAAGGTCCAGTAAACCGCGAACAGGACCGCCAGCGGCGCCACCCGATAAAGATCGTGGCGGACGCGATCCATCCAGGCATGCCCCCGGCCGGCGCGAACCCAAGCAATGATCGCGGCACCTCCGGCGAGCGCGAAAGCCGCGAGTTGCGGCAGGGGCGTTTTCACCAGAAAGGCGTACGGGAAAAATGCTGCCCAGCCCGTGCTGGAGTATTCCCCATTGAAGAATGCCCCGCGTTCAGCGGCTGCGAAGAGCACGTACGCGAACCCCTGCAGATAGGCATCGGGCAACAGGTGCCAGCTCTGGGTCGTATGGAAAAACGCATGCCAGAAACCGTGGGCCGGCATGATCTGCGCCCACGGCGCGAAGAACTCCGCCTGCGCCGGCATCCCGGGACCGACGGCGGAGAACCGGCCGCCGAAACAAATCCAGATGGCCGCCCATGCAACCAGACCTTGCGCCAATGCCGCGGGCACGAGCACCGCGAGTTTGCCGCGGCAGGTCGTCACCATGCGGATCGGGCCAAGCGCGAGCGTCAGCGGCTCGGTCGCAACCAGGCGCACGCCGATCAGCAGCGCGCCAATCGGCAGCAGCAGCACCCAGGAAAATTTGGTCACGCTCGCCACGGCGAGCAGGCCGGCGCTCAACGCCCACGTTTTCAGATCGAGCCGGCGCGTCTGCCGCCAGAAGGCGCCGGCCGCGGCCAGCAGCACCAATGTCATCGCCACGTCCGAGGTGGCGAGCGGCCCGTGGGCGAGAAAGTTCGGACACAGCGCATAGAGCCCGAGCGAGAAAAGCCCGCCGGCATCGCCCCACAACCGTCGCGACCAGGCGAAAATCAGCCACCCGAGCACGACGCCCAGGGTCGCCATCGTCGCGCGGGTCAGCAGCAAGAGGTAATCGGTGTTGTTGCCGCTGCGGAAGAAGAAACTCTGGCCGATAAGCCAGACGTTGGACTTGGCCCAGGCGGGATCCGTGGTGTCCATGCGCGCCCCGGCCGCCACCCAGGGCAGGGCGGCCAGTCGCTGCGGCAGGTTGCCGTTTTCCGGATGCAGCCGGTAGTCGTTGAACCGCCAGTAGGAGAAGCCGCCGGTGAGATGGGCGAGTTCGTCCGAGGTCGTGCAGATCTCCCGCGTGGCCGAAACGCCGAGCCACCAGTGCAGAGCCAGCAGCAAGGTCACCAGCGTGGTGACCAAAACGGGCGGAAGGGATCGCGGGCGGTTCATGCTAGGAGTTTGTCGGCTCTCGCTGAACGTAGGGGAAGGGATCCGCTAAATCAGCCGCCCGGCCAACCGGCCCGCCCGACAAACTCCTTAATCCGCCGCGTGGCGGCGGAAGTTTGGAGAACAACCTCGGTTTTCGCAGCGCGGAGCGCTGCTTAGGGAGCCTGTCGAGGCAGATTCCCGGCATCGGCAAGAAAGCATTGGTCGAAGTTGCGCTATTCATCGGCAGGTCGGACAGGCTCCTCGGGCAATAAAAAGTGGACACACTATCGCCGCGGAACGACGCTGTCCTCAAGGAAGAACCTTCCCTCCAGCGAGGCGCGGCCTCAGACCATTCCACGTTGTGTTCGCGAACGGAAGTTCGAGGTGAGCGAACCGGGAGTGGCGGCACGCGCCTCACTGTAATGTCCGCTGCGCGGACAGCAGGCAGAAGGCGAGTTCAATGTGGAATGCCGGAACAGGGCCCATCTGCCGGTTGGCGGTGCGCTCAATCCGCCCTGTAGATGGTAAAGATCGAGATCGATTTCTCTCCTGCTGTGTTTATAGATTCCTTGAATTCCGCTGGCAAAACTCGGTCTGCAAACAACGCTTTTTCGGAATTCAAGGAATCTAGCGCCCATGAACGCCTCGGAATACGCTAACCTCGATGCGGTCGAAGGCCAGCATTGGTATTACGCCGGCAAGCGCGAACTGGTGCGCTGGTGGTTGCGGCGTTGCGGGCCGCCGCGCCGGGACCAGGTGCTGCTCGACTGCGGCGCGGGTACGGGCCGTTTCGCCGCCGAGATGGCCGCCGAATGCCGCGTGCTGGTGCTCGACGATCACGAGGAGGCCCTGCGGTTGCTGCGGCGGCATTTTCAACCGGAGCAAATCCTCACGCTGGCGGGCGACGCCATACCGCTGCCCGAGGCGTCGCTCGACTACGTGACGGCGCTCGACGTGCTCGAACACGTGCCGGACGACGCCGCGGTGGTGCGCGGCTTCGCGCGGCTCGTGCGGCCCGGGGGGATCGCGGCGATCACGGTGCCCGCGAGCATGGCCCTGTGGAGCGATTGGGATGTCGCGTTGCATCACTACCGCCGGTACCACCGGCGGCAGCTGGCGGCGTTGTTCGATCCGGCGGCGTGGGAAATTTTGTACCTCAACTACACCAACGTGGCGGTCTTTCCCGCAGTCTGGCTCGTGCGCAAGACCAGGGTGCTGCTGGCCCGGCTGGGCGCACGGCCTGCGACCGCCCGCACCGAGGACCGCCTGCCGCCCCCCTGGCTCAACGCGCTGCTGCGGCGGCTGTTCGTCGGTCTGGCGAAGACGAGGCTGCCATTCCCGTTCGGCGTGAGCCTGCTGCTGGTCGCGCGCCGGCGTGGGGGAGCCGACACGCCCGCCCCGGCCCGCTGAATCCGGCGGGGGCCGCATCGGTTGCGGCAAACGGCGGTGGAATCTGCCTCAGTCAAGCACGCGGGCCTCGGCCACGATGGCGCCGGTGGCGTCGCGCAACCGGAGCAGGCCGCGCCCGTAGGCGATGGTGACGGCGGCGGCGGGAAAACGCAGCGTGATCCGGGTCAATCCGGAGCCGGCGAGGGGAAAGTGGCTGGGCGTGGCGGCGGCGAGGGAGTGCCCGGCCAGATCGATGGGTTCCGCGGTGGCGGCGGCATTCTGCCCGTCGAGTACCAGCAGCGGCAACTGGGGGGCGTTGACCTCGCACCATTCGATCCTGGCGACGGGGCGCGGGAGTGCGGTCAGGATGAGCGCGAGTCCGCCGCGGCCGTCGACAGTCGGGAGGTGGCGGGCGGTGGAGAGCGCGGCGATCGTCCGGCCGCGATGCACCCAGAACTCATAGCCGTCGAGCGTGAAGGCAGGTGCAAAATTCGCATTGAGCCACTCGTACAGCGGTCCACGCGTCGCGAAACCGTATTTCGCCAGGTAGTCGAGCACGTCGCGCTGGACGACCAGGACGGCGCGGGGTGTGGCCGCGAGGCGGTCGATGATCTCCTGCTGCCGGGTGGGCGGGAGGAGCGAGAACCAGTGCGTGGCGTTGGCGAGGGTGGGCGTGGGGAGATCGGTCCAGAGATTGGTGCTGTAGATGCCGGGAAAGCTGAAGAGCATGTCGGCGTGCGCCCGCAGGTTTTGGTGCAGGATGCGCAGCGCCGAGGTCATGTCGTCGGGCAGGCGGATGTCTTCCGCTCCGGGCAGTTCCAACCGCCGGCCGCCGGGGTAGCGGTCCCATCCGGTTTTCCCGAGCGTCACCGTCATCAGCACGGTAACACAGACGATCGCCCCGAGACCGACACCGGGGCCGGGGCGGCTCCACGCGCCCAGCCAGCGGCGGATTTCCGGCCCGGCGTCGTGCAACCCGAGCGCGAGGAGCGGTACCCACAGGTAGGTGCCCCAGTTGATCTGGCTGCCGGCGATCGGGTAGGCATGGAGAAATTGGAAAACAAGCAGGAGCGCCACCCAGGCGCGCGCCGTGGCGCCGCGGTCGTCGGCGCGGAGCGGCACGACGAAGAGCCAGGCCAGCGTTACGCCGTAGCTCATGCCCCACGAGGCCAGACTGGTGGGGACCAGCCAGGCCAGCGTCGCGCTGTAGCGGTTTAGGCCCCACGTGGCCAGACTCGTCAGGACGATGCTCCACAGAAACGCGGCCGCGGCCGCCAGCCGCGCCCCGGCGACCAAGGTCGTCCCACGCGCGCCGATCGGGCCGCCGCGGTGGGCGAACCACGCCGCCAGCGCGAGCGAGCCGAGGGCGAGCAGGCCCGCCCCCCGGTGCCAGGTCATCGCGAAATAGTACACCCCGGGATGCTTCAGCGGCGCGAGCACGACGCCCTCGAGCAAGGCGGACAGGCTCGTGCCGCGCGCCAGCGTCAGCGCCACGACCAGCAGACTGGCGCCCAACGCGGTGCCGGCGAACCACGCCCACGGGCGCCAGCCGGCGACCGGCCAGGCGACGGTTCGCGCCGCCAGCAACACCGCGAGCAGGGCGCCGGCAAAGATCAGCGCGAACAGCCGGACCCACGACGCGTCGAACAACGAGTGCATGAGCCCGAAGGGCAGCGCGGCGCCGCCGAGTGCGACCAGCCAGCAGAGTGTGCGGGCGGGGCGCGGCGCGGACGTGTTGACGGCGAGCCAGGCGAAAGCTGCACCGAGGAAGAACACACCGACGTTGATCTTCGTCAGCGCGAGCGCGACGCCGATCGCCGCCGCGAGCACGGCGAAACGACCGGGGCGTCCGGCGGACCACGCCCCGGCGCCGAGCCACGCGCCCAGCGCGACGAGCAACGCCAGGAGGCCGCCCGGGTGGACGGGTTCGTTGATCATCACCCAGAGGTAGGTGAAGACGCCGGCGAGCGTGAAGCCGGCCCACCCCGGCGAGCGCGTGCGCCGCGCCACCAGGGCCGCGCACGCTCCGGCGGTGCCGAGCCAGTTGACCAGCGTGATCCAGCGGCCGGCGGTATTGGTCCACGCGAAGCCGAACAGCCGGTGGAGCGCGTCGTAGGCGAGGTAGAAGAACGGCCCGTACTGTGAATACACCCGGTCGTAGAGCGCGCCGTGCCGGGAGAAATTGTGCAACGAGAGCAGCACATAGCCCTCGTCGTCGTAGATCATGAAGGTGGTGAACAGCAGCCAGTAGCCGGCGGCGGCGAGCGCCGTCGCCAGGGCCGCGAGGTACAGCCAGCCCAGGGAACGCCTAATCAAGCCCGATCCTCCGCCGCACGATGAAATTCGGGCGTTGCTTCACCTCGTCATAGATGCGCCCGAGGTACTCGCCGAGGATGCCGATGCCGACGAGCTGCCCGCCGCCGAGGAAGAGCATGAGCGTGACGAGCGTGGTGAAACCGGTCGCCGCCGTTTCGATCCCGAGGAGGCGGCGGGTGACGAAAAACATGACCACGGCGAAACCGAGGCCGGCGATGAACAGTCCGCAATAGGTCAGGAGGCGCAGGGGCAGGTAGGAGAAACTGAAGATGCCGTCGAGGGCGTAGCGCACCAGCCGGCGGAAGGTCTGCTGCGGTTGACCGGCGGCCCGCTCCTGCCGGTCGTAGAGCACGTCCACCCGGGCGAAGCCGACCCAGGCGCGCAATCCCGGGAAGAAACGGTGCCGTTCGGGCAGCTGGTTGAACGCCTCGACGGCGGCCCGGCCCAGCAGGCCGAACGTGCCGGAGTGGGGCTCGATGGGATAATCGATGAGGGCGCCGAAAATTTTGTGGAAAAGATCGAAGCCGACGCGGCGCAGTCCGGTCTCGCTGCGCGTGCGCCGCACGGCGCGGACGACTTCGGCGCCACCGCGCCACGCCGCCACCAGTTCAGGCAGCACCTCCGGGGGATCCTGCAGGTCGGCATCCATCGTCACGACCGCGTCGGCGGCGGCCGCGGCGGCCAGGCCCGCCGCGAGCGCGCTTTGGAAACCGAAGTTGCGCGAAAGCTCGACAAGCTTGAAGCGCGCATCGCGGGTGTGCTGCTCTGCGATCAAGGTGGCGGAGCGGTCGCGGCTGCCATCGTTGACGAGGATGGCCGCCCAGGCGCAGCCGGGTTCGCGATCGAACACTGCGGCCAACCGTTGGAACAGCTCCGGCAGCACGGCCTCTTCGTTGAAGACAGGGATGACGACGGCGATCGTAGGCGGCTTCACGGTGAGG
>Ga0335071_10008359_pt1 | contig 10642 bp, 6 predicted proteins | sample Lox_Sample_15_FD_206724 | JGI IMG/M metagenome (GOLD analysis project Ga0335071, IMG submission 206724) | Soil microbial communities from Loxahatchee National Wildlife Refuge, Florida, United States - Lox_Sample_1.5 | ecosystem: Environmental > Terrestrial > Soil > Wetlands | place: USA: Florida...
GCCGTGGCCGCGCTGCAAGCGGCGCGTCACGAAGTCTCGGCCGCCTGGGGAGGACTGCTGCCCTCGCTCAGCGTGGATTTCTTCTACGGCATCGATTCGAATCAATTCGCGATCAGCACAGATGGGGTAAGGAACCTCGGATATTCGGGGATTGCGACGTTGCAGATTCCGATCTTCAGCTGGGGTTCGGATCGAAGCAAATTGAAACAGGCCGAGTTGCGCCGGGATCAGGCGCGGGTGGAGTTGACTTACGCGCAACGCACACTGCTCAGTCACGTGCGGCAGTACTACCAGGAAGCGGAAACGGCGCGAGCCGAGATGGAATCTCTCGCCGATTCGGCCGAGCTTGCGGCGGAAAGCCTGCGCCTGACGAATTTGCGCTACCAGGCGGGCGAGTCGACAGCGCTGGAGGTGGTCGACGCGCAGAACACCTTGACGCTATCGCGGAACGCGTATGATGACGGGCAGTCCCGGTACCGTGTCGCGATTGCAACCCTACAAACCCTGACAGGAACCTTCTGACCGGATGACCTTCTCGGCTCACAGTTTCCCACTCAGAGGCCCGCGACAGTCGGTCCTGCTCCTGTGTGTGCTCTCCAGCCTCTGGTTCGCGTTTGGCTGTTCCTCAGAAAAAGGCGACACCGGTCCCGTGGTCAACGTCCAAGTCGCTTCCGTCGAGAGTAAAACCATTCAGAGCACGGTCACGGCGCAGGCAGTTCTCTTCCCCAAGCAGCAGGCGGCGATCGTTCCAAAGATCAGCGCTCCGGTGAAGAAGTTTCTGGTCAATCGTGGCAGCCGGGTGCATGAAGGAGAGCTGCTGGCAATCCTGGAGAATCGCGATCTGGTTGCCGCGGCCCAGGACGCGCAGGGCGCCTACGATCAGGCTCAGGCCAATTATGAAACCACGACTGCGGCCAGCCTGCCGCAGGAAATCCAGAAAGCTGAAGCCGATGTGCAGCAAGCGAAACAGGCTTCGGAGGCGCAGGAGAAGGTATTTGAGAGCCGGCAACAGCTTTTCGAACAGGGTGCATTACCGCGGAAAGAACTGGATCAATCGCGAGTGGATGTTACGGCGGCGCGGAATCAATATGCGATTGCGCAGAAGCATCTCGGCGATCTGCAGGCGATCGGGAAACAGCAGGAAATTAAAGCGGCTGCTGGACAACTGGAATCGGCCAAGGGCAAATACCTGGGAGCGCAGGCGCAGGTCAGCTATTCCGAGATTCGCAGCCCGATCAATGGCGTGGTCACCGATCGCCCGCTGTATCCGGGAGAGATGGCCACGGCAGGCGCGCCTCTCCTGACGGTAATGGAACTTTCCTCGGTGATCGCGAAGGCACATATTCCCCAAGGAGAAGCCTCCGCACTGCGAGTGGGGGATCCGGGCACGATGACTGTGCCCGGCTTCGCGGAACCGATTCCAGGGAAGGTCACGGTCGTCAGCCCGGCACTCGACCCGAACAGCACGACGGTCGAGGTATGGCTCGAGGCGAAGAATCCGAAGAACGCGCTGCGGCCAGGGACCAGTGTGCAGTTAACGCTTACCGCTCAGACGATGAGTGGCGCACTGGTAGTTCCGGTCAGTTCAGTACTCACCGCGCCGGATGGCACCTCGACGGTCACGTTGGCTGGTTCGGACGGTTTGGCGCATCAGCAAACGGTCAAGATCGGAATCCGCAACGGGGATGAAGTGCAGATCGTGGAGGGAGTTGCCGCGGGTGAGAAGGTGATCACGACGGGAGCTTACGGCTTGCCGGACAAGACGAAGATCAAGATCGAGGTTCCGCAGCCTGAAGGGGAGACGCCAGGCGACAATCAGAAATCGCCGGGCCAGGGCGGCCCTTCCGCGGAGGGGTCGAATGAGAAATAGACTCTGCGGAGCCTCCCGGTGAACCCGCCCGGCGGAGACAACTTCTCAGGGCGGCATTCCGCCCAGCACTGGATTTCTCAACATTCCAGGCCGGTCATTTTCCTGATCATCACCCTCGGGTTTCTGGGCGCCTACCTCGCGTTCACCATTCCAGTCTCAGTTTTCCCCTCGACGAATTTTCCGCGGGTTCTGATCGCGGTCGATAACGGCGTGATGCCAATCGACCAGATGATGGTAACCGTCACACGTCCGATTGAAGAGGCCGTCAACAGCGTGCCCGGACTGCTGACGGTCCGTTCCATCACGAGCCGGGGTTCGGCGGAGGTGGATCTTTATTTCCGCTGGGACGTCGACATGTTCCAGACGCTGCAATATGTGAATGCGGCCATTGCCCGGGTGCAGCCGGAGCTGCCCTCCAGCGCAACCATTGAAGCGCACCGGCTGACGTTTGCGGCATTTCCGATTCTCGGCTACAGCCTGACCTCGGACACGGTGCCCCAGACGCAACTGTGGGAGATGGCGACTTACGAGATGAAGCCCAGGCTGAACCGGCTGGAGGGTGTTTCGACGGTGATCATCCAGGGCGGACAACAACCGGAATTCCAGGTTACGCCTGATCCCGCGAAGCTGCTGACCGCAAATGTCACAGTTTCCGACATCCTGGACGCCGTCAATAAGACGAATCTGATCGACTCGCCCGGACTTCTGGAAAGGAACCATCAGCTGTATTTGGGATTGGTCAACGGGCAAGTGCGCACGCCGAGTGAGATCGCACAGACTGTGATCAAGAACACTAGCAGCGGAATACCGGTGCGGATCGGGGACGTGGCAAGCGTCGAACATGGGATCAAACCCGTTTACACCGTAGTCACGGCCAACGGCAAGCCCGCGGTGTTGCTGAATATCAACCGGCAGTTCGATGGAAACACCGTGCAGGTCGCGAATGAAGTGCACGACGAAATTGAGAGCATTCGCAAGACCCTTCCGCCCGGAATCGAGATCAAACCTTTCTACGATCAATCGCTCATTGTGAACGAGTCGATTAAGAGCGTTCGCGACGCGATCCTGCTGGGGCTCGTTCTGGCATCGGTAATCCTGGTCGTCTTTCTTCGCGATTGGGGAACCTCACTGGTCGCGGGTTTGGTAATTCCAGTGACCGTAATGGTGACTTTCATTGCGCTAAAGGCAATGGGGGAAACTTTCGACCTGATGACACTGGGCGGGCTGGCGGCAGCAGTAGGCCTGGTCATTGATGACGCCATCGTGGTGGTGGAAAATATCGTATTGCACCGCGATGCCGGACAGACGCGGATTGTGGCCATCCGGCTTGCGTTGAAAGAGATCACAGTACCGTTATTTTTTTCTACCATCACTCCCATTGTCGTTTTTGTCCCGCTGATTGCGATCAGCGGGGTGACGGGGGTGTTTTTCCGGGCGCTGGCCGTGACTATGACGGTATCGCTGCTGACGTCGCTGGGGCTGGCGCTGACCTGGACTCCGACCCTCAGCCAATACTTCATCCGCGGATATGGGGTGAAGACGACCCATTCTCAATCTCAGGAAGCCGCCGCCAGCAACAGTACTCACGATTCGGAAGATTCCGAGAGTGACGACACTCTCAGCTTGCTTGCGGCGGAAGAGAGGCACCTGAGTGGGTTCTTCCTGCGGATCGTGAACTGGCACGAGCGCCTGCTCCGCCGGGCACTGGAGCGGCCTCGACTGCTGATTCTGATGAGCGTCGGGCTCATCGTCGTCTCCTACGTGAGTTACAGCTTTTCCGGGTCCGACCTGCTTCCGGAGATGGATGAGGGTGGATTCGTGCTGGATTATTGGACGCCCGCCGGCAGTTCGCTGACCGAAACCAATCGCATGGTGGGACACGTCGAGGAGATGTTGCGCCATATTCCAGAGATTGAGAGCACGTCCCGCCGAACCGGTCTCGAACTGGGCCTGTCGGCCGTGACCGAAGCCAATCGGGGAGACATTCTCGCGAAACTAAACTCCAAACGCAGCCGCGGCATCGAGGAAATTATCGAAGAGGTTCGTGCCCGGATCGCTCGCGAAGAGCCGGCGATGCGAGTGGAGTTTGTTCAGGTCCTGCAGGATATGATCGGCGATCTCACGTCGGAGCCCGAGCCGATTGAGATCAAGTTGTTCTCACAAGATCCAAAACAGCTGGAACAATGGGCTCCGAGAGTGGCCGAATCCATCGGCAAAATCAACGGCGTGGTCGATGTTCTGAATGGAATCGAGAACACGATCAGCGGTCCGGCCGTGACATTCCAGGTCGACCCAAGTATTGCGGCCCGTGCGGGATTCACTGCCCAGGAGGTCGCCCTCGATGCCTCCGCCATCCTCGAGGGGGAGCCCGCACCTACCCCGGTTGTGGCCAATGATCGTGCGTATACCTTGCGGGTGCGCTTCCCCGCCCGATACCGCGGCTCGCTGGAGTCGATGCGCGATACCCTGCTGGTCAGCAGCAGTGGACATACTGCAACGCTGGGGGCGCTGGCGACGATCGTCGAGAATCCGGGGCAAACGGAAATTCGCCGGGAGAACCTGCAGCGGGATGTTGCGGTTACGGCCCGTCTGGAAGGACGCAGCCTGGGGGCAGGCATGAGCGATGTAAAGAAAACCGTCGCATCACTGCACATTCCAAGCAGCATTCGCGTTGCCTATGGCGGCACGTACCAGCAGCAACAAAAGTCGTTTCACGACCTGGCAGTGGTTCTAATTCTCGCCGTTCTTTTGCTCTTCATCGTGCTGCTGTTCGAATTCGGCGCATTTGCGGCGCCTGTCTCGATTCTTTCATCAGCACTGCTTTCGACCTCCGGAGTTTTCATTGCGCTTCTGATCACTGGAACCACGTTCAATATTTCCTCATTCATGGGGATGATCATGGTGATCGGCATCGTGGCGAAGAACGGGATCCTGCTGCTCGATGCGGATCAGAAGATGCGTAGCGCGGGTTCACCCGCGCGCGATGCCATTGTGCAAGCGGGCAGGAGGCGCCTGCGGCCGATTGTCATGACCGCGTTAGCCACGGTTGCCGGGATGCTGCCTCTGGCCTTCGCAGTGGGCGCGGGTTCCCAGATGCTGCAGCCGCTGGCGATCGCTGTCATCGGAGGCGTGCTGATTTCCATGGTGCTGTCGCTGATCATCACTCCAGCCGTTCATTTCTATCTGGGCGGCGGTGACGGCGAACCTTCTCCGGCACAGTAGGAAATTTGTTGGTCCGACGTGCAAGACGTTGCGGATTACTATAGTCACCACCTGATTGAGCTAATCAGCAGCAAGGTAGGAGCCACCGGATTCTTCCCGCGGGCAACGGCTTTTGGCCGAATTCTGCTCAGGTTACCGTCATTATTTGCCAGTGCGAAACGCTGCGCTCCTGCATCGAACAACTCGCACTACTGCGGAATGCGGCTTTATGTTGGCGCGGAACTTGCACTAGAATGGGCTCAATCCCCGCCGGACTTCCGGCCGCCCGCTTCGGACTTTTCGGTGGAAAAAGAGATCGTGTCCGATAAAAACGACAAGCCGGTATTCGACGAGCAGACCCTCGCGCGGGTGCTCGAAGCGGCCTATGTGCTGCAAGAACACAATCGAGAACGGCAGGAGCGGGAGGAACGGGAAAAAGCACGCCTTTCGTCCCTGCCCGATCTGCCGCGCTTTACGGCGCCCACATCGCCCCCTCTGCCCGATTCTTCGAATAGCGCAACGCCCAAAGTTGAAAAGGGAGACTACTCGCAGGTGTTGGGCCAGATCGTGGAGACACAGCAGCGCATCCAGGCTCAGCGAATGGAACTGAACAGCGCGATGAATCTCGTGGTCGACCGAGCCATCGGTATCACGCATGCTGAGGGAGCGGGCATCGCGGTTCTGGAAGGAAGCAAGGTGCGTTACCGGGCCGCCGCTGGGCCTATGGCGCTTGCTGCGGGCGCAGAAGTGCCGATCGACAAAGCGTTATGCGCAGCTTGCCTCAGGGTGGGGCAGGTGCTTCGCTGCGCTGATGTCGCTCCTGAATTCCTTGTCGATGCCGAAGAATGTGGAAGGCGAGGGATTCAGGCGCTGATCGCTGCCCCCGTATATCAGGCCGGCAATGTGGTGGGGGCGCTCGAGCTCTATTACGGGACGACTCACGCCTTCACCGAGCCCGATGTCCATACCTGCCAATTGCTGGCGGGCATTGTTGCGGAGGCTTTAGGCAGGACGGAGGAACTCAGCTGGAAAAGGCCAATCGAAACCGAAGCAGCGCCGCGGGAAACCGCGACTCGGGAAGCGGTCCTGCGCGAGTCATTGGACAAGCTGAAACCTAGGCTCGAGGTGATGGCCAAATCGGCCGCTGCGACTCCCACCGCCTCCAATGCGCAAAGCGCGCCTGCAGTCACGTCTCCGGGCGCGAGTGCGGTTTGCCATAAGTGCGGGAATCGGTTTGTTGAGGATGAGCAGTTCTGTGGAGAGTGCGGGTTGCCGCGCAGCAGCGACTACGGCCCGGTCACCATGCAGAGCAAAGTCGCAATGCTCTGGCAGATGCACGAAGCGAAGAAAAAGAACGCAAGCTCGACGACAACGAGCAGCGCGACAGCAGTGCCTGAGTTAAACGAGGATGCAGAGCTGTTCCGGCCCGGAATTGCAGACGACCAGTTCCTGGATGGGGATCTTCCCCAGCTCTTCACCCTTCCGGGAAATAACCAGCGGCAAACGGAGGAGAACTCCCAGGCCGAGTGGCAGGATTCAGATACAGCTTTGACCCTATCCTCGACTCCACGATCCGAGCTTGAGATCGAAGCCCCAGTAGCAGATACAGCTTCACCCGCGGACTCCGAGTCAGCAGACTGGAGCTCGGCAGCGTCCGCCAAGACCTTTCTGGAACGCTTCTCGAAAACGAATCGTTATGCGACGCTCTCGCGCTTCCTGCGGGCAAGACGGGGAGACGTTTATCTTGCGATCGCCATCATTCTGGTTTCGTGCGTGATTCACTGGGGACTTTGGCCGGGGCACGCGGCCGCGACTCCGGCAGTGGCCAGCCATCGCGGCCAAAATGCCGATCTGCCGCTCTACGACAGGGTTTTGATCAAGCTGGGCCTGGCGGAAGCTCCTCCGGCGCCGGAGTACCGGGGGAACCCGGATACCCAGGTCTGGGTAGACTTGCAAACGGCCCTATACTATTGTCCCGGAGCGGACCTCTACGGCAAAACATCAAAAGGGAAATTCATCACGCAACAGGACGCGCAGCTCGACTCCTATGAGCCTGCATTCCGCAAGGCTTGCGACTGAGCGCTGCATTTTCGTCTTGCGATCCAGCCTTTCTATCAGGGAAGATTTGACAACCTCTCACGGAGGGGTGCAATCATACACATGATCTGCTGGCGCTGGTAGGAGGAGTGATTTTGGCGGAAAGCGATGAATCGGGCAAATCCCGCACTGCGACGCCTGAGCTGAACCCGCTGCTGAATCCGCTGCTGAATAAGAATCTGGGGCGCTGGGCGGAGGTTTATTTTAAATGTCCCGCCGACCGGCGGGACGAGGCGGTGGTGCAACTCCTGCAGGAGTTGGAGAGAGAGGATTCGCAATCACGAGCGGGAGGTAGCTTCGGTTCGGAGCAGTCCCCAGGAGATACAGCGTCAGGAGCCGAGTCCAGCCGTTTTGCTGTCGAGAATCTGCCTGTCGATTGCCCGTCGTGCGGATTTGCCGCGCGCCCGAATCAGAAATACTGCGGCCGGTGTGGCGCCAAATTGATCAGCCCGGCTCCAACAGTAACCCATATTGCGGAAGCTGAACGCGAACCAGATCCTCAGTTGGTATCGCACAAGCCCGACATGGAGCCCCCAGCTAACTGGAGGCCGATCGAGCCCGCGGCTGCGACGGAACCGGCCGGCATTGAACCAGATTTCCTTTCCGTACAGGAGTCCCGGCCATTCTGGTACTCCTACCGCTTTTACATCGGCACTGTGCTTGCGGTTGTGCTTGGGCTGCTGGGATATATGGCTTGGAGAGGATCCCAGAACTCATCGAGCGGGATCAAGTTACCGGAACAAGCACCTGCCGCCGCGAGCGCTCCTTCTCCAGCCGCGACTATCCCGCAGGAGCCCACTCAGAGCGAGGCCACGCCACAGCCTTCAGCGCCAGGACCCGCGAAGCCTGCCGAAGAAACACAAAAGACAGCGGAGCGTGCGCCAACTCCGACTACAGCTCCGGCGGATCAACCTAAAGAGACTCCAGTGACCCCGATGGAAGGCGTCTCAAAACCCCCTGTTGCGGAACCTGCTTCGGTGAATGGCTCACAGGAACTGGCGACCGCAAAAGAGTATCTGGACGGCAATGGGGGGAAATCGCCTGATAACGCGCAAGCCGTTGAGTGGTTGTGGAAGTCGGTGTCGAAACGAAACACCGAGGCGACCGTCCTGCTTGGGCGACTGTACCTACGGGGGGAGGGCGTCGCCAAGAACTGCGATCAGGGACGAATACTGCTGGATGCCGCTGCAAGGAAAGGGAGCAAGGACGCCGCTTTCACGTTGCAGCATCTGCAGGCATTTTCATGCCCTTGACCGCAGCGGCCTTGCACCTGTGATTTCATAGACTTCCGATGCTATGGCGGCTTTATGCCATCAGGAAGGGCTCGGTACGTCGGGACTCATACCAGAGTGCGAGCTCGACGCGATTCCACAGGCCTAGTTTGTCGTAAATGACCCGCAGGTAGTTCTTGACTACGTGCTCGGTTGTGCCGATTTCCCGGGCCACTTCGCTGTTCTTCAGGCCTTGGGCAACAAGCTGGATGACTCTTTGTTCGCGTTCACTGGGGATGCGGGTTCCATACCGCCCATCTGCAGACATTCCTGCCTCCGATACAATAGGGTCGCGAGTTTCACTCGCTTGATTCCACCGGTGATTCCGAACCGCAGGAACAACCGGTTGAAATGTGCCTTTACCGTCCGTCTTGCCATCTTCAGTTGGCTTGCAATCTCCGCGTTATCACACCCTTGCAAGAGAAGCTCAACGATCTGCCTCTCGCGCGGGCCAAGCCGAACCGCCTGATCATTCATCTCAATCCCCTCTTGCTGTATTTCGCCCCTTTCTACGGCTTGAGATACGGCTGAAGTCTTCTCAACAAGCTGTTGCATCCACAATGCCATTACCCCCCTATTGGCGGCTGTGAGAAGTGAACATTACTTTCCACAGGAAGATCAGCCAAAGTTCCTGATTCAGGAGCCCATTGGGGGAAACTGAAGAGGTGAAGCCTGCCGGGAGGTTTCGCATGCTTTCGTTCCCAATCGCTCGGAACGGGCATAAAAACTGGGGTTCTCAGCCTTCGGCTCTATCTGGACGCATGCCCCGAAGCCGCCCGCCGGAGTGGGACGGTTTTCAGGACAAGCGCCAGGAATAAATCTCAGGAGTTTTATGGGCAATAAATACAGTGTCCACGATCCGTTTCTAGGGTGAACACCTTAGACGAAACTTCCCAGCCACGGCAACCTCGTCTGCACAAATTACACGCCGCCCCGGAAAAGAGGGTAGTCACGATGCAGCATTGGACGATGAAATGGCGGGCTGGGCAACTGAAGGAGGGCCATTCTGAATGGTTGTCAGCGGCATCCTTGTGTTCTCCACCCTACATTGCGCAGAATCGACCAGATTTTCGGACTAATGGTTTCGAACCGTCCAATCCCGCCCCTCTGCGCAAAGAGCAGCTGCGTAGCCATCGCTCGGCGAGAGATCTCGGACTCGCCAGCTCGAGGCTGGGGATTGTTCCGCGCTTGCCTTCAGGAGGCAGTCTTGAATACCCGGGGCGAGAGAGACGTCGAAACCGCTAAGTGGAATTGAAAGACCTGCGCCGATTGCCTTGAGGTACGCTTCTTTTCGGGTCCAGCAGCGGAAGAAAGCGTCGTAACGCTCGTCTCCGTCAATCGCGGCAAGTTCCTGCTGTTCATGCGGCGAAAAGAATCGGCGGGCGATGGTCTCGATTTCCACGTTTCGCCGGACAAACTCCACGTCGATTCCTACTTCGCGGTTCTTTGCAAACGCCAGCAGTGCCAAATCGCCGGAATGCGAGAGGTTGAAGCGGATGTTCGAACAATTCAGCGAAGGTTTACCGGCCTTCGAGTAAACAAATTCCAGTTGCTCTGGAGCGCTAGCAGCATAGGACGCAAGAATTAGGCGCAATAGAGCTCTAATCGCAACATAATTCTGTCGGTCTTTTTCAAAGCGGAACCGGCGCGCGCGTTCTTTTTCGTCGGCGGAGAGGACAGACGCCCATCTTTCCTCCGCCGGCCGCACGCCAGCCAGGCGCACGTGCCAGACATGCACCTCATCGCCGGTAAATTCCGGGACAGCGATGGCTTCGAAGTCCGAGTTTGTGACGCGCATTTGCAATTTACTCTGTGCGCTCAGGATCCGGAAAGGATCTGGAGCGGGCCGCGCGAGGATCGGCAAATCGCCCGCGTACGGACGAAGGTTTTCATAGGGATAGCCGTTTTGTCCAACAAACAGGCCAACCTGCAATCTAGAGGGTTTACGCACAGGTAGAAGTTTGCCCGGGGAGACCGCAAAGTTTTGCACAGCGCAAAACACGTCGAAAGTGCGCGCCTTGGGGGAGGTTTATAACGCGCTTCGTTTCTGCAACTTAGCTACCACAGAAAGTGGCCGAGAGGGTAACGGAATTGCTCCGAATCACGTTTGAACAGAGAGAGAAAACCTATTTTCCAGCGACCTGAAAAAATGGTACTCTGAAGACAAGTAAGCCTTTTCCTGAAATCCCCCGAAGTTTTTAGC
>Ga0335071_10008361_pt1 | contig 10639 bp, 8 predicted proteins | sample Lox_Sample_15_FD_206724 | JGI IMG/M metagenome (GOLD analysis project Ga0335071, IMG submission 206724) | Soil microbial communities from Loxahatchee National Wildlife Refuge, Florida, United States - Lox_Sample_1.5 | ecosystem: Environmental > Terrestrial > Soil > Wetlands | place: USA: Florida...
CGTTTCGACATCGAACTCAGGCTGGTAATGAACGTGGATCTCGCCGCGTCCGATGGCACCGCGCAGCTGATTCTCAAGGGTTAGGCGCTCGCGGACGAGCGAACCCAACTCGGGAGTGAAGTAGGTTGCGCGACTTCGACCGTCACGCTTTGAGGCATACATGGCACTATCTGCCTGCTGGGTGAGAGTGACAGCGTCCGTCGCATTGTCGGGAAAGATGCTAATGCCGATGCTCGCGCCAATCGTGAGCTGATGACCCTCGATAACGAACGGAGCCACCATGGCATCAAGGAGACTCTTTGCCACAGTGGCAGCTTCGTCCCTGTGATGCAGGCCCGAGAGCACAACGGTGAACTCATCACCACCTAGGCGAGCGAGGGTATCGGATTGACGCACTCGGGATTGCAGCCGTGCCGCCACCTGGACGAGTAGCATGTCGCCAATCAAATGACCCAGGCTGTCATTCACGAGCTTGAAGCCGTCAAGATCGATATAGAGGAGAGCAACGATGCGCGACTCGCGCGCGGCACGTGCCAGCAACTGCGCAAGCCGGTCCGCGAGCAGGCGCCGGTTCGGAAGGCCGGTCAACGCGTCATTGAGAGCCTGGAATTGTAACTTCTCCTCGGCGCTCTTTTGCGCGGCATCATGGCGCTCCAGTTCAGCGAGCATGGCATTAAACCCCCGGCCGAGTTGAACGATCTCGTCAGCGCCCGAGGGCGAAACGCGCACTGAGAAATCCGGCGTTGCCGTCACTGCATCCATGGCTCTCGCCAGGTCGTAGATCGGTCGTACAATCCGGCGCTGTAACAGCGCCCCGCCAATACTCCCGATCGCCAAGGCAATGAGAGCCAACAGGATTGATGCCGTGAGTACTGCCTGGTGCCGCTTTTGGAGGTCTCGAAAGTCGGAACTCAGAATCAGCGTTCCAACGAGTTCGCCGTGACGGGTCACGGGCCGCAGCACGCGAGTCGGATTGTCCGGAGTTCTCAGGGTCGGAAGTAGAGCACCGGGGCAAGGCTGACTTCCAGGCTGGCGTTCATACTGGGCGAACAACTGTCCCGAGGCGCGATACAAACATGCCGCAACCACGCGCTGCTCAGCGCGGAGTGCCTCCAGTACTTCGACCGCGGCCGGGGCATCGTCGAAGCTGAGCGCGGCGGTAGAGTTTTGTCCCACGACGTCGGCAAGTGCGGAGAGTCGGTTCTGGAGCAGACTGCGCGAGCTGATGCCATCGACTACAAGAATTGCGGTCGTCAAAATGGCCAGCGCAATACTTCCGGCCAGCACGACGGTCATCGTCATGCGATAGGCAAAACTGTTGCTGCGCGGCATGCGCATCATTTTTTTGCCTCCGTGCTGGGCGGGATGAGGGTCGCGATGTTCAGCAGGCGCGAGCTGATTTTGAGCTGGGCTTGCTGCGCGCCCTCAAGGCTGACGCGTATCTGAACCTGCTCACCCACGGTGACTAGCCCGATTATGCCGCCTTCGCGCACGAACAGTTCCGAGTCGCCTACTGTAAGAACACTCTTCCCATGCACATGTTCCAGGACAGCACGGATATTCTTGGTCGAGTGCTCGGCTACATAAACGATTTGGCACTGCTCCAATTCCTTCTCCGACGGCCCAACCACCACCCGGATGAGGCGCGGGCCGCTGCTTTTGCCGTCCAGCATTTTTTTCAGGGTCTCGCCCGTTACACGTTCGCCAACGTAGCCGATCCTCATCTCGGCACTGGCTTGCGGCCATTCCACGTACTTGGTCAGGTTGTAGACAAAGGCGGCTTTTACAGCGCGCTCATCGCGCTCCTGCGAAAAAGCTGCGCCTGGCAGGAAAGCAACGACCGTCAGCAACAGAATCCAGTTGTGGAATCGCACACAGGCGGTCACTAGCTCTCCCATCGACGGACAATGGGTCCGCTCCGGCTCAACGTTCCGTGCTCGATTCCGGTTCGCCACCGCACTATGGCTTACTCCGTCCTTCCTTCAGAGGCAGGCGATACTTGATTTTGAAGCGGAAGGTGCGTCCGTCCTGACGGATTTGCGCTTGCTGCAACTCAGGACCGGCTGGAGCAAACCAACGCTGATTGAAAACGTCGTAGCAACTCGCGGAGAATTCCCACCCTCCCCATATCGGCTTGGTCGAAAGCGTCAGGTTGGTAAGGGTCGAATATGGTACGGTCGTGCCCTGATAACTGGTTTGAGAACTTGTGTAGAGAACCTCCAGTCCGACAAAGGCGCTTCGCGACACCGGAACTGTACCGTGGACCTTGACCATGCTCGAGGGTGAGTTTGCCAAGTCCGTGGCGCGCGCCTTGTCGGTGGCGTCCGCGAAGGTGTAGCTCACGCTACCGCCGAGGCCGGACTCGCGCTTAGCTTCGACTTCGAATTCAATGCCCCGCCCGCGGTCGTGCCCGATGTTGACGAAATGATTCAGCCCGCTCTCCGGGTCTGGGACTTCGTCGATCAAATCGGTGAGATTGTTGAAGAAGCCGTCCGCCGTCAGCAGCAACCAAGGTTTGAGCGAGCGTTCAAACACGACTTCGTGCGAGGTAATGTACTCTGGCTTGAGAGCGGTGGTCGGCGCCACGATCGAAACGCCATCGGTGTAATACTCCTCGTAGGCATCAGGCGCGCGGAATGCCCTGCCGAAGATGTACTTCAAGGCGGTACGCGGGTTGGGTTGGTAAATGGCAGCCGCCCTCGGGCTTAGGGGCTTGCCGACATTCTCAAACCAGTCCAGCCGCCCTCCGGCGCGAAGCGTGAGCTTCGGAACAAAATGAAGTTCCGCCTCGGCAAATACCGCGGCCTGCCGCGCACTGCGGTTCAAGTCCAGAGGAGTAAGAAATCCAGTTGCGTAATTCTCCTGCCACCGCTCCGGGCTATATTCGAAACTTGTTCCGGCAGTGATTCTCTGGCGGCCGATCTGCCGGCCCATGACGGCCTCCGCGCCGACCCACGCTGCGCGGGCGAGAGCACGTCCGGTGTACGTCTCGGCGGGAGGTCCAAACGAGCCAGCTCCGGAAAAGTTGTACCAGTCGTAGTAAGTCTTGATTTCGAGATCGGTCGCGGCGGAGAGATCGCGATGGTAACTGGCGTCGAGGTATCCTCGCGAGTCGGTCCCGTTCTCAGGAGAGTTGAAGTTCGCGCCATAGGCAGCTGTCGGAATCCGCTTGTTTCGGCTTCCGAAGAAGCTCTGCACTCTGAAATCGCCATACTGCAAATCGGCAAAAGCAGCCGTTGAACGGGTTCCATCTTGTTTGTGCGCGATGCCCCCATCCTGCTCCGAAAATTCCGGGAAATACAGGTCGGAGACGCCATTACTACACATCATGTTCGCCGAGAGCAGCGCCGAGAACTTCCCTTTCCGAAATAGGCCCCTGAGACGGCCTCTGCGGCTGAGGAAGGAGGCCTCGGTGCCGGTGGCTTCGAGGACCGCAGCATCCGCGTCGGGAGGGCGTCGAGTGATGAGGTTGATCACGCCGAAGACCGCGTTGGTTCCGAAAAGAGAGGAACTTGGTCCCCGCACAATCTCGATGTGATCGACCAGATCGAGATCGACACTGAACTCGGTTCCGAAGGCCGCGCTGTCGTAGATGTTGTCATTCAGCCGGTGACCGTTGAGCAGGACGAGAATGCGGGAATTGTAGTCGCCGGGACGCTGGATTCCCCGCACGCCGAGGTAGGTGTAATCGCGATCGTAGGCGGTGTAGAAGCCGCGAATGGCATTGATAACCTCGCCCAATGTCCGCCAGCCGTAGCGGGCAATATCGGATGATGTGATGACGGTTACCGCCGACGGCGCCAGCCGTGCCTGCTCAAGGTGACGTGAGGCGCTATAGACCTTTGTGCTGGCCAAGTCCTCTAATGTCAGCGACATCAGATCCTGATCGTTGGAGGCCTGCGCCCGAGCCCAGTCAGAGGCTATTGCCAGGGACGCAATGACAACCAGGACTCCGCGGATGAACTCGGCCACTCGTGGATGCAGTCGCATAGGTTGGAATATCGGCGAGAGGAAAGAGACGGGTGAGACGGAGAGCCACCACTAGGCTTCTGGGTGAATTACCTTTGTCACAGAAGGCAGCCGAGACGGCCGCCAAATCGGAATGATGGCCCGAATTGGGACTGTCACAGCCACTGGTGGCTAGACACCCTGCTCGCGAAATTCGTCAACGGAGGTAGACTACCTCGACTTGCCGACGCCCGAGCGCGGGAATGAGAGTCCCCAAGGGCCACCACCAAAACAAAGAAGCGCGAAAGCAATCGTCCCCACGGCCATGGGGAACTCATAGCCGCCCTGTCCGGTCAGTCCGTTCTTGAAATGGATCTTCCAGATCACGACCGCCATCTCGACCACAACTGCGAGCGAGAAGAACCGGGTGAAGAGCCCGAGGACAATGGCAATGCCGCCGAAAAATTCCGTTCCTGTGGAGAGATAGGCCATCCAGCGGGGAAGCCCGAGTGAGCCCACCATGTCCATGTGACGATGAAAACCGCCAAACACCTTGTGGTATCCATGCGCGATTAGAATGGCGCCGAGCGCCAGGCGCATCACCAGTTGTGCGAACGGCTGCAAGCGATTCAGAAAATTTAAATTCAAGCCGACCTCCCGCAAAAAGAATGGGAATGACTAAGGTAGCAGAAAAGAGCAGGAGGGAAGGTCAAAGGGTCGGAACGTTATCGGCGATTGGCAGTCAACTGTGACTAACGTTGGGCGCAAGCGAGCTTCACCGCCCACTCTACCACTCGGAATACGGCTTCCCGTTGCTGCCGACGCGATTCGAGGCGCTCTTGACCGCGTAAATGCCGCCCTCGGTCTGCCCGAGCATCATGATGGTCTTGTCGTCTTCTTCGACCTGCCAGTCCGTATTCCCGGTAATGTCCTTGGGAATCTCCGTGACATAACCCGCGCTCCTCAGTTCGTCGAGAGACTTCGGAGCCTTTTGCTTGTCGAGTGTGTATTGGTAGACGGCCAAGTTCAGTGTCGCGAGGTTTTCCTTGAAATTGTTTTCCTTAGCCTGGCGGATGCTCCGGCTGAAAATCGGAATTGCGATCGCGAGCAGGATGATAATTACGCTGATCGCGACCATCATTTCGATCAACGTGAAACCCGAGGAATTGCATTGCTTTCGCGCGTTCATCCGCAGTCCGGTCACCAGCTCGAATATGCACTGCCTTCCATAGAATTCTGGTCCGAGCCGCTGTGGACGGAGACAATACCCGTCTCGTCCGGGTTGACCGCCTTCTCAGGATCCTCCATCACCGTCTGCCACGTGGTGTTGCTTCCCGTAATGTCCTCCGGAACCGCGCTCAAGTAGCCGGCGTCGACGAGATCTTGCAATTGCTGGGGCGCTTTATGTTGGTCGAGCGTGTATTGCTGGATCACTTTGTTGAGGACGGCAATATTGTTCTTGAGCTTTGCTTCCTTTGAGCGCGTAATCGCCGTGTTGTACATGGGCAGAGCGAGCGCCATCAACACTCCCATTACCATGATGACGATGACCATCTCAATGAGAGTGAAGCCTCGTGTTTTGGATTTCGAGTTCATTTCGCTCTGTTGCTGGAACGGCGTGCGTACGCCGAAATGCAACTTCTTTTGCCCTGTCCTCTCTTTACCAATCCTTGTACTTCGTTCCATCCAGCGCGGTGGCAGTCGATTTGGTGTAAACGTCGAAAACGTTCTGCTCGCCCCACGAATCTGAGGTCGGATCGTCCTGCATTGAGCGCAAACCCCACTCGTCCTTGCCGGTCATAGGATCGACCGGAATCCGGCGGAGAAATTTTAGTTTCTTTCCCGCCACGTCTACGCCTTTCACAAGTGTGTCGAGATCGGGCGGATAGTTGTTGCTGTCCACCTTGGTCTGAAAGGAACCCCGATCGGCCGCGTCTTTGTAGCGGTCGATAGCATCGCGCAGCGTCCAGAGATCGACACGCAGCTCGCGCTCGCGTTCGCGCTTGATCACGACGCGCGCCAAGGGGACGGCCATCCCCGTCAGGATCAGGAGAATCGTCGTTGCGACGATAAGTTCTATCAGCGTGAACCCACGCTGGCGGCGCGCGAACTTCGGCGCCGAACCTCTTTTTTTCATTTTATGGCTCATCGCTGACTCGCTTACTGAATCGTGATGGCCGCCTGCGCGCCATTCATCGCGATCGGTTGCATTGCAGGATCACGCGCCCCACCACGCGTTATTGTCAGCGCCGACTGGCCTGGAGCCTTCGCCATGAAGGTTAAAGTCAGCACTGACCCTTGCCCGGAGACACCACCCACTCCTGGAGGCCGCGTTGCCGTGACCTGGAGCGTGCCCGTACTGGGATCGTCCCGGTGCACCAGCGCGACTGCCTGCCCATCCTGTGATAAGAAGCCGCCGTTCGAGACGTTGATCACCTGCAACTGGTTTGGATCGTAATTCAACTGCACGGGCACCGAATAGACGTTTTGGCCGCCGGTGAGCATGACGTTCACGGTAAATGTCGATCCCTTGGCCTGCGTCATTGTTGGAGGATCGAACAGGAACGATCCGGTGGCGGCTCCAACCGGTTGTGCAGGCATCGCCGCAACTCCGGCGCGAAGAGCGGGATTCATTGCAGTCTGATTCGGAGCGCCTGAATTGGGCGAAGTTGGATTGGGAAGCGTAGCGCCCGGACGCGCAATGCCTGAACCCTGCGGATTGGGAGGCACCGTACCTGCAGGAGGCTGCGCAGCGGGAGCCTGCGTTGCCGGAGCCTGACTCGCCGGAGTTGTGGTCATGGTGGTGCGCCGCAGTTCGATGGCGTTCGCCGTACCCACATCGAGCAGATCGCGGCTGCCTGGGGGCGTCTCGATTCCGCGAATAATATGCGGCGTGAGCACAAAGACAATCTCGTCCTGCTGATGCTCGGTATTGTTTTGCGAGAAGAGCCACTTGAGGATCGGAATCTGCGCCAGGCCCGGAATGCCGGTCAGCGCCCGTGTCTGCTGGTCTTCCATGATGCCGCCCAACAGGTTGACTTCGCCATCCTTCAGCCGGATCTCATGTTCGATCTTGCGCTGGCCGATGACGGGCTGGCTGATGCCGCCGATACTCACATACGAAGTAACCGCGGAAACATCCAGAGTCATTTTCAGCGAGATTTCGCGCCCGGCGTGCACGCGCGGCGTGATGTCGATGTTCACGCCCACATCGATGTATTGAAACTGGGTGTTGACCAGCGGGTTGATTCCGACGCCGCCGATGCCCGGCTGAAACGAACCGGTCGCCACCGGCACGCGCTCGCCGATCTTGAGCGTCGCCTTCTGGCCATCCAGAGCGCGTACTTGGGGATTCTGCACGATCTTTGAGTTGCTGTCGCTCAACAGGGCCGTCGCCGACGCTGGCGGAATAGTGACCGTGAAGTCGTTGGCGTTGAGGTAGGCCAGGGTATTGAGGGTGACGCTGTTTGTGGTTTGGCCGTTGGTTGAAGTCGAAACGCCGCCGGTCGATCCCGTCGAAGTCGTCGTGGTGGTATTGACGTTCGGCTGCAAGGCCACCGACATGGTCGTAGGCGGGCTGATGCCGAGATTTCTCATCTTGTCGCGGCTCACTTCCATGACCGCCACGTCAATCAGGACTTCGGGCTTTGCCTTATCCAGATCGTCGACCAGTTTTTGCGCCAACGCCACCTGGTCGGGCGTGCCGCGCACTACGATTGCTCCCTGCGAAGGCAACTGCTGGATGCGGCTGACCTCGAGGATCGTGCGCATTGCGTTCACGACATCCTGCAATTCGGTGGGCTGCGAAAGATTGGAAAGATAAAAGGTTTTGAGAACGTTTTGTTCCAGCTCTTTCCGTTTTGCGGGATTGTCTTGCGCGACGAAAATCGTGTTGCCGGTGATTGGGCGCCAAAAGGTTTTGGTTTCGAAGGAGATGATGGACAGCGCCTCTTCGAGCGTGACCCCGTTTAGTTCAATCCGAACTTGGCGCGGAGTGTAATCGGGATCGAAGAGCACGTTGATGCCGGCCAACTTGCCGACCGTCTCATAAATCACGTTCGACTTCTCGGTGAGCTTGAGGGTGATGGGAGCGTTTGAGATCGGCGCCAGATCGACGGGACCGCGCGCCTGGGAAAGAAACTTGCGCAGTTCCCCCGTGCCAACGCTGGCCTGAGGCTGCGGGTTTTCCGCCTCCTTGATCATCTGGATGGTGCGCTTGAGTTCCTGCTGCGCGATGAACGATGACGCGTCGATCATCAGAGCTTTTTCGAATTCGACCCGGGCCTCTTCGAGCTTGTTGTTATCGCGCAGAATCTGACCCCGGTGTACGTGCGAAGCCGCGGCCAGGAATTTATTGCGCTCGTAGGCGGTGCGGTAGCGCAGGTCTTTCGGGTGCAGGTCGTAGGCTTGTTTGAAGAACTCGTACGCCTTTTCGTAATCCTGCCGGGCCTGGGCGTCGGTACCCTTTTCGTAGAGTGCCTTCGCCTTGTCGCCCGCGATGCCGGAGGTGCCCGCGCAGAGAAGGAGCAGCAAGAAAAGAGCCGGACGCATCAGCCGTGTCATCAAACAAGCCTCATGTAATTTCTTTCGCCGGTCGAGAACCGGACACTATTTCTCGCTCGCAACCACAAAAAAGAGCCGTAAGGATTGGAATCCGCCGGCTTCATTCGCCGAAAAGTACTGGAAAATTGGATTATAGCATCGCTAGAATTCGCTCCCGAAGTGATTGGAGCACCGATGTTTACACTCATTAGTACCTGTACCGCAGAGCAGGTGTTGGGTCTCAGGCGTTAGGTCTTAGGAAAATCAACTCGAACGAGAGTCTGACAATACTTCAGGCTTCTGCCGAGAATCGATTCTCCTAAGAGCTAAGACCCAACACCTAACACCTGCCCTCTCCCTTCATGCTAACTTCTTCCTAGCAATGGCTAAACAGACTACCCACCAGACCCAAGCGAACCGGGAGAAAAATCCCCGCCGACAGCCCACCGCGGCCGGACAGAGAGATGCCGCCGTCAACAGGAACGCCAGTCATAACTATTTCTTGCTCGAAAAATTTGAGGCGGGCGTCATGCTCACGGGTACGGAGGTCAAGTCGATTCGAGCCGGCAAAGCCAACCTGAAGGATTCCTATGGCCTAGTCAAGGATGGCGCTCTTTGGCTCCTCAACTGCCACATCAGCCCTTACGAGCACGGCAGCTATTCCAACCATGCCGAGACGCGCACCCGCAAACTCCTGGCGCATAAAGAAGAAATCCAGAAGCTCTTCAGCAAGACGCAGCAGAAGGGCCTGACCCTGATTCCTACCCGGCTGTATTTCAAAAATGGCCGGGTGAAGGTGGAGATGGCGATCGCCCGCGGTAAACAGCAATGGGATAAACGCGAAACCGAGCGCCGCCGCACCGCCGACAAAGAAGCCCGCGAGGCGATCACGCGCGGGCGAACGTAGAGACGGAGCCCTGCCCGTCTCCGGCTGCCGCAACTGACCGGCGCGTCTCCGTCACTATGCGGCATTGATTCGCGACACCAATTGGGGCGAACGTACCCAGCCGGGTTGCGCGTTTCCGGCCTCCCCGTGGATACTGGAAGCATTCATTTCCTGCTATGAATACAACTCTTTCTTCCACGTCTCCTTCTGCGATTGAAACCGCTTGCCTGGTAGTGATCGTGCTCGATCAGTCCGAAAAAGGTAAGGGAAATAACGACAAGCCCGCGCCCGCCGCCACCACCTCCGACCCAGGAGTCGCTGCCGCCGCGAAAGACATAATCGCGAGCGGCGAGGTCACCGGCAAGAGCTTTGAGACGACGTTGCTGCACAATCCTGCCGGCTTAAGAGCAAAGCGCCTGTTGCTGCTTGGCGGAGGCAAGGCCAAGACGTTTTCGAGTTCCGATGTCCGTAAGCTTGCGGGTACCGCCGTCCGGACGCTCAAAGGCAAGAGCATCCGCAGTTTCGCATTTGTTGTTCCTGAAACGGCTTTCCCGGCGGCCGACGGCGTCCGTGCCGCGGTCGAAGGCGCTCTCGTCGGCACCTTCGAGCCCGACTATTACAAGAGCAGCGGCAACAGCAAAGATCAGAAAATCGACGACCTCACCATCGTTGTGCAGGGCGATACCAAGGCGCTCCAGTCCGCGCTCGACGCCGGACGCATCGTCGGCGAGTCGCAGAACTTCACGCGTGACCTGGTCAACGAACCTTCCAACCGCATGACGCCGAACATCCTCGCCGAGCGCGCTCGCAAGATGGCTTCGGAAGTCGGGCTCGGCTGTGAAGTCCTCGGTCCGGACAAGATTAAAGATATGAAGATGGGCGCGTTCTGGGGAGTGGCGCAGGGTTCCGAGGAACCGCCCGCGTTGATTGTGCTGCGTTACAACCCGGCAGGCGCCGCCAATGACATTCATCTCGGCCTCGTCGGCAAAGGCATTACGTTCGACACCGGTGGCATCTCAATCAAGCCCGCCGACGGTATGGAGAAGATGAAATACGACATGGCTGGAGGCGCGGCCATGATCGGCACCATGCGGGCGATTGCGCTGCTTGAGCCGAAAGTAAAAGTCACGGCCATCATTCTCGCCACCGAAAATATGCCGTCCGGTAAGGCACAAAAACCCGGCGACGTGCAGATTGCCATGTCGGGCAAGTCGATTGAGATTATCAATACCGACGCCGAAGGCCGCCTCGTGCTCGCCGACG
>Ga0335071_10008362_pt1 | contig 10639 bp, 7 predicted proteins | sample Lox_Sample_15_FD_206724 | JGI IMG/M metagenome (GOLD analysis project Ga0335071, IMG submission 206724) | Soil microbial communities from Loxahatchee National Wildlife Refuge, Florida, United States - Lox_Sample_1.5 | ecosystem: Environmental > Terrestrial > Soil > Wetlands | place: USA: Florida...
GCGACGATGGTGCGCGCGCCGGCGAGGCGGGCGCCAGCGATCGCCGCGTCGCCCACGCCGCCGCAGCCGAACACCGCCACGGTGTCCCCGCGCCCGACACCGCCGGTGTTCATCGCCGCGCCGAGGCCGGCCATGACCCCGCATCCGAGCAGCCCGGCGACCTCGGGGCGAGCGGCGGGATCGACTTTCGTGCACTGGCCCGCGGCCACCAGCGTCTTCTCCGCGAACGCGCCGATGCCGAGGGCGGGGGACAGGGGGGTCCCGTCCGCGAGCGTCATCCTCTGCTGGGCGTTGTGCGTCGAGAAGCAGTACCACGGGCGCCCGCGCCGGCAGGACCGGCAGGTGCCGCACACGGCCCGCCAGTTGAGGACGACGAAGTCACCTGGGACCACGTCGGTGACGTCCGGGCCGGTCGCCTCGACGACGCCGGCGGCCTCGTGGCCGAGCAGGAAGGGGAACTCGTCGTTGATGCCGCCCTCGCGGTAGTGCAGGTCGGTGTGGCACACGCCGCAGGCCTGGACCCGCACGAGGGCCTCGCCGGGGCCGGGGTCAGGGACGAGGATCGTCTCCAGGCTGGCCGGCTGCTTGACGGCGCGGGCGACGACGCCCCTGACCTCGTGCGACATTGCGGTGTCCTCCCAGGTGGCCCGCGGACCTCGTCGGCCAGGGCTTCGTCGGATGTCGGATCGATCGTGCCTGTGGTTCGGCCCGGCTCAGTCGATGGTCACCAGACCGCACGCGGTGTCGAAGGTGACCGACACCAGGCCGGGCTGGGTGTCGGTGGCCCACTCCAGGCCGATCCCGTCGAGCAGATGCGCCGGGTCGGCACCAAGCCAGGCGGCGGTCCGCTCGACGTCCCCGGCCAGGCACAGCGAGTGCAGCCGTGGCACGTCGGCCCCGCCGGCTCCCGGGTGGTCGTCTGGGTCGCCCTCCCAATGGATGAAGAAGGGCAGGTACGGCTCCGCACGCAGGTCGTTGACGCCGAGCTGGCGCCAGCACAGGTCGTGCCCGTCAGGGCGTACCCGGTGGCCCTCGACGGACGCGCGACCCACCCGGGTCTCGAACGGCGCGAGGTCGTCGACGGCGACGACCCAGCCCAGCCAGCCGCCACCCTGCTCGGCGCGCTCGTGGACGGCCTGGCCGAAGGGCGCCTGCTCGGCGGCCGGATGGTCGAGCGCGGCCACCACCTCGACGTAGTTGCGACCGCCGAGCGGGAGCACGAAGTTGCGCGTCCCGAAACGCGGGTGGATCCCGCCGTCCACGAACGGGCGCTGCAGACGCGACCCGATGCGCTGGACCTCGTCGGCCAGGTGGGTCGCGTGCGTCGCGTACGAGACGTGGTCGAGCCGCATGGGGCTCACCCTGCCACTGGCCCTCCCGGCGGCGACGTCCGGGGTGGCGGCGCCGGTCTGGGAGGATCACCCCTCGTGGACCTGCGGTCTGAGGCCAGCGCGGACATGCATGACAGCCTGCGCGCCGACATCCGTCGCCTGGGCGACCACCTCGGCGAGGCCCTGGTCCGCCAGGAGGGCCCCGATCTGCTCGACACCGTCGAGGAGGTACGCCGGCTCGTGCGCGTCGACCCCGGGTCAGCCGCCGACCTGCTGGAGGCCGTCGACCTGGGGACGGCGATCCGGCTGTCCCGCGCGTTCTCGACGTACTTCCACCTCGCGAACATCACCGAGCAGGTGCACCGGGCCCGGGCCTTGTCGGTCGCCCGCGAGATCGACGGCGGCCGGCTCGCGCAGGTGGGCCAGCACATCGCCGCCGCCCTGGAGTCCGGTGCGCTGGCTCACGAGGGACTGCAGCATGCCGCCGACCGGCTGGCGGCTCGGCCGGTGTTCACCGCGCATCCCACCGAGGCGGCCCGCCGGTCGGTGCTGCTCAAGCTGCGCCGCGTGGCCGACCTGCTCGAGGAGCCGGCGACCCCGGCCGTCGAGCGGCGCATCGCCGAGGTCGTCGACCTGCTCTGGCAGACCGACGAGCTGCGCCGTGAGCGCCCAGAGGTGCAGGACGAGGCCCGCAACGCGGTCTACTACCTCGACGAGCTGTCGCGCGGCCCGCTCGGCGACGTCCTCGACGAGCTCGCGCGAGTGCTGGCCGACCTGGGCGTGGAGCTCTCGCCGGAGTCCCGGCCGTTCTCGTTCGGCAACTGGATCGGCGGCGACCGGGACGGCAACCCCTTCGTCGACGCCCACGTCACCGAGGACGTGCTGGCCCTGCAGCACGAGCACGCCGTCCGCGTGCTGCAGGCCGTCCTCGGTCGGCTGCTCGAGGACCTCAGCGTCAGCGAGCGCATCGCCGGGGCCTCGCCGCAGCTCCTGGACTCTCTCGCCACCGACCTCGCGGCATTGCCCGACCTCGACGCGCGCTACCTGCGCCTCAACGCCGAGGAGCCGTACCGGCTCAAGCTCACGTGTGTGCGCCGCAAGCTGCAGAACACCCTCGTCCGGGTGCGCGAGGCGCGCCCGCACGAGCCCGGCCGCGACTACGCGAGCTCGGCGCAGCTGCTCGGGGACCTGTCGGTCCTGCGCGACTCGCTGCTGTCGCACCGCGGCGCGCTGGCGGCCCATGGGGTCCTCGACCACGCCGTCCGCGTCGCGTCCGCCGTCGGCCTGGTTCTCGCTACCCTCGACGTCCGCGAGCACGCCGCCGTGCTCCACCAGGCGGTCGGACAGCTGGTGGACCGCCTGGGCGAGCACGGCTGGCGCTACGAGGACATGCCTCGTGACTACCGCACCCGCCTGCTGGCGAACGAGCTGGCCTCGGCCCGCCCCCTGGCTCCCACGCCGCCGCCGCTGGACCCGGCGGGGATGCGGACGTGGGAGATGTACGTCTCCGTCCGTGACGCGCTCGACCGCTACGGCCCCGGCGTGTGCGAGTCCTCGATCGTCTCGATGACGCGCGGCGCCGACGACGTCCTCGCCGCGGTGGTCCTCGCCAAGGAGGCGGGCCTCGTGGACCTGCCGGCCGGGGTCGCGCGCATCGGCTTCGTGCCGCTGCTGGAGACCGTGGACGAGCTGCGCGAGGCCGGCGCGATCCTCGAGCGGCTGCTGGACGACCCGTCCTACCGGCGGCTGGTGTCGCTGCGCGGCGACGTGCAGGAGGTCATGCTCGGCTACTCCGACTCCAACAAGGACGCCGGCATCACCACCTCGCAGTGGGAGATCCACCTGGCGCAGCGCCGGCTGCGCGACGTGGCGCTTCGCCACGGGGTCCGCCTGCGGCTGTTCCACGGCCGAGGCGGCACGGTCGGCCGCGGCGGCGGGCCGACGTACGACGCGATCCTCGCCCAGCCCTGGGGCGTGCTGGACGGGGCGATCAAGGTGACCGAGCAGGGCGAGGTGATCTCGGACAAGTACCTGCTGCCCGCGCTGGCCCGGGAGAACCTCGAGCTGACCATGGCCGCGGTCCTGGAGTCGACCGTGCTCCACCAGGCGCCGCGGCAGTCCCCGGCGGCGCTGCTGCGGTGGGACGCGGTCATGGACCAGGTGTCCGGCGCGGCGCAGGGCGCGTACCGCGGGCTGGTCGACGCCCCCGACCTGCCGGCGTACTTCTTCGCGAGCACCCCGGTGGACGTCCTCGGCGAGCTGCACCTCGGGTCACGGCCCGCCCGACGCCCCGACGCGAGGGCCGGCCTCGAGGGTCTGCGCGCGATCCCGTGGGTCTTCGGCTGGACCCAGTCGCGCCAGATCGTGCCGGGCTGGTTCGGGGTCGGGACCGGCCTCGCGGCCGCCCGCGGGGCCGGTCACGCCGATGCGCTGCGGGAGATGCACCAGGAGTGGCACTTCTTCCGCAACTTCGTGTCCAACGTCGAGATGACGCTGTCCAAGACCGACCTGGGGGTGGCCCGCCAGTACGTCTCGCAACTCGTTCCGGACCCGCTGCGCGGGCTCCTCGACGTGATCGAGGAGGAGCACGCGCGGACCGTCGAGGAGGTGCTGCGCCTGACCGGCCATCGTGAGCTGCTGGGCGGGCAGCCGGAGCTGGCCCGCACCCTGCGGGTCCGTGACGTCTACCTCTTGCCCCTGCAGTTCCTGCAGGTCTCGCTGCTGCGCCGGGTCCGCGAGGCCACCGCGGCCGGCGAGCCGGTCGAGCCCTCGCTGCGCCGCGCCCTGCTCCTCACCGTCAACGGGATCGCGTCGGGTCTGCGCAACACCGGGTGAGCTCCCCGCTGGCATCCGGTCTCGTGCCGGGAGCCGGTCAGCCGAGGGGCTGCCCGCCGGAGCGTCCGTCGATCCCGGCGAGGATGGCGTCCGAGCTCTCGGCCACGCCGCGCACCACTGAGGGCGGGATCCCCGCCGTCGCGATGTGCCGCAGCAGTTGCGCGAGGGTGTAGCCCGGGTCGTCGGCCAACGCTTCGTCGAGCGCGGCATTGGCGAGCGCCCCCTGGCCCCGGCACAGCGCCACGAAGGCCGCGAGGGTGGCGGGCGCCGACACCAGGTCGGCGGGTGCCAGCCGGGCGAGCTCGCACCACAGTCTCAGCGCCGCCTCTCCCTCGGGGCCGGTGGTGGGGTTCAGGCAGGCGTCCCGGACGTGGCTGCCGGTGAGCCACAGCAGGCACAGGGCGGCGTTCTGCGCCTCCAGCGGGCGGCCCGACACCACCGTGCGAAAGGCTGTGCGCAGCGACGTCCGCTCGTCCACGGCGTCAGGACCGGACGGCCCCACGGCGAGCAGCGCGTCCACCGCCGCCTCGACGGCCTGCCGTCGGATCCCCTGTTCGGGCGCGACGAGGGCCTCCACGTCGGCCCTGCTGCGAAACGGCGCCTCGCCGGCGAGGGCGAGCTCGGCCGCGACCCGATCGTCCCCCGGGAGCGGGGTTCCCTCGGGCGGGCAGCACGCGGGGTTGTGGCACAGATAGGAGAACCACCGGTCCCCGCGGGCGAGGACCGCGTCCTCGACCTCGATCCGTCGAGCCTCGAGCTCGCCGGCCAGGACCGAGACGAGGTCGGCGGCGGTCAGGCCCTCCTCCGCCCGGTCGGTGACGACGACGAGGACGACCCGCGATGCACCGGCGCGCGACAGGGCAGCGGCCAAGGCGGCCGGGTGGCTGGGGGCCTCGACGAGGCCGTCTGCCACTGCGGCCTCCGCCCCGGCGAGGTCGACCCTCAGCGTCACCCGCAGGCGTTTGCGCCGGCCGTGGAGCCCGATCGCCACCACGGACTCGGTGGGCGGGAACCCGACCAGATAGGGCAGGGCTGCGAGCACGTCGGGCGGCCCGGACAGCCGAAGGACGGTTTCTGCCGGTATGACGGACATGCCCCGAGCCTGGGGGCCCGGGCCGGGCCGAGGCGGCGCTCAGCTCGCTTCTGGGGACCGCGGGGGGTGCTCGTCCGCTGTGGACGCCCGCCGCGGGCTCCGGTCGGTCACTCCTCGGTGCCCGCCGGCATGGTCACGGCGTCGAGTGCCGCCACGAGCTCGTCACGCTCGGCGGTGACCGAGCGCAGCGACTCGCTCAGCTCGGCCAGCCGGCCCTCCGAAGACGCGATGCTCGCGGCGAGCTCCTCCACCGACTGCTGAGCCTCGCGGTGGCGGATCCGCCAGTCGTCGGCCTCGTTCTCCGCCTTGCGGGCCCGCACCTCCAGGGCCTCGGCCGCCGCCTCTGCCGTCCGTGCCCGCTCCTCGAGGGCGGCCAGCTGCGCCTGGGCGCCCCGGACCTGCTGGTCCAGGACCTCGAGCTGGGACTCGGCGTGGGCGGCGCGGGACTGCGACTGGGCGACGTGCGCGGCGACCTGGGCCGCGTAGCTCTCGGCGTGCGCCATACGGGTCTCGGCGGCCGCAGCTCGCGACTCGGCCACCGCGCGCGCGTTCTCGCTCGCCTCGAGCAGGGCGCGCAGGGCACGGACCTCCTCGCCGGCGTCCTCGGCGGGCGCCTCGGGCGGGGTGAGCAGGTCGAGCTGGACGGCCTCGCCGGTGGGCGCCGCAGCGGGGACCAGGTCGGCGGCGGACGGCGCCGGGGCCTCCACCTGAGGCTGGTCCACGGGGAGCGCGACCGGTGCCGTGTCGTCGGTGGCAACCGGGGCTGCCCCGAGGGCGGGCACGACGGCAACCGCTGGAGCGAGCGCGTCAGGGGACGGGGCGACGGAGGTGGGGGCCACGTCGGAGGGGGCGGAGTCCTTGCGGGGACGGCGTACCGCCATCCCGAACACCTTGCGTGGCGCCGGGTCGGCGGGCGCCGGCGCGGCGGGTGCCACCGCGACCGGGGGCGCCTGCAGCACGGGCGCGGTCGGCCAGGCGCTCAGCCCGTCCTGCTCGCCGGCGGGGACGGCCGGCCACTCGGTGAGGGCGGCGGCCGGGTCCACGGACGCGGCAGGAGCGCTCGGAGCGGGCTCGCCCTTGCGCTTGCGGTCGGGGGCTGCGGGCAGCACGTCGACGGCGGGCCGGGCCATCGCCCCGGCGGCCTCGGCACCGTAGAGCTCAGCGGACATGGGACCTCCCAGGAAGACTGCGCCACGGACGTTGTCGGCACGCGCCGGCCCGGTCTTGATCGCTCACGCGCGCTCGGATCGGGGTGGGCGGCGCCGCGTCGGCCGCGAGCCGTACGATCGCGCTCGTCCCGTGGTCTCGCCGCGGTCCTGAGGAGGTCGTCCGTGCCCGATCTGCACCTGGCCCAGGACCGCGCGGCGGACGCACTGCTGTCGAAGGACCCCTTCGCCCTGCTCGTCGGGATGCTGCTCGACCAGCAGATCCCGATGGAGCGCGCCTTCGCCGGGCCGCGGCTGCTCGCGGAGCGGCTGGGGACGCCGGACCGCCTGGACCCCAAGGCCGTCGCCGCCCTGGACGAGGCCGAGCTCGTGGCCGCGATGACCGGCCCTCCCGCGGTGCATCGCTTCCCGGGGTCGATGGGCGCGCGGGTGCATGCGCTGGCGCGTGCCGTCGTCGACGGCTACGGCGGCGACACCGCGTCGTTGTGGACCACCGCGAGCGACGGGGCCGAGCTGCTGCACCGGCTGGAGGAGCTGCCGGGGTTCGGGCGGCAGAAGGCCCAGATCTTCCTCGCGCTGCTCGCCAAGCAGCTGGGGGTACGGCCGGAGGGATGGCGCGAGGCGGCCGGTGGCTACGGAGAGGACGGCTCGTTCCGTTCGGTGGCCGACGTACGCGACGGCGCGTCGCTGGCCCGGGTCCGTGCCTACAAGCAGGAGCAGAAGAAGGCCGGGTCGGGGGCCCGCCGGGGCTGATCCGTGGGGACCACACGCCCGGACGCTGCGCTCGTGGAATCGCTTGGACGATTACACTGTTGAGTGCTTCGTCCCCGGAACCCCACCCGCGTCCTGAGGCCCCCGAGCAGGGTGGCCTCGGCCGGGGTGTCGTACGGGCCGCCATCCGCCGCGTCGAGAGGTCGTCAGTGCCGTCGGTTCGCCCTGTCCAGTCCGAGGAGACCTCCACCGACGCCGCCGAGGTCGGCGCCCCAGCGCGCGTGCTCGCCGCGTCCGGGAGGTCGGCTGCCGCCAAGGCCACCGCGACCGTCGAGGCTGCGCCGCCGCGCGCGAGCCGCCGGGCCAAGGCCGGCGACGTCGAGGACAAGCCGGTGAAGGCGGCCAAAGCGGCGCCCGCGGCCAAGGCCAAGGGCGGCAAGACCCCCGTCGCGCCGGTCGCGGACGATCCCGGCCCCGAGGTGGCGGCCGCGCTCGACGAGCTCGACGCCGACCTGGACACCCTTGCTCTCGACGGGCCGGGGGAGGTCGGGGACGGCGAGGAGATCGATCCCGAGGCGCTGGACCCGGAGGCGCTGGAGGCCGAGGAGCTGGAGACCGTCGACGAGGACGTCGAGGCCGAGGCCGTGGACCTCGAGGAGGCGGTCGAGCGGGTCGATCCCGCGGAGGCGATCGAGATGATCGCCGAGGACGCGGAGAGCGCCGTCACCGGTCCGGACGAGGAGGACGAGGAGGCGTTCACGCTCTCCGACTCCGACGAGGCCGACGAGCCGGTGCAACAGGTCGTCGTCGCGGGCGCCACCGCCGACCCGGTCAAGGACTACCTCAAGCAGATCGGCAAGGTCCCCCTGCTCAACGCCGAGCAGGAGGTCGAGCTCGCCAAGCGGATCGAGGCCGGGCTCTTCGCCGAGGAGAAGCTCAACTCCGGGGACAAGATCCCCGCCCAGCTGCGCCGCGAGCTCGAGTGGATCGCCGAGGACGGCCGCCGGGCGAAGAACCACCTCCTCGAGGCGAACCTGCGGCTCGTGGTGTCGCTCGCCAAGCGCTACACCGGCCGCGGGATGCTGTTCCTCGACCTCATCCAGGAGGGCAACCTCGGCCTCATCCGCGCCGTCGAGAAGTTCGACTACACCAAGGGCTACAAGTTCTCGACGTACGCCACCTGGTGGATCCGCCAGGCCATCACCCGCGCCATGGCCGACCAGGCACGCACGATCCGCATCCCGGTGCACATGGTCGAGGTGATCAACAAGCTCGCTCGCGTGCAGCGGCAGATGCTGCAGGACCTCGGCCGCGAGCCCACGCCCGAGGAGCTGGCCAAGGAGCTCGACATGACCCCCGAGAAGGTCGTCGAGGTCCAGAAGTACGGCCGTGAGCCCATCTCGCTGCACACCCCGCTCGGCGAGGACGGGGACAGTGAGTTCGGTGACCTCATCGAGGACTCCGAGGCGGTCGTCCCCGCCGATGCGGTCTCGTTCACGCTGCTGCAGGAGCAGCTGCACCAGGTGCTGGACACCTTGTCGGAGCGCGAGGCTGGCGTCGTGTCGATGCGCTTCGGCCTCACCGACGGCCAGCCCAAGACCCTCGACGAGATCGGCAAGGTGTACGGGGTGACCCGCGAGCGGATCCGCCAGATCGAGTCCAAGACCATGTCCAAGCTGCGCCACCCGAGCCGCTCCCAGGTCCTGCGCGACTATCTGGACTGAGGCTCCGCTCAGGAGTTGGCGGCCTGCCAGATCTCCTCGGTCCAGGCCACCCAGGGGTGCTCCGGCTGCCGCTGCCCCGGCATCGGGGCGGGACGGCCGAGCAGGTAGCCCTGGCCGAGGGCGATCCCGAGATCGGCGCAGACGGCCAGCTCCTGCTCGCGTTCGATGCCCTCGGCCACGACGACCCAGCCGAGGCTCATCGCCAGCTGGGCGAAGGCGCCCACAACGGCCCGCTGGACGGGGTCCCGGTCGACGTAGGACACCAGCGACCGGTCGATCTTGATCAGGTCTGGCTGGAGGTCGACGGCGGGCCGCAGGCTGGCCGGTCCGCTGCCGACGTTGTCGAGCGCCACCTGGACTCCGAGCTGACGCAGCCCGGCGATCCTCGCGCGAGCCGTGTCGGGGTCGCCGAGCGGTCCATGGCCGATGAGCTCGAGGACCACGGCTCCCGGCAGGGATCCCGCCAGGCGCCTGAGCAGGGCCGAGGAGCGCAACGTCGCTGCGCTGATGTTGAGCGAGAGGAACCCCGGCGGCTGCTCGGGGAGTGCGGCCAGCGCCTTCTCCAGTGCTGCCAGCTCGAGGTCGACGCCGAGGCCGCACTGGTGGGCCTCGGCGAACCAGAGGTTGGGCGGCCGCCCGTCGGAGAAGCGGGTCAGCGCCTCGTAGCCGGCCACCTCGGAGGTGGCCAGGTCCACCACGGGCTGGAACACGACGGCGAAGTCACCGCTGTCGAGCACCTGCCGGACCATCGCATCGGCGTCATTGCCCTCGCCGAGCCCCCGGAGCTCCATCGAGCATCACATCCCGTCGCGTCCATCCCCCATGAGGTCTCGACAGCCGGGACCCGGGTTCTTGAGCGATCAGCCGGGTGCTCAGGAGAACAGACGTTCGACCAACAGCGCTCCCGTGCTGGTCGGCGAGACGGCCGCAATTGCAACCATCCTGTATCGGCCTGCGTGGAGTTCGTGCCGTGGAACCGGCTGGCCCGGTAGGTTCCCTGACCTGTCACACCTGACCTGTCACACAGGAACCTCGGGTAATCGACCAAGGAGCGCCCTTCATGACCCGACGAAGCGCATTCGTGCGCACTGCCGTCGTCCTCTCCGTCGCCGGACTCGCCCTCGCGGCCTGCTCGAGCAGCAGCAGTGGGGGCGGGGCGTCCACGGCCGCCTCCGGAGGAGGCGGCTCCACCCTGAAGATCGGGTTCATGGGTGACCTCACCGGGCCGAACAAGGCCCTGGGCATCAACATCCGCAACGGCGAGAAGCTCGCGATCGACCAGTACAACGCGACGAATCCCAAGGTGAAGATCCAGCTGCTGGAGTTCGACTCCCAGGGCGACCCCAAGCAGGCCGCGGCGCTGGCTCCGAAGGCGATCGACGACGGGATCGTGGGCCTCGTCGGGCCGGCCTTCTCGGGTGAGACCGCGAACACCGGTGCGCTCTGGCAGGCCGCCGGAGTGCCGTTCATCTCGGCGTCGGCGACCCGGGTCAACCTCGCCGACAACGGCTGGACGACCTTCCACCGCGTCCTGGCCGACGACGGCTACCAGGGTCCGGGCGTGGCCAACGTGATCGCCAAGTCGCTGAAGGCCACCAAGGTCGCCGTCATCGACGACGCCTCCGACTACGGCAAGGGCCTGGCCGACGCGGTGGCCAGCGCCCTGAAGACGGCCGGCGTCGCCGTCCCCGTCGACGAGTCGGTTCCCGCGACCGGCACCGAGGTCCCGGACTACTCCTCGACCATCACCAAGATCAAGAGCGCCGGTGTGAGCGTGGT
>Ga0335071_10008363_pt1 | contig 10639 bp, 7 predicted proteins | sample Lox_Sample_15_FD_206724 | JGI IMG/M metagenome (GOLD analysis project Ga0335071, IMG submission 206724) | Soil microbial communities from Loxahatchee National Wildlife Refuge, Florida, United States - Lox_Sample_1.5 | ecosystem: Environmental > Terrestrial > Soil > Wetlands | place: USA: Florida...
CGTTCCCCTGAGTTGGTATCTGCTGTTGAGCGCGGTGCTGTTTGCCCTGGGCGTGGTGGGCTTCCTGATCAAACGCAACCTGATCACGGTATTCATGTCGATTGAGCTGATGCTGAACGCCGTGAACCTGTCGTTTGTCACCTTCGCACACCAGTGGCATGCGGTGAAGGGACAGATTTTTGTTTTCTTTGTGATGATGGTGGCCGCGGCCGAAGCGGCTGTAGGCCTTGCCATCATCATTGCTGTGTTCCGCGCCCGCGCGACGCTGGCCGTTGACCGTATCGATTTGATGAAACTATGAACGGACCTTTGCTTTTTTTGCCTTTGATTGCGCTCGTGCCGTTCCTCGGCTTCGTGCTGAACGGAACGCTGGGCCGCAGATTGCCAAAGGCCCTGGTATCGACGATCGCGCTGGCTGCGCCTGCGGTGGCGTTTCTGATCGTGTTGCGCGATGCGTTCCTGGTGTGGTCGGGTTCGATTGCGCTGCCGGTGATCGAGAAGGGGGCGCCGGTGTGGATCAATGCCGGCATCCTGCATGTCGATTTCGGCTGTGTCCTCGATTCCCTCTCGCTGGTGATGTTGCTGATCATCACGGGGGTGGGCTTCCTGATTCATGTGTACTCGGTCGGGTACATGGCCCATGAGGATGGATACTGGCGCTACTTCGCCTATCTGAATCTGTTCCTATTCTTCATGACCACACTGGTGCTGGCCGGCAATGCCCTGCTGATGTTTGTGGGCTGGGAGGGCGTAGGCCTGGCGTCGTACCTGCTGATCGGGTTCTGGTTCAAAAAGACGTCGGCTGTGGATGCGGGAAAGAAGGCATTCGTCGTCAACCGCATCGGCGACTTCGGATTCTTGATTGGTATTTTCTTGCTCTTGGAGCAGTTTGGGAGCTTGACATTCAGTGATATCGCCGCGAAGCTGGCCGCCGATCCGGCGATGACGGGCGGCATCCTGACCGTGACCGCGCTGTGCCTTTTTGTGGGGGCGACGGGCAAGAGTGCGCAGTTGCCGTTGTATGTGTGGCTGCCGGACGCAATGGAAGGCCCGACACCGGTCTCCGCGCTGATTCACGCAGCCACGATGGTCACCGCAGGCGTTTACATGGTGGCGCGGACGCACTTCCTCTTCGACCGCTCGCCGCTTGCACTGAGCGTGGTGGCGATCGTCGGCGCGGCTACGGCGCTGTTTGCCGCGACGATTGGGCTGGTGCAGACAGACATTAAGCGAGTGCTGGCGTACTCGACCGTCTCGCAACTGGGGTACATGTTTCTGGGGTGCGGCGTCGCGGCCTATTCGGCAGCGATCTTCCACCTGATGACGCATGCGTTCTTCAAGGCGCTCTTGTTCCTTGCCGCGGGCTCAGTGATTCACGGCATGGGCGACGAGCAGGATATGCGCAAGATGGGCGGTCTGCGCAAGCACATGCCGGTGACCTACTGGACGATGACGGCGGCGGTGCTGGCAATCTCCGGCTTTCCGTTCTTCTCGGCCTTCTTCTCGAAAGACGCCATTCTGTACGCGGCCTTCATGTCGGGCGGGCTTGGGAAGGTCCTGTGGTTTGTGGGATGGGTGACTGCGGCGCTGACCGCATTCTATATGTTCCGCCTCTGGTATATGACGTTCTGGGGCGAGTTGCGCAGCCACGAAGTGCATCCGCACGAGAGCCCCGCATCGATGACGGGACCTCTGGCGATTCTGGCCGTGCTGTCGGTGATCGGTGGGTTCATCGGATTCGGGGAGAATCTCGGATCGTTCGGCCGATTCCTCAGCTCAACGCTCGGCGTACCCACGACCGAAGCCGGCAGTGCGGGCCTGGAGTGGGGGATGAGCGCTCTTGCCGTGCTCGCGGGTGTGATTGGATGGTACGTTGCGCATCGCCTGTATAGCCAACCGTCAGAGAGCGCCGCGAAGCTGGCGACGTCGTATGCGGGTCCGTATCACCTGCTGCTGCACAAGTACTACGTCGACGAGATCTACGGCTTCTTCTTCGTCAAGCCGCTGCTGGCGCTGTCGCGCTTCTTCCTCGAATGGGTTGTGGATGTCGCAATCCTGGGCGGCGCGGCCTGGCTGTTGGCCGGCATTGCCCAACTTGCCGGAGCGATTCTGCAGCGCTGGCAGTCGGGCAATCTGCGCTCGTATGCAGCATGGCTGGCGCTGGGCGCCGCAGCATTATTGCTGTTTGTGTTTCTGCCGTGGACCTCGCTCCTGGCTGGTATCGGAATTCACGTGGGGATGGTGGCGCACCGATGAACGACTCGATTCTCACGTTGATCCTGTTGGCGCCCCTCGCGGGTGCCGTGGTTGTCGCCCTGCTGCCGGATCGCGGCAGGCTCTCGGCCTGGCTGGCGCTCGTGACCTCGCTGGTCACATTCGTATTCACGCTGCATCTGCCGGCGCACTTCATTCCCGGGCAGGGCGGATTCCAGTTCGAAATCGACAAGCTATGGATCAAGAACCCGGCCATTCACTACCACGTGGGCGTCGACGGCCTGAGCGTCTGGATGGTGGTTCTGGTGGGGTTGCTCGCGCCAGCCGGAATCGTCGCCAGCTGGAATGCCATCAAGGAGCGGAAGAAGCTGTTCTACTCCCTGTTCCTGGTTCAGCAGACGGCGATGTATGGCGTATTCCTCTCCCTCGATCTGATGGTCTACTACGGGTTCTGGGAGCTGTCGCTGGTGCCGATGGCGATCCTGATTGCGATGTATGGGCGCAAGGAAGGGCCGAAGGCGGCAACCAAGTTCTTCCTGTTCACGTTCATTCCATCGGCGCCGCTGCTGGTGGCGATTCTGTGGCTCTATGCGAGAACGGGCACCTTCAGCTTTGTCGACCTGCGTGCCGATATCGCAACCGGTGCACTGCCGGTCGCCGGGTTGTCCTGGGCCGCGCTGGCGTTCCTGTTCGCATTCGCCGTCAAGGTGCCGGTGTTTCCGCTGCATGGGTGGCTTGCAGACACCTTCAATGAAGCGCCCGTGGCCCTGGCCATGGTGGTGGCCGGCAAGCTGGGACTTTATTCCATGTTGCGCTTCCATGTGGGTCTCTTCCCTGACCAGGCCAAGGCCATTGCCCCACTGATGATTGTGCTGGCGGGCATTGGAATTCTGTATGGCGCATGCCTCGCTCTGGTGCAGAGGGACTTCTGGAGGCTGCTGGCTTTTGCCGCAATCGGCCACCTGAGCCTGATCACCCTCGGTGTCTATGGGCTGACGTTCACGGGATGGGACGGCGCAATCTATCAGATCCTCAATAACGAACTCATCGACGCCGCATTGTTTGTTCTGTTCGGGGCGCTGGAGCTGCGCTATGCGACCAGCCAGATTGGCGCGTATGGCGGGCTGGCCGCCAAGGTGCCGCAGTTGGCGACCCTGTTTGTGATCTCGTCGCTGGCGATGATTGGGCTGCCCATGCTGAATGGATTCGTCGGCGAGTTCATGATCCTGTCGAGCACCTTTGCCGGGGTCAGCCATGGATGGGCGGTAGCGGCCACCGTAGGCGTGATTCTGAGCGCGGCCTACATGCTGTGGCTGGTGCAGCGCCTCTTCTATGGGCCTGAGAGCAAGATGGCGTCCGGCACCACTGCGGGCGATCTGCGTTTTGGCGAGCAGGCGATCCTCTGGCCCTTTGCTGTGCTGATGCTGGTGATGGGTGTTGCCCCGATGTTCTGGATGAATGCGATTGAGACGCGGACTGGACCTCCGGGGAGCTCGGCGGGAGGGCCGGCGGCGCAGGTGCTCCAAAGCAGCGCAACCGTTGCCAGTGCGGAAGGAGGCAGGCGATGAATCCAGGCGATACGTACAGGATTCTCCCTGAAGTCATCCTGACGCTGACGGGCGTGCTGGTGATGCTGATCGACGCATCGCTGCCGCAAGGCTGGCCGCGACGCGCGTTGGGATGGGTGGCTGCGCTCGGGACGACGGTGGCGCTGTGGGCGAGTCTGTGGCAACTCTCGCTCCCTGCCGGAACCGGGTTTTACGGAACGGTGGAGACGAGCCCGTTCACGGTGTTCTTCCATGTGCTGATTTGTGGAATCGTGCTGGTGGCACTTTTGCTGGCATTGGATACGCTGCCGGAGAAGAGCCATCATCAGGGCGAGTACTACGCGCTGGTAGTGTTTGGTGCAGTCGGCATGTGCCTGCTGACCAGTGCCGTCGAACTGCTGGTGGTCTTTATCGCTCTCGAGATCTCTTCGATCGCAACGTACATCCTGGCCGGATACCGCAAAGAAACCGGACAGGGGCCGGAAGCAGCGATCAAGTACTTCCTGCTGGGTTCGTTTGCGACGGGTTTCCTGCTCTATGGCATCGCGCTGATCTTCGGGGCGACGGGATCGACGCAGGTGTACGAGATTGCCAACGCGCTGGGTCGAACGCCGAATGGGCCCGGGCTGCCGCTGGTGCTCTCATCGCTGTGCCTGATGCTGGTGGGGATTCTGTTCAAGGTATCGGCGGCGCCCTTCCACGTGTGGACGCCGGACGTCTATGAAGGCGCGCCTTCGCCGGTGGTCGCGCTGATGTCCACAGCGCCGAAAGCGGCGGCCTTCGCTCTCCTGCTGCGTGTCATTTATGAGGTTTTTCCCACGGTCAAGTCGGTGTGGGAGCCGATTCTGTGGGGCGTTGCCGTGCTCTCGATGACGGTGGGGAACCTGGCGGCACTGCGGCAGCAGAATGTGAAGCGCATGTTGGCGTACTCGTCGATTGCGCACGCCGGGTATCTGCTGGCAGCGTTTGCCGGCCTGGGCACAAGTGGAATCGCGGCGGCAAGTTTCTACACCGCGGCGTATGCGGCGATGAACGTCGGCATCTTTGCCGTGGTCACGCTGGTGAGCGGCTACGACGAGAAGCTGCCGCTGATCAAGGACTATCGCGGGTTGATGTATCGCTCGCCGCTGCTGGGAAGCCTGCTGATCTTCTTCCTGATCTCGCTGATTGGGATTCCCTTCACCGGCGGGTTCTTTGGGAAGTTCTATTCGTTCTCTGCGGCGGTGGGCGGAGATGCCGTTTGGCTTGCGGTGATCGGCCTGCTGAACTCGGGGCTCGCCTCGGCGTACTATCTGCGGCTCGTGTTCTCCTGCACACAAAAGCCGCTTGAGGAAGAAGCTGCAATCCAGGCAGCTCCGGCACGGATAGGAGTGGCTGTGAGTGCAGCCGTCTTCTTTGCGGCAGCCGCAACGCTCATCCTCGGCATCGTGCCCGGCGAGGTGCTCCGCGCATCGGAGACGGGAGCGCATACCCTGCGTCCGCTGGTGGAGACCCAGCAGATGCAACCGGTCACAGCGACGGTCGCGCCCCAGCAATAGCGGTCAGGCGCGATCAGGGTTGTCTCCCCTTCAGGCTGCCTCGTGCAGGATCTCGCCCATGCTATCAGGCGCTGGCGCGATACCACTCGACTGTGCGGCGAAGGCCTTCGCGGAAGTCGACAATCGGCTCGTAGCCAAGAAGCGTCGCTGCCAGGCCGATGTCGGCCAGCGAGTCGCGGATATCGCCGGAGCGGGGTGGACCATAGATGGCTTCCCCTTTAAATCCAGTCAATTCCCGCAGAATTTCAAAGGTCTGGTTGAGGGTGATGCGGGAGCCGGTTGCGGTGTTCATCACCTGTCCACTCACCCTCTCGGCTGGAGCATGGGCCGCCAGAAGGTTGGCGTGGACGACATTGTCGATGTAGGTGAAGTCGCGGCTTTGCTCGCCGTCGCCGTAGATGGTTGGCTGCTCTAAGGCGAGCATCTTCCGGCAGAAGAGGGCCATGACGCCGGAGTAGTGCGAGGTGGGGTCCTGGTACGGCCCGAAGACGTTAAAGTAGCGGAGAACGACCGTCTCGAGGCCGTAGACGCGAGCGAAGGCGCGCATGTACTGCTCGCCAGCCAACTTGGCGACGGCGTAGGGCGAGATCGGGTTAGGCAGCATGCCCTCGTGTTTGGGAAGCGTAGGGGTGTCGCCGTAGGCCGAGGAAGATCCCGCGTAGACGACACGCCGGACGCCGGCATCCCGGGCAGCCACGAGCACATTGAGCGTGGCGGTGACGCAGTGCAGATTGGTGCCAACGGGATCGGCGACCGAGCGGGGAACGCTGGCCAGGGCGGCCTCGTGAAAGACGATCTCGACGCCTTTGCAGGCTTTGGCGCACACGGCGGGGTCGGTGAGGTCGCCCTCGATGAACTCCATCGCTTCGAGACCCACGAGGTTCCCGCGTTTGCCAGTGATGAAGTTGTCGATGCCGCGGACCGATTCGCCGCGTTTCAGTAGCTCCGCTGCGATTGAGCGACCGATAAAGCCTGCCGCGCCGGTGACGAGATACCTGGGCAATGTCCCCTCCGTTTACCGCCCCACGATGAACACCAAACGACAGGATAAAGGAGCCGGCACCCCATCAGGTATCGGCATGGCAGGTGTCCGAAATACGGCGCGGCGTGGCCAATGAGCGATGGACTAAGATCGAGGCATGGCGACAGTAGCAACGGGCTCATTGGCTGAGATCAGGAAGAAGATCGAAACGCGGCAGGCGCGGGTTGGCATTGTTGGAATGGGGTACGTGGGACTGCCCCTGGCTCTGCTGTTCAGCGGCGAGAAGTTCCGCGTTACCGGCTTCGATATCGCCGCCGACAAGGTGAAGGCGCTGAACGCGGGCGGATCGTACATTGTGCGTATTCTGCCCGACATGATTCAGGAAGCCCAGAAGGCGGGATTTCGTGCCACAACAGACTATTCCGAGATCGCGCAGATGGATGCGGTCATTATCTGCGTCCCAACGCCGCTCAATGAGTATCACGAGCCGGACCTGAGCTACGTGACCGGCACAGTCAAGGCGATTGCCCCTTATGCGCACGAGGGGCAACTCATCATCCTGGAGAGCACAACCTATCCTGGGACGACCGACGAGTTGGTGGTTCCGCTGCTCGAGGCCGGCAATGCCAGCGGCCTGAAGGTGGCACGCGGCGAGGAGAACCATGGGATGCATGTCTCGTTTTCGCCGGAGCGCGAAGACCCGGGCAACGAGACTGTGGCGCGGCACGATATTCCCAAGGTGGTGGGTGGTTGTGGCAGAGTGGCTCAGGAGTTAGCCGGCGCGCTCTACGGGTCGATCTTCCGGCGTGTGATTCCGGTCAGCAGCCCGGCGGCGGCGGAGATGACCAAGCTGCTTGAAAACATCTACCGGTGCGTGAACATTGCCCTGGTGAATGAGCTGAAGCAACTTTGCATGCGCATGGGCATCGATATTCACGAAGTGATTGACGCGGCCAAGACCAAGCCGTTCGGGTTCCAGGCGTTTTATCCCGGACCGGGACTGGGCGGGCATTGCATCCCCATCGATCCGTTTTATCTTTCGTGGAAGGCGCGGGAGTTCGATTTCCGGACCCGGTTCATCGAGCTGGCTGGGGAGATCAACACCAACATGCCGCGGTTTGTGATCGAACAGCTGGCCGACGGATTGAACCGGTCGAAGAAGTCGATCAACGGATCGAAGATCCTGGTGCTGGGATTGGCATACAAGCGCGACATCGACGATCTGCGCGAGTCGCCTTCGTTGACGATTATCGAACTGCTGCGAGAGAAGGGGGCGACGGTCGCCTACAACGATCCGTACTTCCCCACGGTGGGACATGGACGCCACTACGCGCTCAATATGACCAACACGCCGCTCAAGAACCTTGGGCAGTACGACGCCGTGCTGATCGTGACGGACCACTCCACCTATGACTACCGAAAAATTGTGAATGAGGCGCAGCTGGTGGTGGATTCGCGCAACGCAACCAAAGGGATCGACTCGCCGAAGATCGTGCGGTGCTGAGTCGTCACCTTTGGTCGATGAAGGCAAACAGAAGCCGGAGCTTGCCGGCGGTTGCTTCGCCCACGTCAATGCCTGTAACGACCGGCGGCGCGTCCGGCGGTCCGAAACCCCAACCGATGCGGCCGACGCCATGAAATCCTTCGGGCAAAGTTCGTTCGGTGAAAACAAAGTCAGGGAACTTTGCCAGAAGTTTGTCAACGGTCTGGGCGATTTCAACGCGGCCGACGTGACGGCCGTCCGGATTCACCAGTACACCTTCGCCGTGCCAGATCTCGGCAAGCGCTTCGCGTCTTTTCGCAGTGTCCCTTTCGCCAAAAACCTCGAAGAGGTTACGCTGCAGGAGGGTTTCGATTGTCTCCGACATCGTGGGCTCCTTTCAGGCCAAGTGTAGTCCAGTAATTGATCGCAAGTGCCTGGGCGACTTGGATCGATGACCGCGGTCCGGCACGCGACGGGCGGCGGCTCTATCATGTATTGTTGCTTCGTTCGCCTATGACGATTCTCCTCCCTGTGCTGGCTGAGCCACAGCACTTTACCGTTGCCGAACAAGTGCTGTTTGCCGTGCTCGCTGTGGCTTCGGGATGGCTCTTCTGGCGTCGATTTGGACCCATCCTGAAGAAGATCCTGGCTTCGAAACGGGATCCGGGGTTTCGACTCTTTCCGCTCGGCAAGCGGGTGTGGGACTTTGTTTGGGAGGTCCTCTGCCAGGCCAAGGTGATCCGCCAGAGACCGCTGCCCGGACTGGCCCATGCATTCGTCTTCTGGGGGTTCTGCGCTTTCGCGCTGGTGACGCTGAATCACTGCGCCGTGGGACTGGGCATCGGGTTTCTCCATCCGGATGGCGCCGTTGGGCGCTTCTACTTCTATCTCGCGGCAGCCTTCGCGCTGGCATGCGCCGTGGGCATCGCAGGGTTGTTTGTGCGACGCTTTCTGGTGCGCCCGCGATGGCTTGGAGCAAAGCTGAGCTGGGAATCGGGCTTCATTGCGCTGTTGATCTTCCTCTTGATGGTCACGTATCTGGGCGCGTTCTTTGTGTCCCATGCGGATCCGGCAGCACGGGTTTTGTGGTGGGTCCACACGTTGTGCCTCCTGGTGTTTCTGCCGATTATCCCGCACACAAAACATCTGCATCTGGTGTTGAGTCCGGGAACGGTATTTCTGTCGCGCGGAGGATTCAGCAAGATTCCGCCGTTGGCCGGAGACGAAGATTTCGGGCTGGTGGCCGGAACGGATCTCACCCAGCTTGCCAGCCTGCAGGCGTATTCCTGCGTGGAATGTGGGCGCTGCACGGAGCACTGCCCTGCAGCGAATACGGGAAAGGTCTTGAATCCGAAAGAGGTGGTGCTTGGGCTGCGCAGCTACCTGAATGAGCTGGGACCGGGGTCGGCCGAGACACTCCTTGGCAAGTACAACTCGCAGGAGGCCGTGTTCCAGTGCACAACCTGCGGTTCGTGCGAGTTTCAGTGCCCGGTGGGCATTGAGCATCTGCCGATTCTGATTGGGCTGCGGCGCGGCGCAGTCAACACCGGTGCGTGGGAGGACGACCACGGCGCGAAGCTGTTTCTCGCCCTGGAGCGCGGTTCGAATGCACTGGGGATGAGCGCGACAGAGCGCGACAAGTTTGTGCAGAAGCTTGAGCTGCCTATCTTCGATGGCACGCAGGAGTACTGTTTGTGGCTGGGCTGCATGGGCGGTTACGATCCGAAAGGCCGCGAAATTATTGCGGATTTCGTGCGTGTGATGCGGTATCTGGGGACAAGCTTTGGCGTGCTGCGCAAGGAGAAGTGCACGGGCGATCCGGTGAGGCGGCTTGGCAACGACCTGGCGTTTCAACAACTGGCCGAGGCAAATCTGGAGACGATGGCGCAGAACAAGGTGAAGAAGATCGTGTCGATCTGCCCGCACTGTGTGCGCACCATCCAGGAGGACTGGAAGGAGTACGGAACCCCGCCGGAGATCGAGCACCACAGCGAGTTCCTGGCGCGGCATTTGAGCCAACTGCCTTCCATCGAAAACAACGAAACGATCGTGTTCCATGACCCGTGCTACCTGGGGCGGTATCGCGATGTCTACGACGAACCGCGGGCTGTGGTTCGCGCATCGGGGACGCTGGTCGAGGCCGCTCGGCATGGGGAGCGGAGCTTCTGCTGCGGAGCAGGCGGCGGCTTGGCCTTCCTTGGCGAAGAGACCGGTGAGCGCGTCAGCCTGGTGCGCGCCAAAGAGCTTGTCGAGACGGGAGCGACAACGGTGGGAACGGCGTGCCCCTTCTGCAATTCGATGTTTCGCGACGCGCTGGCATCGAAGGGTGAAGGAGCGCCGCAGCTGCTCGATCTTGCGCAACTGATGGCGCGGGCACTGCCTGATTCAACCAATGCGATGAACAACTGAGACCAACGAGCGACTTATGAAGATGATGGTGGCAATCAAGCAGGTTCCCCAGCGCGATGTGCAGGTACGCATCGATGCAACGGGCAAGTGGATCGAAGAGAGCGATCTGCAGTGGGCGTTGAATGAATCCGACGCCTATGCGCTGGAAGAGGCGCTGCAGCTGAAGGAGAAACACGGAGGCGAAGTCGTCGTCATAAGCGCTGGGCCGGAGCGAGTTGGCTCGACGATTCGCGAAGCCCTCGCCAAGGGAGCAGACCGCGCGATTCATGTCGACTGCGACCCAGGAAATCTGGACGTGCTTGGCGTGGCGCGGTTGCTGGCGGCAGCAATCAAGAGCGAGAGCCCGGACCTGACGCTGACAGGATTGCAGTCGGATGACCTGGGATACGGACAGACGGGCGTGATTCTGGCCGAGTTGATGGGACTGGCGCATGCGACGCTGATCCTGCATGTAGACAAGACAGAT
>Ga0335071_10008365_pt1 | contig 10636 bp, 10 predicted proteins | sample Lox_Sample_15_FD_206724 | JGI IMG/M metagenome (GOLD analysis project Ga0335071, IMG submission 206724) | Soil microbial communities from Loxahatchee National Wildlife Refuge, Florida, United States - Lox_Sample_1.5 | ecosystem: Environmental > Terrestrial > Soil > Wetlands | place: USA...
CCATGGCCGGCTCGATACGCTCGATCAGCCGCGAAAGGTCGCGCAGGTAGCGTCGAGAAAGTGGGTCGGTCGACCCGATGGAGAGGGACACGCCGTGGAGCGCCACCGGCGTGTCCCTCCTCACCTTCTCCAGAACCGCGATGGGTCGACCGCCATCGGCCATGAAGTTCTCGCTGACGACTTCGACCCAGTCGACCGGCGAGGGCTCGGCCTCGAACTGCGCAAAGTGCTTCGTTCGGAGGCCGACACCGTGACCGAGGGCGAGGCGCTGGTAGGCCATCGCGGATCTCTCACATCTTCGAGGCGACGACCGTGCCGCCCTTGTCCTTGCACTCCTTGGCGCTCTTCGTCTCGACCCAGCCCTTGCCCTTGCACGAGTTCTGGGCCTTGCAGGCGTTGTCGGCCCCGGCGCAGCTTCCGTGCCCCTTGCAGGAGTTGATGCCGGCACAGTGCACGGCCCCCTCCTTCGGCTTCTCGTCGGCGCGGGCGGTCCCCGCGGCGAGCATCGAGCAGACGGCAGCGGCGACGGCGGCACCCTTCATGGCGTTGCGGATCATGGTGATCCCTTTCGTTCAATTGCTGCGTGGTTGCTGCGTTCACTTCGCCTTGGCGAAGAGGGAGAGATCGATGTTTCCGGTCTCGGCGACGACCGTCGCGAGCGACTGGACCCGTGCGAGCCAGCCGTCCGTGTACTTGGGGCCGATCCGGTAGGCATCGCGATCGAAGCTGGCGACGGTGGCGCGGATGCGTATGGTCTTCCGCTCGCCGTACGTACCGGCCGGGAGGAGCAGCGCCGTCCCCGTCACCTTCTCGGGCGCACCGCCAGCCCGGGACCGTCCGCACACCCTGAACGGAATGTCGGCGGCAAACGAGGCAGGGCTGCCCGGCTCGAGCTTCCCCACGCGAACCGCGGCGAACGTCGCCTCGAGGCGGCAGGCGGCCGGGTCGGACTTCTTGTTAGTGGCCCACTGACGGAAGTGGTCGCTCTTGGTGTCGTCGTTGTCGACGCGGATGGTCTCAAGCGGGACCGAGCACGTGCCCGACGCTGTGCCAGCGTTCTCGTCGTAGATGATCTCGCACCCCACGGCGGAGCTGACGGCGTTGATACGCTCACCCAGCTTGGCGTCGAATACGGCGGAGAACGTGTTGTTCCCCGCGTCCGGGTTCACCTCGAGTTCGTCGGCGAAGGCCGGTTCGGAGGCGGCAACGACGACGAGGGCGGCCAGGACGGAGGGGGCGGAGGCGAAGTATCGGGTCATGCGGCAGTTGACTCGGATCAATCGCCTCCATTACAGGCCACCTGCGGACGCCCCTTCTGGGACTCCCGCCGGTTGGCAAACCGACCATGATGCCCGTCGCGGTGCCGCATGAACGACGACGCGACCAGGCCAGGGCCGAAGCACGTGACTCCCGGAGGCGACGAGGCCCTGGTCAGACGGCTGCGCGAACACGACCGGGAAGCGTTCGGGATCCTCGTCCAGCGGCACTCGGGCTCCCTGCTCCGGATCGCGCAAAACCTGGTCCGGGACCGGATGGTCGCGGAGGAGGTCGTTCAGGAGGCCTGGCTAGGTGCGCTCACCGGCATCGACTCGTTCGAGGCGCGCTCGTCGCTCCGTACGTGGCTCATCCAGATCGTCGTGAACAAGGCCAGGACGCGGCTCGTGCGCGAGGGCAGGACGGTGCCCTTCTCTTCGCTTGCCGGTCCGGGTGAGCGCTCGGAGTCGGCAGTCGACTTGGACCGCTTCGACAACAGCGGGGCGTGGCGCGAGCCGCCTATGCCGTGGACCACCGAGGACCCCGAGCGGCTCGCCCTGGGAGCCGAGACTCGATCGGCGATCGAGGCGGCGATCGAAGGGCTCCCAGAGGCCCAGCGGACCGTCATGACGCTGCGCGACATCGAAGGGCTGGGAACGGACGAGATCTGTAATCTTCTGGGCATTACTGTGACTAACCAAAGGGTGCTCCTTCACCGCGCCCGGGCAAAGGTGCGGCAGGCTCTGGAGGACCGCTTGGGCGGTATGAAGTGATGCCGACCTGCAAACAGATGACCGAGATGGCCACGGAGTGGCTCGAGGGAGGCCTCACCGAACCCGTCCGTCGCGGATTCGACGAACACCTTCGGGGGTGCGACGGCTGCAGGGCCTACGTCCGGCAGCTCGAGGTGACCCGGCAGGCGCTCGGGCGGCTGCCGGAGCCTGCACCCTCGCCCGCCCTGAACGATAGGGCGATGGCGCAATTCGACGAGTGGGCTGCCATCAAAACGGGGGCCGTCCAGACGCGGCACGCCACGCTTGCCCCCCGCTTCTCGCTGCTACCTCTCTTCGGCAGCCTTGGGACCGTGGTTCTACTCGTCGCCTTCGCGCGCCAGCGGTCGAACGCCCCACACGACTGGATCGTCGCCGTCGGCCTGGCCGTCGCTTCGCTGGCCGTCGCTGCCCTCGCCGGGCGGCTAGCCCTGGCCGTGGTGGCGGTTGCGGTGGGCGCAGCGGTGGTGGCGGCGCTCTTCGGGGGACGGATGGGCGCTCTGGATGCCGGCGGGGGGGTCGAGTGCTTGGCGGTCGAGCTCGCCGCGTCGGCCGCCGTCGCCGCGGTTGGCTGGATTGGCGCACGTGGAGCGACACCCCGATACGTGCGCTACACGGTTGGCGCCGCGGCCATCGCCGGCGCGCTCGCTGCGGACGCCGCGCTCCAGATCACCTGCCGCTCCCATTCGGCGCTGCCCCACCTCTTCGCCTTTCATCTTGGGGGGGTAGTCCTAGTGACCGGGCTTGCACTCGCGGTCTTCGTCGCTGCGCAGAGGCCTACAGTCAGCCATTAGGGCGACGCGTATGGCGTCTTAGCTGGGGATGCGTCCGTCGAACGCAGCTGCTCGTGTTCACGTGCCTGGCTCCTCCACTGCCTAGCCGCGGCGGCGGTCGTCCTTGCCGCGCTGCGCATGGGCGAGGGCAACTCGAGGCGGCCGTCGCCAGGTCTTCGTCAGCGACAGGCCCCATGCAGCCCGTGCAACCGGAGACATGGGTAACGAAGTCTTCCGAGGACATGGATTACACGGTCCCCTGGCTCAGGCTGGTTCACGCGGCTTCTCCTCGGGCTGATCCCATGCACCGGCATCCCTGCCGACGACAGAGGGGGATCGAGCTGACGGCGCCCGTCCTCTCGCGGATCATGACTCTGGCGAGAGGCGGGGCCGGGCACAGTCGCCACGAGCAGCTACCGTCGTCTTCGGCGTCCCCACCCTGAAGACGCTTCGTGAACCAGGCTCGATGACTCCAAGTATCGGCGACACCATCGGCACCAGTATTCCAAATTCGTCCTCCGTCTTGGGCGATCCGCAACTCGGTGAGCCCGCAGAGCTGCGCACTCGGGGCGGCGAAACGCGCACGCCGGCGTCCCCGCACCGCCGCAGCAATTCGGTCTTGAGTGTCAGGCGTTCCATGGCGGGGCGCGCGTTCAAGCAGTTATGATGCCCCGAAGATAGCGAGAGATTCGCGTGACACGTCTCCAACTCTTCATCGCGGAGTTGAAGCGCCGCCGGGTGTTCCGCGCGATGGTGGGGTGGGGCATCGCGTCGTTTGCGGTCCTCCAGGTGATCGAACCGGTGCTGCACGCCTACCACCTGCCGGACTGGGCGCTCACGGTGGTGGTGACCCTTCTTGCCACGGGCTTCCCTGTGACTGTGGTGCTCGCTTGGGTCTTCGACCTCACGGCGAAAGGGATTGCGCGCACCTCAGTGCCCGAGGGAGCGGACGTGAGCGCCGCTCGCCTTACCGGGCCACGGCTGGCGATCCTGCTCCTCGGGGTTGGGCTCCTCGCCGCAGCCCCCGGCCTGGTCTATTTCGCTTTCTGGCCCGGTTCGGCGCGCCGGCAAACCGAGAGTTCGACCGAACCTGCCGTAGCGAGCCCTCCCGCCAATCAGGCTCAGCAGCGGACAGTGGCCGTGCTGCCATTCGTCAATCTCTCCGGCGACGCCGCGCAGGAGTACTTCAGTGACGGGATGACCGAGGAGATCACGAGCCACCTCGCCCGGCTCGCCGGACTCGCCGTGAGAGCGCGGACGAGCGTGGCGCGTTACAAGGGATCGACGCGCACGGCTCGCGAGATCGGCACGGACCTCGACGTCGCCTTCCTCGTCGAGGGAAGCGTACGCCGCGCCGGCGACCGGATCCGGGTGACGGCCTCTCTCGTGCGGACCGCCGACGCGGTCCAACTCTGGTCGGAGGACCTCGACGGCCGACTCGATGACGTCTTCGCGTTGCAGGATCGGATTGCGAGCCGGATCGTGGATGCGCTCGGCGTGAAGCTCACCCCGGGCGAGGAGCGCACCCTCCGCAGCTGGGGAACTCGAAACGCCGCCGCCTATGACGAGTACCTGAGAGGCAAGGTGCGGTTCGATGAAGGGCCGACCAGCCGCGCCGTCCTCGACGATGCGAGGGATCACTTCCAGAGGGCGCTTGCCATCGACGAGGGCTTTGCGCCGGCGCTGGCGGGGCTTGCCTCCTACGAGGCCTTCGTCTACCGGGATTGGGACAGCAAGGCGGAGCACCTCGCGAACGCCGAGGCGCTAGCAGGCCGGGCGCTGGCGCTCGACCCGCAGCTTCCCCCGGCACTCAAAGCTGCAGCCGACGTCCGCGGCTACCGGTTTGACTACGCGGGCGCCGCAGAACAGTACCGCCGCCTCGTGGAGCTCACCCCGCGCGACCACGCCGCATGGGACCAGCTCTGCTGGGCACTCGGCTACACGACGCCGCCGCTCCTCGACGAGGCCGAGCCCGCCTGCCTGCGCGCCCTCGCGCTCCAGCCCGCGTACCCGGACTCCCGCTACCACCTCTTAAGGATCCACGTGCTCATGGGCAGACTGGACAAGGCCGAGGCCGACCTCGCTGCGCTCGAGCGCCTCCCGGCCGGGGGCCTCCTTTTTGCGGCCCGCTACTGGATAGCCATGGGCCGAGGCCGACCGGTCGAGGCACTCTCCGCGTTAGCGGGGCGCTCTACCAATCTGGATCTCGCCTGGCGCGCGATGGCGCTCGCCCAACTCGGGCGGAAGGACGAGGCCTTCGCTGCACTTGAGGCGTCGCTCGCCGGCGGCTACCGCGACATCGATGACCTCAGGGTGTCCCGCTGGTATGAGCCGCTGCGGCGCGACAAGCGCTGGGCGGACACCCTGGCGAGGCACGGTCTCGCGCCGTGAGGGTGCTCGGCGTCCCCGGCCGGAACGCAGGCACCACGGCGGCGAGCAACACGAAGGGCTTCTGATCGCTCCATGGCTGCCTGAACTCCTCGGCGGATCATCAATGCGAAGGCTCGTGCATTTGGTGCAGCACCAAGCCCTCTATCGCACCTCGTCGTCCTCGTTAGGCCATGAATCGCCCACCCGTGAGGCCTGACGAGGAGACCTACTCACTTTGCCTTCGCGGCAGGTTCCTGCTCACACAACGCCCAAGCGACCGGGTGCTGCAAGCGCTCGAGTGCTTCCAGGAGGCACTCCGACGGGAGCCGCGGCTGACCTTAGCTCATGCCGGTGTGGCCGAGGTCTACTGTGCTCTCGGATCGTGGGAATGGGGTGTGATGCCCCCGACCCAGGCACTGGTATGCACGACGGCCACAAATCCTCCCGGGCCGCCGACCGCAGCGCGGACCGGGACGGCCTCGACCGCCGGCATGGCCTGGCTGCGGCGCAGGCGAGCAACGACGCCGATGGCGAGGGCGATGTGGATTCCGGGACTTTCGAGCAAGGCCAGGAGCGTAGCCATGTATGGCTCGGGCGCTGCCCCCATCGCCGTCACGAATTGCTGCGCGGCCAGGAAGGTGACAGCCGAAACGGAGCCGTAGTGGGCTGCGATGCCAGCGGCGTCATCCGTCGAGAACCGGCCAATCCTGCGCAGCGCCAGATAGGCCGTGACTGGCGTGACGCAGCCAAGGAGCAGCGTCATCAGCGCCGGCTTGGCGAGCGAGCCAGCGCCGGTCCGCTCGACTTCAGCCTCGCTCGCCTCGACGCTGCACGAGGTCTTGACCGGGCGGACGATGGTGCTCCTCGCCGGAGGCCTTGTCGTAGGCGCCCTCATGGGTGAGCACGGATGGCACCAGGTGCAGCCCTTCTTCGATTCGGGGTTCAAGGGAGCGCTCGTCATCTTCCTTCTGGAGATGGGAATGGTCGCCGCCTCTCGCGCCGGCGAGTTGCGCCGCGTGGGCCCGTTCCTGTTGGCGTTCGGAATCGTGACGCCGCTCATTCACGGTTCGTTGGGGGTCGTCTTGGGCCGGCTCGCCGGTCTGTCTCCGGGCGGCGCGACGATGCTCGGCGCGATGGCGGCGAGCGCCTCGTACATCGCTGCCCCGCCGGCCGTCCGCGCCCAGCTGCCCGATGCGAACCCAAGCTACTCGCTCACCCTCGCGCTTGCGATCACATTCCCCTTTAACGTCCTCGTTGGCATCCCGGCCTTCTACTGGATGGCCAGGCTGTGAAGGGTGGCACCATGACGCAACAGGCAAGCAACCCGCGCGTGGCCGTCGTGATGGGCAGCCGCAGCGACCTCGCGCACATGGAAGCGGCGCGAGAGGTGCTGAGGGAGCTGGAGATCCCGCACGAGCTCAAGATCATCTCGGCACACCGCACGCCGGAGTGGATGACGGAGTACGCGCGCTCCGCGGAGGGGCGGGGCCTGCGCGCCATCATCGCCGGCGCAGGGGGGGCAGCCCATCTTCCGGGCATGTTGGCAGCGAGCACGCTCGTGCCGGTGCTCGGGGTGCCGATTCCCACTACCACCCTGCAGGGGCTCGACGCGCTCCTCTCCATCGTCCAGATGCCACGCGGGGTCGCGGTCGGGACGCTCGCCATAGGGACCGCTGGCGCAGCCAACGCGGCGCTCTTGGCGGCCCAGTTCCTCGCCGGGGAGGACACGGCGTTGCGCGAGCGCCTGCGCCAGCGCCGCCATTCGGCGAGCGAGGCGGTCCTCGCGGAGGTGGACGCATGAGCCAGATACTTCCAGGCGCGAGCATCGGATTTCTCGGGGGTGGCCAACTGGCGCGCATGAGCGCGTTGGCGGCCCGTGCGATGGGTTACGGCGTCGTCGTGCTCGACCCCGACGCGGGCTGCGCCGCCGCTGCCGTGGCGGACGACGTGATAGTGGCGTCGCTGGACGACGCGGTGGCCGCGGCGAGGCTGGCGTCGCGCTGCCACGTCGTCACGTACGACATCGAGCGCATCGCGCCCGAGGCGGCGCGTGCGGCGGCGAGCCTCGCGCCCGTTCGCCCAGCGCCCGAGACCCTGGAGGTGGTTCAGGACCGCGCCCGGCAGAGGCAATGGCTCCAGGACGCCGGCTTTCCGGTGGGCCCCTGGCTGCCGGTAGGGGACGCGGCGTCCGCGCGAGCGGCCGCGGTCGCGCTCGGACCGCTACGCCTGAAGCGTCGCGCTGGGGGCTACGACGGGCGCGGACAGGCCCTGGTGCCGACCGCGGCCCACGCGATGGAGGCGCTCGAGCAGCTCGGCTCGGAGCCGTGCGTGGCGGAGGCGGAGCTCGACGTCGAGGCCGAGCTGTCGGTGCTCGTGGCGCGATCGACGCGCGGCGAGATCGCTGTCCACCCGGCGGCGCGCAACTGGCATGAGGACGGGACCCTTGTGCGGTCAGTACTTCCAGCGCCACTGCCGAATGCGCTCCTGGAGCGAGCACGGCAGCTCGCCATCGCGATCGCGTCTGACCTCGACCTGGTGGGCCTTCTCGCTGTCGAGCTCTTCCTCGACCGGCGTCACGGCCTACTCGTCAACGAGCTGGCACCCCGCCCCCACAACACATTCCACGCTGCCGGTGCTGCATGCGCAGTGGGTCAGTTCGAGCAGCTGGTCCGCGCCATCTGTGGGCTGCCGCTTGGCGACACGTCCCCGCACGCCACCGCCGCGCTGCTGAACCTGCTGGGCAATGACGCGGCCGTAGCCCATGAGGCCCTTGCGGTGCCGGGCGTGACGCTACACCTGTATGGCAAAGCGGCCCGCCCGCGACGCAAGGTCGGGCACCTGTGCGCCGTCGCCGCCAATCCGCATGACGCACTCGAGCGCCTTGCGAGGGCTCGGGCGCTCGTGGATTCGTTTGCGGAGAACTGTGCTGCCGCTGCCAACTCTCGATGACCCCGGCGGGTAGCCGGGCGTCCTCGCACTCCGTCAGCCTCTCCGCTGGATGAGGAACTCGTGATGCCCTCTCGCTCCGGTCCCCCTCAGAGGAACGGCTGCAACACCAGCAGGGACCCGTAGCCCCACCCTGGCACCTCCATCCATCTTGGCAACCTTCGCGTAAGCTCTCCCGCGTGCCGTGAGCAATCGGGCGAGCGAGTAGAGCCACTCGAGTCTTGCCGCCTCCACCACTTCGTGGTCCCAGCATCGTGACGGACCGGGCCGCGTCTCCAGCTTCGGGGATGACACGAGCCGTCACCCGTGGAAGACCCGCTCGCGAGGCGCGCTCTACTTTGGGTCCCGGACTTCGCCGTGGGTGGCAGCCAGCTGTGCAACGGCCACTTCAGGTTCGGCCCCATCGCAAGGCCCGGCGGGCGGGTTCGAGCCCTCCCCGGTGCGGGCCGAATGTCCACTTCGCGCGCTGCGCTCTTTGCCTGGACGCCCCCCGACAGGGTCGCTCAGCGCCCGGACCGTTAGGTTAGGTTCTCGGAACACTGAGCGTCGGCCGCCTGGTCGTGAAACGAGTCGGGAGGGTCCATGGTGAGTTCGATTCGTAGCTGCGGGCTCGCCGTCCCCGGCTCCCGGCCTGGCCCCGCGCGATCCCCGCCTCGCACCAGGCCGGACCGCCACCGGGCGCGGGGCCTCGCCCTGGGCCTCGCGCTCTTGGCGATCCCGCGCACGGCGCGCGGGGAAAACCCGTGCGCAGGAGACGTGAAGACGTTCTGCGGCAGCGTAGAGTTCGGGGCCGGCCGGGTTGCGAAGTGCCTCGAAGAGAACAAGGACAGGGTCTCGGCCGCGTGCCAGGCGCGAATGGCGTCGGATGAGGCCTGGGCTCAGGGGCTCCTGAAGGAGTTCTCCGCGGACTGCATGCAAGACCTGAATCGCTTCTGCGGCTCGGTGCGGCCCGGGGAGGGGCGGGTCATGAGGTGTCTGGAGCGGCGACAGGACGACCTCAGGCAGGCCTGCCAGGGGTGGGTCGAGCGCTTCGAGGTCGCCCGAGACAAGGTGAGGGGCGTCCGCGATGCGTGCCGCGCGGACGTGAAGAAGTTCTGCGGGTCGAGCGCCGCCGAGGCGGGCGCCCTGGTGGAATGCCTGGAGGAGCACCAGGGGGAGCTCTCGAGCGAGTGCGCGACGGCCGGGCCCAAGCTGGCGGGTCAGGCTGCGAAGCTCATCGATGTCGTCGACCGGCTGACCAGCCAGGAGCGCATCATGGAGACCCTGGAGATCCTCCAGGGACTCAACTCCGTCGCATTCTCGAGGAGCCAGATCGCCTTCCAAATCGACGCCATCCAGGGCGTTGGCGGGCAGGCCAACGCGAATCGGCTCACGTTCAACCCGCAGTTCGTGTTCGGGGAGCAGAACTCCTTCGCGTTCATCGTGCAGGTGCCGGTCCTGGCCTTGTACCCCTACAACTCGGCGGCTGCGACGTCGACCGGCCTCGGCGACATCCTGACGGCGTTCGCATGGGCCTTCTACATGAAGGGAGGGATCCGGCAGTACGCCGCGGTGGTGCTCCAGTGGAACACGGGCACGTCAGGCCTCCTCGGCTCCGCCTGGGCCGTGCAACCGACCTACGCAATCGCCCTGGGCCTCGCGAGATGGCTCTCCGTGACCACGCAAGTCGCCTGGATCCAGTCCTTCGGCTATCGCGGGAGTTACACCGCTTACCAAGCCCTGAGCCTGCGGCCCATCTTGGTCGCAAGCCTCCCGCTCCTCGCATTCACGGCGCTCGACACCACTCTCGTCTGGAACTTCGCGAACGGAACCTTCGTGCCCGTCATGAAGCTCTCGCTCGGGAAGTTCATCGACCGGAACCGGGCGCTGTCGATCTCGGCTTGGTACCAGGCCTCGTTGACCAGCGCGGCGGTGTCTCAAAGTTTCAAGTACGACGTGGGCGTCGGCCTGTCCTACTTCTTCGACTGGTGACCCGGTCGGCGCAGGCGGGCGAGCCGCGGCCCGCGCGTTTGCCGGCTTGGTGCGCTGGGCGCGGGCCTCCGGCCTCCACGGGCCGCGGGAGCCAGGACAAGTGGCAGGACGAACAAACCATTTGCCGTATCGTGCCCCTCGGGGGGGGCACCCAAGAAAACCGATCCCCGTGCGACTTCGATGAGCCGCAATTGCCCTTTGAGGTTAGTTACATCGCCATCCCGGCACGCGGGAAGGCTGGTTCAGCAATCAAGGAGACCGAAAGGAGCACCGCGAATGCTACGAACTCTCTCCAGATCAATCCTCACCCCAAGGGCGGGACGCGCATGCGCCGCCTTGGCTTTGATGGCCTGCGCGACCGCGAGCAGCCCGGCTGGTGCAGCGGACGGGAAGAAGCCGAACATCGTCATGATCATGGGAGACGACATCGGTTGGTTCAACATAGGCGCCTATCACCGGGGGATAATGGCGGGTGCGACGCCAAATCTCGATCGACTGGCCGGCGATGGCATGCTTTTCACCGACTACTACGCCGAGGCCAGTTGCACGGCC
>Ga0335071_10008366_pt1 | contig 10634 bp, 8 predicted proteins | sample Lox_Sample_15_FD_206724 | JGI IMG/M metagenome (GOLD analysis project Ga0335071, IMG submission 206724) | Soil microbial communities from Loxahatchee National Wildlife Refuge, Florida, United States - Lox_Sample_1.5 | ecosystem: Environmental > Terrestrial > Soil > Wetlands | place: USA: Florida...
CGTTGTGGTCCGAAAGGATGGACCGATCAAGACGTTTGCCGACATGCGCGGAAAGACGATCGCGATTCCGAGCCGATTCTCCGATGAACGTCTGCTCCTGTTCCGCGCCATGCAGGTGTGGGGCATTAAGCCAAACGAGATTCATATGGTCGAGATGGCTCCTCCCGATGTTTCCGGTGCGCTCGCTGCCCGCGCGATCGATGCCTTCGTGATGGGCGAGCCGTTTCCGTCGCAGGCTGAGATGGCCGGCTATGGACGCGTCCTATTCCAGGCACGCGAGTATTGGCCGGACTACATGTCGTGCATTCTCGTTGTGCGGCAAGACCTGATCGACCGGAGACCTGACATTGTGCAGGTTCTGGTGGATGGGATTGCTCGGTCGGGCTTGTGGCTGGACAAGAGCAAACCACACCGGGAGCAGGCATCAGACTTTGTGGGCCGCTTCTACTACAACCAGAAGCCTGCTCTGCTGCGATGGGCCTTGACCAAGCCGTTGGACCGCGTCACCTATAGTCCTCTGGCGCCCCGAAAAGCTGATTTCGACATGGTGCGGGACATGATGATCCAGACCGGCGTTCTGAACAAGAAGCTCGATTTCAGCGATTACGTCGATACACGTTTTTCCGATCACGCCAGCATCGAAACACCCTGGCGCTACGAAGCGGCGGCAGGAACAGCGCAATAAAAAACAGAAATCATTGGAGCGACCTATGTTACGCAGGCAATTCATTCAAGCGGTTGCACTCTCAGGCGTCGGCGCACTCAGTCCGGTGGAAACCATCGCTGCGGCCGGCCCGCGCACCACGCTGCTTCTTGAGGTGAAAGGGTTCACCTGCCCTACCTGCGCTGTCGGATTAGATACGCTGCTCAGCAGGGAACGCGGCGTCGTATCGAGCCATTCGACCTACCCCGAAGGCAAGGTCACCGTAGTCTTCGATCCCAAGGAATCTTCCGAGAGTGCAATTCGCGACTTCATTGCCGGAATGGGCTTCACCGTAGCAAGCAGTCGCGTTGTCTGAGCACTCGTCACAGTCTCTCAACCTGAGAAGGAAAACATCTACGATGGAAAACTACGCGGCGCTGTCGCAAGACCTCACGCAGATCCTGCAGCTCGATCAGTCCCCAATCGCCATTTCCTTTAGTGACGACGCTCCGAAGGGTGTCGTCTCCTATCGCGGCCAGTCCCCCGCCGGCTGCCGTTTCTGGCAGGAGGCAGCGGCCTCGGCTTTCACGACCACGGCGCAGGATCACGAGCTGTGCGCAATTGGCGTGCATACGCACCATCTGCAGGCTTCCCCCGCACAACAGAAGGATCTGATGGATGCGCTGAAGGTATTCGGTGATCTGGGCTATGTCCGCGCAGAGGACATTCCCCAGATTCCAGTTCTGAAGAATCCGACGAAGTTTGTTACGTATGCGCCACTCGGGAAAGCTCCAGTGTCTGCCGATCTTGTCCTGCTCTTTGTGCGCGCCGATCAGACCCTTCTTTTGTCGGAAGCCACACAGCAGATTGAGAGCGATCATGCGCCTGCGATGGGAAGACCGGCCTGTGCGGTGGTGGCCCAAGTCATGAACTCGGGCAAGCCAGCAATGAGTCTTGGCTGCTGCGGAGCGCGCGTCTATCTCGACTGCTTCACCGACGAGAAGGCGATCTTTGCGATCCCAGGGCAAAAGCTTGAAGCGTATGTAGAACGCATACGAGCGCTGGCTAAAGCGAATGAGGTTCTGAGTCAGTTTCACCAGCTGAGGCGCACGCAGATAGCCGCAGGCGCGCGGCCGAGCATCGAAGAGTCACTGGTCGCTTTTGCCGCGCAGTCCTGATCGATCGGTAAGGACAATCGAAGGTAGTTTCGCCATCTGATCCAACTCGCAGAGGACCACCCTCCTATTGAGCAGCTATAGTGGTTTGTCTCTGCCTGAGGAGGACGATGGCTGCGTTGCAGCGTTTTCCGTTTCGAAAACTTCTCGTTTTCTGGCTCTTTTTGCTGAGCGCCGTTGCTTACCTCGATCGGACCAACGTCTCGATCGCCGGCAGCGCAATCCGGGCTGAGCTGCAGATCGACAACATTCGTCTCGGCTGGGTGTTCAGCACTTTCCTCGTGGGGTACGCGGCGTTTCAGATTCCCGGAGGATGGCTGGCTTGCCGCTTTGGCCCGCGGCGCGTGCTGACGGCAGGCCTGCTGTGGTGGGGCGTCTTCTCCGCGCTCACAGTATTCGTCGGCCCGAAGCTGCCGCATGCGCTTGCAATTCTTATTGCGATGCGCTTCCTGCTCGGCGCCGGTGAAGCGGTTCTGTATCCAGCGTCGAACCAATTTATCTCGCACTGGATTCCGGTGTCGGAACGCGGCCGAGCGAACGGGTTGATCTTCGCCGGCGTTGGGGCCGGTGCAGGGCTCAGTATTCCGGTCCTAACCTGGCTGATCAGCCTTTATGGCTGGCGGTCAGCGTTCTGGTTCAGCGCGTTCGTGGGCATTTTCGTCGGCCTGCTTTGGTTCCTGCTAGCAACCGACTTCCCGAAGCAGCATACGCTGGTTTCACGCGAGGAACTGGAGCTGATCGAGTCGGGACGGTTCATCCAAAAATCAGGACCCGAGCCGGTCGCGGAACAAGCAGGCCTTCTGCGATCGTCCGTGGATCGTCGCAGTGTAACGGCCATGACGATGAGCTACTTCTGTTACGGCTATGTCGCGTGGATTTACTTCAGTTGGTTTTTTATTTACCTGGCACAGGCACGCAACCTCGATCTGAAGACCAACGCATTCGTTTCGATGATTCCTTTCCTCGCGATGACGGTCTGCTGTCTGGCGGGAGGCGGCATCAGCGACTGGCTCTCGCAAGTGTGGAACCGCCGCGCTGGACGGTGCGGGCTGGCAGCGGTCGCCTTTTTTCTTACGGCCGTCTTTCTTGTGATCGGTTCGCAGGTGCGTGGGACGATTGCCGCGAGCCTCATCCTGGCCGGCGGTGCCGGCGCACTTTACCTCTCGCAGAGCTCCTATTTCTCCATCAGCGCGGACATCGCGCGGGAGCGCGCCGGGGTTGTAGCAGGCCTGGTAAACATGGGCGGGCAGATCGGTGGCGCGGTCACTGCATCGCTCACGCCCTGGATCGCAAGCCGGTTCGGCTGGAGTTCGGCGTTCGTGTTCGCTGCGGTTCTCGCACTGGTGGGAGGACTGCTGTGGCTTGTAGTGGAGCCCGGACGTGCGCAAACGTGACAGATTCTCAGCTGGTCAAGCGGAATGCGTCACAAGAATATCGGGGCGACGAATCGTGAACGCCGAGACAGCGTAGAGGAGGATTGCAAGAACTCCCAGAATCGGCGTGCCACCCACCATGACTGCGTTTTCCAGAATTCCCCCTATCACCGCTCCCATGAGGTTGATGCCCAGGCCCGCAGCTGGTATCTCGACCTCGCGAAAGGCGCACGAGAAGACCAAACCTGAGAAGAATACGGGCAACGCAGCGAAACTCGCAGCAATGATCGTCCCGGTTGCGCCTGGCAGGATATTGAAGAACGAGTAGGGAAGGAAGAGATCGATGAGCAATAAGGTGAAGAGTGCCGTGTAGAACCAGCGCCTCGACCCTTTTCGGAAAATCATCAGAGTATTGGCAAGCAGGCTCATCGCAAGGAATGCAGCGATGACGACTGCATTGACGATCCATGTTGACCCGAATAGCAGAGACAGTTCCGTGACTGCTTTGGTTTCGAGCAAAAGGAAACCGGCTCCCAGGAAGAACAGATGACTGTTTTGCCGGGTCGTCAACTGAAGGATGGGAATTTGGCGTCGCAGGATTGACTGGCTGAACATGAGAAACAGGATGACAACTCCGACAATCTCGATTGGAATGGTCTTCGATTCCAGATAGAGAAAAGGCCAATGGTCCGTGCTCATGAGCGCGGTCGCCTGATGAGACTGCAGTTCCCGACTGATCTCGGGGTAGTTCGCAATGGCCTGCTCATTCCCATTTCCTTCCACGAACACGACTCCAGCACCTTCGTAGCCTGTGTAATAAGCGACCGGAACCTTGCCGAAGGCTTGCTTCAGGTTGAAAAAGATCCGATCTGTGATATAGGAAGTCCGTCCCGTATCGAAAGCCAGTACTGCAGTTCCGTTTGGCGCCAAAAGATTCCTGGCCTCCCTGAAGCTTTCGGTGGTGTACACGTAATCATCCAGGCGCAGTACCGAGAGGCTTGAGAACATTGTGTGGGAGTCGAGGAATCCGAAGACAATCAGATCGTATTTGTCCTGCGCCCTCTTGAAGAAGGCGCGCGCATCGTTCACGTGAACACTCACCCGCGGAGAATCGTATGGATGCTCGGGGTGAAACGCGCGGCCCAGGTCGACCAATGTGGGGTCAATCTCGACCGCGTCTACATGCTCCGCGCCGTTCCTTAGCGCGGCGGCGACGTCGTTGCCAGTGCCCGCACCGACCACGAGTACCCTCGCCGGATGCGGGACGAATCGATAGGGGAGAGAATAGGCGGCGAAGCCAATGCGATTCGCCTCGGCGCTGGGAAAATTCCGCGCCATGAAGTCCGCCGACAGGTCGAGCATCTTCTGATGGTAGTCATGATTTACATCGATGACGTAGGCCGGAGGACGCGTCCAACCCGCAGGCGGAGGCACGGCGTAGAAAGTAATCCGGTAGTAGGGCGACCAGAAAGTTCGCTGTTCCGATGACGTGCTACCCTGGTCGTATTTATGACTTTGAGGGTTCTGCACTGAGGGCAGCGCCAGCACACAGATGAGGAGAACGAACGTCGCAAGAGCCCCGCGCTCGCGCAAAAAGAAAGGGGTCGCGACCGCGAAGCCGAGAAACAGCCAGATCCAGGGGGATGCGGTCGAAAAGGACAGAAGCGTGAAAGCCGAGATTCCTGCCAGGCTTCCGGCGAGGTTCCAGCCGTAAGCGGAGAGCGGGGGCAAAGCGGCGAAATGCTCACCGACCAAGCCACCCAAGGTCAGGAAGAACATCACAACAACGTAGAGAATTGCGGGCACAACGGCGAAGAAGATCAGCGGCACCAAAAAGGGGGTCATCACATCCAGGACGCCATGGAAGTACGTATGCGTGTCGGCGAATATGCCATATTGGCCGCCGGGTACCGGCAGATGGGTCAGGTGCAAGATAGGAGCAAATGCAATCATCAAGAACAGAACTGAAGCAAACAGTGGAAAGAGAGTCTTCCTCGTTTTGCGCGAATCGGCCACGATCATCCCGAGGCCTATCCCGAAGAAGCTGGCAACGAGGGCAAGATTCTTGAGATAAGCGAAGACACGAATCTCAGTAGAGAGATAGCGGATCACCACAAGCTCGAAGTACAAGGCCAGGAAACTGGCCAGAAACAGCATGAAGGCGCTCGGTTTTCGCGCCATCTGAGATTCTTCCCTCGTTCGGTCCGCTTCAGTATTGATATCGCCCGCCATGGCCCTCCAACAATCCTGCAAAATCAATTGCAGCTATTTTCAGGCCCGGAGAGGGCTCATTAGGCTACAAAGCGCGCAAGGGGAATCTAGCTTCATAAGCTAAGTCCCCGATTGCGCTGCGGGAGTCCTCGTTGTTTCACGCGTCGAAGCGGCGCGACGTTTTGGGTCGCAGATCAGACCTCGTGCAAGGTTTCCAGGGGGTCAATCCGCGTAGCTCGCCACAGGGGGACAGCGGCGGACAAGAGAACAATGAGGAATGCTGTCGTAGCCGTGAAGGCGAAGACGAGCGGATCGTGCTCGGAGACACCGAAGACGAGGCTGCTGATCCAGTGCGAGGCACCCCAACATCCCGCGAGTCCTACGGAGAGACCAAGGACACCGAGCCAGACGGCCTGACTTCCTGTGCGCCGGAGAATAGCCAAGGTGCCTGCACCCATTGCCATGCGGATGGCAATCTCCTGTTTACGATGCGTCACCCAATAGTTCAGAACCCCATAGCAGCCAATCGCGGCCAGAATGACTGCGATGACTGCGAAGAGCACAAGCAGAAGCGCGATGAAACGCCTTTGCGTTAGGGTGGCGCCAAGCCACTCGTCGGCGGTCTTCATCGACTGGATGGGGATATCGCGATCGAGGGAAGCGAGCGCGTGTAGAACTGAGAGCTTCACGGTCTCCGGATTTCCTTTCGTCCGGATCATCACGACCATGGACCCATCGACGCGCTGTGCGGCCGGCATATAGAGCTGCGGCACAGGTGGGCTATCAAGACCCATTTGAGGAACGTTGGCAGCGACACCCACGATCTCAAGGCTCGGACCCTGCATATAGGGGCCACCGAGCTTGATGTGCTGACCCAAAGCGGATCGGGCATCCTTCCACCACGCGTGCGCGATCTCCTGGTTGATGACGACCACGGGAGGCGCTCCTGCCGTGTCTTCCTCCGATGGGGCGCGCCCGGCGACAATGGGAATCTGCGCGGTCTGGAAGTAAGACGTATCCGCCGTGTTGACAAGCGTGAGAGGAACATCGTCCCGGGTGGGGCTGGGCTTTTCCACGACGGAGTACCACCAGTCCCCACAGTCGCCCGCCGCGGGTGGACAGTTCACGGCACCCACGGAGTTGACCCCGGGTTGTGCGCGAAGCGTGGATTCCAGGCGTTGATAGAAGTCGAGTATCGCTGTGTTGCTCTTGTATTTGGCACTCGGAAGCTGCAGTTCAAGGGCAAGCAAGCCGCCAGGGGTAAAGCCGGGACTCACGTTTTGCGCTGCCCAGAGGCTCCGAAGCAGAATTCCCGAAGTGAAGAGCAGCACGACCGCGGCGGCAATTTCGGCAACAACGAGCATGCCACGCAGCGCATGTGCACGGCCGCTGCTGCCGGAGCCGCTAGCGCCCTCTTTCAGAAGAACAAGCAGACTGACCTTGCGCAGGCCGATGACGGGTGCCACGGAGCACACCAGTCCGACGGTCATCGTAAGAGCTGCGGCGAAGATCAAGACCGGAAGGCTCAGCCCTGCTTCAGAGAGACGTGGAATGCTGGACGGCCCGAGCTTCTCTATCATTCGCAGGCAAAGGCCCGAGAGAACGATGCCACTGGCTCCGCCCAAGAGCGTGATCAGCAGAGTCTCGGTGACGAGCTGCCGTATAAGCCGCTGTTGCCCGGCTCCGATCGCCGTTCGGATCGCCATCTCTCGTGTGCGGGTAATGGCACGGATCAGCAGAAGACCGCCGATGTTGGCACAGGCAAGAAGGAGGACAAGGACGACCGAAGCTGTCAGCAGGACGAATGGACGTTTCACGTCACCTGTACGCTCTTCCGTCAAGTACTCGGCATAGGCGCGGTGATTGTCCTCAGGCCCGGGATCAGCCTTGGCGAGACGCGCCAGGATCGTGTCCAGGTCGGCCCGCGCCTGTGCCAGGGTCGCACTCGGTTTGAGTAGAGCCAGAACTCGCATCGAACCGTGGGCGTCGCGCCTCGAAGCTTGAGCAGCCGAGGGCTGCAGGGCAAGATAATAGTCCACAGGCCGAAGGAAAAAACCGGTGTCGCGTCCAAGTACGCCGATGACAATACGGGCGGTACCGTCGAGCATGAGGGTCTTGCCTACAATCTGCGGATCAGCCGAAAGATTTCTTGCCCAGAAACTCTCCGTGACTACAACTGTCGATGGCGACTGCGGTGCTTCGTCATCGCTAATGAACAGCCGGCCCATCACGGGATGGGAACCTGTCAGCTGAAAGAAATCGGAGGTGACGACCCCCGCATGCGTGAGCACTGCCTGGCCGCGACCCGTGAGCGTCAGGTCTGCCTGCTGGAAGCCGGCCATGGCCTCAAAGGAGTGATTCTCCCTCCGCCAGTGCTGGAAGTTAAGCCACGTAACGCTGATCCCGGTGGCTTTCGCACTAGACTCACCAAGCCACACAAGCCGTTCTCCCGAAGGAAAGGGCAGCGGCTTAAGAAGAACAGCGTAAACAGCACTGAAGATGGCTGTATTCGCACCAATCCCCACGGCCAACGTGAGAATCACGATGAGGGCAAAGGCTGGCGCACGAAGGATTCCGCGCAGCGCATAGCGCGTGTCCTGGAGCAACGACTCCAGCGAAGGGAATTGCCACGATTGATAGCTCTGTTCGCGGACGCGCGTTTGATTGCCGAATTCGCGCTGCGCCGCCGCACATGCCTCCTCCGGCGACATGCCGCGCTCCAGGTTCTCGTCGATTAGGAACTGGAGATGGGCTTGCATCTCCCGGTCCAGTTCACCGGCAAAGCCTTGCCTTCCCATGAACGCTCGCTTGATCTTCGACCAGCCGCGACGCATTTGCTTATCCCTCCGGTGCGAGAACCTTGGCCATGGCAACGGCGAAGCGCTGCCACTTCGAGGTCGCCTTCACCAGTTGCTTTCGACCCGACGGTGTGAGGCTGTAGTAACGGGCACGACGTCCGTTGGGCGAGTCCTTCCACTGAGCGGAGATCCACTCGCGTTGCAGCAGGCGCTGGAGTGCCGGGTAAAGGGAGCCGTTATCGACCTGAAACTCGCTGTCGGACTGCTGTTGCAGGAACTGCGAGATTCCGTAAGCGTGGTTGGTCTGGAGTTTGAGGCAGCGAAGGATGAGGACTTCGAGAGTCCCCTGCAGCAACTCAAGGCGATCATCTTCAGATAGGTCATCTACTGTAGACACCCTACCTATATACGGTGGGCAGACAATTGTGTCAACTCCGTTGTGACAAGCTGGCGAGGATCGCAATCGGATCGATGTCCGGAATTCACAGGCGCATCCTTCGGCGCGGTTGCGCTATACTTGCCGCCTTCGTGAGTTTCCTGCGTTGCTCCCCCCGAAGAACTCCTGAATTGAGAGAGAGGTCAACAGCCAATGAAAGTGATGTCGGTGTATTCGATTCGTCCCGGATGCGTGAAGGAGGCCGTGAGTCGCTTTCTGGCCGGCAAAGCACAACCGCCGGCAGGAGTGAAGCTGCTGGGACGCTGGCACAAAACAGATGCGAGTGGAGGTTACACACTGATGGAGAGCGACAATCCGACAGCCATGTTCGAGTTCGCAGCCTCGTGGTCGGATGTACTGGAGACGCACAGCACTCTTGTGATTGAGGACGCGGAGGCAGGCCCGGCGTTGGCCAGGATATACAAGTAGAGGCCGAACCGACGCAACCGAAAAGCAGGCGCGTGGTGAACTGCAGTCGGTTGACGGAGTTCTGGAGCGATTCGAGAAGTCTCTGGTCCTCTGCTATCTGTGGGCCGGAGTATCCCCGCGGCGCTATTTCCGGTCCACAGCTTCGCTTTTTGAGGATTGAGGCTCTCGAATCACCCTAAACGAGAACTTCTTCGTGGACGTCCTCGGCGGGCGCGGGGATGTACCCAAGCAGAAACAGGAAAACATCCTCGGCAATGCGCCGCTTGAACTCCCTTTTTTTGCGCGTTCTCGATCTGTGACCGTTCTTGATTTCAGAGAGAGGCTTCTCTTCCGGCGGGATCGGACATGCATAGAAGTTGGCGTTGATCCTCGATGCGCCCAGTTCGAGCCAGTAATTGTCGTACGCGGCGTGGAAGGACTCCGCCGCACTGTGGACATAGGAGAACTGGCTCTCGGCGGAGATGCACGCCAGTTCGTTGATGGAGCACACCTGTGCAATGCCGTGGAGGACGGCGAGGAGAAGAGCAGGTGGCGCAACTTCAGCGAAGGCCTTGGTTGCCAGCTGTACTTGCTGGTAGTGTCCCTTGATGCCCTGAAGCCGCGAGACGAGCAGCACTTCGACCGCAGTGGAATGGACGACCCAGCCAGGGACGATTGTGAACTGGAGGACGTAGACGGCCTTCCCGTCGACCTCGAGCGTGAGGGCCAGCTCCCCTTCTCTGACCTGTGTGCGAGCCACGCCGAGGTGGACGGAAAAGCGCAGGCCATTTGCGTCCTTCTCCAGTACCGTGATCCGGCTCTCAAGAATGGTCCGCAGGATATGTTCGGGAAATGCGATGCTCAGGCGCCGATAGTGGTATGCGAGACTAGCGGCTCGTTCGGCTGGCGAAAGGCCCCGTACCAAATAGTCGCGGGTCAGGTATTTGAATGGGAGGATGGGTTCACTTCTGAGCAGGTTGCCGAAAACGCGCGAACGGAAGACCTGCAGGAGCTCGATCTGGCGGGAGAGATTCGTCAGCAAAGCCCAGAGCAAGCCGGCGAAGCGAGCAGGAGAACGATAAAACCGCTGCCCTTGCCGCGCCTCGATCAAAGGCGATTCTCCAAGCAGCTCTTTGTGGCGCTGGGAGGAGGCCGATGCCTGGTGCGGCATCGACTCGGGAAGTCGATAGATACCTGCCGGAATATCGGCAGGCGCTTGCGCATGTCGTGCCATTCCTGCCGTGGCCCCCAAAGTTGAGTAACTTGCAATAAACGCAAGCCCTGAATCTCGATATGACTAGGATTGAAAGACAATTCGAGAGGGTTTTGAATAGCACTTCTGTGGGCAGGACCAAGGTATAGGCAGGAGTGACTACAGTAAGTGCCGGCAAAATCGGATCGCGTCTGTCGCGAATAGGCGCTCAGCGTTCTGGGACGCCGTGGCAATGCGCGAAGAGAATGACCTCATTCAGATCAAATCTGATCTTTCGGGTAATCGGCAGCCTATTCAGCGAGTTTCCATTCGGCGCAGGATGGGGATTCTTCCTTTAACCGCCCGCAATGGCCCCGATGATGAGAAGCGCTTCACGG
>Ga0335071_10008367_pt1 | contig 10633 bp, 6 predicted proteins | sample Lox_Sample_15_FD_206724 | JGI IMG/M metagenome (GOLD analysis project Ga0335071, IMG submission 206724) | Soil microbial communities from Loxahatchee National Wildlife Refuge, Florida, United States - Lox_Sample_1.5 | ecosystem: Environmental > Terrestrial > Soil > Wetlands | place: USA: Florida...
TCTCGTTTTTCCAGGTTCCCAGGAGAAGAGCGTGCGTGATTTTCTCGTGCATTCCACCGCCTATTTCCTGGACATTCTGAAACAAAAAGACCTGGACTACAATGCGGTTGATACGCTGATTCTTGTGGACACAAAACAACGCAAGAGGATCGGAGAACTTGCAAGGCTTCTCGACAACAAGAATCTAACGATTCACGTGTACGACCACCATCCCCCTACCGACGACGACATCAAAGGAGAGGTGTACATGACCGGCTCGACCGGGGCCTGTGTGAGCATGTTGATCGGTCTGCTCAAAGAGCGCGATATAGACCTTTTGCCTGAGGAAGCGACGATCATGATGCTCGGCATCTACGAGGAAACGGGCAGCTTCCAGTATCCTTCAACCACCAAGGAGGATTTCGACGCCGCTTCATTCCTACTCTCGAAGGGCGCTAACGTGAATGTTGTCTCCGAGATACTCGTAAAGGAGCTTTCCCCCGAGCAAGTCCATCTGCTGCATGACCTCATTGAAGCAGCCCAGGTCTACAATGTGAACGGGATTGATGTGGTCATAACAGAGAGTTCCAGCGAAGAGTACGTTGGAGATCTCGCCGTGCTCGTCCAGAAATTCAGAGACATGGAAAATGTCAATGCGGTTATCGGGCTGTTTCGCATGGACGACAGGATCTACGTAATAGGCAGAAGTCGCATCCCTGAGGTCGATGTCGGTCACATCCTGACACTGCTGGGCGGAGGAGGTCACAAAGAGGCGGCTTCTGCTACGGTAAGAGAAGCCACCATGGAGGAGACGAAGACCAGGGTGCTCCGGTATCTCAACCAGTATGTGAAGCCGTTATGGGAGGCACGCGACATCATGTTCTTCCCGGTTAAGACGGTCGATCAGGATGCACCCATCAGCGAGGCAAAAAACATCCTGACGAAATACAACATCAACGCAATGCCGGTCACGTCGGATAACACGATTGTCGGCATTATCTCGCGCCAGATAGCTGAGAAAGCAGCGTTTCACAAGCTTGAGCACCTGCCGGTAAAGGAATATATGGTCACGGAATTTTCTGTTGTGGCTCCCGAAGATTCCATCGAGCGGGTAAAGGAGATCATCATAGGCGGTAACCAGAGGTTTGTCCCGGTGATAAAGGAAGAGAGATTGGAAGGGGCCATCACAAGAACAGACCTCCTCAGAATACTCGAAGACGAGATCAGAAAAACGATTCTCGGCAAGATGGATTACCACGACACCTACGAGAAAAGAAGGAACGTAAAGAAATTGATGGAAGAGCGACTTTCCCGGCAGATGCTCGACAAGCTCGCGGTCATCGGCAGCCTGGCAGACGAGATGGGCTATCACGCCTATCTTGTCGGAGGCTTTGTAAGAGATCTTCTGTTAAGGACCGCTTATCCTGGGCGCCTCAGAGTCCCGGCCGGGCAGGACGAGAAGCTTACGCGGGCCAGGCCGGATGCCAGTACGTTGCAGGATGGAGCGCCCGGACAGGGATCTGCTTCGAAACGGGTCATAGCAAGTCCTGGATCAGTGACCTACGACATCGACATTGTGGTGGAAGGCGACGGTATCAGGTTTGCCGACGCACTCGCCAAACAGGTTCAGGCCAAGATCCGCACGCATAGGGAGTTTGGCACTGCGAAGGTGATGTACGCTGGTGGTTTCAGCGTCGACATAGCCACAGCACGCCTGGAATACTACAAGGCACCAGCCGCGCTTCCCATCGTGGAGCACAGCTCTCTAAAGCTTGACCTGTACAGGCGGGACTTCACCATCAACACGCTCGCCATATCCCTGAACAAGAATACCAAAGGCGAATTAATCGACTTCTTCGGTGCCCAGAGGGATATCAAAGAAAAGACGATCAGAGTTCTTCACAGCCTCAGCTTCGTAGAAGATCCCACCAGGGTATTCAGGGCCGTGCGCTTCGAGCGACGCTTCGGTTTTCAGATCGGCAAGTTCACCATGAACCTGATCAAGAATACTATCAAGATGGGGTTTCTCTCGAGGATAAGGGGATCAAGGATGTGGAGAGAGCTTTCTCTCGTTTTGAATGAAGAAAATCCTGGCGCCATCCTCAAGCGGCTGCAGGAACTGGATCTCCTGAAGTTTATCCATCCCCGCATTCTGTTCGACCGGGAGAGGGAAAAGCTCTTTCAGGAGATGGACACCGTGCTGAAGTGGTACCGGCTGCTCTACAAGGGAAAGCTGAACCAGACATTCTATTATCTGCTCGGCGCCCTGGACCATATGAGCACGGAGGACGTAACAGGTTTCGCGGCTAAACTGGAGCTTTCCGGAACGATGAGAAAAAAGCTGAGCAACGATATGGACAAAACAGTGAAAATAATGGCAAAATTTGAAGGTTCTATCCGGACAATGCGAAAAAGCGAGATATACCGGGAACTGGAGATCTTGAGCCTCGAGGCACGTCTCTTCACCATGGCGAAGGCCCAATCGGACGACATAAAAAGAACGATCTCCAATTATATTACGTACGCGGATTCACTTAAACCTCTTCTGACGGGGAAGACTCTCAAGCAGCTGGGCATCAAGGAAGGACCGGCATTCGGCGATATACTGGATGCGCTTAGAGACGCAAAGATCGATCTGGGTCTGACCACCAAGGAGCAGGAAATAGCATTTGTTAATAATTACATTAAAGAAAGAGGAGTTCGTCTGTGAACCTGAATGCGTCTACCCTGGAAGTACAAATGGAGTGTTTTGAAGGGCCGCTTTCCGTGCTCATCAACCTCATCAAGAAAAACAAAGTAGATATTTTCGACATTCCCATAGGCATGATTACGGAGCGCTTTTTGGAATACGTCGAGCTTGTAAAACAGATGAACCTCAGGATCGCGGAAGATTTTATCGAGATGGCCTCGCTTCTTCTCTGCATCAAGTCCCGTATGTTGCTCCCCAGAGAGGAGGAAGATCCGCGCACGGAATTGGTGGAAAAAATTCTTGAATATGAGAAGATTAAAGGCATGGTGAATATGTTCCAGGAATTGCCTGTGCTGGGCGAGGATACTTTTTCCCGCGGCAGGACGGGTCTTCAAGTTGAGGAAGAAGATCAGGACCTCACGGCGCTCTGCATGCTCTTTTTTGAATTGATGAAGAATAGGCGGGAGCGGTTCCTGGTAATACGGGAAATCAGACCTACGCTCGAGGAAAAGCTGGAGATTCTGCGTCTTGCCCTTTTCGAGAAGGGACACTTCGCCTGGAACCCCAAGGCTGATCTCGACCTGTCCGAAAAGGTAGCCACGGTCCTCGCAATGCTGGAGATCGTCAAGCTGAAAATGGCAAACCTGGCACAAAAAAGGCCTTTCGGGACAGTGCTCCTCACGAGAAGGTGAGAACGTGGCAACATCAAGATTGAAGAAGACACTTATAGTAATCGCCGTGATTATACTGCTGGTATTCCTTCTCTCTATTGTGAGAGCCTGCCTTAGCAAGGGAGGAGAGAGGATAGCAGTCGTTGAGATCGAGGGCATCATCTCCGATTCGCGGCAGGCCATGGAAGATGTTATACGTTTCAAAGAAGACCCGAGCATAAAAGGTGTGATCCTGCGAATCAATTCTCCGGGCGGCTCGGTCGGACCCACGCAGGAGGTCTACCGTGAAATAATCAAACTCAAGAATGACAAGAAGGTGTTCGTTTCCATGGGCTCTGTCTGCGCTTCGGGAGGTTACTATATCGCTGCGGCAGGAGATAAGGTCTACGCGAACCCGTCGACGATCACGGGCAGCATAGGTGTGATCATGCAGTCTGTGATCTTAGAGGAACTGCTCAAAAAGATCGGAGTGAAGAGCAATACGATTAAAGCAGGCGAGCTGAAAGATGCGGGCACACCCTTCAGGGATATGACTCCGGAAGAAAGAGCCTACCTGGACGGCATCGTGAAGAATATTCATGAGCAGTTTATAAAGGATGTTGCGGCGGGCAGAAAAATGGAATTCGAAAAAGTGAAGAGTATGGCTGACGGACGGATTTATACCGGTCTCCAGGCCAAGGAGCTGGGGCTGGTGGACAACATCGGCAACTTTTATGATACTGTGGATGATATCAAAAAGGTCCTCAAGATCAAGGGCAAGCCTGAACTGGTCTACACAGAAAAACCATTTTCTTTTTCAAAATGGCTCTTTTCCTCGATGTCGGATATGTCGAAGGAATCGCTGGAAAGTTTCTTCTCCTCTCCATTTAAATTCCTGTACCGGCCCTAGGCTTCACTCTCTCTTCAGCTATTTCTTCGCGCGTATAAAATTATCTAATGACGGAATAAAATTTTTTGCGTTGCTTTTAAGTCGACCACTCTATATACCCTAGGATAAAAGGAGAAGTAGGGACAGGTACTCCTTCTCATGAAAGCGACTATAGCGCCTTTCAAAGAAGCGATTGAGATGATAAAAGAGGCCGGAGGAGAGGCCTTTCGAAAATGTTTCCAATGTGGTCTGTGTACGGCCAGCTGTCCTTGGAATCAGGTGCGAACGTTCCTTCCTCACAGGCTGATTACCGAATCGAAGTTCGGCCTTGTCGAACTTGGCGAAGAGTGCTGGTGGCTTTGTTCGACGTGCAACATGTGCGTCAGCCGCTGCCCAAGGGGAGTTTCCATCACCGACGTGATCCGTGCGGTCCGGAATATCACGACGGATAGTCTGCCTCGCGCGGTACCCGAAAGCCTGAGGAGCGCTGTAGCGAGTCTCAAAAGCGCAGGCAACCCGTGGGGCGGATTGCGGGATGAGAGAACTAACTGGTCCCGTGATCTCGCCATCCCGGCAATGAGCAAGGAAAAAGAAATGCTCTATTTCTCCTGCTGTGTTCCTGCATTCGATCCAAAGATGGGAAGTGTAGCGCGGGCTGCGGCAAGATTATTAAAGCTTACCGGAGCGGATTTCGGGATCATCGGCACGAATGAGAGCTGCTGCGCTGAAAGCGTGCGTAAGGCTGGTAACTACGAACTTTTCGATAAGCTCGCGCGCAGTAATATCAAAGCTTTTAAAGAATCGGGAGTGAAGCAGATCGTCACAAGTTCGCCCCATTGCTACGCAACGTTCAAGAATGAGTACCCCGCTCTGGACGGAAATTTCGAAACCATCCATTTTACACAATATCTGGCAGCCGCGCTGAACGATGGAAGGCTCACACCCAACAAACCCTTTCCCAGAAAAGTGGTCTATCACGATCCCTGCTACCTTGGGCGCCACTCGAGCATCTACGATGAGCCCCGACAGATCTTGCGGAGCATTCCCGGCTTGACGCTCCTGGATGAGATGAACAGCCGCGAGCGCAGCCTCTGTTGCGGTGGAGGCGGGGCAAGGATCTGGATGGAGACCAAGAAAGGGCAGCGTTTCTCCGATATACTCGTGGAACAGGCGGTTGAACTGGGCGCCGAAGTCCTCGCCACGGCGTGCCCCTATTGTATCCTCAACTTCAAGGACAGCGTACTCACGATGGGCAAAGAAAATGTACTCGAGGTTCGCGATGTTTGCGAAATCATCAATGAGGTAATTTGAGGCAAGGAGGAACAAGCATTTCCACTGACGCCAGACTGATTCAGTTACCCGCCCGCAAGAGTATCGGGGCGGTCATGGTAGTGGGAGCAGGTGTGGCCGGTATACAGGCAGCGCTTGATGCCGCCGCATCAGGTTTCAAAGTCTACCTCGTCGACAAAGGCCCCGCCATCGGCGGCAAGATGTCACAACTGGACAAGACATTTCCCACCAATGATTGTTCCATGTGCATTCTCTCTCCAAAATTCATCGAATGCGCCACGAATCCAAACATCACCATGCTCATGAACACAAGGATCGAGGCTGTTGAGGGCGTGGCGGGCGATTTCGACGTCCACCTTCTCCAAGAGCCCCGCTATGTCATCGAGGAAAAATGCACGGGATGCGGTACGTGCTCCGAATACTGCCCCATATTCGTGCCCGACATATATAACGAGGAACTCTCAACAACGAAGTGCATTCATGTTCATTTTCCGCAGGCAGTGCCGGCAAAATCAATTGTTGATGCCACCCGATGCCTTTTTCTGACCAGGAAGGAGTGTCAGATCTGCGTACCAACGTGCAAGAACAAGGCAATCGATTTTCACCAGCAGGCGGCTAAGACGACACTGAAAGCCGGAAGTCTCATCCTCGCCCCCGGATACGAGCCTTTCGATCCGCTCATGCAAAGCCAGTATGCTTACGACAGATTTACCAATGTGGTCACCAGCCTTGAATTCGAACGATTGCTGAGCGCGTCGGGGCCAAACAACGGTGAACTTCTCCGTCCGTCCAACGGGAAGACACCCCACAAGATAGCATGGGTCCAGTGCGTAGGGTCACGGGACGAGTCGTCAGGATGTACCTATTGCTCTGCGGTGTGCTGCATGTACGCTACCAAGCAGGTAATCCTTTCAAAAGAGCATCATCCGGAAATAGAAGCGGTCGTCCTGCACAACGATATTCGCGCCTATGGTAAGGGATTCGAGCGGTTCTACGAACGGGCGAAGAGTATGTCGGGCGTTCGCTACGTTTGGGCCAAGCCCGCGGTAGTCGGTGAATGCGCCGAGACGAAGAACGTTATCCTCAGATACCGCACGAACAGCGGCGAGGTGAAGGACGAAGAGTTTGATCTTGTGGTACTTTCAGTCGGGCTTCACGCGCCGATGGGCAACCGGGAATTGGCCGGAAAGCTTGGTATCGAAGTCAACCAACATGGCTTCTGCGAAAGCCCCTCCTTTGCACCCATGGAGACATCCCGGCCGGGGGTCTTCAACTGTGGTGTCTTTCATGCCCCTATGGATATTCCCGACGCGGTGACACAGGCATCGGGTGCCGCATCCCTCGCCTCACAGCTTCTGACGAAGGCGCGTGGGACCATGGTAGAAAGAAAGATCTTTCCCGAGGAGCGCGATGTCACAGGTGAGCCGCCCCGCGTCGGTATCTTTGTGTGCGATTGCGGCACCAACATCGCAAGAGTCGTCGACGTGCCGCAAACTGTCGAATATGCAAAAGAGCTTCCCTGCGTGGCTCATGCGGTCGAAGAAACCTTCGCCTGCTCCGTTGATTCAGTGAATCACATCATAGAGACAATCAAGAGAGAAAGCCTCAATCGTGTGGTAGTGGCTGCCTGCACCCCGAGAACCCACGAGCCCGTATTCCAGAACGCGCTGCGCGAAGCGGGTCTCAATCCTTATCTCTTCGAGTTCGCGAATATCCGCGAGCACTGTTCGCTCGTCCACATGGCGGACAAAGAACGAGCAACGGACAAGGCAAAAGACCTTCTCCGGATGGCAGCCACGCGCGCGACGCTTTTGGAGCCGCTCTACCGGGTCTCTTACGGGGTCACCCGTTCCGCACTCGTCATTGGAGGAGGTGTCGCCGGTATGAAAGCAGCCCTCGGGCTGGCGGAACAGGGTATCAACGTGTATCTCATTGAGAAAAGCAACAGCCTGGGAGGGCTCGCCGCCAGAATCCCTGAGACGCTTGAAGGGGCAGATGTGAAAAGCTTCGTAGACGGCCTCATCACCGAAGTGAACAACAATGAATTCATCGAGGTACTGACCAACGCTGAACTTGTAGAATTTTCCGGCTACGTGGGTAATTTCACTTCATTGGTCAGAGTGGCGACAGCAGCAAGCTTGAATGCGATCAGCCACGGTGTGACCATAGTGGCAACCGGTGCGGAGGAACTGAAGCCGCACGAGTCATACCTCTACGGCGTTGATGACAGAGTGGTGACCCTGCTGGAACTTGATGAAGCAATGGAGAAGGACAGCCAACGATGTAAGAGCTGTACCAGTGTGGTCTTCATCCAGTGCGTCGGATCGAGAGACGAACAGCGACCCTATTGCAGCCGTGTATGCTGCTCTCACTCGGTGAAAAGTGCGCTGAAATTGAAAGAGATGAACCCGCACATGGACGTCTATATTATCTACCGGGACATGAGAACGTACGGGTTGAAGGAGGACTACTACAAGAAGGCGTCCGACCAGGGCGTCATCTTCATCCGGTATGAGACGGATGACAGACCGGAAATAGAGCCTGTGCACGAAGACGGAAGGGATTTCCTGAGGCTTGTGGTGACAGAGCCTGTTCTCGGTCAACGGCTCGAGATAGATGCTGATATGGTCTGCGTAGCCAGCGCGTCGATCCCGCCCGAAGGCAATCGACTGCTGTCGCAGCTTCTCAAGGTGCCTCTCAATGAAGACGGTTTCTTCATGGAAGCCCATATGAAGCTTCGCCCCGTCGACTTCGCTACGGACGGCATATTCATGTGCGGCACAGCACACAGCCCCAAGTCTATCGAGGAGAGCATTGCCCAGGCACAGGCAGCAGCCGCTCGTGCAATGACCGTGCTAGCCAAAGAAGAGCTTGAAGCAGGAGGAGCAGTCAGCCGAGTGACCCGCGCAAGGTGCAGCGGGTGTGGTCTCTGTCGTAGTGTCTGCCCCTACCAGGCCATTGCCGCCGGCGAGGATGGCGTCGCAGTCGTGAACGAGGCTATCTGCAAGGGCTGTGGTGTTTGCGTCTCCTCCTGCAGAAGCGGCGCTCTCGATCTGGGCGGCGTAACTAACAGGCAGACGTGGTCTGTGATTCAGGCCTTGTAGGGATGCACGTCGAGGTGTGAATGAAGATAGAAACGGATACCTGGGAACCAAAGATCGTCGCATTCCTGTGTAACTGGTGCAGCTACGCAGGGGCAGACCTGGCAGGCACGAGCCGCATCCAGTATCCCTCCAACATACGGGTGGTGCGGGTGCCCTGCTCCGGGAGGATCGATCCGCTTTTTATCCTCGCCAGTCTCCAAAAAGGCGCCGATGGCGTGCTGGTGAGCGGGTGCCATCCGGGAGATTGCCATTACCTGACGGGCAACTACAGCGCGAGAAGAAAATTTGCACTCCTCAAAAGCTTCCTTGCCTACATTGGCCTTGAAGAAGAACGCGTACAATTCAGCTGGGTCTCCGCATCGGAAGGGATCCGTTTTGCAAAAGTAGTGGAACAGGTGACAGCCCGCATAAAAGCATTGGGCAAGTCAACACGCCTCGTGAAAGAAGTACCCGGAGGTCCGCTCAATGTCGCAGCTCACCAGTGAGATCAGGGAAGCTGCCCGCAGACTCCTTAAGGACGGCCAGGTCCAGGTCGTCATAGGATTTGAGCGGGGAAGCCTGCCGCTGCGGAGCCGCCCCTGCTTCGTCAGAAGAGCGGAAGATACAGACAGGCTCGTATGGAACGGATTCTGCGAGGCAAGCCTTGCACGCTATCTGCCCAAGCGGAAAGAGAAAGCGGCTGTTGTGGCAAAGGGGTGTGACAGCCGCGCCATTGTCGAGCTGATCAACGAGAACCAGGTCGCGAGGGATCGGCTGGTCATCATCGGCGTACCGTGTAATAGGATGATCAACGGGTCTCTCATCAAGACAGCTATGGGTTCCGTCAACGCTGTTGATGATCATCAGGACGGGGAACACCTGATTGTGAGAGGAGCCGTGACAGAGGTAATCCTCAGCCGCAGTGAGTTCTTCCTCGAGCATTGCAAAGAGTGCACCCATCCTGATCCTGTCCTCTACGATCTTCTTGTTGGGCATGCCAGTCCGGAGGAGCCGAAGGGTACGTTTTCCGATGTGGAGGCATTTGGTTCGCTCAATGAAGAATCACGGTGGGCCTACTATTCTGAAGAAATGCGCAAGTGCATCCGGTGCTACGCATGCCGCAACGCCTGTTCTTTGTGCTACTGCCCCGAGTGCTTCGTGGATACATCGCAGCCCCGGTGGCTCGGTAAATCCAACGACCTGTCAGACACCATGATCTTTCACCTGATCCGCGCCTTCCACCTGGCGGGACGCTGCGTAGCCTGCGGCGCCTGCGAGCGCGCTTGTCCAATGGGGGTGGATCTCCGGAAACTGAATAGAAAGTTGCAGAAGGATGTGAAGGACCTCTTCAAGTTCGAAGCGGGCCTGAGCCTCGACGAAGTCTCACCTCTGGCAAGTTTCCGTATTGACGACCCTGAACCACCCATGGTGGATCCATGATGCCTGAGAACATGCGGCTCTTGAGAAAAGAGCGGCTGGAGTTGTTTCTCCAAACCCTTCTCGACAATCGCATTGTCTTCGCGCCCGTGAAGAAAGGAGACATGCTTCTCTTTGAAGAAATCGAGTCTGCCCGGGATGCGGCGCTGGGTGAAGGCACTACGAAGAACTCCCCAAAGGGTGCCCTGTTCCCTCAGACGGAACGACTCTTTGCGTACCGACGTACAAAGGAAGGCATTGACATAGAAGCAGCCGCCACATCGGATAAAGAACGAGTCCTCTTTGGTATCCACCCCTGTGACGCGAGGGCGATGCTTCTCCTTGAGCGGGTCTTCGGAGGCCGCATCGAAGATCCATACTACGCGGAAAAACGACGCAGGACCATCGTGGTCAGCATGGCGTGCACGCATCCCGATGCCGCCTGTTTCTGCCTTGCGCTCGGCGGAGGCCCCTGCTCTCAAGAGGGATCCGATCTCCTTCTCTTTGACATCGGGGATCGCTATCTTGTCAGAGCATCAGGCGAGAAAGGGAAGCTCCTTCTCGCATACACGATCTTCGAAGATGCTGACGAGGAATCTCTCGATACAGCGAAGAAAATAGAACAATCGGCTGAGTC
>Ga0335071_10008368_pt1 | contig 10632 bp, 5 predicted proteins | sample Lox_Sample_15_FD_206724 | JGI IMG/M metagenome (GOLD analysis project Ga0335071, IMG submission 206724) | Soil microbial communities from Loxahatchee National Wildlife Refuge, Florida, United States - Lox_Sample_1.5 | ecosystem: Environmental > Terrestrial > Soil > Wetlands | place: USA: Florida...
CCGTGGACCATCGTCCTGGTCATCGCGAGCCTGTGGACGTACCTCGCGCTGGTCTCGCGCGACCGAGGGTACGTGTGCGCCAAGTGCCACAAGCCGTTCCAGGTGCCCACCGCCGTCAACTTCTTCAGCACGTCGAGCGTGGGCAAGAACCCGGACGGCACCTACTACAGCTACAAGACGCTCACCTGCCCCCACTGCGGCGCCAAGACCAAGGCGCGGCTCGTCAAGCGCGTCGGCGCACGCGAGGCCAAGGGCAGCGGGAGGATGCTGAGGTAGCCGGGTCGCCTCAGGCGCTCGGCGCCGCGTCTTCGGGCGCGCAGAGCCGCCGCAGGTGGCGCTCCACGACGGCGGCCAGCTCCGCCGGCGCCGCCTGCACCACCTCCATCTCCGGCAGGCTGGCGAGGAAGTCCTTGCGGTAGGTCTTCTGCGTGAGCCGGTGGTCAAGCACGACCACGACGCCCGTGTCGCTCTCGGTGCGGATGAGCCGGCCGAAGCCCTGCCGGAACTTGAGCACCGCCTCCGGCAGGTAGAAGCGCTCGAACCAGCGCTCGCCCGCCTCCTCGCAGGCCCTGCGGCGGGCGCGGAACAGCGGGTCGAGCCGGGGGAACGGCAGCTTGGCGATCACCAGGCAGGTCAGCGCGTCGCCGGGGAAGTCCTGGCCGGTCCACAGCGTGTCCACCCCGAGCAGGATGGTCTCGGGGTGCAGACGGAACTCCTCGGCCAGGCTGGCGGCGCTGCCGTGCACGCCCTGGGCGAGCACGAGGACGCCGTCGTCCTCCACGTGCTCGCCCACCGCGGCGGCCACCCGGTGCATGTCGCGCTTGTTGGTGAACAACGCGAGGGTGCGGCCACCCGTGACCTCGGCGATGCGCTTGAGCCGCTCGCCCTGGCGGGCGGCGAGCTCGCCTGGTCGCCAGGCGCGCCCGGGGTCGTGCTCGAGCACGAGCACCGCCTGGCGGCGGTAGTCGAACGGCGACGGGAAGACCGCCTCACGGGCGTCGACGTCGCCGGTGAGCCCCGACATGTCGCGGAAGTAGGCGAAGGAGCCCGCGACCGTGAGCGTCGCACTCGTGAGCACGGCGCTGCGCAGCCGCTCCCAGAGGATCTCGCGGATGCCGCTCGCCGGGGTGACCGGCGCGCGCGTGAGCGCCCAGCGCGGCGTGCCCGGCACGCTCCGCGCCGCGCTCTCCAGGTCTGCCCACGCCACCGTGTCCGGGCCTCCGCCCTCGGGCACGTCGCCGAGCAGCTCGGCCGCCGCGGCCGCGTCGTCGGCCAGCGCCACAAGGGCGGCGTGCTCGCGGTGGTCCTCGGGGAGGACCTCGGCGCCGCCTGCCGCCGCGACCGAGAGGCGGCCCAGGCACTCCGCCAGCAGGCCGGCGTCGACGAGGAAGCGGTCGTGCTCCGGCAGGTCGCGCAAGCCGGCCGTGAGCCACACAGTGGTGGTGTAGTCGTCGGGCCGGCCGCCGCCGTACCCGTCGGCTCCGTCCTGGCTGCAGCGGGCGGCGGCCGCGGCCAGGGCGGCGACGGAGTCGCCGAGGGCGCGGCTGAGCCCGGGCGCCTCCGCCGCCGCGCGCTCGCAGGCGTCGGCTGCAGTCGTCAGCGCGCGGCCTTCGTCCGGCGGCAGCCGGCGCGCGGCCGCCCGCAAACGCTGGGGCAGGGGGCGCTGCCGATGCCTGCCCCGGACGTCTCCGAGCAGCTGGTCGAGCCCCTGGGCGTCCACGCGGTCGCTGAACGCCTCGGTGGCCTCGTGATAGAGCAGATGGGCCTCGTCGATGACGACGTCCTCGAAGGCGGGGAGGGTCTCGCGACCGGCAAGCAGCAGCGCGTGGTTGACGCAGACGAGGTGCGCCGCCTCGGCGCGGCTGCGGGCCAGCCGCCAGTGGCAGCCGCGCCTGGCCGGGCAGTAGCGGCCGAGGCAGGTGGCGCGTGAGGACTTCAGCTCGCGCGCCAGATCGGGCAGGGTGCTGAGGATCTGGGAGGCGCGATACGGGAGGGCGGAGAGGTCCACGTCGCCGCGGCGGGCGCGGCCGACCAGATAGGCCAGGGCCAGGGCACGCTCGGGGTCGGGCAGGCTCTCGCCCTCGGCCGCGACCGCCTCGTCCAGGCGACGGCGGCAGAGGTAGTTCTCGCGGCCCATGAGCAACGCCCAGCGCCAGCCCGGCGGCAGGGCCTGGGCGACCAGCGGGAGCTCGGCGCGGGCCAGTTGCCGCTGCAACGCCTTGGTCTTGGTGCTGACCAGCACACGCCGGCCCATGGCGGCGCCGGCGAAGGCGGCCGGCAGCAGGTAACCGAGGCTCTTGCCCATCCCTGTGCCTGCCTCGAACACGCCGATGCCGCCGCGACCGAAGACGTGCGCGGCGGCCTCGGCGTAGGCGACCTGCCCGGGCCGCCTGCGGAAGCCGGGCAGGCGCTCCGCCAACCCGGGATCTCTGGTCTCGTCGCCGTCGAGCTCCACGCGCCAGCCGTCCTTGGAGACGGGCAGCACCGCGAGCGGTCCCGGGCCCTCGGGCGGCTCGTCGGCCACCACCGGCGGCGGAGCCTCGTCGGGGGCCACCCGGCAGGCGTCGAGCGCGGCGAGCGGCGCCCAGTGGATGCTCTCGAGCAGATGTCGCTCCACGTCGGCGAGCCCGGCGGCACGGCGCGCGAGCCGGGCCAGCACCTCGGCGGTGGCCTCGGCGTCCGGCAGGGCGCGGTGCGCGGGCCGGTCCAGCCCGAACTCCTCGACGAGCACCGGCAGGGCGTGGCGGTCGAGCTCGGGGAAGAGCAGGAGCGCCGCCTCCAGCGTGTCGAACCAGGCGCCGTCCAGCGGCCGCGTGCCGCTGCGCCGCGCGGCCGCCGCCAGCATGTCCCGGTCGAAGGCGGCGTTGTGCCCCACCAGCGTGCAGTCGCCGACGAACGCGCGCAGGCGCTCGAGCGCCTCGCCGGCCTCGGGCGCGCCGGCGAGGTCCGCGTCGGTGATGCCGGTGAGCCGCGAGACGAACAGGGGTACCGGCACTCCAGGGTCGACGAGCGTGGTGAAGCGGTCGACGACCTCGAGGTCCTCGTCGAGACGTACCGCGCCGACGTCGATGACGTGGTCGGAGGCAGTGTCCAGGCCGGTCGTCTCGGTGTCGACGACCACGAAGTGGGGGCGAGCGGCGGGCATGGCTCGAGGATAGCAGAGCGGGCCGCCGGTCCCGGGCACGGCGAAGGCCTGCAGGGGTGACGGTGACTCGACCGGGATGCGGACGGGCCTCCCGGACGTCCGGGGGCCTGCGGCCGCGCGACGTCAGGCGGCCAGGCCGGCGCCGACGGCGCCGGCGGCCATGGTGGCGACGAGGGAGAGCAGCTCCGCCTGGCCCTCGACGGCCTCGCCGGCGAGGGTGAGCGTGAGAGTGAGCGTGTCGCCGCCGCAGGGCGCGGACGAGACGATCACGTGGGCGCTGCCGCTCTGCGGCAGCGGCTGGTCGCCGGCGGCGACGCCGGAGGCCCCGGCGCTGTCGCCGCCACAGCTGGCGACGCAGGAGATTGCGCCGAGCGCCTGCGCCGCCACCTCGGCGGCGGACCGCAGCACCGCGGCGCGCTCGTGCTGGGCGTGCAGCGGCCGGTAGCCGGCCGCGATGGTGTCGATGGCGTGGCGCAGCTTGAGCGCGTCCTTGTCGCTGCGCTTGAGCTGCGCGAAGACGTTGGCGTTGTGCAGCGCGACCGCCGCCTGAGCCGCCACGGCGTTGGCCAGGCGCATCTCCTGGCGGCTGAACTTGCGCTCGCGCTGGTGATCGAGCACCTCGATGAGGCCGATGCTCTCGCCCTGGTGCACCATCGGCAGGATGAGCAGGCACTTGTCGCCGTCGCGACGCATGATGGCGACCTCGGCGGGGTCCGCGTGCGGATCGCTGACGTTGACGGTGATGCTCTCGTGGTCCTCGATCGCCCTGCGCGCCATGGGGAACTGGCTCAGTGTGTACTTCATGGTGTCCGGCTGGCGGTTGCCGCGGTCGTCGTACTCGGCGCGCACGGACACGGTGCGCGTGGACGGCTCGTAGTCCGAGATGACGCAGAGGTGCGCGTCGAGCAGCGTGGTCATCTGCTTCGCGATCTCGCGCAGGAGCGCGGTGGCGTCGAGCTGGCTGGAGACGGCGATGGCGGTGGCGACGAGCGTCTCGAGCTCGCGCTCGCGCGCGAGCCGCGCAGCCAGGTGGTTGCGGCCGCCGATGAGGTGGGCGAGCTCGTCGATGTCCTCCTGCTTGATGCGCCGGTGCCCGCCCGCCGTGCGCGTACAGGGGAGGAACCCCGACGCGGTCCAGCGGCGGATGGTGTGGGGTGAGACGCCGAGGCGGCGCGCGGCGAGTTGGACGCTCAGATACATGCTCAAACCGTATCGTCGCCGGGGGGCAGCGTCAACTCTGCGAACTTCTTGCTCTGCGACGACGCGAAGTTCAAGGTGCGCAGTTCTGCCTGAAAAGACGAGCAAAACAGCCTGTTCTTACGGAGCAGTACCACCGCGAGTCGTGCAGGTTTCGTGCGGCTGCTCCCGGGACCCGGTGGAGGAACCGGCGACTACCGCGTGGCGAGCATCGTCGTCAGGGCAGCGACGAGGTCGAGCAGCTCGACCTGCCCCTCGCCGGGCGGGTGGGGGAGCGTCACGGCGAGGGTGAGGTCGGAGTCGCCGGAAGGGTCGCGCGCGATGACGAGGTTGGCGGCGCCCGCGCGGGGCTCCTCGCCGGCGGGGGCGGCGACCTGGCCGGCGCCGAAGGCGCCGGCGCTCTCTCCGCCCAGGCTGGCGACGCACGAGATGGCGCCGAGCGCCGCGCACACGGCGCGGGCCACGGCGCCCAGCGCGTCGCTGCGGCGGCCGCCCTCGCCGAGATGCGGCATGTCGGCCGTGAGGCTCACGAGCGCCTCGCGAAGCCGCGCGATGTCCTCGTCGCTCCGGCGTCGCTCGGCGAAGAGCTTGGCGTTCTGGATGGCGACGGCCGCCTGGTCGGCGATGGCGCTCGCCAGGCGCAGCTCCTGCCTCGAGTAGTCTCGCGAGCGCATCTGGTCCACCACCTCGAGCAGGCCCAGGCTGCGCCCCTGCACCACGAGCGGCACCATGAGCAGGCTGCGGTCGCCCTCGCGGCGCAGCTCGGCCACCTCGGCGGGGTCCGCGTGCGGGTCGTCGACGTTGACCACGGCGGTGGTCTGCTCCGTGAGCACGCGCCGGGTGAGCGGGAAGTCGCGGAGGCGGTATGGGCTGGCGTCGGGCAGGCGGCGACCGGCGTGGTCGTACTCGGCCAGGGTACGCACCGCCTCCGCCTCGGCGTCGTAGTCGGAGATGGCGCAGAAGTGACAGTCGAGCAGGCTGGTCATGCGCATGGCGATCTCCAGCAGCAGCTCGGTGAGGTCGAGCTTGACGGCGAGCGCGGACGCCGTGTTGACCAGCACATCGACCTCGCGCTCCCGGGCGAGCTGGGCGGCGAGGTGGTTGCTGCCGCCGATCGCCTTGGCGAGGTCGTCGATGTCGTGCTCGTCGATGCGCCGGTGCCCGCCGGCCGTGCGCGTGCACGGCAGGAACCCGGTCGCCGTCCAGCGGCGGATGGTGACCGGCGAGACCCCGAGGCGCTTGGCCGCCTGTTGGACGCTGAGGTACATGCGACGAACCTAGCGGGGCACTCCGGCTAAGTCAACGCGCCGGTTTCGGCCGAAGCCCGCGCAAGTTCGCGAGCGTGATGGGGCCAAGTCGCGACCGGTTCCGCTCGCGAGCGTGAGAGGTTCGCCGGGCGGGATGGCCCGCGCCCCTCGACGCACCGTCCGCCGGCTTCGATAGCATAGGACGATGGACTCCCGTCTCGCAGCCCTCCGCCGCCGCTTCGCCGGGTTCCCGCGGCAGTTCTGGGTGCTGACGCTCGGCACCTTCATCTATGTCGGCGCCGCCGCCCTCGCCTTCCCGTTCGAGGCGATCTACCTGCGCACGATGCTGCACACGTCGATGACCACGATCGGTGTGGTCTTCGGCCTCGTGCCGCTGGCCGTGATGCCCCTCCAGTTCTGGGGCGGCCAGCTCACCGATCGACTGGGCCGCCGGATCGTCATCATGCTGTCCGTGCTCGTCGGCGTGGTGTGGTTCGTCGGGTTCGCCTTCGTCACCGACGTCTGGCAGGTCGCGGCGCTGGTCGCCTTCGAGAGCGCCCTCGGGTGGCCGCTGTTCCAGACCGCGAGCAACGCCATGATCGCGGACCTGCTGGCGCCGGAGCAGCGTCAGGAGGGGTTCGGCGTCAGCCGCGTGGCCATGAACCTCGGCGTCGTCATCGGCCCGGCGATCGCGGGAGTGGCGCTCGGCTTCGGCGCGACGTACCGGGAGCTCTTTCTCTCGGCGGCGGCCGGCTGTGCCTTGATGGTGGCGCTCATGGCCGTCTGGATCCGCGAGAGCCGCCCGGCCAGCGCACTCCTGCCCGCGCGGCACACCGATCGCCACGGCCGCAGCGGGTACCGTATCGTCCTGCACGACCGCGTGTTCCTCGTCTTCTGCGCGGTCGCGGTGCTGCCGGTGTTCTGCATCGGCAACTTCGGCTCGATCTACGCGGTGTACGTGACCCGCTTCCTCGGGCTGCCGGCGCGCGAGTGGGGGTATCTCCTCGCGCTGAACGCCGGGGTGGTCGCGCTCCTGCAGTATCCGCTGGTGCGCGCGTTGCGCAACCGCAACCGCATGCTGCTCCTGGCCGTCTCGAGCGCGCTGCTGGCCGTCGGCATCGGCGGCTCCGCGTTCGCCGGGCCGCTCTGGTCACTGGTCCTCCTCATCACCGTGATGAGCGTGGGGGAGACGCTGCTCTCGCCGGTGGCCTCGGCCGAGGTGGCCGACCTCTCGCCCGAGGCCGTCCGCGGACGGTACATGGGCGTGTGGACGGTGGTGTGGAACGGCGGGGCGGCGCTGGGGCCGGCGTTCGGCGGCTGGGCCATGGATCATGTCGGGGCGCGCCAGGCGTTCGTGGTGCTGCTCGTCGTGGGATGGGTCGGCGCCGGGCTGTTCGTGGCGCTGGCCACGCCCTGGCGTCGCCGGCACAAGGCGAGAGCGGCGGAGGCCCGGGCGGGCGCGTAGCGCCGTGCGCCCGGGCCTCCGCCGCCCGTCGTCCTGCCGTCCGGCGTCTCAGAGGTCGAGCGCGTCCTGCAGGTCGCGCGCGTGCTCCTCCTCGATGATCAGGATGTCCTCGAGGGCCCGGCGCAGGCCGTACTCCTGGAGCATCTCCGCCTGGGCGATACGTTCCCGGTAGCGGAAGATGGCGTCGAGTTCGCCGTCGAGGTCCTGCTCCAGCATCACCTTGGAGTCGGGCGAGACGTGCGCCTCGGCGACGTCCACGCCGGGCACGCCGCCGAGGAAGTCGATCTGGTCGGCCAGCGAGATGGCGTGGGCGTGCTCCTCGTTGGAGTGCACGATGAGCTCGGCCTTGATCGCGTCGTACTGCGGGCCGGTGATGGCGGCGGCGTGCTGCACGTACTGCACCAGCGCCTGGAACTCCTTGGCGAGGTCGTCGTTCAGCAGGTCGATGAGCTGGTCGCGGGTGACCTTGCGCGGGGTGGGGCGCGCGAGGTCGGCGGCGGTGCGCGCCTTGACGGGCTTGGCCTTCGCTGTGCTCGCAGTCTTCTTCGGGGCTGGCTTGGCCACGGGCTCTCCTCTCCTGATGCTGGTCCGGCGGCCGTGCTGTTCCGGTTGCGGCCGCCGCCCAAGCCTATCGCAGAGCAACGGTCGGCGGATCGGCGGTGCCGCCGGAGAGACCCGTCGGGTCCCACCGGCGCCGCCGCCTCATCGTCGCGCGCTGCGGCGGGAGCTCACCTCCCCGCGCAGTTCCCAGTCGCCGGTCGTCCCGCTCACTCCGCCGGTGCCGGCCGCAGCGCCGCCGCGAAGTCTTCCTCGTCCGCTTCGTAGGCGCCCTTGGGGCGCAGGCGGTCGAAGCTCAGGTACAGCACCGGCACCAGGATCAGCGTCAGGAACGTGGAGGTGAACAGGCCGCCGATCACGACCACCGCCAGCGGTGTACTCAGGAACCCACCCTTGCCGCCGATGCCGAGCGCCATGGGGATCAGGGCAAGGATCGTGGCGATGGCCGTCATGAGGATGGGCCGCAGGCGCCGCCGCCCGCCCTCGATCACCGCGGTGCGCGCGTCCATGCCCCTGCGCCGGAACTGCTCGACCAGGTCGAGCAGCACGATGGCGTTGGTCACCACGATGCCGATCAGCATCAGCAGGCCGATGAGGCTCGGCATGCCGAGGCTGGTGCCGGTGATGACGAGCGCCAGCACGGCGCCGACGGCCGCGAACGGGATGCTCACCAGCAGGATGAGCGGGTTCAGCAGGCTGCGGAACGTCGCCACCATGATGATGTACACGAGCAGGATGGCGACCAGCATGGCGATACCCAGAGAGCGGAACACGTCGTTGGTCATCTGGGTCGCCCCGCTCAGCTCCCAGGTCGCGCCCTGAGGCAGCTTGACGCCGTCGAGCGCCTTGGTGACCGCGTTCGAGGAGGCGCCGATGTTGTTGTCGACGGACGTTGCCGTGATGCTGGCCGTGCGTGCGCCGTCCACGTGCGTCACCTGCACCGGCGACTTGACTTCCGCCACGGTGGCGATCGAGCTCATCGGCACCATGCCGGAGGACCCCGGCACGGGGATCATGGAGAGCGCCTTGCTCACCGCGCCCGGGAGCGGCGGCACGGTGATCTCGCCGACCATGACCTGCGCCGGCAGGTCGCCGGCCGTGGTCGGCACGGCGCCCAGCGGGTAGCCGTTGAGGATGAGCGTCATGTACTGGCTCAGCGTCGACGGGGTGACCCCGGCCGCGGCGGCCTGGGCCTGATCCACGACGATGATGGCGGAAGGCCGGCCTTCGCTCAGGTTGGAACTCACGTCGGCCAGCCCTTCGACCGTTCGGACCTTGGCGAGCACCACGTCGTTGGCTCGCTTGAGCACGGCGGGGTCGTTGGCGGACACGCGGACCTCGAGCTGCGACATGCCGCCACCGGAGGAGGAGTCGTCGCCGGTCACCGTGATGGTCCCGGCGTTCTGGAGGCCGGCCACCTTGGCGCGCACGCCGGCCATGATGGCGTTCTTGTCCGCGTCGGGGTCGGTGGTGATGGCGAAGGTGGCCACGTTGGAGCCGGCGCTGGTGCCGCCGCCGGCCCCGAACAGGCTGCCCGTGCTGCCGCCGGTGACCTGGTAGATGTCCACGCCGGGCGTGGTCTTGAGGACAGCCTCGACCTTCTGGGCCGCAGCCATGGTCGCGTCGAGACTGGTGCCGGGCGGCAGCGTCTGGGTGATGCTCATGGTGTTCTGGCCGGAGCTGTCGAAGAGGTTCGTCTTGAGCAGCGGGCTGAGCGACATGGTGCCGAGGAACACGGCGACCGCTGCGACCAGGGTCACGATCTTGTGGTCCAGGGTCCACTTGAGCGCCGGGAGGTAGGCGTTCTGCAACCGCGTCAGCTCCTTCTCGTCGCGGTGGCCGACCTGCCGCTTCGAGAGCAGCCAGGTGGCGACCACCGGCACGACCATCAGGGCCACGGCGAGGCTGCAGAGCAGCGCGAAGGTCACCGTGAGCGCGAACGGGCGGAAGAACTCCGAGGCGAGCCCGTGGACGAACCCGAGCGGGAGAAAGACGGCGACGGTCGTCAACGTGCTCGCCGTGATGGCCCCTGCCACCTCACGCGTGCCGGTGTACGCGGCCCTGCGGATCGTGTCGCCCTCCTGCAGGTGCCGGTAGATGTTCTCGATCACGACGATGGAGTCGTCGATCACGCGTCCGATGGCGATGGTGAGCCCGCCGAGGGTGAGCATGTTGAGCGAGTTGCCGCGGCTCCACAGGATGATCAGCGCGCCGATCACGCTGAGCGGGATGGAGAGGCCGGCGATCACCGTCGAGCGCCAGCTGCGCAGGAACACCCAGATGACGATGATGGCGAACACCGCGCCGACGAGCCCCTCGCGGAGCAGCGACCGGATGCTGTCCTTGATGAAGATGGACTGGTCGACGACCGTGGTGATGGTCGCCTGGCCGCCGAGGTCCTCCTCGATCGACGGGAGCTCCTCGGCCACCGCGTTGGCGATGTCCACCGTGTTGCCGCTGCTCGCCTTGCTCACCGAGATGCCGATGGACGACTTGCCGTTGGTCCGCGTGATGGCGGTGAGCGGCGCCGGCGCGACGGCGACGTTCGCGACGTCGCCGAGGCGGACGGGCTTCGCTGCCGCGGCGGAAGCGGCGGATGCGGCCGAGGCGGACGCCGCGGACGCGACCGCCGCCGAACCGGAAGCGGCCCCGGCGGCACTCGCTCCTGAGGCGGACCCGGAGGACGTGGCCGACGACGCCGCGGAGGCCGGCGGCAGCACGAGGTCCTCGATCGCCTTCACGGTCTGCGCCGACGCGCTCACGGTGACCGGGTAGACCAGGCTGCCCGACGTGACCGTGCCGGCGCCGGTCGTGATGTTGGCCTGCGTGAGCGCCGAGGCGATCTGCGTGGGGGAGACGCCCAGCGCCGCGACCTTCTTCGGGTCGAGCTTGATGTCAAGCTGCATCTGCTGCACACCCGAGAGCGTGACCGCCTCGACACCGTCGATGCCCTGCAGGCGCGGCACGACCTTCGTGCCCAGCAGCGCCGCCAGCTGCTCCGACGGAAGGTCCGATGAGAC
>Ga0335071_10008372_pt1 | contig 10632 bp, 8 predicted proteins | sample Lox_Sample_15_FD_206724 | JGI IMG/M metagenome (GOLD analysis project Ga0335071, IMG submission 206724) | Soil microbial communities from Loxahatchee National Wildlife Refuge, Florida, United States - Lox_Sample_1.5 | ecosystem: Environmental > Terrestrial > Soil > Wetlands | place: USA: Florida...
AACTGGACGCCGAGCGCGAAGCGAAGCGAACGATTAAATCCGCTTCCCGCGCTTCTGACGCCCCATCCAAGCCAGCCTAGACCGTCGTTTCTCCCACCTTGCCGGTCAGTTCTGCATAGGTCAATCTCTTGCCCTCGATCTGCGATACTGCCAGCATGAAGCGATCCGCGTCAGTCAGCGGGTTGTCTTTGGTTGCGCGATTATTGTAGCGGAAAACCTGCTCTGTAACGTAACGGTCAAGGTGAAACGGTTCCACCGCTACATAGGTTCCGTTCAATCCGCGCTTCAAAAGACTCCAGAAATTCTCGATCCCCTGAGTGTGAATCTTCCCCCGTACAAACTCTTCCATGTGGTTCACGGTTTCGTGAACGAAATGCAGAGCCTTTAGGCCATCATAGCCAGAGGCTTGATCGGTATAGACTCTGCCGACCGGAACGACCTGCCGGAGAATCTCGGCCTGTAGGGTAGCGCGGTTGACGTTCGGGATTACCTTGGCGCGAACCTGCCGGGTGTAGCGGTCAAGCAGTCCCATCACTGGAATCTTGTTATCGCCGCGCAGAGCGAGATTCAGCTTCGCCCGTCTGCTGGAATGCATATTCTTCATCTTGCCGCCAATGAAGGTTTCGTCCACTTCAACTGGCTTGCCAGAAAACCCCATCTTCTTGAAGCTCCCGCTTTCCATAGCAAGGCGAATCCGATGCAACATAAACCAAGCTGTCTTTTGGGTCACTCCGAGCGAACGTGAAAGCTCGTAGCTCGATACGCCATTCTTGCTATTGCAGAGCAGCCAGAGAGCCGGAAGCCACTTGTCTAGGCCAATAGGGGAATCCTCGAATATGGTGCCAACCTTAAGGGAGAACTTCTGTTTCTTGTGATCCCCGTAGCAGCGATACACGTTTGCATTGGCAAGCCAGGTCAGCTTAGTCGCGCCACAGTAGGGGCATTTGACCACGCCATCCGGCCACCGCACGAAAACCATAAATTTTCGGCAGTTCTCGCGATCTGTAAAGTGTTGAATCGCTTGCTGTAAGGTCTTGATTTGGTCTTTCATGATCTAAGAATAGAACAAAAATCGTAGTCTGTCAAGTATATTATTGCCCGCGTAAACCAAAGAAAACAAGGATCTTATTCACAGAATAATACCGGGGGGGGGAGGGGGGTATAAACCGGCCGGATCTCCGACGATTTAGACCGGGAGCATCTCCGACACTGCGAAGAGGGTGGCTGGCCCCTCAGGCACTGATCCCTGAGCTCTGTTCCCTGTTCCCTGTCCTTCCCATCCGCGCCACACTGAACTGCGCTCCAGCAAACATGATCAGCCCCGAAATATACGCCCAGAAGAGCAGGCTGACGGAGATGTAGAAGGGACCGTACATGCTCAGATCAAGGTGAGGAACGACGAGCGCGAAGATGGACCGTGCGATGAGCCAGATGATGCCCGTAATGACGGAAGTGCGCAGCACCGGTCGCCATGGCACCCTGCGGTTCGGAAGCAGGTAGTAGACCGAGAAGAAGAAAAGGATGGATGCAATGCCGCTGGTAATTTCCAGGCAGACGGCCGTGACTCCATTCGAGACCCAGACGATGAAGCCATTCGTGCTGTGGAACGTGGCAAAGGCGAGAACATCCTTCACGGCCACGGTTACAATCAAGCTGCCCAGCGCCAGCACCGCCATCAGAATTGCCAACCCAAAGGCGATGGTCTGGTTGTAGATGTAATTGCGGCTCTTGGTCACTCCCCACGCCTGGTTGAGAGCCACCTCCAGGGGCAGAAAGATCCCCGTACAGGCAATGAGGATCATCACCACCGAGAGGGCCTGTGCGCCCGTATGCTTCAACATCGGCAACACCGCCTCGCCGAAGATGGTGTTGACCAGCCAGTCCTTGTCTTTGGCCGCCGTAGGCAGGAAGTAGTTGACCATCTCGTCTACCACGAGCTTCATGTTTTGCGAGTGGAAGACCGAAAGGCCGATTACATAGAGCAGCACCACGAAGGGAATGAACGAAATGATGGCATTGGCCGACACGCTGAAGGCATAGGTGTGCACCTCGCTGTCCAGCAGGTAATGGATCAGCGCCGCGCCATCCCGCCGCCAGCGATACCATTTCGCCTGCGCAGGCTGCTCGGCCGCGGGCGCCAAGGCAGATTCAGCAACTGTCCCGCTGTCGTTTGCGGGACTTAACTTTTCAGCCACAACTTCACCCTCTTCGTTTCTTTGCGTTCTTTCGCATGGGGGATGCTGCTTTTAGGATAGCGCCTGGCGTACGCGCAATTTTGTGCGGCCCACCACGCCCCGCGCAGCCCAGACGGCTATTTCCGCAGCCGGTCCAGCGCCCATCGCGCGGCGGTGCGCAAGCCTTCGTCACCGGCTGCGGCCCAGGCTTCAAGCTTTGGCGCAAAATGGGCCAGACCGCTATTGCCCATGGCAATCGCCACATTCCGCAGCAAGCCCTTGAAGCCCGCCCGTCGCACAGGCGAGCCATTGAATAATTGCTCGAACGACCCCTCGTCGAGCGAAGCCAGCCAATCGAGCGCGGGATTCACGAGCGCGGGCCGCGGTTCAAGCTCCAGATCAACTTTGAGAAGGCCGCTGCGCACCGCTTTCGCATTCCAGGGGCACACATCCTGGCAGATGTCGCACCCAAAGACCTGCCGGCCCATCCGCTCCATCAGATTTTCCGCAATGGGCGCCTTGTGCTCGATCGTCAAATAAGAGATGCATCGTCGCGCATCCATCTCATAGGGAGCAACCAGCGCCCCCGTCGGACAGGCTTCGATGCAGCGCGTGCAGGAACCGCAGCGGTCCGGAATTTCGAAAGGATTTCCCTCAGGAACTAATGCCCCGCTCCCCTCTCTTGCTTCGTCGGCACGGCTAAGACCTTGCCCTTTCAAAGCAGGAGACTCATGCGGCGCTGAAGGCCTTCGCGCCGCTAACTCGCAGACATGCCGAGTCTCAAGCTCCACTAACCCCGCAAACTCCGCTTGCTCCGCTCTCTCCGATGACTCGCCGACTCGCATCGATGTGATGAGCACCGCCAGAAAACCAAACGACCCCAGCTTCGGATGAATGATGCACGTATTCTTGCCTGTCCAGCCTAGCCCCGCGGCTACGGCCAGTGACCGCTCTACGATCGGACCAGTATCCACATAAGCCCGCGACTCAAATTCGCCGCACTCCGCCCGCAGTTTCTCCTCGAGCACACGGAGACGCTTCAGCAGCACACGATGATAATCGCTTGGGCTGCGCTCTCCGCGCACATTTGGATTCTGCGGCTTCTCTGTCGGCCGGCTCGTGCATGCATACCGCGCAATCCAGCCCGCCGCGAGATTGCTCGCTTCAATTGATCGCGGTCCTCCGCTGTCGTATTGAGCCCAGCACACAATCGCCGAACGCGCCCAGGGAAACGGCGTCCTCACCCGCGCCCGCACCAGTTCACCCGCCCCCTCTTTACCTGCCTCGTTGCGCCGCTCGAGATAGCCCATCGAACCGGCGCGGCCTTGAGCGATCCACTCCTCAAATCGCGCTGCGTCGCGCTTCTCATTCGCATGAGGTAGCGCCGTCACGCCCGCATCTGTGAAGCCTGCCTCAACGGCAAGCATTCGCGCTCGCTCGCGTATCAACATCTTCTCGCGCGCGGAGATGGGTTTTCCCTCATGCACTGGCTTTTCCCTCAACGATGGAACCTGCAGCACCGCTCTTCCGTACACCTATTCAGCAGTTTTTCACTGGGGACGGCGGCAAGCAAATCCAAGACCCGGGCAAAGCTACAAAACTTTACGTAACCTCTGCTCTGTCTCCGCCGTCCATTCAGTTAGAAGCAAGCGGCTGAGCCGCAAAACAGACCCGGACCGGAATAAAGACCAAGGCGCTCCGGAATCGGGCCTTCCCCGGAGAAGTGTTATGAAAAATTTGACTTCCTATCGCGCTTCGATCTGCCCTAGTCATAAGGCCGGGGCGCAATGCCGTCTTAAGAAATTGATTCGTGGCAACGAAAAACAATTGCTCGACCGGCTCATGCCGCTCGTGTGTTCTCGCTCGCTTGTGCTCGATATGGAGGCGGTTGAGCGAATCGACGCTGCCGGCGTTTCGGCTCTTATTGACCTCTATCGCAGCGCTCGCGAGAGCGGGCAACGGTTTGCAATCGTGAATCCGCGTCCGCATGTTGCGCAAGTACTTGCCTTGTTGGGCCTGGAAAGAATCCTCATGTCTCAAAATGCGGAATTCATCTCGCATTTCGGCTTCCAGGCGGTTCCGAACGCCGCCTGAGGCGCGGTTCCTGGACCGGCAGAATCCCATTGCTTTGAGTGGACGAATTTCCATTCCTTTTTGGGCATGGAAGAAAGCGAAAGTGATCTGCCGAATGGGATCGCATAAGTTTAGAGGGGCTCACCCCATTTTCCATTCCCCCCCGCCCTCGCCTACAATGGTTGCGACTCCCTTGGGGCGGCGAATCGAGGGCCAAACTGCGTAAACGAAAGCCGCTCGGGACATTATTTCTGGTTGTGACACAGGAATCCCCGCACGCAGCCGCATCTCTGGACAAGCGTCTTTTCGCAGTCCGATCTTCGCGTGTGTGTGCACGAAGAAGCGCCAAACATTTTGCATTTCGTAAACCTTGCGTTTTTGACCGCCGCATCAACAACACAGAGATGGAGGATTTGATTCCATGGCTCAGGGTGTAATGGAACAGGCGCTCGCCGAGGCGAGCAAGACTTCAAAAGGAATTCAATACGTCTACTTTTTTGGCGCCGGCAAGGCCGACGGCAACGGCAAAATGAAGGACGATCTGGGTGGAAAGGGAGCCGGCCTGGCAGAGATGACCAATGCGGGCCTGCCCGTTCCCCCGGGCTTCACCATCCAGACCGAGGCTTGCCGCGAGTATATGCGCGGAGCTATGAATCCCCGCATCGACGCTGAAATGTACGCTGCGCTCGAACGGCTGGAAAAACTGCAGGGCCAGAAACTGGGCTCGGGCGAGAATCCTCTGCTGGTCAGCGTCCGCTCCGGCGCAAAGTTCTCCATGCCCGGCATGATGGACACAATCCTTAACCTCGGCCTCAACGATCAGGCCGTCGAGGCCCTTGCCAAGCTCAGCGGCAATCCGCGTTTCGCTTACGATTCCTATCGCCGCCTCATCCAGATGTTCGGCGATGTCGTTCTCGACGTGCCGAAGAAGAAATTTGAGCACATTTTCGACGGCGTCAAGGCCGCCAAAAAGATCAAGTGGGACTACGATCTGCAGCCCGACGCGCTCAAAAAGATCATCGACGAGTACAAGAAGCTGGTGCTGAAGGAGACCGGCAAGCCGTTTCCGCAGGATCCCAAGCAGCAGCTCGTGATGGCCCGCGACGCCGTCTTCCGCAGTTGGCAGAACGACCGCGCCAAGACCTACCGCCGCATCAATCACATTGATGACTGGCTCGGTACAGCCGTCAACGTTCAGTGCATGGTCTTCGGCAACCTGGGCGAGAACTCCGGCACGGGCGTGGGCTTCACCCGCAACCCGGCCACCGGCGAGAAGGTATTCTTCGGCGAATACCTGATGAACGCGCAGGGTGAAGACGTGGTTTCGGGCGTCCGTACGCCGATGCACATCAGCGAGCTCGAGCGCGCCATGCCGGAAATTTACGAGCAGTTGCGCACCATTACCACGCGGCTTGAAAAGCACTACCGCGACATACAAGACTTCGAATTCACCATTCAGGAAGGCAAGCTCTACATGCTGCAGACCCGCAACGGAAAGCGCACGGGTCTGGCCGCTGTTCGCGTGGCCATCGACATGGTAAACGAAGGCTTGATCACGCAGGAAGAGGCCGTCTTCCGCGTAGAGCCCAACCAGCTCTACGACTACCTGGTTCCGCGCCTCGTGGAAAAAGGCGAGAAGGTCGAAGTGCTGGCCACCGGACTGCCTGCATCGCCGGGCGCTGCTGTCGGCCAAATCGTTTTCACCGCAGAGGAGGCTGTGAAGGTCCACCAGAAGGGCCTCTACAAAAACGTCATTCTGGTTCGCGGCGAAACCACCCCCGAGGATATCGCCGGCATGGAAGTGGCCGCTGGCATTCTCACCTCGCGTGGCGGCATGACCTCTCACGCTGCCGTCGTCACGCGCGGCATGGGTAAGTGCTGCGTGGCCGGCGCAGGAGACTGCACCGTTGACGAAGCCAAGAAGGAACTGCGCGTGAAGGGCAGAACCTTCAAGCAGGGCGACTGGATTTCGCTCGATGGCACCAGTGGCCGGGTGATTGCAGGCCAGCTCAAGACCATCCCGGCGCAGCCCGACGATCCCGATCTCGTCAAGTTCATGAGCTGGGTCGATCCGGTTCGCCGCCTCCAAGTCTGGGCCAATGCCGATATTCCGCGCGACGCCAAGAACGCCCGCGCCTTCGGCGCCCAGGGCATCGGCCTGTGCCGCACCGAGCACATGTTCTTTGCCGAAGACCGCATCGAGCACATGCGCACGATGATTCTGGCCAACAACGAAAAGGACCGCCGGGCAGCTTTGAAGAAACTGCTCCCCATGCAGCGCTCCGATTTCTCCGGCCTCTTCAAGGCGATGGAATCGCTGCCGGTGGTCATTCGCCTGCTCGATCCGCCGCTGCACGAGTTCCTGCCCAAGCGCGAGGATCTGCTCGTCCAGATCGCGCGGCTTGAAGAAACGAAACCGAAATCTCCCAAGCTCAAGGAACTGCGCACGCTTCTGCATCGCGTGGAAGAGCTTCACGAGATGAATCCCATGCTCGGCCTGCGCGGCTGCCGCCTTGGAATCACCTTCCCTGAGATCACGGAAATGCAGGCCCGTGCCATCATCGAGGCCGCCGTTCAGGTCAAGGCAAAGGGCGGCGATCCGCACTGCGAGATTATGATTCCGCTCATCGGCTCCATCGAGGAGATGCGCAACCAGGCCGCCATCGTTCGCCGCGTCGCGGAAGAATTGATCGCGGAGAAGAAGGTCAAGGTCGATTACAAAGTCGGAACGATGATCGAAATTCCTCGCGCCGCCCTCACCGCCGACCAGATCGCCGAAGAGGCCGAGTTCTTCTCGTTCGGCACCAACGACCTCACGCAGACCACCTTCGGCATCTCACGCGACGACATCAACAACTTCCTGCCCGCTTACCTCAAGCTCGGCATCTTCAAGCAGGACCCCTTCGCCACTCTCGACCAGACCGGCGTCGGGCAACTGGTGAAAGGCGCCGTCGAGAAAGGCCGCAAGACCCGGCCCAATCTCAAGATCGGCATCTGCGGCGAGCACGGCGGCGATCCCGAGTCGGTTAAGTTCTGCCACCGCATCGGTCTCAACTACGTCTCCTGCTCGCCCTTCCGGCTCCTCACCGCGCGGCTCGCGGCGGCGCAGGCGGCTCTGGAAGAGAAGTCTGCTTCAACCCACAGCATGAAGTAGGCGTAACCGCATACGTTCCGTGCCCCGTCCATTTCACTGTCTTATCGTGAAATGGGCGGGAAACTACAAAACTAATCCGCTGGGCGCCCCGTCTCCATTTTGAGACCGGGAACACTACGAATCCGGGGCGCGGCTACCAGTCGCGCCCTTGTTGCATTTACATCTTTTCTCCTCGCCATGGCACGAAGAGCCTCAGAACGGCGCTATAGGGGCGCTATGAGACCAGACTCCAGGCGGATTATGATGCCATCGAGATTCTATAGTCTCGTGAATTTCCGCGCTTCTACGCCGCCTTGCGTCGGGCAGTGGCTTGTTCGCCAAGGAAGCGCAGCAATTCGGAGTTGACCTCCTCGGCGTGCGTCCAGATGATGCAATGCGGGCCTTCCTTGACCACGTGCAATTGGGCACCCTTGACCAGTTTCGCTGTGCGCTCTCCTGCCGCCGCGAACGGTACGATGCGGTCTTTGTCGCCGTGAATAACAAGGGTTGGCACGTCGAGGCGGGCCAGGTCCTGCCTGAAATCTTCATGCCAGGTAGGAACGCACGCCAGGCTTGCCGTCGCCGATGCGCCCGCCGCGATATTCCAACTGGCTTGCACAGCCTGTTCGCTGACTCGCTGGCCCAGGAGCAGATCGGCGTTGTAGAAGTCCTTGAAAAATTCTGTGAAGAACGCGTACCGGTCCGCGGCGACAGCTTTCTCGATTCCCTCGAACACGGAGGCGTCGACGCCTTCGGGGTTGTCGGCAGTCTTCAGCAGGAATGGAGGAACCGAACTGATGAATACCGCTATGCTGACTCCCTTCGAGCCGTATTTCCCGAAGTAGCGCGCAATTTCACCGCCTCCCATGGAAAACCCCACCAGAGTCGCGTCGTGCAGTCTAAGCTTCTCAATCAGTGTGCGGAGATCCCCTGCAAACGTATCGTAGTTGTAGCCGGTTGTTGGCTGGCTTGACTTACCGAAGCCTCGACGATCGTAAGTGATGACTCGATATCCTGCGTCCAGCAGCACCGGAACCTGCTTTTCCCAGGAAGCGCCGCTCAACGGGTATCCATGAATCAATACCACGGGCCGGCCCGAGCCATGATCCTCGTAGTAGAGCTCGATTTCGCCTGAGTTCTCTTTCCCGACTTTGACGTATGGCACGGTATCCTCCTTTTCCGTTGGGTGTAGGCGTCCCCCGAAGCAAGCGTAGGCATGTACATTTGCTGCCCTCATCGCGGAGAAGAGATTATTTCGTAAGTTCTTTGTGGGCCTGGTCGGCTTCCAAAGTTGAATTCAGAAACCATACACGGCGCTCCGTCTGGTCGATCCATATTTCGATCATGCTGGTGGTGGCGGAGTCGTTGTGGTGATCGCAGAGCTCATGTGAGCGGCGAAGGTTTGCAAGCAGTTGCGAATTATCCGACGCGAGGATCGAAAGCATGCCTTCTGGCGAAACGGCGCTCGTCTCATCCGACAGCCGTTTGTGCTGGGCGATATCTCCGATCGAATGCAAGGTCGTTCCGCCGATCTTGCGCCCGCGTTCTGCGATATCGTCAGTCATCGCGAAGATCTGCTCGGCCTGCTCGTCCAGCAGCAGGTGATAATCGCGGAAATGCCTGCCGGTGATATGCCAATGAAAGCCTTTGGTCTTGACGTAAAGCGCGAAGACATCAGCCAAAAGTACCCGGAGGTTTTTTGAGATTTCCATGACTGCTTCGGGCGCAAGCGCTCCGGTTCTTTTGTCTGCGCGCATGCCCGATGCTTCCGTTGCTGTCGATTTCATGCGATTCTCCTCTCATAATGCCGGCCTGCAGGGTGGTCTCACGCGAGCACAGACGTCCCACCAGCACTTTGCCTCAAATGCCGGCACTTTGCTCCGAATATAAGGATGGATGCCAAATGCAGACGCCGCGTTGTGCATCCTTCCTGATGACGAATTTCGGGAAGGAGACTGCCGATGGAAAAACCCCAAACTGTCTATCTCGTCCGCCACGGCGAAACTGCCTGGTCCCTTACCGGGCAACATACAGGCCGTACCGATCTTCCCCTGACAGAGCATGGAGAACGCAGTGCTCGCGAGCTCGCCGCGACCCTGAAAGGGCTGGAATTTGCCCGCGTCTTTACCAGCCCCTTGCGACGGGCGCGGCAAACCTGCGAGCTGGCCGGCTTCGGGTCAAAGGCGGAAGTGGACGAGGACTTGGTCGAATGGGACTACGGCGAGTATGAAGGCCTTCGGACCGCGGAGATTCGCGCCATGCGCCCGGACTGGGAAATGTTTCGCAATGGCTTCCCAGGGGGAGAAACGTTCGGGCAGATCGGAGCCAGGGCGGACCGAGTTGTTAGCCGCATTCGGTCCATTCAAGGCGCGGTGCTGCTGTTCTCAAGCGGGCACTTTCTGCGCATTCTGGCGGCGCGCTGGCTGGGACTGGAGCCACAGGGGGGCCGTTTCTTCCTGCTGGAAGCCGCAAGCCTCAGCATGCTGAGCTACGAGCACGGCCCATCGGAGCCGGCGATCGGGCTCTGGAATGACACCCGGCATTTGGCTGCCGGTTGCTCGGAGGAACCCTGGTAAGAAGGAGGACGCTATCCTGCCATTTCTAGAATTTAGCCAAAATGATAGAGTTCCCTGAAGGCCGCGCAATGCAGCCTTCAAGGAACTCCTGGTTGAAACTGCGCCGGACGTCAGAAGCTCAGCTTCAAGCCAAACTGGAACTGCCGTCCCGTTGACCCGGTTCTGGTTACCAATCCGGTCTGGCTGCTTCCGATCGTCGTCTGCGCTGGATCGGCGTCGGCCGTGGTGTTAGTCAGATTGAAGGCCTCGGCACGGAATGCCAGCTTGTAGTTTTCATGAAGGGGAAATTCCTTCCCCGCGGAGGCGTTGACCGTCCAACTGTGCGGACCGTACACCTGATTGCGCTTCTGGTTGCCCAGGTTTGGCATCGGCGGCGCAGGCCCTCCTGGGTCAGTGTAGGCACAGGGGTTGAACGCATAGAAGTTCCCATCCGATCCCCGGGAGCCTATTGTGCTGGGGCAAGGCAAGCCGGGGAAGGTCGGTGTACTCGTGTCAGGTTGTACCGCGTTAAAGGAGTTCGACCCGGGTTTGCGCGGATCGGCAACCTGGTTTGCGCGCAGGCCGCCGCCCGGACCCAGGTTGTATGGTGAGAAGACGTTTGCGTTGACCGAGTACGGATTGCCGGTCTGCCAATAGCCGCTGCCCGAGATGGTCCAACCCTTGGCGATCACTCCCT
>Ga0335071_10008373_pt1 | contig 10631 bp, 6 predicted proteins | sample Lox_Sample_15_FD_206724 | JGI IMG/M metagenome (GOLD analysis project Ga0335071, IMG submission 206724) | Soil microbial communities from Loxahatchee National Wildlife Refuge, Florida, United States - Lox_Sample_1.5 | ecosystem: Environmental > Terrestrial > Soil > Wetlands | place: USA: Florida...
GCTGAGCGAGGTGATGTTCCCGTCTGGGTCACAGCCGCCACATTTCTCATACACCCTGAAGCAGCTTCCGAGTAATCTCGAGGGCGTGGAAGTGACGATCGGCAGTGAGAAGCTTGCGGGCAATGGTGTGCAGAAGACTTTCGTCTGGACCGGCGCGCCAGAGAACATCGATGTTTCAAAAAATGGTGACACCCTTGATTCGGCGAGCGGAACGTGGGCGGCATTTCGTTTCGTAGCGCGGGCGCGCCACCTCTCGAGCAACAATCTGGAGTGGGTAATCGAGAACAACGGCCAGCCGGTGAAGCTGCCGAACGGAAAGATCAAGTCCTATGACTATCAACTGCAGGTGGCTGGCGCGGCGAATCCGTTCTTTGATATGCCTGGGATGCGCTGTGTGAATCAGGTTACTGGGAAGTAGCCCGATGCTCTAGGTTGAGCTCTTCTGGCCGGAGTGTCCTGATATCCTGCCGAAGAATCGGTCCTTCCACGATGGTGGCGTCGCGCGAATCAGCAGGCAGGTGATGTTGTCGTCGCTCCCGCCCGATTTCGCAGCTTCAATCAAATCACTGCAGGCGTTCTCCAGAGAATCCTGGCTGACGGCGTCCGCCATTCTGTTCTCTTTAACATAGCGAGAGAGTCCGTCGCTGCAGAGCAGAAGCACGTCTTCCGGGCTGAATTCGTGATCGGCGAGATCGGGTTCTACAGTGTCATCTGTGCCCAGTGCACGCACAATGACATTCTGCATTTTCGAGTTCTCAGCCTCTTCGAGAGTCATGAGTCCGCGTCGCACCTGTTCCATCACCAGGGAGTGATCTTGAGTTAGTTGCGCTACTTCACTCTTTCGGATGAGGTAGATGCGGCTGTCGCCCACATTAGCTATGGAAAACAGATTGTTCTCAACAGAAACCGCAACGATTGTCGAGCCCATTCCGGCAATGTTGATGTCCCGGGCTCCGGCATCATGAATGGCGTGATTCGCCATCTGAATCGCGCTCCCGAGGCGCGCGGCGCGAGGTGAGACGCCCTCGAACCGCGAGGTTCCATCCTGCGTGTCGTCACGGGTTTCCCGGTAATAGCCAAGGACAGTGTCGACCGCGATCTTGCTAGCAAGTTCGCCGGCCTGCTGGCCGCCCATCCCGTCGCAAACCACGAAGATGCCCTCGCGCAGGTCATATCCGAAATTGTCTTCGTTGTTTTTCCGGACCAGTCCAATGTCGGTCATTCCGGCGGCTTGGATCGCGAAGCTCATGCTCGGGTCAGAGGGGAATCCTACCGTATCGCCGGGGTAACGGTAAATGGATGACAACCTGCCCGCCGTGAAGAGCCGCCCCTAGCGCTTGGCACGGCCCGCCTTCTTGCTGAGATTTTGCCATTCGCTCTGCACATCGTGGCCGGCGTATTCGGCGAAAGCCACCACAGTTTCGAGAACCCTGGCTGCCTGCTTTTTATCGCCGGCGTTTATGGCAGCGCGGGCGCGATCGATGGCGGCTGAGATTTGCCGGTCCGCAACGGACTTCCGCCGGGTCGCGAACATTGGCACGAGTCTCGCGAGTAGAGGCGACTTTGTATCCTGCGGAAGAGGGCGTTTGGCCGCGTCTGTGCGGTCGAGAGCAGCATATGCGCTTCCAATTGCCTGGAGTGCACTCAACTCGCTCGAGCTTGCTTCGCGGAGCGTAGTGAGCACTTCTTGGACAGCCTGACTCTGAAGAATGCTCGGCGGCTGAGACTCCAGCAGGCTTACCGCCTCAGTGTATTGTTCCTGCCTGCGGAGCTTCTCTGCTGACTGAAGTGCCGACTCGACATTCTGTTCCAGCGACTGCAGGTGGGAACGTGCGTCTTCCAGAATGAAAATCAGGGAAGCCGTTTCGGGCTCGTTCTTTACTGTGCCCAGCAGATCGACAACTTCGCTGTAGGCAGCACGCGCCATCATGTCCTGGGCTTGCCTAAACAGACCCTGAATGCGAGTGTTCTTGAACCCGCGATCGGCTTCCTGGCGGGCGAAGTCCATCAGTTCCGCAATTTCGGGTGAAGCCACACCTTCTTTCTGACACGTTTCAAGCAATCGGAGAGCCTCAACATAGTTCGCGCGGCTGAGTGCCTGGTGAGCTCGCTGCAGGTACTGCGAGCGCGCTTGTTCCTGCGTACGCGCGGTGATCTGGTTGAGAATCGTCGATTGCAGAGAAAGCAACCGCCCGTTTCCGGGGGCTTCATGAAGGACCTGGTGCACCAGCTTCAGTGCTTCCTCCGGCGAAGTCTCAATCAGGCTCCGGCAGCGCAGGCAGACCTCTTCCACGCGCCGCCGAATCTCTTCATCGCGGAGCTTACGAGCGATATTTCCCCTCAACTTGATCAGGCTGGGTTCGCCCGGGATGCGCTCCAGAGCCTGCTCCACGAGGGTACCTGCGCGGGTTAATTCCTCGGCCGTGGCGGCGAGGGCCACCTCGTTTTGGAGTTGCTCCAGGATTCTTCGCCGCTGCTCCTGCTCGCGTCCCTGCTTGGCCGCGGCTTGCAAGCTGATCAATTCTGGATTAGACGGATCGACCTTTTCCGCCTCAGCGAGCGCTTCCATCGCGGCGGTGAAGTGCCGGGCGCCGATTTCCCTGCGTGCGCTTTCCAGCAGCTTCTTCGCCTTAGCTTGGCGCGCGGACTCTTCGATCAGCCGCGCCAGTGTTACATGCGCGGCTCGCACTCGCGAATCGGTGCCGTCCACTTCGAGAGCTTTCGCGATGACGGCCCCCGCAGCTTCCAGATCGCCGCGTTCGCGGGCGCCATCAGCTTCCCGCAAATAGCCGTCTATCAGTTCGCGGCGACGTTTCTTCTGACGAACCGATTCCAGAAGATCTGCGAGCTCGGAACTCGACGGGTCAAGGCCACATGCCTCTTCCAGGCAGTGAATCGCGTCCTCGTATCTCTTATCGGCAGACGCCTCCTCCGCCTGGGCTTTCAATTGCCGGATCTGTTCGGCACGCGCCTTGAGGTTCAGATTCTGTTGAACCTGCGCAATCATCTGGCGTGCGGTAGTGTGTTGGCTGTCGACTTTGAGCACTTGCAGCAGGACGTCTCTCGCCGAGGTGAATTCTTCTTCTTTTACAAGCCGCTCGGCTTTCTGAATCCACTCGGCAACCTGTTCTTTTCGCAGATCCTGTTCGACCGAGGCGATTTCGGCCGCCATCTCGTCGGCGGTGGAATAACGGTCATCCGGACTCTTCGCGAGGGCCCGATCCAGAATCGCGTCTAGAGCCGGAGGATATTTCTCAAGGTATAGGCTGAGCGGTGGATGCTTTTCCGTGAGAATCTTCTGGACGATGCTGTAGTCGCCGGTGAACGGAAGCTGTCCGGTCAACAACTGAAACATCATCACGCCGACGGAGAATATGTCGGACCGGCCATCAAATGCCGCATTTCGCAGCCGCTCAGGAGCCATGTACTGCAGCGTTCCGATGACGTGGCCGGTGCGCGTCATGTGGCTTTCCGTCTTCTCCTGACGGGCGATCCCGAAATCGAGCAACTTCACTGTGCCGTCGGATTGCACGATGACATTAGCGGGCTTCACATCGCGGTGGATGACGTCATTACGGTGGGCATATCCCAATGCGTAACAGACCTGCTCGATGATCTTGAGCTTGAAAGCCAACGGCTGCGACTTGCCGGACTGGATCAACCGATCCAACGGATCCCCGGACAGATACTCCATGACGATATATGGAAAGCCGTCCTGCTCGCCCAGATCGTAGACCGTGACGATGTTCTGATGTCTCAACGCCCCGGTTTTCGCGGCCTCCTGGTAGAAGCGCTTCAGCATCTCCTGATCGCTGGTGAATCCTTCAGTGACGGTCTTGATCGCGACCTCGCGGTTGAGTTGTCGGTCATACGCGCGATAGACAAGACCCATGCCTCCGCGGCCCAGGAGATCGATGACCTCGTACTTGCCAATGCGCTTGATATTCGGAGCGTTCACGGAAGTAATTTTCGCCTGGACAGGGTGAGGCGTCACCCGGGGGAAGAAATGCGGCAAGAGTCGGCTGCATTTCTTGTCAGCAGCCGATTGTTTCGACTCTAGGATAATACAGGGCTGCAGGCCGGTGCGCTAGGCCGTACTGCCCGGCCAAATCATGTTGAACTGCTCGTGCAAGAACTTCTTAGCTTCGTCGCGCTCTGGAGTGGCGGTATCCGGAGTGGAGTTCAGGTACAGGATGTACGATTCGGCACTGCCATCCGTATCCCCATCCATATAGCGTTTTCGCGCCTGCGCCAAAATCTTGCTGGGAAGTGTCTGAACCTTGTCCTTGACTTCCTTAATCAGGTCGCTGCGTGCGCCGATCTCGACGTCACCCAAGAACTGATTCTCATCGGGTGCGGCACCTGACTGCCTTATATTCTTTGTGTCCTGGGGGCTCACGTTCTCCAGAATGACGAATTGCTTTTCCGCCTGTTTCTTAATCGATGGTTCGGTTGCGATCACCGTGCCACTGGCATCGCTGATGCGAAACCCCAGTTCCACTACGGCGCTCAGGTCGATTGTCTTCTTGGTATAGCTGTATGGTTTAACGACGTCCTGGAGGACGGTTTTTGGAATGGAATCGAGCTTGCGGCCGAGAGCTTCGACTTTTTTCTGGGCGTCATCTACCGCCTGGCTTGCTGTCGCAATCTCCTTCTTCTTGTGTTGGTTATTGGCTGCATCGAGCGCCCTCTGCGCTTTCTGCAGATCCAGATTTGCCGTTTCATACTCGCGATTTGTCTTGGTCCATTCCTCGTTGGGAACTTCCCGCTCGGCCGCCCGGTATTCGGAATCCAGCGACTCGATGCTCGGCTTGGTAATGGGCCGGTGCTCCAGTACGTCGCCGATCAGTTGGAAATTCGGATCCACAGGAGTGGTCTCGGACCCACGGATAATTCGAACAGGCAACGCAGTCGTCTCGAGCCCGGTGGCAATCGCGTCAGAGAGTTGGTCAGCGAAGCCGGAGCTATCACGCCGCGAAGTCTGATCGCGAAATACGACTTTGATCGAGAGCGTGGAACGGATATTGTGAATGGACGAATACTTTGTTCTCTCGTCGCGGATATCGTCGCGATTCGGCTGATACTGCTGCGCCTCCTGCAGATACATCCATGCGATCCCGACCCCTGAACCCAGAGGCTTCGCCAGGTAGATCTTAGCTCGTGCCACATAGTAATCACTTAGGGTCTGCGAGGAGAGGTCCAAACGAAGCTTCAGGTTCTGATTGTCCGGTTGAAGTGTGGATGCACGCTGGAGATAATCATGCGCTTGTTGCACGCCAGTTTCGTCGACCCGCCCCTGAATCGGAACATGAGCATCCATCAGGCGCTTGGCTTCCTCCGAGGCAGCCTTCACGTAATTAGCCTCGAGCGTCTGCATCCGGTCTTTCACAAGCGACTTCTGTGCATCGGGAAGATTGGCGAGCACCTCGTAAGCTTCGATAAACTTCTTCTGTTGCTCATAAGCAATGCTCTGCTGGAGGGCAGCATCTGCGGCCGCCTGATCAGTCGATGACTGAAGACTGCCTTGGGCCTGCTTTAAGGCGACATTCGCCTCCGTTGTGGGCTTGATAGCGACCGCCCTCTGGTATTCCTGAACAGCCTCACGCCACTTTTGCGCAGTCACATCGGCTTTGCCTTGCTCGAAGTGATACTTGTAAGCGCTGTCGAGGATTCGCCCGACACGAGGCTCCTCATCGGCAAAGGAGCGAAATTCGGACACGGCTGCGACTGCCTCATCGTAGTGCTGTGAAGCGATGCCGGACTCCCCACTCTGCAGAGCTGCTTCGACCCTTTTGGTCTCAGCTGCTACTGCATTCTGAAGCGTGATTGCCTGTTCGAAATGGGGATCCACCCCCAGAGCCTGCTCGGTCAGCGCACGGCTGACACCGAGGTGTGAATAGCCCGTCGTGTGGTTTCCCAGGGCATCGCGATACGCCTTCAACTCCCCGCGGATTTTGTCGGCGATCAGTGCGAGTTCACCGTGCACTGCCTCTCGCAGTTTCGCAGCATCTTCACTCGTGGGCAGAATTTCATGCACCTCATCGGAGCGGAGGAATGCAGTTCGCAGTTGTGCGTACGCCGGGCTGGAAGACGAGGCAGAGCTGCGATAAGCCGCTAGAGAGTCGGCCCCGTCCTTAAGCAGAAGAGCCGCGAGACTTTGCTTCGCCTTGTCGGTATGGGCAGCCTTCGGATATCGCAGAAGATAGTCCTGCCACTGCGCAACGGAGTTGGCGCGGCTCGCGCGAAGGTATTCCGCGAGTTCCGTATCGGGAGCCGAGACGAAAACCAGCTTCACCGTTGGCTTGAATGGCGGCAAGGAACTGACGCCCTGAACGGACGAACTCAATACTTGGCCGCTCAGAGCGGCGCGGTCGGCCAATTGCGCCGGAGTGAGAGATTCATCTTTCTCGAACTTCAGATTGGTGGGAACGACGCATTCCGACTCGGTGCCGCGAGTCAGAATCATGATTCCCTTCGCGTCGCGCTCCAACGACGTCACCGTAGGCGTGAGAACGATCTTCGGCAGCTTCCCGTAATTCGATTTGTTGATTTGGGTGGCCCCATTACAGCCACGCACTTCTGCCTTGCCGTTAACGAGCAAACCTGTCAGTTGCACGAATGCCGCGCCGTTGGGACCGTCATAGAGCTCAATCGCCGTGATGGGTACATCTTTGGACTGAACTGCTGGTACAGCCGATGCGATCAGGAGGAGTGCGAAACAGAATCTCGTCAGAAGAGGTCGAAAGCAGAGAGCAGCATCAAGTATCGGACGTCGTGGCATAGAATCCCCGGAATGACTGCAAAAGTCATATGAATTCGCCTGCGTAGGTGCCCGTATCATACTCACTGTCGCTTTGAAGTCAAGCGAGCACAAGTGGGAGTGAGGGGCACATCAGTGCCATAAGCTACTCGCGAAACGTTTGCCACGCGTTCGGATTTGGCGTAACCTACTTTCCCGGACGCATCCCGTCTCCCCCCTGAGTTCGATGGTGCCATTCGAGCCAAAAACCGACAGCAAAGAGTTCGAGGTCTCCAATCCCGGACATGGCGCCGGAGCGAGCGGCAGTGCGGCTTCGGAACCGGCGGATTTGACCATTCGAGTGTGGCGGCAGGACAGTGGCGCCGGCAGCATCACGTGGGTCAGTGACAGCATGCTCGTCTATATGATGGCTGATCTGGTAGCAGCCAGCCAGGGGCGAACAGCGGTCGAGTTGCCTAACGCGCTATGTGCTCATTTCGAGAATTCTTCGCAGGCGCTCGTTGCGGCTAAGCGCATCCAGACTGCGATTCTGGAATTCGTTGCGTGCAGGCCGGGCGATTACATTGGCGCCGCCGTATTGGTCCACGGTACCGCGAATGGTGGATTCAGTCAGGGGATGGCACAGAGTGCGCTCCGGCTCGCGGAGCCAGGTCAGATCATTTTGTCGGAGCAGGTCGCTCGCCGGCTGCAACCGTTTCCCGGACTTGAGCTACGCGACGTTCCTGCGCTGACCACTGGCGGCAACGAGCACGCCGGGCTCTCAGAGTTGGTCTGGACTTCGCCCGAGAAACTGGCAGCCCTGAGAAGTTCTGCAAGTGCAGCACCGGCCACGAACCTCGGTGCGCCCGTCGGCGCGACGATGATCGTGAATGCGCCGCTTGCTCCCCGCCACGATTCACCGAAAACGGCCGCGCGGACCGTCGGTAAGGACGACGGCAAGGCATCCGAAACTGTTTATGGCCCGGTCAGGACGCAAGAGGGTGGGTTCCAAGAGGCACTCGCCGATTTTGAGGAGCACAGTTCCTTTCTTACCGGCTCACGAATCCTAATCGTAGCCATTGCGATTGTCCTGGTTGCTGTGGGCCTGGCGTGGTTCCATCCGTGGTCGAGCACTAAAAGAACACCGGTAGTGAACACGCCGCCAAGTGGCACTGAGACATTGGGAACAACAAACTCAGCCTCGGATTCAGGCACAACAACAGAGACACCGGTCACCGTAACTCACGAGCCTGAACCTCCGAAGCAACCTAAGAAGCCCGTGGTTGAGAAAAAGAAAAAGCCGGACGTGGTGGTCATCCACAATTTCGAGGGCAATAGTACATACGACGGCATGACTCAGAATGACATACCAACTCTGTTGGGTTGGGCCAGGTCGGACCAGGGCAATGGAAGGTACACGAAGGCCGCGCAGGAATATCGTGTAATTCTCGCAATGCAGCCAAACAACGCCGACGCAAAGGAAGGATTGCGCAAGATTCAGATCGCCCAGGAAGGGAACAAGTAGTCAGCGCTGATTCTTCCCGCTTAGAGCATTCACGAGAAATTTCTCCATGGCGAACCGCTTCGATTTCGGCGGTGTGAACATGCGGGCGGAGGACGACCCGCATGATGCCCGCCCCGCGTCCGAGACTCCGTTCTGCATCGCCGTCTTGGGCGATTTCAGCGCACGAGGCAGTCGTGGCATTTTCGAACCCAAAACCGTTGGAGAACGTCGGGCACTGCTCATCGATCGTGATAACTTCGACCGAGTAATGTCGAGGCTTAAAGCAGAGCTTCATCTCGCCAGAGTCAACACAGACCCACTCGTCATTCGTTTTTCTGAGCTTGACGACTTCCATCCGGATCGTCTTTTCGAGCATGCGGCTTTTCAGGAGTTCAAAAGCCTCCGCAAGAGACTAGAGGATCCAGCTACTTTCTCCCAGGTCGCGGCTGAATTTGGGTTGCGCCAGCCACAAGATTTAGTCGGAACGGAAACCGTTGAGAGGAGCGCAAGGGTGGCGGCTCCAAGCCCACTTCGCCTCGCATCAGGGAGTCTGCTGGATGAAATGGTCGAACAGACGGAGGCTCGGATCGCGCTGGCGCCTCCTCGCGCCAGTGGTTCCATCAGCGAGTTTGCGCACCAGTTGGCGGCTAAATACGCCGTGAGCGCGCCCGATCCGCGGCAACCAGACGTCATTTCGGCGTTCGATCGGGCCATAAGTCACGCGATGCGCGCCGTTTTGCATCATCCTGATTTCCAGGCACTGGAGTCGATCTGGCGTGCAATGTTTCTGCTCGTGCGGCAAGTCGAAACCGGCCCTCAACTCAAGATCTACCTGATCGATGTCAGCAAACCGGAATTGGCGGCGGACCTGGGTGGCCTGGAGAGTCTGCGCGAATCGGGTATTTGCAGGCTGCTCGTGGAGAAGGCGAGCGAAACGCCGGGTGCGGACCCATGGACGATTGTGGTGGGCGGCTACAGCTTCGGCACAGAAGACACGGGATTTTTGTCCAAGTTGGCGAAAGTCGTCCAGCAAGGCGGGGCCATTTGGCTGGGAGGCGCGGACCCGTCACTATTGGGTTGCAATTCGCTGGCTGTTACTCCAAATCCCCGCGAATGGAACAAGCAAAAGGACCAGCACTCGTGGAACCAGCTTCGTTCTCTGCCCGAAGCGGCTTGTGTGGGATTGGCCCTCCCGCGCTTCCTGCTGCGGCTTCCTTATGGAAAGCAAACATCACCGCTGGAAGCTTTCGATTTCGAGGAATTTGCTGACAAGCCTTCTCATGAAGAGTATTTGTGGGGCAATCCGGGTTTCGCCTTGGCGCAGCTACTGTCGCAGTCTTTCACCGAATCTGGCTGGTCGATGCGACCGGGCAGCGCTTCTCAGATGGACAACCTGCCGCTGCACACGTACCGGCTCAACGGCGAACCGGAATCGAAACCGTGCGCGGAAGTGCTTCTGACGGAGGAAGCTGTGGAACGCATTCTCGATCTTGGGCTTATTCCGCTGATCTCCTACAAAGGCCGAGACTCGGTCCGTGTCGGGCGATTTCAGTCCATAGCCGAGCCGCAGCAGCCCCTACGGGGCCGGTGGAACAGCTAAGGGCCTTGTTATGGGAGCGTAAAGATAGCCGAAATCAGCTCGAACCCTTTGCCCCTTGCGGATTTTACACTTTTCAGCCGGTTATTCCTTGACTGGCGTTAGGGCTTGTGATAAACCGTTCCCCACGGCCCGTAGAGGTCAGCAAGAAGGCCTCTTTTCCTGAGGTTTGGGCCGCCTCAACCGCTTCCCCGGCGATTGCAAGTTTGCGAATTTCATCCATTTGAGGCACTTCTCCGAAAATTCGAAGAGGTAGGGAGCTAATATGGCAAAACCGAGTACACAGCACAAATTGGACCGCGTGCGTCCACCCAGAGTTCAGATCACCTACGACGTGGAGACCGGAGGCGCAATCGAAATTAAAGAACTGCCCTTCGTCGTCGGCGTCCTCGGAGACTTCACCGGTCAACCGGAACAGCCTCTGCCGAGGTTGAAAGAGCGCCGTTTCGTCGAGGTCACGCCAGACAATTTCGACTCTGTTCTGGAAAGCATGAAGCCGCACCTCTCCTTCGCTGTCGAGAACAAGCTCAGCGAAGATTCCAACGCCGGTCAAATTAAAGTCGATCTCAAATTCAAGAGCCTGGAAGACTTCGAGCCCGAACAGGTTGCTCGGCAGGTGAAACCACTCAAAGAGTTGCTGGATTTGCGAACTCGCCTGAATGACCTCAAAGGAACTCTGCAGACCAACGAGAAACTCGACGAGGCGCTGCTCGAAGCCGTCAGCAAGACCGACAAACTCGACAAGCTGAAGGCCGAAGTCGGCCAGAAGGGGGAACCCAATGCCTGAGACC
>Ga0335071_10008374_pt1 | contig 10630 bp, 7 predicted proteins | sample Lox_Sample_15_FD_206724 | JGI IMG/M metagenome (GOLD analysis project Ga0335071, IMG submission 206724) | Soil microbial communities from Loxahatchee National Wildlife Refuge, Florida, United States - Lox_Sample_1.5 | ecosystem: Environmental > Terrestrial > Soil > Wetlands | place: USA: Florida...
GCCAGGAACAGCGGCACGTTCCACGCCACGATCGCGCCGACGACGCCGACCGGCTCGCGGTGGACGATGGTCTGCCCGTAGGAGCCGTTGCGGATCTCCCGCCACTTGACCTGGTCGACGGCGGGGCCGGCGAAGAAGTTCATCGCCCCCATCGAGCCCATCCAGTGCATCGTCTCGATGGTCATCGGCGGCTGGCCGGTCTCGTCGGCCAGCAGCTTGGCGAACTGCTCCTTGCGCTCCTCGAGCAGCTGCAGCGCCTTGGCGATGACGGCCGCGCGTTCCTTCGGCGGCGTCGTGGGCCAGGGGCCGCTGTCGAAGGCGGCGCGGGCCGCCGCGACCGCCGCGTCCACGTCCGCCGCCGCCGCCAGCGGCACCTTCCCGACGTACTCGCCGGTGGCCGGGCAGTGCACCTCGATGACTTCGGGGGTCGACGGCTCCGCCCATTTGCCGCCGATGAAAAGTTTGTCGTATTCCGTCTTAAGGTCGGTCATGGCGCCACCCTACCCAAGGGGAGACAAAACGAGAACATGTTTCATTATCGGGGTGCGAGCACCAGCGCGAGATTGCTCACCAGGAACTCGCGCACCGTCGGCACCGACGTCAGCCACCACGCCCATCGCGGGTGGTAGCGGGGAAATGCCGCGACGAGCGCGCCCGTGTTCGCAGCCCAGTCCAGCCCCTCGGCGGCCGACACCGCGAACAACGACGACCCGTAGTTGTTTTTGGCCGGATGACCGTGCCTGCGGGCGTAGCGCTCGGCGGCGCGGGCGCCGCCGAGGTAGTGGGTCAGGCCCATCTCGTGGCCGCCGAACGGGCCGAGCCACACGGTGTAGGACAGCACGGCCAGCCCGCCCGGCCTGGTGACCCGCAGCATCTCGCCGCCGAGCTGCCAGGGCCGCGGCACGTGTTCGGCCACGTTGGACGACAGGCAGATGTCCACCGAATCGTCGGCGAACGGCAGCGCCATGCCCGAGGCGCGGACGAACGCGCCCGGCTCGCGCGCCAAAACCGGTCCGGCCGCGTGCATCTCGCTCGGGTCGGGCTCCACGCCGAGGTAGCGGACACCGGCATCGGCGAAGGCCGCCGCGAAATACCCCGGGCCGCCGCCGACGTCGAGCAGCGTGCGGCCCACCGGCGGTTCACCATGGCTTCCGCTCCACAGGTCGGTCACCATCGCGGCGGTGTCGGCCGCCAGGGCGCGGTAGAAGCGCGCCGGGTCGGAGCGTTCGTGGCGGAACTCGGACAGCAGCCGCAGCGACCGGCGAAGCGTCGCCCGCCGCGCGAAAACGTCGGTCACGCTCACGTGCCGGTCCCCACGGTCCGCCAAGAGCGTTGGTCGTATATGCCACACGGGTCACTGCCCCGGGAGGCATGCCAGTTGCCCGCCTCGTAGCGACAGACAGCCCGAACCATCAGTTGTCGCGCAAAGGTGGACACAAAGGACATCCTTTCAGCCAGCGGCCAGTGTGACGGATGGGGCGAAGGCCCGGCGCCCCCGCGCCAGCTACGCTGGCCGGTAATGTCTGCTCTCCGCTCGGTTCTGCTGCTGTGCTGGCGCGACACGGGGCACCCGCAGGGCGGCGGCAGCGAAGCCTATCTGCAGCGCGTCGGCGCGCAGCTGGCCGCCTCGGGGATCGCCGTCACGCTGCGCACCGCCCGCTATCCGGGTGCGCCCCGGCGCGAAGTGGTCGACGGGGTGCGCATCGACCGTGCCGGTGGGCGGTACTCGGTGTACGTGTGGGCGCTGCTGGCGATGACCCTGAACGAATTGGGGGCGCGCCTCGGTCTCGGGCCGCTGCGTCGGGCGCGGCCCGACGTCGTCGTCGACACCCAGAACGGCTTACCGTTCCTGGCCCGGCTGGTGCACGGCCGCCGGGTCATGGTGCTGGTGCACCACTGTCATCGCGAGCAGTGGCCGGTGGCGGGGCCGGTGTTGGGGCGGATCGGCTGGTTTGTCGAGTCGTGGTTGTCGCCGCGGCTGAACCGGGGAAATCAGTACGTGACGGTGTCGCTCCCGTCGGCCCGCGACCTGGTCGCGCTCGGCGTCGCCAACGAGCAGATCGCCGTCGTGCGCAACGGCCTCGATGAGGCGCCGCCGCAAACGTTGTCCGGTCCGCGCTCGGCGGCGCCGAGGGTGGTGGTGCTGTCGCGGTTGGTGCCGCACAAGCAGATCGAAGACGCGCTGGAAGCCGTCGCGGCGTTGCGACCGCGCGTGCCGGGTGTGCACCTCGACATCGTCGGCGGCGGCTGGTGGCGGCAGCGGCTCGTCGACCATGCGCGACGGCTGGGCATGTCCGGCGCGGTGACGTTCCACGGCCACGTCGACGACCTCACCAAACACCATGTCCTGCAGAGCTCCTGGGTGCACGTGCTGCCGTCCCGCAAGGAGGGCTGGGGTTTGGCGGTCGTCGAGGCGGCCCAGCACGCGGTGCCCACCATCGGCTACCGCTCCTCGGGCGGCCTGTCCGACTCGATCGTTGACGGGGTGACCGGGATGCTGGTGGACAGCCGCGCCGAACTGGTGGATCGCCTCGAGCAGCTGCTGTCCGATCCGGTGTTGCGCGATCAACTCGGCGCCAAGGCGCAGGCGCGCAGCGGCGAGTTCTCCTGGACGCAAAGCGCAGACGCGATGCGCGGTGTGCTCGAGGCCGTCCGGGCCGGCGAGTTCGTCAGCGGCGTCGTCTGACCCGGCAGAGCACCGCCCCGGCGGCGCCCCCGATCAGCATCGCCAGCCAGGCCAGGTGCGCGATCAGTGCCGCGGTCCGCCGGGCCGCCGGGACACCGGCGGTGTCGCCGCCGATCCGATAGAGAGCGATCTCGTTGTCACGGTAGACCGGCCTCAGCGCGTCGAGGGTGCGCGCCGCCGCGCCCAGGTCACCGGCGCTGTCCGATTCGACGACCAGCCACCCGATGCCGGCCGGGGCCAGCGCGGCGGGATCGGGCCCCGTCAGGAGCAAGTCCTGCACGGCGCGGGCGCGATCGCCCTCCCCGGGCACGACGACACCCGAGATGGCCAGGTCCCCGGTGGTCAGCACGTCGGCGCGCAGCCAGCGGGGCAGCGGATCCAGCACCGGCGCCGGGCCCGACCACGAGAACCGCCGCATGGTGCCGGCGGGCAGCACCGCGACCGTCCGCGGATCGGAGTTGATCGCCGCCGCCACGGCGGCCCACCCGGGCGGGTAGCGCACCGGCGAGACCTTGCCCCACACGCCCCACGCCAGGTCCGGCAGGGTCAGGATCAGCGCGAGGCAGCAGACCAGAGCCGCCACCCAAGGCCGTAACCACCGCCGCAGCGTCACCACGGCGCCGGCACCCGCCAGCGAGTACCCCGGCACCGCCAGCGCCACCCACTTCTGCCCGTCGCGCAGCACACCGAAGCCGGGCGCGGCCTCCACCAGCGCCCGCAGCGCGTGCAGGCCCGGGCCCGTCGCCAAAACGGCAGGAACCACCACCGACACCGCGGCCAGGATCAACAGCGGCACCACCGCGCGCCGGCGCGCCACCACCGGCAGCCCGACCGCCACGATCCCCAGCAGCACCACGGCCGACGACACCGCGAAAAGCGTTGTCCGCGAGGCCGGTACCGCCTCGCCGTTCCAGATGCCGCCGAGGCTGGCCAGGCTGGCCAGGGTGCCCAGGCCGGGCTCGGCCCGCGGCGCGAACGCGTCCACCCCGAGCGCGGCGTTGGGCGTCAGCGACGAGCCCGCCGCCGCCGCGGTCAGCCAGGGCGCCGCGGCCACCAGCGCGGCGCCCGACGCCACCGCGGCGCAGAGCCGGCGGGGGCGCCCCGCACCCGGCACGGCAACGCAGACCAGCGCCACCGTCGCGGCCAGCAACAGGCCGGTGGGGGTCAGCCCGGCCAGCGCCACCCAGAACGCCAGGCCGAACACGACGGACCAGCCGGCGTCGTCAGCCGTCCGCAACCGCAGCATCGCCGCCGCGACCCAGGGCAGGCAGCCGCAGCCGACCAGCAGGCTCCAGTGGCCCTGCAGAAGCCGTTCGGCCACATAGGGATTCCAGATCGCCAGCGTGCCGGCGACGAACTCGCCGGGTGCGCCCGCGCAGGGCAGCGCCGCGGCGACCAGCCGGGCCGCGCCCCAGCCCGAGAGCCACAACCCCGCCACGAGCAGCGCTTTCACCACGACGCCGCCGTCGACCAGGTGCGAGGCCACCGCCACCGCGAAGTCCTGGGGCGTCGCGCGCGGCGCCGCCGTCAAACCCAGGGCGGTGTCGGACAGATACGACCGCGGCGTCGACACCGCGTCGCGCAGGAGCAGGTACCCGGGCGCCAGGAGCGGCCCGACCACCAGGAGCGCCAGCAACAGCGCGTACCCCGGCCGGGTCCAGCGCATCCGAGGAATCTAGGCCCGTTCGGGCGGGCCGGGGGCTTCGGGCGGTCCGGCGTCGGGCGGCCGCGGCTCGGGTGGCTCATCCGACTCCGGGGCCGGCGGGTCCGAACCGGGCGGCGACACCGGATCCCCGGCCGGTCGCTGGGTGGGCAGCTTCTCGGTCTCGGCCTCGGCGCCGGGCACCGGTTCCGCGAGGCCGGTGCGGCCGAAGAACTCCTGATCGGACCGGTCCAGGCCGGGGTCGGTCAGCGCGCTTTCGGTGCGCAGGCCGAAGGCGGCGAGCACGCCGCCGCCGATCAGCGCGATCAGGCCGACCGCGGTGAACGTGATCGGCAGCACCCGCGACCACAGCGCCAGCCGGTCGCGCTCATCCCGCGCGGCGTTGACCTGGGCTTCGACGGTGTCTTCGTTCGAGGTGACCTTGTAATCGGCCAGCGTCAGCTCCGGCTTGAGCGGATCCCGGGCGAAGTAGTGATTGGCGTGCTCGGTCTCCTTGACGATGGTGCCGGACACCGGGTCCACCCAGAAGGTCCGCTGCGCCGCGTAGAAGCGGGTCATGGTGATCTGTTCGTTGGGATCGCCGCCCTGAACGCCCCACATCGCCGCCGAGGCGGTGAACTTGGAGTCCGTCGTCTGGTCGGCGTACAGCGTCGGGTACGCCACCGGAGCCACCAGCTTGCCGTCGGCGTTGTAGCCGACGTTCTGCGTGAACTTGTAGGTGGTCAGCCCGTTGACGTCTTCCTGGCTGTCGTAATTGACGTCGAACTGCTTCTGCGCGATCGGATCGAAGTAGGGGTACGTCTTCTTCTCGGTGTGGAACGGGAAGCGGTAAGACAACCCCTCGTGGCGGAGCGGCATCGCGGTGGGCGGGCTCTCGTCATTGACAGTGCGCGGCTTCTGCACGGAGCCGCCGGGGTGGGTGTCGTCGGAGACGGCCATCGCGGTCTTGCGGTTGAGCGTGACGGTGTCGACGATCGCCAGCAACAGCCCGCTGTCCTTCTGCTTGTCGGTGCGCCGGACCGAGGTGCCGACCTGCAGCGTGACGACGTCGGCGTTCGCCGGGTTTTCGACGCTGACCTGCTGCTGGGACACCAGCGGCACGTTTTGGTTGACGACGAGGTGGTCACCGGACAGCGAGGCGGAGTCGAGCGCGGTTCCGTTACCGTTGCTGATCAACGTGGCGTCGATGTCCAGCGGGATCTTGGTGATCCTGCTGCTGGTGTACGTCGACAGCAGCAGCGCCGCGATCAGGAGGGCAGCCCCGAGTCCGATGATCGCGCATGCGGCGTATCGCAACATGACTGCTCGGTTCACGTTGCCGTGCCCTCCTCATCGATCCCTCGTGGTCGCTGATGATCCCCGCGTGGCAAACCCGTTCGACCCTAACAGCAGAATTTAAGGCCCCGGCTTACCGACCCTTGCAGCCCGCGCCGGGTACCCGATTCGTCCGGTCGGGCACACTTGTGACCGTGACCGAGGGCCAGCAGGTGGGAGGGATCCGCAGTTTCCTGCCCGCCGTGGAGGGCATGCGCGCGTGCGCGGCGATGGGCGTCGTCGTCACGCACGTCGCCTTCCAGACGGGACACTCCACCGGCGCCACCGGCCGGCTGTTCGGCCGCTTCGACCTCGCCGTGGCGGTGTTCTTCGCGTTGTCGGGGTTCCTGTTGTGGCGCGGGCACGCCGCGGCGGCAAGGGGTTTGGCACCGCGTCCCCGCACCGGCCACTACCTGCGGTCGAGGGCGGTCCGCATCATGCCGGCCTATGTGGTGGCGGTCGCGGTGATCCTGACCTTGCTGCCCGACTCCAATCACGCCAGCCTGACGGTGTGGTTGGCCAACCTGACGCTCACCCAGATCTATGTGCCGCTCACCCTGACCGGTGGCCTGACGCAGATGTGGAGCCTTTCCGTCGAGGTCAGCTTCTACCTGGCGTTGCCCGTTCTGGCGCTGCTGGCCCGTCGTCTCCCGGTGGCGGCCCGGCTGCCGGCGATCGCGGCCCTGGCGATGCTCAGCCTCGCCTGGGCCTGGGTGCCCACTTTTTTGACGGACGCCAGCACCTGGAACAACCCGCTGGACTGGCCCCCGGCGTTTTTCTCCTGGTTCGCCGCGGGCATGTTGCTGGCGGAATGGGTCCACAGCGGAATCGGGTTGCCGCACCGCCTGGCGCGCAAGCGCGTGCTGATGGCCGTGATCGCGGTGGCGGCCTACCTGGTCGCGGCCTCACCGCTGGCGGGGCCCGCGGGCCTGGCCGTCGGCAGCGCCGCGCAATTCGCGGTCAAGACGGCGATGGGCTCCCTGGTGGCCTTCGCGCTGGTCGCCCCGCTGGTGCTGGACCGGCCGGGCACCCCACACCGGGTGCTGGGCAGCACGACCATGGTGACCTTGGGGCGCTGGTCCTACGGCCTGTTCATCTGGCACCTGGCCGCGCTGGACATGGTGTTCCCGGTCCTGGGGACGTTCGCGTTCAGCGGCCGGATGCCCTCGGTGCTGGCGTTGACGCTGATCTTCGGCTGGGCGATCGCCGCGGTCAGCTACGGCCTGGTCGAGTCGCCCTGCCGCGAGGCGCTGCGCCGCTGGGAGAAGCGGCACCGACCCGTCGAGACAGCTCAGGTCACAGACGCTGAGGCGGACGCAATCGCGCCATGACCTCCTCGCGCACCGCGGATCGCCGCGCCTTGCCGGCGTCGTCGCGCAGCGGAGTGTCGACGAACTCGACGGTGTGCGGCACTTTGTGCGACGAGATCCGTTCGCGCAGAAAGCTTTTCACGCCTTCGTTGTCCAGCGTGGATCCGTCGGCGGCATGCACCAGGGCGTACGGCACCTGACCCAGGTCCCCGGCGTTCGGGTCGGGTACGCCGACGACGAGGCAGGACAGCACCTCCGGGTGCGCCGACAGCGCGTTCTCGATCTCGGCAGGATAGACGTTGCGGCCTCCGACGGTGAACATGTCGACCCGGCGGTCCGACAGGTAGAGGAAGCCGTCTTCATCGAAATAGCCGAGGTCGCCCAGCGAGTCCCAGCCGTCGCGCGTCTTGGCGGTGACCCCGATGTAGCGGTAGGTCGGCGCGCTGCCCGGGGCGGGGCGCATGTAGATCTCGCCGACGACCCCGGGCGGGCAGGGATTGCCGTCGTCGTCGATCACCCTCATCTCCCCGGCGACCACCACCCCGACCGAGCCGCGGTGGGTCAGCCACTGGTCGCCGCGGATGAACGTAAGCGCCTGTAATTCGGTGCCGCCGTACAGTTCCCAGACGACCTCGGGGCCCAGCAGCTCGATCCACGCCTCCTTGATGGCCGGCGGGCAGGGCGCCCCCATGTGCCAGAAGCGTCGGAGCGACGACAGGTCGTAGGATCCGGGATCCGCGTGGTAGACCGGCAGCGACCGCTGCATGATCGTCGGGACCGTCGTCAGGAACGTGACGCGATGGTCGGTGATCAACTGCAGGAAACGCTGGGGGTCGAACCGGCTCATCAGCACCAGGTGGTGGCGCATCAGCAAGGCGAGCGTCGCGGTGGTGAAGCCGGTGTTGTGGGACAGCGGAATCGGCACCAGGGTGGTGTCGCCCTCCTGCGCGCCCAGCGGATACCCGATGGCGGCCGGTATCCGGCTTCCAAAGTGGGGGCCGCCGGACTCGATGAGCTTGGGCCGCCCGGTGCTGCCGCCCGACCCCATCGCCTTCCACACCGGCGAGACCGCTTCGGGTAACTCGGCGTCGGACAATGCCGGATCCGGAGCGAATCCCGCTGGGAAGCTGCGTATTTCGGCATGTTCGCGGCCCACCAGCAGCGCGGGCGGCCGCAACGCCAGCAGCCCCTGCAACTCCGCGTCGGGCAGCCGCGCCGACAACGGCTGGGGCACCGCGCCCAGCTTCCAGCACGCCACCGCGGCCTGAATCCACTCGATCGAGTTGGGCAGCACCATGGTCACGTAGTCGCCGACGCCCACGCCGCGCTCGGCGTACGCCCGGGCCAACCGGTTCGTCGACCGGTCGAGTTCGGCGCGGGTGAGGGTCAATCCGTCGCAGGTGACCGCCGGCTCGTCGGGGGCCAGCCGGGCAAGGCGCGAAATCTGGGTCCCGATCGGCGGGACCGGCTCGCTCTGGGTCATTTAGTAGGCGCCCGTCCGCTCGAAGATGCGCCGCGGGTTGTCGACCAGCATGGTGTGCAGCTGCTCGTCGGTGACGCCGCGTTGTTTGAGGGCCGGGATCACGTCGTTGTGGATGTGCAGGTAATGCCAATTCGGCGCCATCTGGGGTACCAGGGCTTCGGGCAGCGCGTCGAAATAGCAGTTTGCGTCGTGCGAGAGCACCATCTTGCCGGCGTGCCCACGCTCGCACATCGTGGCCACGATGTTGACCCGGTCCTCGAACGGCAGGATCACGTCGATGCCGAACCGGTCCATGCCGAGGTAGGAGCCGGCGGCGATGAGCTCCTCGAGGTAGCCGACGTCGGTGCTGTCGCCGGAATGCCCGATGACCACCCGGCTCAGGTCGACGCCCTCCTCCTCGAAGATGCGTTGCTGCTCGAGTCCGCGGCGCAGCCCGGCGTGGGTGTGCGTGGAGATCGGCACCCCGGTGCGCTTGTGCGCCTGGGCGACGGCGCGCAGCACCCGTTCGACGCCCGGCGTGATGCCGGGTTCGTCGGTGGCGCATTTGAGGATGCCCGCCTTGATGCCGGTGTCGGCGATGCCCTGCTCGATGTCGCGGACGAACATCTCGGTCATGATCTCGGGGCCGTCCAGCAACCCTCCCGGGCCCTCGTAATGGAACCGGAACGGCACGTCGTTGTAGGTGTAAAGCCCGGTCGCCACAACGATATTCAGTTCGGTGGCCGCCGCCACGCGCGCGATGCGCGGAATGTAGCGGCCCAGCCCGATCACGGTGAGGTCGACGATGGTGTCCACCCCGCGGGACTTCAGCTCGTTGAGCCGGTTGACGGCGTCGGCCACTCGCCGTTCCTCGTCGCCCCACGCTTCCGGATAGTTCAGCGCGATTTCGGTCGTCATGATGAACACGTGCTCGTGCATGAGAGTCACGCCGAGATCGGCGGTGTCGATGGGGCCGCGGGCGGTATTGAGTTCTGACACGGGACTGACTCTAGGTCGACTCGGCGCCCGAACAACAGGGCCCGACAGTTTTGTCCGGTGCGTTCCGGCGGCGGCGCCGTTGCAGTACCGTCCACGCCATGTTGCTCAATCCCAACCACCTGCAACGCCGCTACCCGGACCGCCGCTCGAGCGAGATCATGGCCGCGACGGTCGACTTCTTCGAGTCGCGGGGCAAGGCGCGGCTGAAGTCCGACGACCACAACCGCGTCTGGTACGCCGACTTTCTCGACCACATCGGGCGGGAGCGCATCTTCGCCTCGCTGCTGACGCCGGCGGAGTACGGTGCGGACGATTGCCGCTGGGACACCTACCGGATCAGCGAGTTCGCCGAGATCGTGGGCTTCTACGGGCTCAGCTACTGGTACCCCTTCCAGGTGACGGCGCTGGGCCTGGGCCCGATCTGGATGAGCGACAACGAGGACGCCAAGCGCAAGGCCGCCGCCCAGCTGGAACAGGGCGAGGTGTTCGCCTTCGGGCTGTCGGAGCAGACGCACGGCGCCGACGTCTACCAGACCGACATGATCCTGACGCCCAGCGAAGGCGGATGGACGGCTAATGGGGAGAAGTACTACATCGGCAACGCCAACGTGGCCCGGATGGTGTCGACCTTCGGCAAGATCGCCGGCACGGACGAGTACGTCTTCTTCGCCGCCGACTCCCGGCACGATCGATACGAGCTGATCAAGAACGTGGTCAACTCGCAGAACTTCGTCGCCAACTACGCGCTGCGCGGCTACCCCGTCACCGAGGCCGACATGTTGCACCGCGGCCCCGGCGCCTTCCACGCCGCGCTCAACACCGTCAACGTCTGCAAGTACAACCTGGGCTGGGGCGCCATCGGGATGTGCACCCACGCCATGTACGAGGCCGTCACGCACGCCGCCAACCGTCACCTCTACGGGACCGTCGTGACCGACTTCTCCCACGTGCGGCGGCTGCTCACCGACGCCTACGTGCGCCTGATCGCAATGAAGCTGGTCGCCACCCGCGCCTGCGACTACATGCGCAGCGCCTCGGCGGACGACCGCCGCTACCTGCTCTACAGCCCGCTCACCAAGGCCAAGATCACCAGCGAGGGCGAGCGCGTCGTCACCGCGTTGTGGGATGTCATCGCCGCCAAGGGAGTTGAGAAGGACACCTTCTTCGAGGCCGTCACCCGCGAGATCGGCCTGCTG